>Ga0209211_10003345_pt1 | contig 26284 bp, 22 predicted proteins | sample RifGroA2_FD_183992 | JGI IMG/M metagenome (GOLD analysis project Ga0209211, IMG submission 183992) | Groundwater microbial communities from Rifle, Colorado, USA - Groundwater A2 (SPAdes) (version 2) | ecosystem: Environmental > Aquatic > Deep subsurface > Groundwater | place: Rifle, Colorado...
GGAATCAAGGGGTTGTAGGTCGGGTTTTAACCCGACATGTCGGGCTGGCTCTGCATAGCCATTCGACTATGCCGCCAAACAACGGCGGCCAAGTCGCTGGTTAAAGCCCGACCTACGTTCTAATGAATTATCCGGGATAAAGCCCGTCAGCTGCTTTTTTCAAGAAAGACTTCAACCACCCATCGGGATAAAAAAAGGGAACAAGACCAGCCTGTTCCCTTTTCAAATTGCAACTACAAAGTTTTAATGCACTGTGACAATACCTGCAGCCCCCTTGCCTGTAGCGATGGCAGTGGTGCCCGTTACTTGCACCGACGCTCCATCGGCGGGAACGGGAGATGCACCACCCGTGTAGATATCCGTATTGGTGAGAGCGAACTTCACGTTGAATGTCCCTTTGGCATTGCGGATATTCGAGAACACTGAATTGCTGGTGCCCAATCTAGCGATGGCCGCATCCAATACGGTACCCGCATTGAAGCTGACCGTATTGCTGGCACTCGTAATCGTATTGGCCGCCACGTTAGTCAAGGTGACGCTTGCGGTCAGGCCGGCAGTATTCTTGCCATAGACATACAGCTGCGCATTCGCCGGGATAGTCGCTGTAATTTGGCCTCCGCTAAGCGCCAAATCGACCTTGTCAATGACCATTTGCAGCACCCTGACGTCAGTGCCGCTACCCTTCACTTCCAGTCCCAGGCTCGCAGTCGTGCTAGCAGCGGCGCCAGTTGTGGAGGTGAAGGGAGTCGTGCCAACCACGCTGAAAGTCAATGCGATGGTATCGAGGGAACCCTGCACTGGGCTGCTCACCATTACCCCGCTGGTGCTCTTGAAGTCGGCCAGCGTGTAAGAGGTTCCGTTGAAACTGACTGAGTCGGAGGCGACAGCGAGGTAGTTGGTCGGAGCGAAGGTCGTTGTAGTGACTGTAGCCGGCGCTGTAATTGTAGTGCCAGCAGTTGCAGCAGCAGTAACAATAGCAGCAGCAGCAGTGTTAAGCGTGGTTACGTCACCGGCTGCCACAGTCGTGGCCGTACTCATCGTTGCCAAAGCCGTAGCAGCCGTAGCCAGTTGTGCAGTAACGGTGGCGCTGGTAGCTGTACTAGCTGTGGTAGACAGCACGGGCAGGAATGTAGCGACGACCGTGGCGATGGTAGTGCTCGATTGCAGGTTGTTAACCTGCGTAGTCAAGGCAGTTTGAGTGGTGATGGTTGCAAAAGATGTCGCCTGGGATGCAATTGCAGTTGCAGTCAAGGCAGCCACGCTCGTCGCGTTAATGTTATTCGTGGCAAGAGCCGTTTTTGTCGCGGTGAGAGTAGTGTCAGTCGAGGCAGCCACATCGGTTATTGAATCTTTAACAATAAGATTAACCAAGACAGGAGATGCAACCGCTGTCCCCGTGCCAGAAGAGCCCGTTATCAGCGCTGTTGCTGGTGTCGCTTTGATATGGGCGGCCACCCGATTGGCCACCAGCGCATAAAGATTTTGTGTCGTTGAGCTGGTCACTGTGGTCGCTGTGATCGACGCAGACGCACTAATAGCACTGGCTGTTTGCTGGATGATTTGCTGAACCGCAACGGTTGCCGCATGAACCGCCACATTTGCGGATGGATCAACTGTGGCCGGGTTGGTGCCCGCTGGCAAGGTGAGCGCGGTAACGATTTCGGCCGCAGTCAGACCGCCATCCTTCATCAGCGTGGTCAGAGGCGTGACAAACGAGCTGTTGGTGGTGCTTGCCGGCGCTTTGAGTTTACCCAGAAAAGGCTCGCCGGTATCGGCGTTTGTACCCTCGTAAGCAACAATCGAACTCGAACACCCGCCAGTAATCGTAAAGCTGCCGCTACTATCAGAAGTTGTTGTCCCCTCGCCGGCGGTGAATGTGCCGTTGTTATCGGCGTCGCAAACCACTTTGGCGCCGGTCACCTTGCCATCAAATACAACACCCGTGAAAGGGGTGGGGGTAACAGCAGCGACGCCACCATCACCACCGCCGCAAGCTGCCAATGCGCCGGCAATTGCTGCGACCAATACGGCATTCCTCAATTTAAATGTGTTCATTATTACTCCCTATCACAGTTGATTTAAAATTCGAAATTATCGTTGTATGTGGATACGGTACTCCACTAACATTCTCCATCACGGCAGCATAATCGGCATACCTGCAGCCTAATGCTACAACAACTCTTATTGCGGAAGCAAGCAGTGTGTGAACACGGGGTGCGATTCAAGCTGATGTGTAAGTATCTGGAGAGCAAAGAACTTCGTAAGCCGACCCTTTGCCGCAGCACCCGGTTGAGCCGGGCGAGCATCCTATTCTGCGCAATTACAGTATTGCCGGATTGCTGCGGCGGTTGGCACCCCGCAAGGGTGCGAGCAACTTGAAGTATAATATCTTTCCGATCAAGATGAAGTACATCGAGCCGGAGTGGGCGAAGCGGTATGCATGACTGGATTGCCTATTTGGCTAGCAGCCTGCCGGGCTAAAACCCGACAAGATACGAAGGTTATGTTCTCAATTATGGAAAACTCAATAGTCATAATATCCAGCTAACGCTTCCAACAAGCAAGATGTTCACTTGCTCTTGCACACTCTGCTGGTCATTGCGAGGAGCGTAGTGACGTGGCAATCCAGTGTTTTGACTTCGTTGCCATATTCCTGGATGCCGCGCTTCCTGCCGCGCTTCGCTCGCAGCTAAAGGCTTTTTTGCAATGATCGCCATTTATTTTGCGTAGCTAACTTGGTAGCTAATCAGGAAGGGATTTAATGTTGCTGCCCGGTATGACCGCTCTTTGGGGGCTACAACAAGATCGGGGAACCCAGTGGATCGCGATTATCTGTTGGATAGCCATCTTCGTTGCTCTGATGATCCACCTGGATACACGCTGGGAAAAACTGAATATTAACGTTGAGCCGAAATAAAGTGACACTACGCTATAAAATCGCACTGGCTTTTCTTTACGATGCCGCCACAGCAATGATGGCTTGGCTGCTCGCCTACCTTTTTCGTTACAACTTCGAGTTACCGCTAGATGTATCAATGGCGGTGATGCTGACCATGCTATTCGTCATTCCGCTAGAGGCTCTGGTGTTCTGGCAGTTCGGCTTTTATCGTGGGTTCTGGCGGCATGTGAGCATTTACGACCTGCGCCAGCTTGTCTTGGCGATCATGCTGTCGGCAGCGCTGGTTCCATTGTTGCTATGGATGCTCAAACTCAATTCGGCAGTACCGCGTTCGGTGCTGGTAATGAATCCGCTGCTGCTGATCCTGATGATGGGAGGTAGCCGCCTGATCTATCGAATGTGGAAAGAACAGGGACTGAGCGAAAAGATCAAGCTGCGCGGCGAACCGGTGCTGGTGCTTGGTGCCGGAGATACTGCATTCAGCCTGGCAAAGGATCTAACCAAGAGCAGCGACTGGCGTCTGGTGGGTTTTCTGGATGACGATCCGGTCAAGATCGGACGAATGCTCAGCGGCATCAAGGTTCTCGGCTCGATCGATGCATTGGGTGACTGGGCGCAAAGACTGGGGGTTCAGCAGGCCATCGTCGCGATGCCGTCGAGTTCGCACCAGCAACGCAAACGCGCCATCGAGCTTTGCAACCGGGCCGATGTCAAGGTGCTTACCGTGCCCTCGTTCGACGACCTGATGAGCGGCAAGGTGTCGGTGTCGCAATTGCGCCCGATCGAACTGGACGACCTGCTGGGGCGCGACCCGGTGCTGCTGGACACCGCCGGACTGCATGCGCTGCTGACCGGAAAAACCGTGCTGGTGACCGGCGCCGGAGGATCGATAGGCTCCGAGCTGTGCCGCCAGATCGCACGCTTCGCACCCGCCGAACTGGTGCTGTTCGAACAGAGCGAATTCGCGCTGTACACCATCGAGCAGGAGTTCCGGCAAAGCTTCCCGGCGCTGAATTTCGCCTGTCTGGTCGGCGACGTGCGCGATGCGGCGCGGGTGGACGAGGCCATGCACCGGCATCGTCCGGACGTGGTTTTCCACGCCGCCGCCTACAAACATGTGCCGATGATGGAGCTGCACAATGCCTGGCAGGCGATACGCAACAACGTGATGGGCACTTGGACGGTGGCGCGCGCCGCGCAGCAGCACGGCGTCGGCAAGTTCGTGATGATCTCCACCGACAAGGCGGTGAATCCGACGAATGTGATGGGCGCTTCCAAGCGGCTGGCGGAGATGGTGTGTCAGGCCCTGCAAAACAATATTCTCCTCCCCCCTGGCGGTGGAGGGGCTGGGGGCGAGGGAGGGACGCGCTTCGTATCGGTGCGCTTCGGCAACGTGCTGGGCTCGTCCGGCAGCGTGATCCCAAAGTTCCGCTCGCAGATCGCACAGGGCGGGCCGATCACCGTGACTCATCCGGAGATCACCCGCTACTTTATGTCGATACCGGAGGCGGCGCAACTGGTGCTACAGGCTGGACTGATGGGGCAGGGCGGCGAGATCTTCGTGCTGGACATGGGCGAGCCGGTGAAGATCGTCGACTTGGCGCGCGACCTGATCCGCCTGTCCGGTTACACCGAAGACGAGATCAGGATCGAATTCACCGGCCTGCGTCCGGGCGAAAAGCTGTACGAAGAGTTGCTGGCAAACGACGAGAGCACGTTGCCAACTCCGCATCCCAAGCTGCGCATCGCACAGGCTCGGCGGGTCGATACGGAATGGCTTGCGCAGACGCTTGAGTGGGCATCGGCCACCAGTGTGCCGGACGATGCGGTTCGCGAAGCGCTGGCACAGCGCCTGCCGGAATATTGCCCGCCCGACACCATGACGGGAGCTGCCAACGCATGTTGATGAAGGCCGGGATAATCGTTCTGGCTGGCGTCCTGCTTGGGCGGCTGCTGGGCTTCCTCAGGGAAATCCAGCTCGCGGCGGCCCTCGGCGCAGGCCAGATCGCCGATGCGGCGATCATCACGCTGACCCTGCCGGATATGTTGATGAACCTGTTCCTGAGTGGCGCCCTTGCGTATGCGCTGATCCCGGAGCTGACCGGACTGTCGCGGGAGAACGCATGGCGCTTGCATGTCCAGACCAGCCTGCTCGCCGCTGCCGTCTTCGGGGCGCTCGCCCTCGCGACCGGCATTTTTTCGGCGAACGTCCTTCAACTCTTTAACCAGCAACTTCCATCGGATCTCGCCATGCAGGCGCAACGGGCCATCTCGATCTCGGCCTGGCTGATGCCATTGATTGCGATGGCCGGCGTGACCACCGCCTATCTGCAGGCGAACCATCGCTACGCGGCCAGCGCGGCATCGACCGCCATCTACAACGGCATGCTGGTCGCCGGACTGAGCGGCATGATCCTCTTCGAGGCCAGCGATAGCGCCCTGATGATCCTGTCCCTGGCGATGATAGCCGGGGGGCTGTCGCGCAATATCATTCTCTGGCGGAATGCCGCAGAATCCCGGCCCGCAGAGACAGTGAACGCCGCGCGAGGCAACCTGGTCCGCGCCGACCTGCTAAAATCGTACCTGTTTGCGCTTGCCGGCGGCATCGCCTTGCTGCTGCTGCCGTTGCTGGCCCGGATGTTTTCCGGCCAATACGGCGCGGGGGCGCTGGCGCAATTCAACTATGCGAGCAAGCTGGTCGATTTGCCGCTGGGCGTGGCGATCACGGTCATTTCGGTCGTCGCGCTGCCCGCGCTGTCCACCGCGCATGCGGCCGACACGGCCGATCCAGGAGATGGCGGGCAGTGGCAAGGCCTGCTGATGCAGAGCCTGCGCCTGTCGATACTGCTGTCGCTGGTCATTATGCTGCCCTGCATCCATTTCGCCCCGGACCTGGCACATGTCGCCTACGACTGGGGCAAGATGGATGCTCAGGCGCTGGCCGGCATCGAAAGCCTGCTGGATGTTGGCTTCTTGTTGCTGCTGGTGCAGGGCACCCTTTCGGTCACCAGCGCAGCGCTGGCCTCTGCCAGGAACACCGCTGCGCTGGCATGGTCCGGCGTGGCCGGCGTGCTTGTTTTCGTTTTGGCTCTGTCGGTGCAAGACCGCGACTTGACGATGCTGATGGCGGCGATGGTTCTGGCTCATGTAGCGGTGCTGGCGGCGCAATGCGTCAGCTTGGGGATGCGGCACGGGATAGATTGGGGAAGTTTCCTGTCGGACAAACGGCTTTATTATCCGGTTGCGGCCGTATTGGCGGCGTTTGCGATTCTCTCCGTCCTTTTTGACATGTTCGAGACGACTCACTGGCAGGCTTTGGTAATGTTCGCGTTATGCATGCCCGCGATGGGCGGCATCGTCCTGTTGGCAAGCGCCGAAATCAGGCAGGCGATTTTTTCCAGGTTCGCAAAATGATCCCAAGTTTGCCAAATATCAGCCTGTTCTTCATTACCAACCAACCCGATATCGCGATTTTCGCAGCCGGACACGGCGTCACGCATATATTCGTCGACCTCGAATTCATCGGAAAATTCGAGCGACAGGGACACCGCGATACACTCATCAGCAAGCACAGCGTCGACGACATTCGCAATATCCGCACGGCGCTGGATCAGGATGGCGGCATCAATGAGCACAAGGCGGAGTTGCTGGTCAGGATCAACCCCTGGCATGACCAGTCCGGTGTGGAGATCGATGCGGCGATCGCGAGCGGCGCGGACTGGATCATGCTGCCGATGTACCACAGCGTCCAGGAAGTCGAACGGTATTGCGCCCATGTTGCGGGGCGTGCGCGCTGCATCCCTCTGGTCGAAACCGTGGGCGCCGTCGAATGCCTGGAAGCCGTGGCTGCGCTGCCCGGCGTCGATATGCTTTTCATCGGGCTCAACGATCTGCACATGGAAATGAAGCGCGATTTCATGTTCGAACTGCTGGCCGACGGAACGGTCGAGAACATGGCGAATATCATCAAGAAAGCGGGCAAACCGTTCGGCTTCGGCGGAATCGCACGCATAGGCGAAGGACTTGTAGTCGCGGAACAGGTGCTAGGCGAACACCTGCGGCTGGGATCGAGCGCGGTCATCCTGTCGCGCACCTTCCATCGTCATTCGCAATCCATACATGACTTGCAGGACAACATCGATTTCGGTCACGAGGTGGAGCGGCTGCGCGCAATGGAATCGGCCATGCATTCCTGGACGCCGGAGCGCTTTCTGGAGAACCGACAGGGATTGGCGCAAGCGACCGCAAACATCGTGGCCGAACTGAGGGCTAGACGTGAAAAGAATCTTTGATCTGGTGCTGGCGACTATGGCGCTGTTGCTGATTTCTCCGTTGCTGTTGCTCACGGCGGCAGCGATCAGGCTCGATTCACCGGGGCCGATATTTTTTCGCCAGCAGCGCGTCGGTCGTCACGGCAAACCGTTCGGCATCCTGAAGTTTCGCAGCATGGTGACCAATGCCGCGAAGCTGGGCTCTTATATGACGGCAGACAACGACCCGCGCATTACCCGTGCCGGGCGTTTCATCCGCCGCACTAGTCTGGATGAGCTGCCCCAGTTGCTCAACGTGCTGTACGGCGATATGAGCCTGGTCGGCCCAAGGCCGGACGTGCCGGAGCAAAAGGATAATTACACCGAACAGGAATGGACTATCCGCCATAGTGTCAGGCCCGGCATCACCGGGCTGGCGCAAGCGACCTTGCGCTCCGCCGCCACGCCGGAACAGCGCAAGGAAATGGACCTGCGCTATGCGCAAACGGCCTCGCTGGCGCAGGATCTGCGCATCATCCTGATGACCGTCAAACAAGTGCTAACGAAGGGCGGCAACTGAATCGTTTTTACATCAGGCAAAGACTTTTCTTCGCTGCGACTAGCGGCTGGCTAAGGTCTCGCTTTTTTAAAATCAAGTTTACAATCAAACATCAAATATATATTTAAGGAAAAGTTATGTGTGGAATAGCAGGTGTTGTCGGCGCTTCGACCGTTACAGTTGCGGATGTGCATGGAATGGTTCGAGCGATTGAATATCGCGGCAAGGATGAACAGGAAGTTATGGGGCTGGGAAAGGCCACCTTGGGGCATGTGCGTTTGGCGGTGGTGGATCGTGAAAACGGCAAGCAGCCAATGTGTAATGAAGACGGCACCTTGTGGGTTGTGTTCAACGGCGAGATTTTCAACTTCGTAGAATTACGCGAACAACTCAAAGCCAAGGGGCACAAATTCAAATCGAGGTGTGACACAGAAGTCCTGGTTCACTTATGGGAAGAAAAAGGCATAGGGATGCTCGACGACCTGATTGGCATGTTTGCCTTTTTCATCTGGGATCAACGCTCAGGTAAGGGCATGCTGGCGCGGGACCGCCAAGGTATAAAGCCCTGCTTCTATGCAAAGTACAAGGATGGACTGGCCTTTTGCAGCGAAATAAAAGGCATCCTGGCACTGCCGGATTTTGCAAAGCGCGTTAATGAGCGCGGACTGGGAAATGTGTTCTCTTTCAATTATTGCCCACCGCCGGAGACTTGCTTCGAAGGTGTTTTCCACCTGCCTCCCGGTACCTACATGACATATGAGAACGATGAATGGTCTGAAATTCAACAATATTGGGCATGGCCTTTTGCGGATGAGCGCGCAACACCCACCAGCGAAGAATTTGATGCAATTTTGGATGATGCAATAAATCTGCAAATGCGTTTTGATGTGGACGGTGGCTTGTTCATGAGCGGGGGGGTGGACTCATCGGTGGTGGCAGCCAAACTGGTGCCCCACTGGAACCGCCCGGAAATAGATGCCATCAGTCTGAGGATAGAAGAGAAGGGGTTCTCTGAGTATCAGTACGCGGAGTATGCCTCTGAAAAATATAAACTCAACCTTTTGCCTCTCGATATTCAGCCCAGCGATATATCGGACATTGCCAATGACGTTATTCGGCATGCGGAGCAACCGCATGGTGATTTTTCGTTCTACCTGATCTATTTGCTGGCGCGCTTTGCCCACCAGCAGGGAAAGATAGTCATGTTCAATGGAGATGGGCCCGATGAGGTTATGCTGGGCTTCCGTCATAATGAAACATTCTTTGCATCAATACATCGCACCAACTTTGCCATGCGGAATTATTTCGATACCATTTGTTACATGACGGAGGCGGATCGAAAACGTATCATGACCCCGGCGTTCTTGCCGCACACGAATCATGCGTTTGAGCGATTCGAGCAGCTTGTCGAGCCTTGGTCCGAGTTGGAACCAACGGAACAGGTGGCGGCTTATGAAGTTACTTCCTTGATGCCAGGGAATAATTTAGTGAAAGCCGATCGCATGGGTGCGTGCTGGTCTATCGAAGGGCGGTCTCCGTTTTTAGATTATCGCATCAGCGAACTTTTTGCCAGGTTGCCGGTGCCGCAAAAATATTATCAGGGGGTAGGCAAGTATTATCTGAAGAAAATGGCTTGCAAGTACTATGACGAAAGTTTTGTTTTTCGTCCAAAAACCATGCCAACGCTCCCTATCGGCGAATGGATAAAAGGCCCGCTGTATTCCTGGGCACGAGATATTCTGTCATTACCGGATGGCGGGAGATTTAACCAGAACGAGATCTTGTTAATGCTGGAAGAGCATCGCAGCGGCCTGCATAACCATACGCGGCAGTTGCGTACTTTATTGATGACGAAGCTGTGGTTGAAAGAATTTTTCCCGCAGCAATCTTAAAACCAGATATTAAAAATGAATAGTGGGAGCGTATGACATGGGAAGCGAGTACCAATATTATTTAGCCCAATTCGTCGATATTCATGGCAGGGCGAAGGCCAAGATGATTCCCTCGAAACACAGGGAAATGATTTTTACATCGGGTGCCAGCTTTGCCGGATTTGCCATTGCTGGACTGGGCATGAAGCCGAACGACCAGGAATTTATGGCAATAGGGGATCGGCAGGCGATCAGGCCGGTTGCATGGATGAACGGCGTGGCCAGCGTGACTTGTGAAGGCTACGTAAGCGGCAAGCCGCATGATCTGGATTCCAGAATAATTGCCAAAAAAGCACTCGCGGCCTTCAAGACGGAAACGGGGCTGGAATTTTATACAGGACTGGAGCCGGAGTTTTTCTTGCTGAAGCAGGATGGCACTGGGGGCTACCAGGTGGCAACGCAGACGGAGGCATTGGACAAGCCATGCTATGACTTCGCGAATTTGTCTGTGGTAAGTAAATTTCTGATGGAGTTGCACGAGGCGCTAGCTGCTGCCGATATCGACGTTTATCAAATCGACCATGAGGATGCCAATGGTCAGTTTGAAATGAACTTTACCTATGCGGATGCGCTTACATCCGCAGATAATTTGTCGTTCTTCAAAATGGCAGCGACCGCGATAGCAAGGAAGCACGATATGCTGTGCAGTTTTATGCCCAAGCCATTTAATGATCGTTCCGGCAGCGGATTGCACTTGCATATGTCCGCCGGGAATGATATGAGCAACGCATTTGAGGATGCTGCGGATTCGCGAGGCTTGGGAATGAGCAAGCTGGCATACCAGTTCCTGGGTGGCTTGATCGCTCATGCCAATGCGCTTACAGCCATTGCGGCGCCGACGGTAAATTCCTACAAACGCCTGATTTCGAGCGGATCGCGCTCAGGCTCAACCTGGGCGCCGGTTTTCGTCGCCTATGGGAATAATAATCGCACCGCTTTTGTGCGAGCGCCGGGAGGGCGTCTTGAACTAAGGGTTTCGGATGCCGCGTCAAATCCCTATTTGCTGACGGCTGCCGTGATACATGCCGGGCTGGATGGGGTTCGCCGCAACCTTGATCCGGGGGAGCCGGAAAACGAAAATCTATATGCCTTGTCAGCCAAACAAATCAGCGAGAAGGGAATTCGCCGGCTGCCGGGGAATTTGCTGGAGTCGTTGGCGGAGTTGAAGGCGGACAGTGTGTTGTGTGAAGGTCTTGGACAAGCGTTTATTGATGAATTCTGTGAAATAAAAATGCAGGAATATGATGAAGTGACGCGCAAAATTTCTCCGGATGAGTTCAAGCGTTACGTGGATTTCTTTTAGGAGCGTCAGTGATAGTAACCGTCCCGCTAGTCGGCGAGATAACAAACAGGCATCAGGTAAAAGATGGAAAATAATGTTCGACCTGCAGGTTATTGTGTTCACACAAGCCGCGAACGCGAAGAGATGCTTGCGCGCATGGGGCTGGATTCCATCGACTCCCTGTTTGCAGACGTACCTGAAGAAATCAGGTTGAGCAGATTGCTTGATCTTCCGCCACGCTTGAGTGAGTGGGAGTTGTTGCGTGATGTGCGGGGCTTCGTTGAAAGAAATGCGACTACCCATACGCACCAATGCTTTTTGGGTGGAGGAGCCTACGAACACTACATCCCCGCGGTAATAGATGCAATGGTGTCGCGGGGCGAATATTTGACTGCATATACCCCATACCAGCCGGAAATGAGCCAGGGATTGCTGCAGGCGCTATATGAATTCCAGATTCTTGTGGGGCGCCTGCTGGGCCTGCCCAGCGTGAATTGTTCGGTTTACGACGGGGCGACCGCTCTTGCAGAGGCCTGTTGGATGATGTGCTCCAAGACGGGCAGGCGCACGATCCTGGTGCCGGAGGCATTGTGGATAGACTACCGTGCTGTATTGCATACCTATCTGGAAGCGCGCTCCGTAAGCGTTGTGTCTGTGCGTCATGATGCAGATAGTGGCCGATTGGATGAGCAAGCGCTACGTAGTGAGATAGCGTCTGCCGATGTCGCGGGGGTTGTCCTGCAAACCCCTAATGCATTGGGTATCGTGGAAGATGTCCAATCGATAGCGGAGATATGCAAGGAAGCCAGATTATTGCTCTGCGTGGCGGTGAGTCCCATGCTTTGTGGCTTGATAGAATCCCCGGGCGCTCATGGGGCGGACATCGTCACTTGCGAGGGTCAGCCGCTTGGTCTGCCTCTGTCTGCGGGCGGACCGTATATCGGGATTATCGCAACTACCAAGCAAATGGAACCATTCATTCCCGGGCGGCTGGTGGGGCAGGTACATGACCTGAATGGCAAACTTGCATATGCCTTAATTAAGGAAGGCCGGGAGCAGCATGTGGCACGCGACAAAGCGACCAGCCATATTTGCTCAAACCAAGCGCTTAATGCGTTACGAGTGGTTATCTATTTGGCGGTGCTCGGTGAAAGGAATTTCATGGAGTTGGCCCAAGTCAATGCTGCGAACGCTGCTTACCTCCGCAGCAAGCTGCAGGCCCTGCCTGGAGTGCAGTGCTTGCGCAGCGGGTTCGGGTTCAACGAATTCGCCATCAAATTACCCATCGCCGCTCAGAAGTTTTGCTTGCGCATGCAAGCTCACGGAATTTATGCAGGTCTGCCCATCGATCAAGCACTCGCGGGTGTTGATTGCGCATTGTTGATCGCGGTCACTGAGACTAAAACCCGGGAAGACTTGGATAGGTACGCTCACTGCGCTGCGCTTTGTCTGGAGTCGGAAGAAAAATAATGGATGCCCCTGCAATAACTATTTTGAATTTGCACCGCGAGGCTGCCAGCAGCCGTATGTTTAACGATGCGACGGCATTGCCTCTCCCAGTCATGCCAGAATATTTGCGAGCCAGATCTTCCATAGGCTTGCCCGAGGTAAGTGAGGTAGATGTTGTTCGCCACTATACTAAACTAAGCCAAAACTCCCACGGCGTTGATAACGGGCCATATCCGCTTGGTTCCTGCACGATGAAATACAACCCCAAGCGCAATGATGTGTTGGCGAATTTACCGGAATTGAGGGATGCGCACCCGTTGCAGCCGGAATCTGCGCTGGGAGGCGTATGGGAACTATACGCGAGGCTGCAACCCATGCTGTGTGAAATCACCGGGATGGATGCATGTAGTCTGGTTCCGGCAGCGGGTGCTCATGGCGAATTGGCAGGGCTATTGATTATTCGCGCCTATTTTGCACACAAAAAAGATCAGCGGAAGATAGTGCTCATCCCGGATTCCGCTCATGGCACCAACCCGGCATCCGCATCGATGGCAGGTTTTGACTGCCGCATAGTGCCCACCAATGCGCGTGGACGCGTTGACATGGTTGCACTCCGCGAGATGGTCACGCCGGAAGTTGCGGCATTTATGCTTACCAACCCCTCAACCCTTGGTTTATTCGAGGACCAGATTGTCGAAATTGCGAATCTGATTCATGCCAATGGATCGCTTCTATATTATGACGGTGCGAACCTGAATGCCTTGATGGGCATCGTGCGTCCGGGGGATATGGGCTTTGATGTGGTGCATGTAAACCTGCACAAGACTTTTTCCACGCCACACGGCGGCGGCGGGCCGGGTGCCGGGCCAGTTGCCGTCAAATCCATGCTGGAACCTTTCCTGCCAACGCCTGTGGTGAAGCGAATGAACGGTGAGGCCTGTTTGGATCATGACCGCCCATTATCTATAGGGAAAGTCAAAAATTTCCACGGACACGTATTGGTTCTGATACGTGCTTATGCCTATGTGCGCACTATGGGAGCTACTGGTTTGAAAGAGGCATCCGAGGATGCGGTGCTTAATGCAAATTACATGCAACATGAACTGAGGGAACACCTGCCACAGGTATATCCGGGGCCATGCAAGCATGAAGCGCTGCTTTCCGGCTTGAAACTTAAAACCTCGTCGAGGCAATTTGCCAAGCGACTAATTGACTACGACATGCACCCGCCGACACTGGTTGGCGCGGGCTGCGTCTATTTCCCGGGTGACTTGAAGTCGGCCATGCTCATAGAGCCGACTGAAACGGAATCGAAAGCCAGCCTCGATCGTCAAATAGAAATTTTCAAGAAAGTTTTCGATGAAGATTTTTATGAGACGGCGATGGTAGAACAAGCCCCTCATTCCCGAAGTGTTGCAAGAATAGAATTGAAATCATGAAATTAGCTGCCGAATAAAGAAAGCAAATGACCCCTCGTACCAAGCAGATGTTCGCCGTGCCCATCGGGGAATGGATCAAGGTCGGCGCAAGTGCACCCGGCACTGGGTGCACCCAGGTTCCAGGAAGTGTGTGCCGCCCATCCGGCGGGAAAAATCGATGCCTCGCGCATATTGCGCGCGATCGCGGCGCTAACGATCTGGAGTTGGCATGATGGGAAATGAAAACTCAGGGTGCAACGCTTGCCAGAAAACTCAATCGAGTGGAGGCGTTAATAAATGAAACGGATTATCGACATTCTTTTGGCCTCTATAAGCCTAGTTTGTTTTATGCCTATTCTGATAAGCGTAGCCTTGGCTGTATTCCTGCAGGACTATGGTCAGGTTATCTTCCGGCAACGCAGAGTTGGGCTGAATGGCCGAGAGTTTACAATGTTCAAATTTCGCAGCATGGTTTTAAACGCCGAACGATTGGGGGGATACTCTACAGCCGACCGCGATCCACGAATCACTCCTGTCGGGCGCTTTATTCGCCGAACCAGCCTTGATGAGTTGCCTCAGCTGATCAATGTACTCATAGGGGATATGAGCATCGTTGGCCCTCGCCCCGATGTGCCCGCACAGCGGCAACTTTATACAGAAGACGAATGGATATTGCGAAATAGAGTACGGCCCGGCATCACCGGTCTCGCGCAGGCAACGGTACGATCACATGGAACAATGGAAGAAACAAAATACCTTGATTTGTATTATGTGCGAAATATTAGTCTTTGGTTAGATATCAAGATCATTTTCCTGACCATACGACAAGTTTTGCTGAAGGGCGGAAATTAGCCATTTCCTCAAAAGCTCCCTCAACGCACTATTCAACTAACAAACACAATTAGCTCATGAGCAAAAATTCGCCAAAGATACTATTAGTTGCCTATGGTGGCGGACATGTCGCGATGCTTGCTCCTGTCTGGAAGAAGTTAACTGATGATGGATATAACGTCGTTTTTCTTGCACTGACAACCGCACAAAAATATTTGGCGCAGCAGAATATCCCGTATATCAGCTTTCGCGACCTGCCAAGCAACACAGATATTAATGTCCAAAAATATGGGGAAAGACTGACTGCAGAATTATCGGATGGAAAGATTTCCAATGACGAATCCATCGCTTATTTGGGCCAGTCGTTTCGAGACCTGGTATTGCAGCATGGCGAACGCGAGGCAGAGAACATATATAGCGAACACGGGCGCCATGCATTTCTCCCAGTTAATACGCTTAAGGAGGCGATCCAGATGATTGCGCCTGACGTGGTAGTAACGACCAACTCACCTAGGGCAGAACGAGCTGCAATCATGGCAGCCGGCGCTTGCGGCATTCCATCTGTTTGCGTTGTCGACCTCTATCCATCAAAAGAAATCGAATGGCTCCGGAATGGGGGATTTGCACAAAAGATCTGTGTGCTGAACGATGCGGTCAAAGACATTCTGGCGGCAAGTGGACGCCCTTCCGAGGATGTTGTTGTTACCGGGAACCCCGCCTTTGATCGGCATTATTCATTTAATGGGCATCAAACGGCAGCAAAGATCAGGCACGACATTTTCAACAATAGCATTGTGGTTGGCTTAGCATCCAACACCATGCCTGCCACCCGCAATATTGAAGGCGAGAAAGTGAAGAATCTTCCGCGAGAGGTCTTTGAAAGGGTACACAGACTGTGCTCAGAGAAGAATTACGCCCTCGCGCTACGACAGCATCCGAGCGAGATGGAATGGGCAGACCTCGGGAATACGATTAACTGCAAATCCTGGTCGTTGGATTTGTATCTCGCCTCGCTGGATATATTGATTACTTTTCCATCTACGATTGCTCTGGAAGCTCAAATTCATGGCGTCAGGACGGGAATTATTAATTTCTCACCTCTTAGCCAAACATCCCCTTATCTCTTTAACGGTGATTTTGAGGTGATTCAGCAAATTGAAGATATCGACGAACTGACCGTATCCGCAGAACAAAGTAAATCGACAGCCCATAAGAAACAAGTATCGGCGACACAAAAGATATGCAATGTGATTATCAACGTCACATAATACGGGAACCCCTGTTTCACCATCCAGCTTACTCAAACCAGTGGATTATTGCTTATGTACCAAGATAAAACGTTTTTGGCCATTGTGCCCGCCCGGAGTGGGAGCAAGGGACTGCCGGGGAAAAATATTAAGGAGCTTTGCGGGAAACCGCTCATCGCGTGGAGCATTGAGGCGGGACTCGGCAGCAAGTATATTGATGAGGTGATGGTTACGACGGATAGTGAAGAAATCGCACGTATTGCGCGTGAGTTTGGCGCATCCGTTCCGTTCATTAGGCCCGCTGAATTGGCTAGCGATACGTCCACGACCTTCGATGCGGTAAAACATGCAATTGACTTCTATGAGATGGGGTTACACAGAACATTTGATTACATAGTGCTGCTTGAACCAACATCGCCCTTGCGTGAAAAAGGCGATATTGACGAAATGATTGAAAAAATTATTTCAATGGAGCATGAGTTCGATGCCATCGTTAGCCTGGGCGAAGTTCATGAACACCCCTCCATCATGAAAAAAACCGTGGGGAATAAAATCGAGCCTTATTGCAAGGAGCTTATGATGGCAACACGCAGGCAAGACAATGATGTTGCATATTTTCCATACGGCGTCGCCTACATCGTCAAAACCAAGACCCTGCTTGAAGAAAAATCGTTTTATCCGAGCCGCACAACGCATCGACTGATAAAACGATATCAGTGCTATGAAATTGATGACATCTATGATTTCCTCGCAGCTGAAAATATCATGAAACACGAATTGGAGATCAAATGAAGTTCTTGGTTATTGGACTTGGTTCCATGGGAAAAAGAAGGGTGCGCAATCTCAAGGCATTGGGCATGGAGCACGTTGCGGGATTTGATCCGCGCTCCGACAGGCGGAATGAGGCAGCAGAGAAATATGGGATCCCGGTTTTTGGCGATCTGGAGTCCGCCATGCGCACGTTCTATCCGCAAGCGTTTGTTATTTCGACGCCGCCCGATCTTCATATGCATTATGCCTATTTCGCGTATGAACATACCGTTAGCTGTTTCATTGAGGCCTCAGTGGTCGATGCCGATAAAATCAAACGGCTAGGCGAAATGATTCAGGGAACCGGCATCGTAATGGCTCCATCCTGCACGATGCGCTACTTCCCGGGCCCCAAAAAGGTCAAAGAGCTTGTTCTGAAGAATGCCATCGGAAATATCCTGAATATCAACTACCAGACAGGCCAGTATCTCCCGGACTGGCATCCGTGGGAAAAAATAGAAGATTTCTACGTATCCAAGCGAGATACAGGGGGGGCGCGTGAAATCGTACCGTTTGAACTCACTTGGTTGAATGACATTTTTGGCGAAGCTAAAGCCATAGGATGTGTTAAGGCCAAATTAACGGACATGTCGGCCGATATTGATGACATCTACCATTGTCTGCTTCGTTATGGCGGGAACACTCTGGCCAATCTGACGGTAGAAGTTATTTCACGCCCCAAAGCCACGCGCGAAATGCGCGTTCTTGGCAGCGAGGGAGAGATTGTTTTTAGTGCCGACTCGAACAGCGTACGTTATATCCACAAATCAATGGATGAGTGGAAGGAGTATAAATTTGACTCCGGGACGGTTGAGGACCAGTACATCAACCCGGAAGAACCCTACATCGCCGAAATGAAAGATTTTGTTGCGGCCGTTAAGGCTAAAGATCAAACACTGTATCCGAATACCTTGCAAGCGGACTATGACATCCTGCAAACGTTGTATGTCCTTGAGAAAATGACAGGAGAGCGCGCATGAGCTACCAAGATAGACTATTAAAGGTTATTCCAGGCGGCGCACATACTTATTCACGCGGATATGACCAGTACCCGTCGAATGCACCTCAAATTCTGTCTCGGGGTAAGGGGGCATACATATTTGACCCGGAAGGCAATAAGTATCTCGATTACGGCATGGCGCTACGTGCAGTAAATATCGGTTACGCTGAAGACGAGATTGATGCTGCCGCTATTGAGCAAATCAAGAACGGCAACAATCTTACGCGGCCCTCGATGATTGAACTGGAGGCGGCGGAGCTGCTGACTGATCTGTTTGATTCCGTGGACATGGTGAAATTCACCAAGAATGGTTCTACTGCAGTTTCTGCCGCAGTCAAACTGGCGCGGGCATACACAGGCAGGGAGTTGGTAGCACGTTGCGCTGAGCATCCTTTTTTTTCATATGATGATTGGTTCATCGGCTCCACGCCCCTCACGCGCGGCATCCCGCAAGACACGATCGAGAAAACCAAAATGTTTCGCTACAACGATATTTCCTCGCTGGAGCAGTTAATTGAGCGCCATCCGGGAGAGTTCGCATGTGTGATCTTAGAGCCTGCGGCTACCGAGGAGCCAAAGGAGGGTTTCTTGCTGCAAGTCCAAGAGCTATGTCGAGCAAACGGTATTGTTTTTGTCCTTGATGAAATGATTACCGGATTTCGCTGGCACATGAAGGGGGCGCAGCATGTTTATGGCGTTGTCCCGGACCTGTGCACTTTCGGCAAGGCCATGGCCAACGGCTTTGCAGTTGCCTGCATTGCGGGCAAACGGGAAATCATGGAACTCGGCTCCATCGAATTCGAGGGCAGAGAGCGCGTGTTTCTGCTATCCACAACGCATGGCGCCGAGATGTGCGGCTTGGGAGCCTTTGTCGCCAATGTCCGATTCATGCAGCGACACAAGGTAGTCGAACACTTGTGGGACTATGGCCGAAAGTTAACTGCGATGATGCAACGCCAAGCCGAAGCTCATGGTCTTGACCACAGCTTCAAAGTCGGCGGTATTCCGTGCTCCCCTTACTACTTAACTCTGGATGCTTCGGGTGCCAATTCCTTGGGCCTGCGTACTTTGTTCTCGCAAGAAATGATACGCAATGGTGTCCTCATGCCCTGGATCGCCATATCTTATCGGCATGGTGATACGGAACTGGTTGCGACCGAGCATGCGATAGAGCAAACATTCAAAACGTATCGCCTTGCACTTAATGAGGGGGTCGAGAAATATCTTGATGGCCCGGTCATCAAGCCCGTGTTCAGAAAGTACAACTGATGCGTATCGCACTTGTATCGCTTGATCAGGCTTGGCTAGACAAGGAAGTAAATTTCAAGCGTTGTGCCGAGTTTGCAGGTTTGGCATCCGAGCAATGTTGCGAGTTGGTTGTCTTTCCGGAAATGACACTGACCGGCTACACCTTGGATATTGAAAATGCAGAGCCGGAACAGGACTCCCCCGCACTTTCGAAATTTGGGAAAATGGCACAAGAATTCGGCCTCAACATTATCTTTGGCATCTGTTTAATCAACAAAGATACCAAGAGACCACAGAATGCCTTTTGTCTTGCGCAACGCGATGCAACGGTGCGTGTTTTGTACTATAAGATTCATCCGTTTAGTTTTGCCGGGGAAGACCGGGCACTGGCTGCTGGCAATACACTGGGGTATGCCCAATGTGGCGAATTGCGCTGTGGCGCGTCGGTTTGTTATGACTTGCGTTTCCCGGAAATGTTTGCCGCGATGGCATCGCACTGCGACGCAATGATCAACATAGCCAACTGGCCCGCACGGCGCGTTGAGCATTGGCGAGCCCTGTTGTTGGCGCGCGCCATTGAAAACCAGTGCTTCATGATAGGTGTAAACCGAACAGGATCGGATGGAAACGGTTTGCATTATGAAAAAAGCAGCTTGATTTATTCGCCCGATGGAAAGTCAGTGATGCCCGTTATTGCCGGGGACGAATTGGATATTTACGACATTGCTCCAAGTGCGGCTACTGATTACCGAGCAACATTCCCAACGGTGCGCGACAAGCGACGTGATTTGTATAAAGGATGGTTTGAATAGATGCTGCAAGATAAAGTTATCGTTGTCACCGGTGGGGCGGGACTACTGGGCCGCGCTTTTTGTGAGGAAGTAGCTCGACAGGGCGGATTGGTGATAGTCGCCGACCATGACGAACAAGCCGCAAGCAGTGCTGCTTCCGCAATTACGACGAATTTCCCTGGTCGTGCAGTATCGGCCCATCTCGACATTACAGATGCGAGTACGGCAGATGAATTAATTAAGCGATTACAAGTAGACTATGGCCGGATCGATGCGCTAGTTAACAATGCCTACCCCCGCAACAAGAATTATGGCCGCAAACTCGAAGACGTTTCTTATCCGGACTTTTGCGACAACCTCGGTATGCACCTAGGCGGCTATTTTTTGATGGCGCAACGCTTCGCTCTTTTTTTTCGCGAGCAGGGGCATGGCAACATCGTCAACCTCGCATCAATCTACGGAGTCATTGCGCCGCGTTTTGAAATATATGGCGATACCCCGATGACCATGCCGGTGGAATACGCCGCCATCAAGTCCGGCGTAATCCATCTGACAAAATATTTCGCGCAGTACTTCAAGGCGGATGGAATTCGGGTTAATACCTTGAGTCCGGGCGGCATTTTCGACAATCAGCCGGAAGCGTTTGTTGCACGTTATAACGCAATGGCAGGCAAGAAAGGCATGCTGGAATCCAGCGATATCCTTGGCAGCCTAGTGTTTCTGCTTTCAGACGCATCGCTTCATATGACAGGGCAAAACCTTGTCGTGGACGATGGATTCACCCTCTGATGCATATCTTGTGTACTGCCGAACATCAAACATGACTACTTTCTTTATCGCCGAGGCCGGCGTCAACCACAACGGCAGCGATGAACTGGCATTGCAGTTGGTCGAGACTGCGGCACGTTGCGGCGCGGACGCGGTCAAGTTCCAGACCTTCTCCGCCGATAAGCTGGTGCGCAAGGGCGCGGAGAAGGCCGAGTACCAGAAGCGCGCGACCGGCGAGGGCGACCAGTATTCGATGCTCAAGCAGCTGGAAATGTCCGAATCCCTGCATCAGAAACTGTTTGCCCGCTGCGATGAGCTGGGCATCGAATTCATGTCCACGCCGTTCGACGAAGAAGCGGCCGACTTCCTGGTCGCGCTCGGCATGCGGCGCATCAAGATACCGTCCGGCGAGATCACCAACCATCCTTTCCTCGCCCATCTGGCCGCGAAGGACCTGCCCCTGATCCTGTCCACCGGCATGGCAACGCTGGACGAAATCCGCGAGGCGGTCGAGGTGATCCGTTCTGTGCGACACCAACATGGCTATGCGGCGCCGCTGGACGGCATGCTGACGGTGCTGCACTGCACCTCGAACTACCCCGCCGCCCTCGAAGACGTGAATCTGCGCGCGATGTCCACGATCGCGCAGGCCACTGGCCTGCCGGTCGGCTATTCGGACCACACCGCGGGGACCACGGTCTCCATCGCCGCCGTGGCAATGGGAGCGACGGTGATAGAGAAACATTTCACACTGGACCAAAATCTTCCCGGTCCTGATCACAAGGCGTCGCTGGAACCGAACGAACTGGCCGCACTAATCGCGGGCATACGCGAAGTGGAACAAGCGCTGGGTTCGCCCATCAAGCAACCGAACGCCGGCGAGCTGCCGGTGCGCGAACTGGTTAGACGCAGCGTGACGCTGGTGCGCAACGTCGCGGAGGGACAGGCCATCGCAGCCGAGGATGTCGCGCTGATGCGCCCGGGCAACGGTATCGCTCCGAAAGAGTTAACCGCAGTTATCGGCAAGCGTGCCGTGCGAAGTATCGAGGGCGGCACGACGCTGCATTGGAGCGATCTGGCATGACGAAGCCAGTCCGCCGTATCTGCTATGTATCCGGAACACGCGCCGACTTCGGCCTGATGCAGTCCACGCTGCAGGCGATCGATGCCAGCCCCGGACTTGCGCTGGATATCGTGGCGACCGGCATGCATCTGTCGGAACGCTTCGGCCTGACCGTGCGCGAGATCGAGGCCGCCGGCCTGAACGTGGCGGCGAGGATTCCGGTCGATATCGAACAATCCACGGGCGCTACGATGGCCCGCAACCTAGCCAAGTCGCTTGAAGGCTGCGTCGACGCCTTTGAGCGTCTGAGGCCGGACATGGTGTTGCTGCTGGGCGACCGCGGCGAGATGCTGGCCGGCGCGCTGGCGGCGATCCACCTGAACATCCCGGTGGCCCATATTCACGGCGGCGAGCGCTCCGGCACGGTGGACGAACCGGTGCGGCATGCGATCTCCAAGCTGTCCCATTTCCACTTCACTGCAACCCAGGATGCGCGCGAGCGGTTAATACGCATGGGCGAGCGGGCCGATCGCATATTCGTCACCGGTGCGCCGGGACTGGATGGCCTGCAACAACTGGCAACGCTCGATCGCGTCACGCTATGCAAAAACATGCAGTTCGACCCCGCCGGAAAGCTGGCATTGTTTGTGTATCATCCGGTATTGCAGGAAGCGAGCACCGCGGCAGCCGAGGCGCGCGCTTTGCTGGAAGCCTGCCTGAATAGAGGGTTTCAGGTCATCGCGCTGATGCCCAACTCCGATGCCGGCAGCGAGGCGGTGCGCAACGTGTTGACGGATTACGGCAGCCACCCGCGAGTAAGGGTGATCGCGCATTTGCCGAGAGCGGAATTCGTATCGTGGATGGCCGCATGTGACGTGATGACGGGCAATTCGAGCAGCGGAATCATCGAGGCTGCCAGCTTCGGCACTCCGGTGCTGAATATCGGCTTGCGTCAGAATCTGCGCGAGCGCAACGCCAACGTGACTGACGTCGTGAATATGGGCGACAAACTGGACGAGGCGCTGGGCATCGCGCTGCAACGCGGCCGTTTTCCGCCGCAGAACCTGTATGGCGACGGCCATGCGGGCGAACGCATCGTTGCGCTGCTGGGCTCGCTGGATATTTCTTCTTCCGTGCTGTTGAAGGCAAATGAGTACTGAGACTTTATTGATTATCGGAGCCGGCGGTCATGCCAAGGTCGTGCTGGATGCGCTCCGTTGCGAACGGAGTGCGAACTTTGGCTGCCAGTTGGCCGACGACGATGTATCCCTGTCCGGGAAAGAGCTGATGGGAGTCGCTATCATGACGCCCGTTTCACCAGCATTGTGTCCCGGACAGGCATTCCATATCGCAATAGGCAATAACGCGATCCGCGAGAGGGTCGCCTGCGACTGCCTGAAATCCGGCATGCTTTATGAAACCGTGAAGCATCCTCGATCCATCTGCGCCAGTTCAGCCACGATAGCGCAAGGCTGCTTCGTTGCTGCCGGCGCGGTTGTTTCTGCAGAAGCGACGATCGCGGAAGGCGGCATCATCAACCATGGCGCTGTGGTCGACCACGATTGCGTACTGGATTCGTTTTGCCATGTCGCCCCCAATGCCACGCTGAGCGGAGGGGTGAAACTCGGCAAACGGGTTTTGATCGGATCTGGGGCTAATATCCTGCCCGGCGTTTCCATTGCCGACGACTGCATCATCGGCGCGGGCGCCGTAGTGCTGCACGATCTGCCGGCCGGCAGCATCTATGCCGGCGTTCCGGCCAACCGTATTTCGGGTATCAAATGAACATAGAGAACATCCGCGTACAACGCACGACGACCATTCTGGATGCCTTGTCGATGCTGGACAAGGCGGGTTGCGGGATCCTGCTGTTGCTGCGTCCCGACTCGACCTTCGAGCGTACGATCACCGACGGCGACATCCGGCGACTGTTGCTAGAAGGCAAGGGAATGAGCGATACGCTGGAGAGCCTGCGGGTCATCGATTCCATCGTGGTGGAGGGCGGCTATACCCGCGAGGCCGCGCTGGGTATGATGAACCAGTACAAGATCAACCATCTTCCTGTGCTGGATGCGAACGGCCTGGTCGAACGCGTTCTTGAACGATCCGAGCTGGACGAGCAGATACTGATGTCCACCCCGCATCTCGGTTCATGGGAGCGGGAGTTCGTCGAGGAAGCCTTCCGCACCAACTGGATCGCCCCGCTGGGTCCGAATGTGGACGCGTTCGAGCGCGAGCTGGCCGACTACGTCGGCACCGGGCACGCGGCGGCACTGAGTTCAGGCACGGCGGCGATCCACCTGGCCCTGCATATTCTGGGCGTGTCGCCGGGCGACCGCGTGTTTTGCTCCTCGCTGACTTTCGTGGCTAGCGCAAATCCCATCCTGTATCGGGGAGCGATTCCGGTCTTCATCGATTCCGAACCCGAATCCTGGAACATGAGCCCGCAGGCGCTGGCGCGCGCGCTCGCCGCAGCCAAATGTAACGGCGCGTTGCCCAAGGCGGTGATCGTGGTCAATCTCTATGGACAGAGCGCCGACCTCGATCCGTTGCTCGCGCTTTGCAATCGGTACGGGGTGCCGCTGGTCGAGGATGCCGCCGAATCGCTGGGCGCCACCTACAAGAACAAGGGCAGCGGCACGCTGGGGGTAATGGGGGTGTATTCCTTCAACGGCAACAAGATCATCACCACCTCAGGCGGCGGGATGCTGGTCTCGGACAACGAGGAATACATCCGCAAGGCCAAATATCTGGCGACACAGGGGCGCGAACCTGCGCCGCATTACGAGCATGTCGAGATGGCCTACAACTACCGCATGAGCAACGTGCTGGCCGGCATCGGCCGCGGGCAAATGAAAGTCATCGAAGAGCGCATCGCGTCGCGCCAGGAACTGTATCGGCGGTACTGCGAAGGGCTGCAGGGCTTGCCGGTTCGCATGATGAGCGAGCCCAGCTACGGCAGGTGCACGCACTGGCTGTCGGCGATGACCGTCGACACCGCGAACACGGACATCCGCCCCAAAGACATCCTGGCCGCACTGTCTGCCGAAAGGATAGAGGCAAGGCCGCTCTGGAAACCCATGCATCTGCAGCCGCTGTTTGCCGGCGCCGAATACCATCCGCACGGCGAGGACGGCGCAAGCGTCTCCGATCGATTGTTCGAACTGGGCGTATGCCTGCCATCGGGCTCCAACCTGACGACACCGCAACTGGAGCGCGTGCTGGAAGTCATACGCCGCCTGTTCTCTACTTCCGGCAGGCAGGCGTAAGCGCAGATATGCCGTTGTTCCCGCATACCATCCGCGCAGGAAGCTTGAGCAAAGCGCCGCGTCTCTCCGTGACCCTGCTGGGACTCTCGATCCCGGTTTCCGTCGCGCTCGACAACCTGCTGCTGTTGCTGCCGCTGATCTGGCTCCTGTTTAATGCGCGCAAGGTGCTGACCACCGCAGCCACGCATCCCGTGGTGCGCGCCTCCTGGCTGTTGTTTGGCATGCTGGCTATTGGCATGAGTTACGGTTCGACCGCGTTGCAGACCGCGCTGGGTTCGCTCGGGAAATATGCCGATCTGGCCTTCATTCCTGCATTCATGTTGCTGTTGGGCGATGCTGCGACGCGCAGGCTGGCCGGATATGCTTTCATCGGGGCAATGGCCATCACGCTGCTACTTTCGATGCTGGTCGGTCTGAGCTGGCTGCCGGTACAGCCGTGGATGGCCGCGAAGGCAGCCATCGACAACCCCTGCATATTCCACAGCGAGATCACCCATAACAACATGATGGCTTTCGCCGCCTTTCTGGCGTTACTGCATTTCCGCGAGGCCCGCTCATGGGGCATGCGCGCACTGTGGGGCGGCTTCATCGCCCTGGCCTGCTACAACATATTGTTCATGGTGGACGGCAGGACCGGCTATCTCATCCTGTTCGCGCTCTGCGGATGGTTTGTCTGGACGATATTGCGGACATGGATGGCCGGTCGCGGCAAGGCCATCAAGGCGCGGCATGTTCTTACTGTGCTGATGCTGACCTCCTCATCCGTCCTCGTGGCCTTCCAGACCATCGCACCGCTGCGCGACGGCGTCTTGCAAGCCGTCACCGATCTAAAAGCCTGGCAGCCGGGGCAGGCGAGCGAAGGCTCTGCGGGAATGCGGCTCGATTACTACTACAACACGCTGCAATTCCTGAAACTGCAACCGGTGTTCGGCGTGGGCACCGGTGGCTTCGCCGACGCCTACCAGTCGCAGGTGCAAGGCACGGCGATGCCGCCGACGCACAATCCGCACAACGAATACCTGATGGTCGCGGCACAGACCGGCCTGGTCGGACTCGCGCTGTTGCTGTACCTGTTTTACACGCTATGGCGCACAGCACCCCGGCTGCCGACCTCGTTCGAACAGGATGCGGCGCGCGGACTGGTGCTGGCCTATCTGGTGAACTGCATGTTCAACTCTGCGCTGACGGATCATTCGGATGGATTGTTCTTTGCGTTCATGACAGCGGTGCTGTTCGCTAATCTTAAGCCTGCCATAAATTCTGCAAAGAGGGTGGGCAGACATGGTTGAACTTTCCGTTATTCTCATCACCAAGAACGAGGCGGCGAATATCCGCGCCTGTCTTGAATCAGTCGCGTGGGCGGACGAAATTATCGTGGTGGATTCCGGCAGCAGCGACGACACCGTTGCCATTGCACGCGAATTCACGCCGCATGTTTACGAGCATGACTGGCCGGGATTCGGCGCGCA
>Ga0209211_10003347_pt1 | contig 26283 bp, 24 predicted proteins | sample RifGroA2_FD_183992 | JGI IMG/M metagenome (GOLD analysis project Ga0209211, IMG submission 183992) | Groundwater microbial communities from Rifle, Colorado, USA - Groundwater A2 (SPAdes) (version 2) | ecosystem: Environmental > Aquatic > Deep subsurface > Groundwater | place: Rifle, Colorado...
ATGCCATAAATCGTGAAACTTTCGGCGCACCGGCAAGGTGTGATGTCAGCGGAAGGCTCCAGCGCGGATTTTTCTGCGACCATTCATACAGATCATCCAGGCGTTCGGTCTGCGCGAGCATCAGGAAGATATCCTGATGCATCCAGCTATAGGCGGCATCACTCTTGGAGAGAGCTTCCGGTCCAAGCTGGAACGGGTCCCCTGCAATGAGAAGAGACTCACGTGCGACAACCGAGAGCGCAGCAAGAAACGGCGGATGGACTCGGGCGGCATCATCGACGAGCACAACGTCATACCGCATCGCGCGCAATCGGTGGTCTGAGAAAAAGCCGTTGATGGTCGTGACGACGCACTTTTTGGAGCGAATGAGAGAGGCTTCGTCGACGGATGACTTGCTTTCGATATCGTCCGTCAATTTCTTTACACCGCCAAGCTCGCCGATACGCTTCACTGCGGCCTGGTATTCCTTCAGCTCGTTCGGGTCGATCGGTGCCTGAGCCTCCATCCGCATTAGCTCCGCGGTCAGGGCTTGCTGCACAGGCTGCAGTTTCTTCTGTACCAGGAGTTTTTCGCTCAGCTGCTTCTGCGCCGCGGCTTGATCCTCTTTGCTGAAGCCTTTTTTGAACTTCTCGAGCATCGACGCGTTCTGCGCGCGGGTAACGATCTCCTTCAGTGCGGTAATCTCATCGCGTACTTTATCAAGCTGCTTTCGGTTCTCATTCGCGCGTTCGCGCAGCTCGTTGAGTCTCGTGAAGAAATCTTCATAAAGGTACTGATGTACCTTCGTCTTCCAATATGCCCGCAGCGCCGAGACACCCTCTTCCAACTGTTTCTTCTTGTCTGTCCGCTGGGCTTCTATTTCAGACTCGAGTGAAAACGAAGGAGGGTCGATCGCAGCGGGGTCTGCAGGGAATCCGACTCTCGAGAGCACACCGTCGATCGGGACACCAAGTTCCTTGTTCAGAAGAAGGATCCGTTGAAAAGCCTCGTCAGCTGCACGCGCCGTAGGGGCCGCGACAAGGACGCTCTTGCCGGCTTTGAGATAGTTCAGCGCCGCGAGCGCAAGGGTGTGTGTCTTCCCGGTGCGCGATGGACCCCAGAGATACGAGACGCGGTTCTGAAGAATCTTCTTCAAGGCCTCCGTCTGTTCGTGCGGTGTGCCGAGGACGATTGCCGGCTCGAGAACTGAGTCGAGAAAATTCTCAGGCCGCCCCGGATCCTGGAACAGCGAGGCGATCGGATGTGTCGGAACGACACCGGCGAGGAGGTCGGAGATGAACGGCAAATGTTCATCATAATTCCACCGGCATCTGATTTCAGGGAGCATCGCCCCGAAATCCATCGGGAGGGCAACGGAAATATACTGATTTTCGAGGCTGACGATCCGCCCGTCGATACTCACGGGCTGGAGCTGGCTGAAGGAGAACGAGCAATGATCAACGCCGCGCAGAACAAGATCTTCGGGTACTTCGAATCGATACAAAAAGTAGCCGGCGAACGCGCCCGTGAACTCCCCATCGAAAAGGGTAATCTCATTTCGCGCCGCCTGAAGCTTCTCACGCTCCTCGCGGAGAGCCTGAAGAGGAAGGGCAAAGGGGGACCTGGTGCTGGAATCACTCGGGGGAGCAGTCATAACGTCTACAAAGCGCTCTTCTTCAGGGATGGTATGGAGACACTCGTGGCTGAAACTCCGGAGGAATCTCGCTCACGATCAGGATTCAGTGTGTGGTGACCGGCACAGGCGATTCTCAATGCGAGGAAAGGTCCCGCCAGTCCGCTTTTTCACTCCTCGGGTGCCACGTTCCAGGGAGCAATTCTTGATTGGGCTGCAATCGAAGGTGGAGATTCGGTACGCTGTTGTTCGCCCTGCAGCTCTGTGAGGTTCTCTTTTACGGCTTGTCCGGCAGCTCTTCAAACGCGTCGCCGAACAATTCATCCGCAACAGTGGATGAATCAAAGAATCCGTTGAACTCTGATCCGGCGAGTTTTTTTCTTCGGAAGTAAACGGCCAGGACTGAAATCGTCACCCCCGCAAGCAGACCAAACACAACATACTTTTTCATATGCCCCCAAATCCTCCATTGTAAGACGCCATTCCTCAACTTTTTGCACCTGCTTTACAATATAATGGAAACTATTCTCTTTTTCCATTGAAGGCCGGTGCGCCGGTCCTGTGCGAAGGAAACCCATCAGCGTTCTATCCACGAAACCCGCCCGGTTCCGAAATCTGGTTTCACAACAAGATACGGGTACTGCTTCGGAGTCGCGGGCAACCACGTTCGTCCATCCCCCAACGAATCGTTCCGGCTGCCGAGTGACTCGCTCGCAACTTCCCACGTGGCATCGCTCAACATCTTCGCCAGATTCGTGCCGGTTCTGAGCTCCGCGTAGATATTGACCCCGGCGGATCCAAATCGGTCGTAGTTCACCGCCTCAATGGTAATCATGTTTTCTCCCACACGGACCAAGGATGTGATATCCCAGATTCTTACGCGCTGATGCTCGACAACCAGGGAGGGTGATCGCCGTGCGTACAATTCTCCGACATCCGTGCCGTTCACCCGCAGCCGTACCTGCGTATCACCGATCATCTGTAGCTTTGCAGAAGACGGAAGCTGGCGGAGTCCAAATGTTTTCCGGAAGGTCGCAGTTCTCACCTGCCGGGCAGAGCTGTCCCGCTTGGCGGAATTGGCGTCCGGATGATAAATCCACTGACTCTCGATCAAGGGATTCTCGATTCGCCGTTCCCGTTCGACGATCCCGAGCGCTTCCTCCCAGTACTGAACCTGACGATCATACCGTGCCATGAGTAACTGGAGGTTCGCACTTCGGTTCGTCTCGAGCCATAACGCCGAAAACACCTGCTGCAACCGGCGCAGATCAGCCACAAGTTGACGCGACCTTGCCACGACGTCGTCCAGACGAGGAACGGCGTACGCGCCCCCAGCGGTGTCCTGCGCAGCGTTCCTGAGTTCATCGGCCAGGGCGATCTTCCGCGCAAACCATTCCTCAAGATTCACGACAAATTCAAGCACACGAACGTGATCCTGGTTCTCCTTTGCCGTAGCGCTCAATTCTTGAAGGAAGTGATGCATCAGAGGAATCGTCGACCGCAGGCTTTCAAGCCGCACGACCATTTGCGGCAATGATGAACGCTCCGGCAAGAACGGATGGCGCCAGAACTCATGCCAGTTGATCTGATTGAGTGCGCTCGACAGGAGCGCGTAGAGCGCGCGGCCGGCAACTCCGGCCCGTTCGTCTCCAAAGAAACCGCTGAAGAAAATTTCGTCAAAGCGTTCCAGGTCGGCCCGGAGCGGCTTCCATGCACACTCTGCCGTCCATGCGTACTCATAGTAGTTCAACTCCCGGAGCGACTCTCCCCCATAGTTGCTCCAGTTTGACGTAAGGACGCCAAGCGATCCATTGGTGAATCCATCCCGTGTGAGGATCCGGGTATTCAGGAGCGCATTGATGTGGTTCGGAAAAGGCCCGTTATAGTTCCACACCGACGGCGAGACAATAAACGGAAAGCCGGCATTTTTGAACGTGAGCGTCGTAGGATAACGGTCAGCGGGATCGTACTGCCAGTCGATGATGATGACATTCTTGGGAATTTTTTCCAGGATCTTCGGATTGCTCAGGATCATATCTCCGTACATCATCGGTTTCTTCTTGTACTTCCCGAGGATCTCGAAGAGCTTCACGTAGTGATCAGCGTGGACCGTCGCAAGATCGGACGCCGCAACTTTCGCCTTACTTCCGCCAAGACCGACATTCATGGACTCATCGGCGGCCATATTGAAGTACGGCGAACTGAAAGCAGCGCTGATCTCACCGATCATTCCGTCGAGGAGCGGATAGATTGCTTCGTTCGCGACGTTGAGACCGCTGGCTCCTGGGAACTCTGCATACTGGATGTATTCCGGGAGCAGGAGAATATTCTCCCAATGACCCAATGTTTCGAAAATCGGGATCAGCTCAACGTGGTACTGTTTCGCGTAGGCATCAAGTTCCTTGACTTCGGCGGCGGTCAGCTCACCCCGTCCTTTGCCGATGAGGGGGTGTCGCTTCAGGGCAAACACATCTTCGATATAGGGAGAGTAGACGTTGAGTTTGTGGCGGGCGAGAAAACGTATGATCTTCCTGAAGTTTTCCATCGTCGACATCTGACCGCGGCTCAGGTCGTCGGTCACACCGCGAAAGCGCTGATCGGGCCAGTCGTGGATAAGAGCTCCCGGCAGCGTGACACTTTTCTTCTGCAGCTCGAACATCATGCCTAGCGTCGTTACGCCATAGAATCGCCCTCGCGGTGACTCGGCAATAATCACCGCTGCATCCTGAGAGACTTCCAGAAGATATCCTTCGTCTCTCATCTGCTGAGTAAGAACAGCCTTTTGTTTCTTTAACCATTCTCTCGCATAAGAACTCCGGGGTGATCCCAGAAAGATGAAATCGGCAGATATCTTGCGAATCGACTCCTCGCGAACAATCCGCAGCGGACCTCGATGCAATTGGGCGAGCCGGGCGTTGATCTGCTGGGCGGCGAATTCGTCCGCCGGCGTGGAATGCTCGCCGAGGATAATGCGGGTTTGAGTCGAGATTCTGAAGACCTGCGGCGTTCGAACGACCTGTTGTGGCGCCGGGATGATTCGCAAAGAGTTGTCTTGAGCAGATTCCGGCTGTGCGCTCGCCGAAGGCAAACAAGCCAAAAAAAGGAGTAACAGACTGCAGCAGGTTTTCATGGCGTTATGGGCTGATGACGCGTGACGAAGAGAGCATCGTGAAGTTCAACGACACAGAGGGAGCGAAGAGAGACATCCGGAGAGAAGCGTCGAACGGTGCAACAGGCGTTACGAATGTCCGGGCGGCTCAAGCGAGAGCCGCCCGGAGCTACAACGAGTCAACTGCAAAACTGACCGGGGGCTCTATGCCGCCGGAGCATCTCCCTCTTCGCCGACCATCTTCTGCTTGATTTCCTGCACTTCGTTTCGAACCTCCTGAGCTTTTCTCTTCAACGCCGCCATATGTTTCCTCACACGCGTTCCGGCGGACTTGTTGCCCTTCACATAGAATTTCTCAAAGTCCTTCTGAAACGTTTGAATCAGATCAAGAAGTTCTTGGTACCGGTTCATAAGGGATTCCTTTCTCCAATCTTGTGATACAGGGTGGGATTTCTTTGTCTTTCTAAACTTTTGTCGAGCTATCAGGGGGTTCTGGCCAAAACCAGATCAGCTTTCAGCGTTCCCGCGCCATCGATCATGGTGCGTTCTTCTCGATCCTGGGAACAGAGAGAACGAACGACTCGAATATAGCGTTTTTGCTTCAAAAATCAAAGGACCAGTCAACCAAAGAGCACGCTCCCGCCGTTGACATTTAGAACAGCGCCAACGACGTGATTTGCCAAGTCTGAAGCAAGAAAGACCACGGGCCCCGCAATCTCATCTGCAGAGGCGACGCGGCCACGAGGAATTCCTTTGTTAATTGCGCGGACTTCTTTTCCCTTTCGAAGAACATGAGATGTCATGTCGGTCTCGACCCACCCCGGCGACACGCAGTTGACCAATATATTATGAGGCGCGAGTTCCGCAGCAATTGCCTTCGTGAAAGCGATCACTCCACCTTTTGAAGCAGCGTAATGTGAGTAGAAAGGCTCACCGCGTTGCCCGGCGGTACTCGCAACGTTGATGATCCTCCCGCTCCGCTGTTTCTTCATGATGGGAACAACAGCGTTACAAAACAAAAACGTTCCCTTGAGATTGATATCCATTGTCTCGTCCCACTGATGCTCTGTTATGGAACCGATCGCTCCGCGTTTCCAAACACCTGCGTTGTTGACCAGGATATCGATTTTTCCGAAGTGGTCGAGGGCGGCGTTGACGGCGCGTCGAACGTCAGCCGGATCTGCGGCATCAGATTTGATGATCAGGCATTCACTTCCAATCTCGGCGACACGGTGAGCAACCTTGTGTGCTTCACTTTTGTGCTGTGAGTAGGTAAGGGCTACTGTTGCGCCGGCTTTTGCCATCATGACGGCGACCGCAGCGCCGATTCCACGCGAGCCCCCCGTTATGAGCACGACCTTATTTAGCAGATTTATCATCGGTGTTCCGGAGTTGTTTGTCGTGAGGCAGATCGGGCGAATCACTGCAACGATCGAGCCAAGAAAAATAGAACCGAGATTTCTCAAATAAAACGAGAACTATTCCTAAAATTGGCATTTTTTGCTTATATTTCAATTTCTTGTGTTGACAATTCAGAGTAATCGGACTAAATTAGTCCTATATGCATATCGCACAATCCTGATTCAATTTCAAGAAATTGTCGCATAAATGATAACGAATCCGGTCGCCTTGAGCAAGGCGGCGAAAGGAAGCAGGCTTGTGATTGTGGAGGTCCCCGAGGGCCGGGCAAGAGCTCAATTGCTCCGTCTTGGGGTCACCAAGGGTGAGCTGATCCGGTGTCTTGAGCGGCTTCCCGGAGGAACGGTTGTCATTCTGAAACATCGACAGGAAATCGCAATCGGCGTCGGACTCGCAGCTCATATACTTGTGGTGCACGCAGGCGCTGAACAGCAAGAAAGACGAAGTTGAGAAAGCACGATCAGTCTACAATTGACACGGTTGGCGGTCACGAGCATCATCACGTTGAGAAACACAGCCACGCCGGTTACCGTCAGGCGGCGATGGACCGGCCCACGGTTGCGCTTGTCGGCAATCCGAACGTTGGCAAATCACTAGTCTTCAACTATCTCTCCGGCCTCTACGTCGATGTCTCCAACTATCCGGGAACGACGGTTGAGCTTATCAAAGGGTCGTATAAGGGCTACGAGATCTTTGATACGCCGGGCGTGTACGGAATTTCGTCGTTTACCGCCGAAGAAGCGGTTACACGCGACATCGTCCTCGAATCCGATCTCATCCTGAATGTCGTGGATGCAGTTCACCTCGAACGGGATCTCTTCCTCACACAGCAGTTGATCGATATGGGGAAGAAGGTGGTTGTCGTTCTAAACCTCATGGACGAAGTCCGGAGCATTGGTCTTGAGATCGATACGAAACTTCTCGCATCCTCCCTCGGCGTACCGGTGATTGAGACTACCGCCACGACGAAAGAAGGTTTCGATTCGATCGAGGGTGCTCTACAGAAGGCGCGCACGGGTGAGCGATCTTCCACACTTCATCACAGGCTCCATGACATGCTGAAGCTGACCGGCTCCGAAGCCGAGGCGCTTCTCATCCTCGAAGGCGACGAGTCAACAGCGCAACGCCACGGAGTGGCGCCGGGTCACGAGCGGGAAACTCTCTACATAGAGCGGCGCAATCGGGTTAACCTGATCATTAACGCTATCCTCTCCGAGCGGAACATCCGCACTCGCTTCGCGACACTCGCGGGCCGCTGGGCGGTCAATCCCTGGACCGGCATCCCGATGCTCTTGCTTGCTCTTTACCTCATTTACCTTTTTGTAGGGAAGCTGGTCGCCACCGATCTTGTAGGATTCACTGAGAACACGATCGGTCACGAGCTCTGGGAGCCGTGGATCCGCGGCGTCATCGCGCAGGTCATCACTCCCGGGTCGGCGCTCAGCACTCTGCTGGTCGGAGAGTTCGGTGTCATCACGCTGACAATCACCTATTTGCTTTTCCTGCTGCTGCCGCTTGTGATCGCGTTCTACCTTTCCCTTGCGCTCATGGAAGACAGCGGATATTTGCCCCGGCTTGCGACGCTTGTTGATCGAAGCCTGAACGCCCTCGGCCTCAATGGTGCCGCCATCATCCCGCTCATTCTCGGATTCGGCTGCGTGACGATGGCGACGATCACCACGCGCCTCCTCGGAACCGAGCGTGAGAAGACCATCGCCGCTGCGATACTTCAGTTCGCCATTCCATGTTCCGCCCAGCTTGCTGTCGTAGCCGCGCTCCTCGCCGGCGCAGGATTTGCAGCGATGCTCATCTACTCCATCACGATTTTCATCATTTTTGTCGCTGTCGGAACCATCTTGCACCGGGTGCTCCCGGGGTCGGCAACCCCGCTTCTCATCGACCTTCCGCCGATGAGATTTCCGCGGCTCGACAACGTCGCCCGCAAAACCGCCTATCGCTCGTACTACTTCATGAAAGAGGCAACTCCCTGGTTTTTCGCGGGGGCCCTCGGCGTCGGACTCCTTCAGCTGACGGGACTCCTCACCGTGTGGCAGGATCTGCTCGAACCACTCACGACGCGGTGGCTGCAGCTTCCGCGCGAAGCTTCAACGGCGTTCGTCATGGGTATGGTGAGAAGGGATTTCGGCGCAGCAGGACTCTATCACCTGTCGCTGAGTCAATACCAGATCGTGGTGGCTCTCGTCACGATCACGCTCTTCACTCCCTGCATCGCCTCTTTTATGGTGATGATGAAAGAGCGCGGCTGGCGGGAAGCATTTACCGTGTGGGCCGGCACGTGGATTGTTGCCTTCCTTGTCGGGGGATTGCTCTCGCAAGCACTTCTATGATCAGTCTCGAAGATAAGCTCCGCACAGAGATTCGCGTATGTTCGAAGTGCCGGAATATCATCGAAAATCCTTTTGTTGAACGATGCCCACGATGTCTGACCACGGTACCGGTGTTCGATCCCGGCTGCGGAGGCTGCGTTCACAGCTCCGGCTGTCCCGTGTCCAGCATGAAGCGTCCGGCGGCGCGGCATCGATAGTCTGGTCCTGATGTTCCCGGGGATTCTTTCAAGCAGCCTCAAACAACGATTATGAGAGCCCTCTCTCTCTTGGTCCTCATCGTCCTTTGTGCCTGTCGCCTTGTTTCTCAGGTCAACGCGATTCCGCGCATGGACGCTACACCTGCTCTCAAAGACAATTCTTTCTTTATCGAGGAAGCGTATAACCAGGAGGAGGGTGTTGTCCAGCACATTTCGGGATTTCTTTATTCACCCACTCCCACAAAACAGCTGACATATTCGTTCACACAGGAATGGCCGCTCGCCGGAACACACCAGCAGCTCAGCTACACGCTTCCCATGACGATCACCGGATCTGATCACCAGGGCGGAATCGGTGATATCATGCTTCATTACCGGTTTGAGTTGACTGACCAACAGCATTGGGCGACCATAACACCGCGTTTTTCACTCCTCCTCCCTACCGGCAATGCGCAACGCGGACTTGGCTGGGGAGTCTTCGGCGGTCAATTTAATTTTCCTGTAAGCGCGCGATTGTCGGATCCCTTCACGGCTCACGCCAACCTCGGCGTGACCTATCTTCCTCATATCAGCAAGGATCTCGACTCAGGAGAGAGAGCGCGGCATACTCTGGTAACCTTCAATGCGGGAGGGAGCATTATCTGGCTGGCGTCCGAAACGTTTAACGTCATGCTTGAGTATTCCACAAATCATTCCATCGAACGCTTCGACACCGGCTCGATCCGGAAATCGACCGAGGCGATTGTTTGTCCCGGAATCCGGTTTGCCATTGACGTCGGGAGCCTGCAGATCGTGCCGGGAATCGGCATTCCAGTCTTTCTTACTCGGGATCTGGCTCACTCGGGTGTTTATTTCTACTTGTCCTTTGAGCATCCTTTCTAGTGCCACTTCCAAAAGGAATCTTGTGATTTGTTCTCGGGCCTTTTCAAAACGGCAGTAGTGCCTGCTTCCAAGACGCGGATCCACTTCGCAAACACAATAACGATTATTGGAAGCGGCACTAGCATTGAACTCGCGCATGAAGCAGGAGCCACCTATGAACGATCAGCAACGGACGACGCTCTCTGAAGCAACGGTACTGGAAGCACTCAAGGAGTGCTATGACCCCGAAATTCCAGTCGACATTGTAAGCCTCGGCCTTGTGTACGGAGTCACGATTGTCGGCGACTGGGTTGGAGTGAAGATGACACTCACCTCACCCGGCTGTCCCGCAAGCGCAACGATTGCCGGGCAAGTGAAGGACCGGCTTCGGAAGCTCCCGGGTGTGACCGATGCTGACGTGCGGATTGTCTGGCAGCCGGAGTGGACGCCGGAGAGAATGAGCGACGAGGCGAAGAAGAAACTGGGAAGGATGTGAGAGTGTATGGAGTGCAGGATGCAAATCAGACAATCAACCGGAACAGGAGAGAGGATGAGGATGAAGGTAGAGGACACGACAGCAGTGTCAGCAATACCGGTGCAGAAGAACTTTGTGGCGATCAATTACATCAGCTGCAAGAGTGACTACCGTGAACGGTTCGAAGAGCTGTTTGGTAGTCGCGCTCATGCAATTGACCGGATGCCGGGTTTCATCGACATGTGTGTGTTGAAACCGCAGACCCGTGGCGGCGACTATCTCATCGTCAGTTTCTGGGAGACCGAGACGGCATTCAAGAGCTGGACACAATCGCCGGAATTTCTCGAGGGGCATCGACGCGGATTTGAAGACATTCACAAAGCGAAACAACGGGGCGAAGAGCCTCCGATGAAATCAGATTTTCGTACCTACGAGGTGCTCGCAGGATGAGATGGCCGTTGGCGAAATCGAAGCTCGCGAGGAGGCTGGCGAAGTACGGCTTCCTGTTTTTTCTCATCAAGGGATTGCTTTGGTTGATCATACCGGCACTTATTGCCGCATTCTTCGGCGCCGATTGACGCGGGATTCATGCCTACGCGCTCCCTCTGCGCCTTGCCAATTCAAGAACGCTCGCTTCGATTTCAATCCTCGGCAGGTTGCCCCGTTCTAATTCTTCATCATGCTTCATCCGCAGCCTCTCATAGAACTTCATTCCCTCCTCGACGAGCGATATGTCTTCCTCAATAAGTTCAAAAAGGGTATTCTCCGCTTTATCGAATTTTCCCAGCGACTCATAGTAGCCGAAGAGTTTCTTCTTCAGCCTTGCAGGAATCCCCACCGGCACGAGAAGCTTGATGATGTTCTCGACCTTATCGTAGTACTCTCGGGGCAGCAATCCGGCCTCCCGGCGGGAGAGTTCAAGGAACATGCTCAGAGCCGTCAACCGCACACGTACCGCATCCTCTTCCTCCGCCTGCTCATGGTGCACGTCCCCCAGAATCGTCAATAATTCAGCAACAACGACACATTTTTCGACGTCAAACCGCTCTCCCAGGGAGAGAAGCCGGATCAATTCCGTATCGCTCAGTGTGGTAAGCAGCCGCAGATCCATTCCGAGGAGCTGCTTCGCGGACGTCCGGACTTCTTCGACCGCCGCGTCGTACTGCTTCACCTTCCTCAGCCGCAGTACCGCGGCTACCACGGAGGCAAGCTGGTTGATCATCCTCAGAAAATAGTCTTTCGTAATCATGCTGAATAATACCTACGGAGAGCCTCTTTAGCAAGTGCGATTCCATCGCGAAGTTTTATTTCTCCCAACTTCTGCCGATCTTCACGGAGAGTTTCGAGTCTTCAGTTTCGGGTTCGAAGCAGAGCAGAGAGTTGATCGTCTCGGAGTGAACGATGCGTCTGGTGGCTGTTGCTGACATACACGGTGCGTACTCGACCGTCGATGCAATACTCGAAGCCGAAGCACCGTTCGACGCGGTCATCATTAGCGGCGACCTCACCACGCATGGCACAGTTCACGAAGCACGGACAGCGATCGAAACACTGCAGCGCTTTGGGAAACCTCTTTTCGCCGTTGCCGGGAACATGGACCTCCCTCAGTTTGAATCGACATACACGGAACTTGGAGTGAACCTCAATGCGCGCGGGGTACAGGTGGGTGACGTCGGATTCTTTGGCGTCGCGGGATCGCCGTTCACGCCGATGCACACACCGTACGAGCTCCCGGAAGACGAAATTCTCCGACGCGCCGAGGAAGGATGGAAACAAGCGCACCGTGCTCCCCGCTCCGTGTTTGTGCCTCATGCTCCGCCTCGATCAACAAAGCTCGACAGAATCCGCCTCGGAGCCCACGTTGGCAGCGTTGCAGTCAGGGAATTTGTCGAGTGTCATCAGCCGGACGTTCTGATCTGCGGTCATATTCACGAATCGCGCGGGATCGACATTCTCGGTAAAACGCAGATGGTGAATTGCGGACCCGCCGAACAGGGCTCCTATGCGGTCATCACGATTGACCAGGAAGTAGCGATCGAACTGAAGTTTGGAGGCGAACGGTAACCGCATGACGGCACGACGACCATCAATTGTTCTTTTCGACCTCGGCAATGTGTTGGTGCACATCGCTCCCGAGGCGTTTCTGCAGCGGATCGGACTGGACACGCCCGACAACCGTCGGCTGTATCAGGCTCGCATCAACAAGATTGTGCGCGAGTACGAATGCGGCAATGAGGGCACGGGCATATTCCTTTCCCGGCTCGAGTCGCTCCTTAACGACACGCAGCCGGAACGCGGACAAGGTACACGGAGAGGTGCGATTTCGCACGATGATCTTCGCAACGCGATGCTTGCCGTCATCGGGAAGCCGGTCGCCGGCATGCTTGAACTGGTAACCAGGATAAGCGGCTGCGTTCCTCTCGGCCTGTTGAGCAACACGAATCCGCTACACTTCGATTGGTGCATGGAACACCTTCCTGTCCTTCAACATATCCCTTCCCATTTTCTTTCCTACCAGCTCCAGTCACTCAAACCCAGCGCCCGGATCTTTGCACAAGTCGTGGAACGATTGCAGATCGCTCCTGGCGACATCTTTTATATCGACGACATGCCCGAGAACGTCGAAGCGGGGCGGCGGGCCGGCCTGAACTCCCACTTGTTCTTCGGTCGGGACGGGCTGGAGCGAGACCTCCCGGCGATGGACCTGGGCTAGCCGTTTGAGCTGGAGAGGGCGATTTGCATCCAGAATACCTCCTCAAAAGGGCTTCGGGTGGGGAATCTTGCCTAAACCGAAGTGCCCGTCTTTCCTGGCGTTTTTTCGCCACCGCAAAAAACCCCTGATTTTTCAGTGCTTTTTCACTTGACTTTAATCGCCATTTCCCTAAATTTCCATGCCGTGTGGGGAAAAGTGGGGAATCGGGGGGTGTGTTTTGCTCAATAAAATCAGGCACTTTTGAAGGCACGGATTTATGTCTTCTTTCAAGGGGCGGTATTCTTACGCTGTGGACAACAAGGGGCGAGTAGCACTACCGGCAAAAGTACGAAAAAATGTCTCGCCGGGATCGAACGACACGTTCATTATTACGCGCGGTTATGAGCAGTGTCTCTTTGTATATCCACAGGACGAGTGGTCGAAGGTAGAAGAATCCATCCGGGGCCTGTCTCCTTCCAATCCTCAACACAGGTTTTTTGTGCGAACACTTCTGCAGTGGGCTGTTGATTGTCAACTCGACAGTCAGGGCCGGCTCTCGGTCCCGCAAGACCTTCTGAAGTTTGCAGGAATTGAAAACGAGGTACTCATTCTTGGGGTTCTCGAACGCATTGAAGTCTGGAATCCCAAGATCTACGAAGCGTACATGAACAACCAGCCTGCGACGTACGAGACGGTAGCGGAGGTTGTTCTGAAGCCAACACCATAGGTTGGCCCTTGGCTGTGCGTCTGGCATCTTTTCATACGCCGGTCTTACGCGAGGAAGTCCTGGCGTGGCTTATCACGTCGACGGCCGGTGTTTATGTCGATGCGACGCTCGGGGGAGGCGGCCATGCGGAATCCATTCTCCAGCGGCTTGATCCCACCGGGATGCTTATCGGCTTCGACGCCGATCCTGACGCTCTTCAATTTGCAACAAATCGATTATCGGAATTCGGCGGACGGGCTCAGCTCGTCCACAACAATTTTCGGAATATCGCCTCTTCTCTCGCGCAGCGGGAGATTCAACGCGTCAACGGCATTCTGTTCGACCTTGGCGTTTCGTCGCATCAGTTCGACGAGCCGACACGTGGATTCAGTTTTCGAAGCGACGACCTCCTTGATATGCGCATGGATCGATCGCAGGCGCTCGATGCGCGCACCGTTGTGAACGAGTATGATGAGCGCGATCTGTCGGACGTCTTTTGGAAGTACGGGGAAGAGCGTGCCTCACGAAACATCGCACGCTTGCTGGTAAAGCGAAGAGCGGAATCGAGAATCGAGACCACCGGAGATGTCGCCTCAATCGTCCGCACTGTTGTGGGCGACCGGTTCCTGGTGAAATCGCTGGCAAGAATCTTCCAGGCATTGCGGATTGAGGTCAATAACGAACTGGAAAACCTGGAGATCGCTCTTCGCGAAGCGCTCCCTGTTCTCGACGCCGGGGGAAGAATTGTCGTCATCTCGTACCACTCGCTGGAAGATCGGATCGTCAAGGATTTTTTCAAGCACGAAGCTGCGTTGTTCCAGCCGTCTGGAAACAAACTCGTGCCCGATACGAAGCTCGACCCGACGCTGAGGATCCTGACAAAGAAACCGATCGGTGCTTCAGAAGTCGAGACGAGATCGAACTCGCGGGCGAGAAGTGCGAAGCTCAGGGCGGCTGAGAGAATTCGAAGTGTCACGTAATGTTGAAACGTCGACAACATTGTTGATCCGGAGAGGCTTACAAGTTCTTGTATGGCAAGAGTTTACAGAAACAGCGCTGAAATATTGGCCGAGCGTGCAATGAGTCCGGAGAAGCCCGCCGCCGGGGGAAAGGGACCAGAATCCCAGGCCCGACAACAGGAGCGCCGTCTCATTTACAACGGCACGATGCCTCCTCCGCCGCCGCTTGAGACTCCGACCGGGATTCAGTTACCTCCGACCAATCGTAAGTTCGCAAAACGAAAAGTTTCGCCCTCGAATGTCATGCTCATTCTCATGGCGGCCGCGGCGGCAATCGTTCTCTACATCAGCAATGTCATCGCAGTGAACCAGCTTGCCAACGACATTCATAAGGGTGAAGTCCGCCTCCAGGATATTTTCAGTGAGCAGGAAATCCTCCGTGCGCGCATTAACCAGATGTCGAGCCTGGAACGGGTCCGGAAGCGCGCCGAAGACGAGCTCGCGCTGAAAAATCCTTCGAACATCCCGGGGATGATTGACGTGGACCAGGACAAAATCCGCACGATCGAGGAAGCATCGGGCAAGCGCTGATGCAGGAGAATAAAACCATACCGCCGCAGAACCTTCCCGACCTTCAAAGTCCGGAGGCGCCCCAGCAGCCGCGTGGAAGACTCTTCACGCTGAAGGTCGGATTTGCGCTGTTCTTTGTCGTCATCGCCGGCCGCCTCGTCCAGATTCAGCTCATCGAGGGACCGAAATTCCAGGCCCTTGCCAAAAGGCAATACGAGCAAACCGTCGTTCTCCCGGCCGTGCGCGGGAACATCTTCGACCGCAACAACAATGTGCTTGCGTCGAACTCGATGTTCGTTTCGTTTGCGGCAGACCCCAAGGTGGTGGGTGACAATGCCGACGACATCGCACGACAATTCTCGGCAGCCTTCAGCAAACCCAAGTCATTCTACATGGCGAAGCTCCAGAGTGTGACAAGCTCGGGTGCTCCCAGGCGGTTCGTGTGGCTGGAGCGGCGCGTGCGCGCCGAAGTGGCAAAGCGCATCGAATCGTACAAACTGATCGGCGTCGTCGTTGTTGACGAACCGAAGCGGCTCTATCATTATGACGATGTTGCCGGAACGCTGATCGGGTTCACCGATGTCGACAATAAGGGAATTTCAGGACTCGAGGTGGAGTATGACGAGTACCTGCGCGGAAAGAACGGATCAGTCGTGATGCAACGCGACGGTCTCGGCCGCGCTCGTGCTTCTGTTGATTACCCCCGCATCGAACCGCGCGATGGAAACAATCTTACGCTCACCACCGATCTTGCATACCAGTCGATTGTCGAAGAGGAACTGAAGCGCGGCGTTGCCGCAAACAAGGCGGATGCAGGTCTAGCAGTGATGTTGAATCCGAAGACGGGTGAGATTCTGGCGATGGCAAACGTCCCCGGAATTAATCCCAACGATCTGAGTTCGTACGATGTGAACGCGGCACGCAACCGGGTGGTGACCGATGTTTTCGAGCCGGGATCCGTGTTCAAGGTGGTGACAGCGTCCGCTGCGTACGAGAACAACCTGTTGACGCCTGAAAAGAAGTTTTATGCCGAGCACGGTACGTTCGTTGTCCAGGTCTCAAACCGCGGCAAGACCCGGAAAATCACCGACACACACCCGTACGATATGCTCACATTCCAGGAAGCTATCGAACTTTCGAGCAATATCGTGATGGCAAAAGTAGGCCCCATGATCGGGGCGGACAGGCTCTACGTGCAGGCCCGGAACTTCGGATTCGGCATTCCCACCGGTGTTGAGCTTCCCGGGGAAGTGCGTGGAAGATTGAAAAAACCGCAGGAATGGTCAGGAACAACGCTCCAGACCATGGCCTTCGGCTATGAGGTTGCGGTAACACCCTTGCAGATCGCCTCCGCCTATGCCGCCGTCGCCAACAAGGGCGTCATGATGAAGCCATACATCATTTCCAAGATCCAGGACATGACCGGCGAGACGATCTTGGAGCAGCACCCCCAGAATATCCGGCGGGTCATCTCCGAGCAGACGGCAGCGCTGATGACCGAGGCATTCGAGGGCGTTGTTGAACGCGGCACAGCGAAAGAAGCCCGCATCCAGGGCGTCCGCATCGCAGGAAAGACGGGAACATCGAAAAAAGTCGTTGAAGGAAAGTACGGACTGGGAAGTTACACGGGATCGTTCGTGGGGTACTTCCCTGCTGATGATCCGCAGGTTGTTTGTCTGGTGATGATCGACAATCCGCGCGGCGGAGCGTATTACGGCGGATCGACGAGCGCCCCCATTTTCCGCGCGATTGCCGAACGCATCATCAATACAAGCGGTCGATTCACGAAGAAGCCGCAGGAGAGCGAGGAGCCCCAGCCGAAGATCGGCATCAGCGTTCCCGATGTTCGGACTCTTCAGGTCGTTATCGCGAGTCGTTTGCTCGAGAGTCACGGTTTGAAATGTCAGCCGGTCGGAACAGGGGATATCGTGGTCCGGCAGGTTCCTGAGCCGGGCAAGCGCCTGGAGAAAGACGATGTCGTCCAACTGGTTCTCAATGAAACAGGGGCGGAGTCAGCCGGAGGACCCGCAACGGTCCCGGATGTCCGCGGCATGAGCCTCCGCCGGGCGATCAATCGTCTTGTCGTCGAAGACTTTGACATAAAAGTCCGCGGTTCGGGTGTGGTGGTCGAACAGGTCCCCGCAGCAGGGAAGAGAATCCAGCCGGGCGCAACCGTGTACCTGGTTTGCCAACCGCGCACCATTGTCTCGGCTGTCTTGTACTAAGAATGTCATACTGCAGTCCTCCGGGCTGCAAGACGTTGAGAAGGTATGAATCTTGGAAAGCTCCTTGAAGGAGTTCAGGTGACAAAGTTGTTCGAGCAGGCGTATGGGCAGTTTGCCGTCACGCATGATCTTGACGTGCCCAGGCTTCAGTACGATTCACGCAAGGTTGAGCGCGGTGACTGTTTTGTGGCGCTGCGCGGGACCGGGACGGACGGTCATCAGTTCATCAACACCGCCGTTGAACGCGGAGCCAAGGTTGTTATGATGGAAGACGACCATGCTCTTCCCGATGCATATTGCATGCATCGCAGCATCGTGAAGATCGTCGTGCGGGACACCCGCAAGGCGCTGGCGATCATGGCGGCGAATTATTTCTCTCATCCGTCTGCATCATTGACCATGGTTGGCGTCACCGGTACAAATGGAAAGACTACCACAACGCATCTCATCAAAGGAATTCTTGAAGAGGCAGGACAGCGTGTCGGACTCGTGGGGACCATCGAATACCGGATCGGTGATGAAGTGATCCCGGCAACACACACAACGCCGGAATCGCTTGAGCTCAACGACCTCCTCTCGCGGATGCGGTCGGCCGGCTGCCAGTCGGTTTCGATGGAGGTTTCATCGCACGCATTGCAGCAATCCCGCGTGTTCGGGCTCGGATACCGCGTGGCAGTCTTCACAAACCTGACGCAGGACCATCTGGATTATCACGGTTCGATGGAAGAGTATTTCCGGGCAAAGAAGATTCTCTTCGACGATCTGTCGGCCAATGCAGCGGCCGTCGTGAACGGCGACGATCCGTGGGGAATGAAGATCGTCTCCTCAACGCGGGCGCGGATGGTTTCCTATGGCACAGGGGACAGAGCCGATGTCAGGGCAACAGATATCCGGCTTTCCCTGGAAGGGACATCATTGACAGTATCCTCCGGCGGCACGCAACAGCCGGTATCGACCCCTCTGGTGGGTCGGTTCAATATGTACAATTGTCTTGCAGCCTACGCAGCCGGAACGGCGCTGGGCCTTTCCCCTGCGAGCGTCTCTGCCGGTATTCGCCGCGTGACCAGCGTGCGGGGCCGATTCGAGAGAATCTCTTCTCCAGCCGGATGGAGCGCAATCATCGACTACGCCCATACGCCTGATGCACTGGAAAAGTGCCTTCAGACTATTCACGAGGTTCTTCCCGTGAAGCGACGCGGAAAGATCATCACCATCTTCGGCGCCGGTGGTGACAGAGACCGGACCAAGAGGCCGCTCATGGCCAAGGTTGCCGCGCGTTTGAGTGATCGCGTGATTGTCACTTCGGACAATCCACGCACAGAAGATCCAAATTCCATTATGGATGACATTGCCGCCGGCATCGGTCGAGAGATCGCCATGGTCCGCGAGCCTGACCGCCGAACGGCCATTGTCTCGGCGCTCCGCGAAGCATCCGCCGGCGATGTGCTTCTCATCGCGGGAAAAGGGCACGAAGACTACCAGGTACTCGGGAAGCAGAAAATTCATTTCAGCGATCGCGAAATCGTAGAGGACTTTATTCGGGGATGACATTGACGGCTCACGATATCCTTGCTCTCCCCCATCTCCAGGCCATGGGCTTCGGGGGAAAGAAAGGGATGCTGTGCAAGGGAATCTCAACGGATTCACGAGGCGTCCAGCATGACGATTTGTTCATTGCGATCCGCGGAGAGAAGTTCGACGGTCACAATTTCATCACGAAAGCCGTGGAGTCGGGAGCAAGCGTCATTGCCGCGGACGCACGGTGGGCCGGAGCGAATCAGATTCTCCTGTCGAGCCTCAATCTGCCGTGCCTGATCGTGGAAGATACCATCCGGCTGCTCGGGCAGGCGGCACGGATGCACCGGAAGAAATTTAAGATTCCGGTTCTCGTCGTCGGAGGAAGCAACGGCAAGACGACAACAAAGGAGATGATATCGGCAGTCCTGAAGACAAAGTACCGGGTCCTCAGTACCGAAGGAAATCTCAATAATCATATCGGGGTTCCCCAGACGTTGCTTCGCCTCGAGCGGCAGCATCAAGTTGCCGTGATCGAAGTAGGGACCAATCACTTCGGCGAGATAGCATACCTCGCCTCCATTGTAGAACCAACACATGCTCTCATCACGAACATAGGCCGGGAGCATCTCGAGTTTTTCGGCTCTGTCGAAGGTGTGGCCCGCGCCGAAGCGGAAGTGTTCGACTGGATGCGGACACAGAAACGGGCGACGGGGATTGGATTTATCAACCGGGATGATCCACGACTTTCGAAGCTCGCGAAGAAAGTAAAGAAGTCGGTGAGCTACGGATTCGGCAGAGGTTCGCTTGCGGTCAAGGGAAAGGTTCTCGCGTTCAACGAGACCGCGTTTGCGCAGATCGAGATCAAACCCCGCGGGAAGAAAGCATTCAGGGTCGAGCTTTCCGTGCCGGGAGAACACAATGCCGCCAATGCCCTGGCAGCATCGGCGGTCGGACTGACGCTGGGCGTGCCGGCAAAAAAGATTCAAGCCGCCCTCTCCTCCTTCTCGAGCGCCAGCAAGAGAATGCAGTTATTCCAGGTCAAGGGGGTAACCGTTCTGAACGACACGTACAATTCGAATCCCGACTCTGCACTTGCTGCTCTCAGAGTGCTTGGTCGCGTAAAGGCTGCCGGCAAGAAGATCGCCGTGCTGGCAGATATGCTCGAGCTAGGAGCCAACGCTGTACAAGAACATCAACGAATCGGCACGGTTGCCGCGGCATCGGGTGTTACGCACCTGCTTGGATTCGGCCCGCTGACGCAGCACACCGTCGACGCTGCCACAACAGAATTCAAGAAACACTTCGAGCAGAAAAGCACTCTTTCAGAACAACTGGTTCAGCTTCTTTCGCCGGGTGATGTCGTGCTTGTGAAGGGTTCCCGCGGCATGAGAATGGAAGATGTTGTTGCATTTGTTACCGAACGATTTAAGCAGCCCCAGGATCGGCCGGGACAAGCGGCTTAGGAAAAACGACGATGCTGTATCACCTGCTGATGTATCTCGACAAGCAGTTTCACATTCCCGGATTCGGGCTTTTCCGTTATGTGACGTTCCGCGCCGGTGCCGCTGCTGTCACAGCGCTTATCATCGCCTTCTGGCTCGGACCTAAGATCATCCGTCTCTTGAGGGAACATCAAATCGGCGAAGCCGCGAAGCTCGAAGCACCCAAAACGCATTTGAGCAAGGCCGGCACTCCAACGATGGGTGGTCTCATTGTCCTTGCCTCCCTCGTGATTCCAGCCTTGCTCTGGACAGATCTCAAGAACGGCTACATTCTACTTATCCTGTTCACCACTGTCGTTCTCGGTGCGGTCGGGTTTCTCGATGATTACCTCAAAGTGGTCAAGAAAAAGCCGAAGGGATTGATCGGGAGATACAAGATTGTTGGCCAGGTTCTCGTGGGGCTTGTGGTGGGAGGAGTGATCTACTTCTACCCCCAATGGATTGACCCAAGTCTCGTCCCCCTGAATTCGAAGACGACTGTTCCCTTTTTCAAGAATCTCGAGTTCGATCTCGGATTGTTCTACATCCCGGTGGTTATTTTTATTATCACGGCAACGTCCAACGCGGTGAACCTGACGGACGGTCTTGACGGCCTCGCCATCGGCACGGTCGGTATTGTCGGCCTGACGCTCGCGATCATTGCGTATGTGTCCGGACACGCCGAATGGAGCAAGTATCTGACGATCCCCTTCCTGAGAGGCAATGGAGAGCTTGCCATCTATTGCGCGGCCCTGGTCGGGGCGGCGCTCGGCTTCCTGTGGTTCAATTCCTACCCCGCCCAGGTGTTCATGGGCGACACGGGATCACTGGCACTGGGCGGCGTGATCGGCGCGATGTGCGTGCTCATGAAAAAGGAATTGCTGCTCCCGACACTCGGGGGTGTGTTTCTGATGGAGACTCTCTCGGTGATCATTCAACGGACGTATTTCAAGTACACGAAGAAGAAATACGGAGAGGGTCGCAGAGTCTTCAAGATGGCTCCGATCCATCATCATTTTGAATTGCTCGGTTGGCCCGAGCCGAAGATTGTTACACGATTTTATATCATCGCGATTCTCATGATGATCCTGAGTCTCGCAACATTCAAGGTGCGCTGAGCGTGTCGACGCCCGGCAACCATGTTGGTGTGATGTATGGAAGGTTCACAGGTCCGAGGCAAGAATGTCTCCGTCATCGGCGCAGCTCGCAGCGGCGTGGCGGTCGCACGATTGCTGCAACACTATGGCGCCAGGCCGTTTGTCAGCGACAAGACTGCGGCCGACAAGTTGAAAGCGGAATCCCAGACACTGAACGGCCTCGGCATTGAGTTCGAGGTCGGCGGGCATTCCGAACGAGTGTATGATTGTTCTTTGATGGTGATCAGCCCGGGGGTTCCTAGCAACGCCCCCGTCGTGGTCGAAGCCCGAAGACGCAGCATTTCAGTTGTCAGCGAGGTAGAGGTCGGAAGCTGGTTTTGCCGTTCCCCCATTGTTGCCATTACCGGCTCGAATGGGAAGACAACGACAACCACGTTGATTGGGAGGATCCTCGGCGATGCAAAGAAAGAACATGCAGTTGCGGGCAATATTGGCACGGCATTCTCATCCATCGTTCTGGAGCTGGCTCCTGCACAGACTGCAGTTCTGGAGATAAGCAGTTTCCAGCTTGATCATTGCGAGACGTTCAGACCGCGCATCTCGGCGATCATGAACATCACGCAGAACCACATGGACCGGTACGAGCACTCCATGGAGAAGTACGCTGCATCAAAGGCGCGGATCTTCATGAACCAGAAAGGTGAGGACGCGGTGTTGTACGATGCTGACGACGAATGGACGGGGAAGATCATCGGCGAAGCCCGGTGCAGACGGATCCCATTTTCGCTCCACCGCGTGCTCAATGAAGGGGCGTATGTCGAGAACGGACAGCTGGTGACAAGGCTGCAGGGAATGCGGACCGAGATCATGAAGACTGACGAAATCAGCATCCGCGGTCCGCACAACCTGTATAATGCCATGGCCGCAACCCTGGCGGGTCAATTGATCGGTGTGGGTGTTGCCTCCATTCGTGCGACGCTCCGGAATTTCAAAGGTGTCGAACATCGTCAGGAATTCGTGAAGGAAGTCAACGGTGTCCGATACTATAACGATTCAAAGGCAACAAGCGTCGATGCAGTCTGGTATGCGCTTCAGGCATTCGACACGCCGATCGTCCTGATGCTTGGCGGCCGGGATAAGGGAAACGATTACTCACGTATCGCCGATCTGGTCCGAAAAAACGTCCGGGCAATCGTTGCGATGGGCGAGTCAGCAGACAAGGTGGAACAGGCCTTTCGGGGCATCAAACCTCTGCGACGGGCCGAATCCATCGACGAGGCGGTCCTTGCAGCTCAGGCGCTTGCGCAGAACGGCGATGTGGTGCTGCTCTCACCCGCCTGCGCATCGTTCGATTGGTTCGAGAACTATGAACAACGCGGCAGAGTTTTCAAAGAACTTGTCAGGAATCTTTGATTCAGGCCCATGAACCGTTCTCAGCGAAATCATATTGATATCTGGACGCTGATCGTCGTGCTCACGCTGATGGTCCTGAGCCTCGGTGTCGTCTATAGCGCTTCATCAACCTGGGCGATGGAGAAATTCGGTTCCAGTAACCGGCTTCTCAATCTTCATGCCCTGAAGGTATTGCTTGGTCTTGTCGCTCTCTTCGTCGGCATGTCCATCGACTATAAGAAGTACAAGAAACTCACGAAGCCGGCGGTTATCGGCTCTATCGTTTTCCTGATGGTAACGCTCGTTCTGGGCGGCGAAGTGAAAGGGGCTACTCGCTGGCTCCGGTTTGGCGGATTGAGTTTGCAGCCTTCGGAGTTTGCGAAATTCGCTCTCCTCTTTCACTTGTCTGCACTCATCTCGACAAAGGGAGAGGCGATCAAGGACCTGAAGAAGGGCTTCCTGCCGATGATGATCTGGATCGGGAGCGTCTCCGGACTCGTTCTGCTGCAGCCGAACTTCAGCACGGGATCGATGATCATTCTCATGAGCCTTGTGATGCTCTTCATCAGCAAGGCGCGATTCTTGCACATCTTCGGCACGATCGCCGCCGCAATCCCGCTGTTGCTCGCGGTGGCTCTTGCACGACCGCACGTCATAGAGCGAATCCGATCATTCATCGACGGAAGCGGCGGAGGCAAGTTGAACTATCAGCTGTACCAGGGAATCATGGGATTTGGCAACGGCGGCGTATTCGGCGTCGGTCTTGGCCTGAGCAAACAACGTGATTTTTTTCTGCCTGAATCGTACGGCGACTTTGTGTTCTCCATCGTCGGCGAAGAGTACGGACTGATCGGGACGATCTTTTTTATGGCGCTCTTTCTGGTGATTATGCTCCGCGGCTTCAAGATCGCGAAGTTCGCCCGTGACGAGTTCGGACGGCTTCTTGCCATCGGCATCACGAGCGTTGTCACGCTCTATGCACTCGTGAATGCGGGTGTGACACTTGGAATTCTCCCGACGACCGGATTGCCCATGCCGTTTGTCAGCTATGGCGGATCGTCGCTGCTCTTTACATCGTTCGCTGTCGGCGTTCTCCTCAACATCTCGGCGCAGACAGACATGCATCCGCGCGCGGCAAGAACGGCGCCGCCGGTGCCTGCCGGACTGCCGACAGACGACAAGACGGTGAAAGTGTATTAGAGGAACACGTAGTAACCGGATTTTTGTCACAAAGGCACCCCGCCCGACTGCCGTCAGGCGGGCGGGAAAGACACCAAGTAGAACAGCTAATTTTCTTTCTCTTTCAGATTCCTTTGTGCCTTCGTGTCTTAGTGGCAGGATTTTTCAACAGAGCTTTTGGGAAACAATGTGGGAACAAGTGCTCCGAACATTTTGCTCGCCGGCGGCGGAACAGGCGGCCACCTCTTCCCCGCTCTCGCAATTGCAGACGAGATCAAACGACTGGAGCCGAATGCCACATTCTTGTTCCTTGGAACAAAAGGAAAAATAGAGGCACGCGTCGTACCGCAACGCGGATATGCGTTCCGGACGATCTGGATCAGCGGGTTTCATCGAAGACTGACGATCGATAATCTTCTGTTCCCGCTGAAAGTGATAGTTTCCCTGATTCAGTCGCTCTTTGTCATACGCCAGTTCAAACCTGATGTCGTTGTGGGCACTGGAGGCTATGTCTGCGGGCCAATTCTGTTCATGGCATCGCTTCTCGGCATTCCGACCGTCATTCACGAATCCAACAGCTATCCGGGCGTGACGACCAGACTTCTGGCAGCGAGGGTATCGACGGTCTTCATCGCATTCGAAGAAGCCCGGCGCTGGCTCAAGCGCTCCGACAATGTGATTCTGATGGGGACGCCGACACGCGACGCCCTCGGCACAATCAGCAGGGATGCCGGCGCTGCAGCGTTTGAGCTGGAACAAGGAAAGAAGACGCTCCTGGTGTTTGGCGGAAGCCTCGGCGCCGTTTCGATCAACAACGCCGTTCTTGCTTCACTTGATGAATGGGGACAACGGGGAATTCAGCTTATCTGGCAAACAGGCCAGGGCGATTACGAGCGGATCCGTTCAGCAATCGGTTCAAAGACAGCGATTTGGCTTGGGGCGTTCATTGACAAGATGGAATATGCTTTTGGTGCCGCCGATCTCGTCGTGTGCCGTGCGGGGGCAACAACGCTCGCAGAACTGACGAGAGTGGGAAAGCCGGCGATTGTGGTTCCCTATCCGCACGCGGCGGGCGATCATCAGACACACAACGCCCGTTCGCTGGCCAACGCCGGAGCAGCAACGATGATCACGGATCAGAACCTTGCAAAGGAATTCGGTCCGAACGTCCTGGCGCTGCTCGAAAGTCCGGCACGGCTGGCGGCAATGAGCGCAGAGAGCAAAAAGCTTGGAAGACCTGCTGCCGGTCCTGAGATCGCAGCGTCGATACGCAGAATGATTCACTGAAAGTAAATGGAAGGATCGGGTCTTCTTGCCACTCCCGCAACTGTAATATTGTCAAAAAGAGCGGGATGCCGTAAAGCGGCAAAAGGCACAAACCTGCCTGCCGAAGTGCTTCGGCACGCAGGCAGGGACACGAAGGTTTTGAATTTCGAAGAAGCTGCTTTGTGACTTGATATCTTCGTGGCGGGTCTTTTGCAGTTCAACAGTCAGCTAGAATGAATCGATGCAAAAAGTCTTCAAATACAAACTTGATTTCTATTACCAGCAGGCGCTGTTGTACCTGTTGGTCTTCTTCCTCTACGGAGGAATCAAGGGCACATTCTTCGAAGACGAATTCCGGCTCGTCTTCAAAGACCCGATTGTTTACATCATGATCTTGTTTGTGGTCGTTGCACTCATAACGCTCGTGCTTAACCTCTTGCGCGATCGGAAGCTGATACTTGAAGAAGACAAGATGATTTTTCACTCACGCCGGCGTGACCGCGAAATCAAAGTTTCGGACATCGAGTGGATTCATATCGGCCGCGAGATGCTTGTGCAGACAGCGGGACATTTTCAGCTGATCATTTTCAAGATGAAGGGCCGCAAGCGTCTTTTCCGGATTCGTGTCGGACGGTACGAACGCGACCGCGAGCTTATCGCAGAAGTTGAACGCATGGCGCAGCATATTCCCAAAGGCCGTCGCCGGCGCTTTGGAATGAAACGGAGAAAGACGTTCTGAGGTCAGAAGTCAGAGGTCAGAAGTCAGAGGTCAGAAGTCAGAAGTCAGAGGTCAGAGGTCAGAAGTCAACACCGGAACAACAACGGAAATTCATGTTCTCTTCGATCAAGAAAATTCACTTCGTCGGGATCGGCGGCATCGGCATGAGCGGCATTGCCGAGATTCTGATCGACCAGGGATTCCGCGTCAGCGGCTCGGATAAAGGCCTTTCGGAAGTTACAGAGCGCCTCCAGAAGCTCGGGGCTGCAGTCTATGAAGGGCACCAGGCATCCAACATCGCGGATGATGTTGATGCTCTCGTGTACTCTTCGGCCGTGGCGCTCGATAATCCGGAAGTTCTTGAAGCCCGGCGACGCAAGGTGCCCATTATCCGGCGGGCGGAGATGCTGGCCGAAGTAATGAGGCTGAAGTACGGGATCGGTATTGCCGGTACTCATG
>Ga0209211_10003349_pt1 | contig 26276 bp, 27 predicted proteins | sample RifGroA2_FD_183992 | JGI IMG/M metagenome (GOLD analysis project Ga0209211, IMG submission 183992) | Groundwater microbial communities from Rifle, Colorado, USA - Groundwater A2 (SPAdes) (version 2) | ecosystem: Environmental > Aquatic > Deep subsurface > Groundwater | place: Rifle, Colorado...
AAAGGTTTCCGCGGTCGTCGTGGTAATGTCTTCCGTATCGCCAAAGAAGCGGTCATGAAGGCTGGGCAATATGCCTACCGTGACCGTCGTACCAAAAAACGTGTCTTCCGTCAGTTGTGGATTGCCCGTATCAATGCCGCTGCGCGTCAGTGTGGCATGACCTACAGCCAATTTGCCAACGGTCTGAAGAAAGCCAGTATTGAGATCGACCGCAAGGTTCTGTCTGATATTGCGATCCATGACATGGCCGCTTTTGCTGGTATCGTGGAACAAGTCAAGGCTAAACTGGCTGCTTGAGTTGCAAAACTTGCAATTGTTGCTATTTAATTTATAGCTAATTGCAATAAAATGATGAGGGCTAGAGCTTGAAAAGGCACTAGCCCTTTTTCCTTGGATCAGAGTTTTCTTGAGTATTTATGAACGACTTGACCGCTGTTGTTGAACATGCCCGTGCCGCCTTTGAGCTGGCCCATACCCCTGCCGAACTTGAAAATAGCAAGGCCCTGTACCTGGGCAAAGCTGGCCGCATCACCGAGCTCATGAAAGGCCTGGCCGCTTTGCCGGTCGACGAAAAGAAATTGCAAGGCGCCGCCATCAACCAGGCCAAACAAGGCATCGAAGCCGCGCTCAACGCACGTCGTCAGGCGTTGGCCGAGCGCGAACTGCAGGTGCAACTGCAGGCTGAAGCGCTCGACGTGAGCCTGCCCGGCCGCCAGCGTGGCACCGGTGGCCTGCACCCGGTGTCGCTCACGCTGGAACGCATCGAGGCCATTTTTGGCTCCATGGGTTTTGAAGTGGCGCAAGGCCCAGAGATTGAGTCCGACTGGTTCAACTTCACCGCGCTCAACACCCCCGAAGACCATCCTGCGCGCTCTATGCACGACACCTTCTATGTCGAAGGTGGCAGCGACACGGCACCCAATTTACTGCGCACCCATACCAGTCCGATGCAGATCCGGCACGCGGTGCAGCACGTCAAGAAACACCGCCTGGCCCATGGCAGCGCAGTGGATGGCACGCTCTACAGTGGTGACATGCCCGAGATTCGTGTCATCGCGCCCGGGCGTACCTACCGGGTCGACAGCGATGCCACCCATTCGCCCATGTTCCACCAGTGTGAAGGCCTGTGGGTGGGCGATGCCATCAGCTTCAAGGACCTGAAGTACGTCTTTACCGATTTTTGCCGCACCTTCTTTGAAAACCCTGATCTGGTGCTGCGCTTTCGGCCCAGCTTTTTCCCGTTCACCGAGCCCAGCGCCGAAGTCGACATCCAGTTCCCCAGCGGCCCACTGGCCGGACGCTGGCTCGAGGTAGCAGGCTCTGGCCAGGTCCACCCCAACGTGATCCGCAACATGGGCCTGGACCCCGAGCGCTACATCGGTTTTGCCTTCGGTATGGGCCCTGACCGGCTTACCATGCTGCGCTACGGCGTCAACGACCTGCGCCTATTTTTTGACGGTGACATTCGCTTTCTGTCGCAGTTTCGTTGAACTGCATCGGCATGTCCCCAAAGAATTAATCGATAAAAACTATGCAATTTTCTGAATCCTGGTTGCGTGAATTCTGTAACCCCGCTTTAAGCACGGCTGAACTCGCTGAAACCCTGACCATGGCTGGTCTTGAGGTTGAAGAACTCAAGCCGGTGGCGCCACCGTTCAGCCACATCGTGGTCGGCGAAATCAAGGAAGCGGTGCAGCACCCCAATGCCGACCGCCTGCGCGTTTGCCAGGTCGACGTGGGCCAGTCCGAACTGCTCACCATTGTGTGTGGGGCGCCCAACGCGCGGGTTGGTATCAAAGTGCCTTGCGCCATGGTTGGGGCCGAGTTGCCGCCCGGTGAAGATGGCCAGCCCTTTTTGATCAAGGTCGGCAAGCTGCGTGGTGTGGAAAGTTTTGGCATGCTGTGCTCGGCCCGCGAGCTCAAGCTTTCAGAAGACCACGGCGGTCTGCTCGAGTTGGCGGCTGACGCAGCCGTGGGGCAAAACATTCGTGAGCATTTGCTGCTCGACGACACCCTGTTCACGCTCAAGCTCACGCCTAACCTGGCGCATTGCCTGAGCGTCTATGGCGTCGCGCGCGAGGTGTCCGCGCTCACCGGTGCGCCCCTGAAAACGCCAGATTTCCCCAAGGCCCACTGCGCCCTCACTGAGGTCTTGCCGGTCAAGGTCAGCGCACCCGATTTGTGCGGTCGTTTTTCCGGTCGTATCATTCGCTGCGTCAACCCCAAGGCCGCCACGCCCGCCTGGATGGTGGACCGCCTGGCGCGTTGCGGCCAGCGCAGTGTGACCGCCCTGGTCGACATCTCCAACTACGTGATGTTTGAACTCGGTCGGCCGTCGCACATTTTTGACCTTGACAAAATCCACGTTGGCCTTGACGTGCGCTGGGGCAGGGCGGGCGAGTCGCTCAAGCTGCTCAACGGCAACACCGTCACGGTTGATGCACAGGTGGGGGTGATTGCCGATGCGGTCCAGGTCGAATCCCTGGCCGGTATCATGGGCGGCGATGCCACCGCCGTGTCGGATGACACCACCAACATCTATGTCGAAGCCGCCTTCTGGTGGCCCAAAGCCATTGCCGGGCGCTCGCGCCGCTTTAATTTTTCCACTGATGCCGGCCACCGCTTTGAGCGCGGTGTCGACCCCGAATTGACCGTCGAACACATCGAGCGCATCACCCAGTTGGTGCTGACCATCTGCGGCACGTCAGACACGGTGTGTGGTCCTGTGGACGACCAGCAGGTCGCCATGCCCGAGCCCGTCAAAGTGGCCTTGCGTGTGGCGCGTGCCGTCAAAGTGCTCGGCATGCCGCTCACCCAGGCGCAATGCGTCAAGGTGCTCACCGGCCTGGGCCTGCCCGTGACCGAGGGTGAAGGTGTCATTGAAGTTACCCCGCCTTCCTACCGCTTCGACCTGCAAATCGAAGAAGACCTGATCGAGGAAGTGGCCCGCATGATCGGCTTTCATAACTTGCCACAAACGCCGCCGCAGGCGCCCATCACAGCCAAGCTCCGTTCTGAGAACCAACGCAGCCCGTTTGCGGTGCGCCGCGCGCTCGCCGCTCTGGGCTACCAGGAAACCATCAACTTTAGTTTTGTCGAAGCGCGTTGGGAACATGAGCTGGCGGGCAATGCCAATCCCATCAAACTGCTCAACCCAATTGCCAGCCAGATGAGCGTGATGCGCTCCAGCCTGTTGGGCTCCTTGTTGCAGGTGCTCAAGTTCAACCAGGACCGCAAGGCGCAACGTGTGCGCGTCTTTGAGCTGGGCCGCGTGTTTTTGCGTGACACTTCGGTGGAGAGTTCTGACACCACGGTGCAGGGGTTCGATCAGCCCATGCGTGTCGCCGGTGTGGCCATTGGCCCGGTCGACGCGCCTGAGTGGGGTTGCAAAGAGCGTCCGGTCGACTTTTTTGACATCAAAGGCGACCTTGAAGCCCTGTTCGCACCCATCCGCCTGAGTTTTGAGCCTGCCGAGCATCCGGCCATGCACCCCGGGCGCTGCGCGCGTGTGCTGTGTGGTGGTACGGCGGTCGGTTTTGTTGGTGAATTACATCCCAAATGGCGTCAGTCCCACGACCTGGTGCAGGCGCCTGTCATGTTCGAAGTTGATCTGGACGCCGCGCTGGGTCGCCAGGTACCGCGCTTTGAGGCGGTGCCGCGCTTCCAGGCCGTTGAACGTGACATTGCGGTGCTGGTGGCCGAGTCGGTCAGCCACGACGCCCTGATGCAGGCCATTTGGGCCGCACCCTGCGGCGGCATCCTGCGTGACGCGGTGCTGTTCGACATTTACCGGCCCAAACCCCAGCCGGCGGATACGCAAAACGTGGCACCAGAGAAAAGCATGGCGATTCGTTTGACGCTCAACGCGCAAGATGCTACGCTGTCCGAACAGCAAATCGAAGAGGCTGTGGCTGCTGTGGTAGCCACCTTGAGCGAAAAAGTTGCCGCGCGTCAGCGTGTTTAAGCCGGTTACCTCCCCCTTAGCTACAAAACGAGTCATCAATGGACATCACGGTTGAATCACTGGAAACTCCGGCCCTGACCAAGGCGCAACTTGCCGAACTGCTGTTTGAACAGATCGGCCTGAACAAGCGCGAGTCCAAGGACATGGTTGATGCATTTTTTGAACTGGTCTCCAACAGCCTGGTCGACGGTGATGACGTCAAGATCACGGGTTTTGGTAACTTTCAGATTCGCACCAAGTCACCACGCCCCGGGCGCAATCCACGCACCGGCGAGGCCATTCCCATTGCCGCGCGTCGGGTGGTCACGTTCCATGCCAGCCAAAAGCTCAAGGAGCAGATTCAAAACGGGTCATTGTCGGCAACCTCGGATATTTAACAATTTTCCGTGCACATCAGGGTAAGACGTCTTTACAGGCGCAGCGAACTTGGAGTACGCTTGCAAGCTGACAGCTTACCTGGTTGACACACATGGAGAACTCCCTCCCCCCCATTCCCGCAAAACGCTACTTCACGATTGGTGAAGTGGGCGATTTGTGTGGTGTCAAGCCGCATGTGCTCAGGTATTGGGAGCAGGAATTCACGCAACTGCGGCCGATGAAGCGCCGCGGTAACCGACGTTATTACCAGCACCACGAAGTACTGATGATCCGGCGTATTCGCGAGCTACTCTACGACCAGGGTTTTACCATCAGTGGTGCGCGTAACAAATTACAGGAACTGGTGCAGGAGCAACCTGATGCGTTGTTGCATGAGGGCTTGTTGCTGGAGCCAACATTCGACTTCTTGGAACCCGAGCGACGCCCATCTTTGCAAAATATTGCCGTGTCACCGGCAGCTGGCCAAGCTGACTTTGGTTCCTGGCAGCAGGTACGGCAGGAATTGCATGAAATCCGTGGACTTTTGGCGCTGGATTTCTAGACCAGCGGGCCAAATTAACCCTTGCCGTGGTTATAATATGAGGCTTCGGTGTGTGGCGCAGCCTGGTAGCGCACTTGCATGGGGTGCAAGGGGTCGAAGGTTCGAATCCTTTCACACCGACCAATAAAATCAAGGACTTAGCGCAGAAATTGGCTAAGTCCTTTCTTTTTTTTGTCACTTCGTGTCCGGTGACGATTCAGTTCAAAATTCCGGGCTCACTTCATACCCGGCTACGTTCAGTCCAATTCAAGCAATAGCGGTTGATGATCTGAGGCTTTTGTGTCAACTTCGACTGAAAGGCGAACGACACGATTTGCCAGTGACTGACTTACAAACATGAAGTCGCACGTAGTGGGTTCGGGTCCATAGGTGCGGTCATACACCCTAAATGTGGGTTCATGGGGAGTTTGACCATGTACAAGTGGCCAGGCGTCTTGTAAGCCAAAACCTTTGGGATCGTTGGCCTTGAACAGAATGTTTATATTCTCATCTGACCGAAATGGCTCTTGAAGCTTGGTGTATTCCGGTGTACCGGGGCCAAAGTTGAAGTCACCGCACAGGATTGCATGTGGTGTGTGATCCCGGTTGCGAAACGGTGAGTCGCTTTCACCAGCGGCGGGCGGTGAAATGGCCAGGGCACAGGCCTCTCGATGTAGTTCGCGTAGCGACTGGACTTGCGCCATGCGCTGCAGTCCGGAGTCATAGGCCAGATGTGTGGTCATCACCCTGATAGCCCCCAGACCTGGAGCCTGTACTGTGACCACACTGCACATGCGCGGCATACTGGGCACATCCGGGTCGGCGGGCCAAGGCAAGGGGTGGTGTTCTACCCGGACAACGGGCAGCCGGGTGGCGATCAGATTGCCAAAACGCTGACGTTTACCTGCAGAATCAAACTCGTCTACGGCCGCGCCAAAGAACACCTGATGATCTGGCAGCAGCGCTTGCAGTTGTGCTGGCTGATCACCCGGCTGTCCGGGCATCGCCTCAAAACCACTGGCAATTTCTTGCAGGCACAGAACGTCAAAGTTGGCCATGTCGCGTGCTTGGCTAACGATGCGGTCTACGCTGACTTGGCCGTCGAGACCACGACACCATTGGGTGTTCCAAGTAATGATTTTCATTTAATACCTGCGCGCATGAAACTTTGAACGAACTGACGTTGAAACAACAAAAATGCGATCAACAGCGGTGCCGCGCTGAGCAGCGTGGCAGCGGTGATGATGGACCAGTCAATGCCCTGATCCACCGCAGAAAAAACCTGCAGCCCCACAGTGAGCGGGCGGGCGTTGACGCTGTTGGTGACGATCAGCGGCCACAAAAAGTTGTTCCAGTGAAAGCTCACCGATACCAGTGCAAAAGCGATGTAAACAGGCCGCGCCAGCGGTACGTACACACGCCACAGTATTTGCAGGGCACCCGCGCCCTCAACGCGGGCAGCATCATCAAGCTCTTTTGGGATGCTCATGAAAGTCTGGCGCAGCAGAAAGATCGCAAACGCCGACGCAAAGTAGGGCAGGCCAATGGCCAGCAGCGAGTCGATCAGGCCCAGTTGTGCCATCGTTTTGTAATTGGCAACGACCAGCAGGTCAGGCATCACCACCAGTTGCATCAGCACCAGCGCAAATGCCAGGTTGCGTCCCCGGAATCTGAAGCGGGCAAACGCATAGGCTGCCAGGGTCGAGATCACCAGTTGCGCCACCAGAATCATGCCGGTGAGCACGGTGGTGTTGAAGAAATAGCGGGCAAATGGCGCTGCCTCCCAGGCGCGACGGAAGTTGTTCAGCGTCAAGGGTGCGCTCAGCTCAAAGCGGGTGGAGAACTCCGCCGGATGAAACGCCGTCCAGACTGCATAGACCAGCGGCAGCAGCCACAACAAGCCCAACAACCAGGCCGCCAGCGTGTCCAGCCAGCCGGGCTCGTTGAAGGCCAGACGCTGTTGCGTGGTGTGACTCATTGGTAATGCACCCGGCGATCCAGTACAAAAAACTGCAGCAGGGCTACACCAGCCAATATCGCGACCAGTACCACCGTGATGGCTGATGCGTAGGCGGTATCCCAAAAACTGAAGCCCACCTCGTACAGGTAGTACAGCAGCAGGGTGGAGGCATTGTCCGGCCCGCCGCGGGTCATCACAAACAGGTGGTCCACCATGCGAAAGCCGTTGATGAACGCGTTGACCAGGACGAACACGGTGGTTGGCATCAGTAACGGCCATTGGACGCGCCTGAAAAAAGTCCAGCGTGACGCGCCTTCAATGGCAGCGGCCTCGCGCAGGCTCGGGTTCATGCCCTGCAACGCAGCAAGGTAAAAAATCATGAAGAACCCCGCCTCTTTCCAGACCGCCACCAGGGTCACTGCACCCAAGGCGGTCGAAGGGTTGCCCAGCCAGTTTTGTGCCGGCAGGCCCATAGCACCGCTGATCTGCTCCAGCAAGCCATATTGCGGTGTGTAAAAAAACAACCAGATGTTGGCCACTGCAATCATTGGCAGCACGGTGGGAGTGAAGTAGGCCATGCGCAGCAGGGCACGTCCAGCCATGCGTTCGTTGACCCACAGCGCCATCACCAGTGCCAGACCGATGGACAGCGGGATGGTCACCCCGGCAAACCACAAGTTGTTGGCCAGCGCCTTGCGGAACACCGGGTCGTCCAGCATGACCCGGTAGTTATCAAGCCCCACCCAGGCGCTGGCTCGCGCGCCTTTCGGAGTGGAGTGGAAGCTGTCGAACAGTGTGGAGGCCACCGGCCAGTGGGTGAAAGCCAGCAGCAGCAACAGCGCTGGCAGCAACATCAACCAGATGTGGATGACGTGCTGGCGGTGCTCCATTGGCGGTGGCAAGCTGACGCCCAGGCGGCTGTTATTTGTAGGCACGCAGGATGCGGTCGGCCTCGGCTTGGGCATCCTTCATGGCCTGGGCAGGCGTCTTGCTTCCGGTGAGCGCGGCCTGCAACCCGTCGTTGAGAGCTTTGGTGACGCGCTGGTTGTCGTGGGTAGACAACTCCGCCACTGCAACCGGTAGTTGGTCACGTGCCACCAGGGCAGCCGGGAAGCTGAGGCCATATTGTTTGAGTACAGGTGTGTCATACGCTGCCTGTGAGACAGCCACGTAGCCGGTGTCGATGCTCCATTGCGCAGCGCGTTCGGGCTGGGTGACCCAGCGGATGAACTCGAACGCGGCCTGTTGCTGCGCGGGCGTCGATTTCTTGAAGATGTAGAAATTGCCACCGCCGGTAGGTGAGCCTCGGCGCGCGTTGCCCGGAATCATGCCCACGCCGAAGTCAAATTTGGCGTTTGCCTTGATGTTGGTCAGGTTGCCGGTGGTGGTGAAGATGATGGCGGCTTTACGCTCAAAAAAATCTTTCGGCGTGGTGCCCCATTCCACCACGCCCGGGGGGTGAATGCCTGATTTTCCCAGGTCTACCCAGTACTGCAGGGCCTCGACCACCTTGGGGTCGTCAAACCGGACGGCGGTACCGGCCTCATTGGCCAGGAGGGCACCGTTGGTGGTGCTCAGGGTCTGGAACAGCCAGTACGGGAATCCGCTGGACGGAATCTGCACACCCCAGGTGCTGACCTTGCCGGACGCATCTTTTTGCGTGAGTTTGGTGGCGGCGCCTTTCAGATCAGCCCAGCTTGCGGGGGCCTTGTTCGGGTCGAGTCCGGCGGCCTTGAACAGATCTTTGTTCCAGTACATCACCACGGTCGAGCGCTGGAACGGAATGCCCCAGGTTTTGCCGCCGGTTTGGCTGTTTTGCATGAAGGCAGGGTAAAAGCCCTTCAGCCAGGTCTGGTCTTGCGCGGTTTTGACAAAGTTGTCAAACGGCACCACGGCATCCTCGTCAATCAGGGTGAACATGTCGGTCGACAGCAGTACCGAAGTCACGGGCGGAGTGCCCGATTTATGTGCGGTCAGCGCCTTGACGATGCTCTCCTGGTAACTACCTGCGTAGATTGGCGTGACCTTGATCTGCGGGTTGGCTTTCATGAAGTCGGCCGCAAAACCGTCGATGGTCTTGGCAATCGGGCCACCGACGGCGACCGGGTAAAAAAACTGCACCTCGACGGGTGTTTGTGCCTGCAGTTGGCCAGCAGCCCCCGTCAAAAGGGCGCAGGCAGCTATGGTCTTAAGAGTGGTCAACTGTAAAAAAGTCTTGCGTTTCATGGGAAGCGTCCTTGGGTTGTGGTGAATGGTGGAGGGTTGTTGGAATGCGTTGGCCACGTGCGTCAAAGCCATGCCTGTCCTGAGCCGCCCAGTGCAGGCGAACCTGATCACCGACGGCGGCTTGGTGCTGCCCGTGCAGGCGCGCCAGCAGGCTTTGGCTGCCCATGCGGCAACGCAGCACCAGATCCGCACCCAGGTATTCCAGGCTCTGCACCACGGCGGGTAGCCCGTCAGGGTGCAGGTGAATGGCCTCCGGGCGTATACCCAGCACGGCAGCGGGAAGGTCAATGGCAATGTCGCTGCCGGCGATGTACCCCCCTTCGAGGGCAAGCAGATTCATCGGCGGTGTACCAATGAAGCGAGCCGCAAACCGGGTACCGGGTTGCAAATACAGGTCGCGTGGTGTGCCTATCTGTTCAACATGCCCGCTGTTGAGCAGTACCACCTGATCGGCCATGCTCATCGCCTCGGTCTGGTCGTGGGTGACGTATACCACCGTCAATCCCAACTGACGTTGTATGTCGCGCAATTCGCGGCGCATGTCCTGGCGCAGTTGTGCATCAAGGTTGGATAGCGGCTCATCCATCAGGCACACCTGGGCTTGGGCCACCAGCGCTCGCCCCAGCGCGACGCGCTGCTGCTGACCGCCAGAGAGTTGGCTCGGCCGACGATCCAGCAATTTGGTCAGACCTAGCAACTCGGCAGTTTGCGCCAGACGACGGGAGGCTTCGGGTGCTGGGGTCTTGCGCACCGACAAGCCGAAGGTGATGTTGTCGGCCACGCTCAGGTGCGGGAATAGTGCGTAGTTTTGAAACACCATTGCAATGCCACGCTGCGCTGGTGGCATGTCAGTGACGTTGCGCCCGCCAATCCACACTTGGCCGGTGCTGGCTGCTTCCAGTCCGGCAATGATGCGCAAGGTCGTGGATTTGCCACAGCCCGATGGACCCAGCAACACACAGAACGCACCTTCCTCAATCCGCAAATTGATGTTTTCCAAGGCGGTGGTTTTTCCCCAAATCTTGGAGACATCAATGAGTTGGATAGCTGACATTGGTCAAGTGTCGATCAGCCATATGACGTATTTGTGAATCGCCTTGAAGCCCTGGATGCCTCTTTCGTGGAGCGAATCACGACCGACTGCGGATGCGGACTTTTACGTCACTAACCCGTATTCTGTCTATCGTCCAAGAAACCCGTTCAAGGACTCGAATTTCATGGCCTTTCAAAGCGAAAGTTTTTTGCTGTCACTGCGCTTATTTTGAAAAAGGCTTTTGTGAACGTACATGCATGAAGGCAAAGAGTGACCTTGACCCCGGGGTGATAATTGCCGCATGCAACCTTCCACCCGGCAACTTCCTGTCAATGACGGCACAAACCACTGATTTACCTGCTGACTTGGCCGCTGTCGCCCTGGCAGCCTTTGACCAGGTGGTGGTGGCCACGCCGGGCTTTCGCGTGCGCACCGGGCAACACGAAATGGCGCAACGAATTGCCAGTAGCTTGCATGACGTAACCCTGGGCGACCAGCCCGGGCCGCACAGTGCGGTGACCGTGATCCAGGCGGGCACCGGGGTGGGCAAGTCGGCGGCGTATTTGTCGACCACGGTGGCACTGGCGCTGGCGCGCAAAACGCGGGTGGTGGTGTCTACCGCTACCGTGGCGTTGCAAGAACAGCTCATGACCAAAGACCTGCCGGTGCTTGCCGCGGTGCTGGACACCCCTTTTGTTTTTGCCTTGGCCAAAGGCCGTGGGCGCTACGTGTGTAAACTCAAGTTGGAGCGTCTGGTTGGTACCGGCGGCGCGGAGGCTACGGAGCTGTTTGACGCCGACGATGATGCCGCTGCCGCTGCACAACCCGCTGCCGCCCAGCCTAGGCGAGGCGTCGTGTGGCAAGACCCGATCGAACGGCGTGTTGCCTTGTACGACAGCTTGGCGGCTGCGCTGGCTGCAGGACGCTGGGACGGTGACCGCGACAGCCTGGCCGAACAACCCGAGCCCAGTGACTGGTCGACGGTGGCCGCCGAGCGCCACACCTGCACGGCGCGCCATTGCCCACGTTTCTCAAGCTGCAGTTATTACCAGGCGCGCATGCAACTGGCACAGGCGCAGGTGATTGTGGCCAACCATGACCTGGTGCTGGCCTCGCTGGGCATGAAGGCGCTGCCCGACCTGGACAACTGCCTGCTGGTGTTTGACGAAGGGCACCACTTGCCGGCGGTTGCGCTGGACCAGTTTTCCAGCGCCATGGACTTAAGCGGTCTGCGCTGGCTCGACAAGCTGCCCAAAATCCTGATCGATGTGGCCGACAAGATGGGATTTGTGCTGGTGCAGGATGTCACCACGCTGGCGCAACAGCTCAAAACCGCGCTGCTCGAAGCCAACCGCATGGCCATGGACTTGCTGCGCGGTGTATCCGCCGGTTATGACGTGGTGCACCGTTTCAAGGACGGTGTGGTACCCGAAGCCCTGCTGGAACCTTTCAAACTCATCCACGACCATGCCGTGGCTTTGTCCGACGCGCTGGAGGCCTTGGGTGCCGAACTCAAGTCGCGCGCCAAGGAAGACCCGGCACAGGCAACACATTGCTCGGTGCAATACGCCAGGCTGGGCCAGATGGCGCCCAAGCTCAATAGCGCGGTGGCCACCAGTGCGCAATGGCTCAACAGCGACGAACCACCGCTGGCCAAATGGTTCAAGTCCGATACCAGCTCGGGTTTGGTTTTTCTGAGTGCACACGCTTGCCCGATCGTGCCCGGTGACCTGTTGCGCCGCCACCTGTGGCAGCACGTGCGCGGTGCTGTGGTCACCTCGGCGTCGCTGACCACCTGCGGTAGTTTTGACTATTTTTTGAGCGAGACCGGTCTGGCTGGTTTGCCGCAGGTGAGCACGTTGGCCGTTGACAGCCCGTTTGATTACCGCACGCAGGGCCAGCTGATCGTGGCCGATACCGCCGCCGACCCAAAGCAGGTTGACCTGTACACCACCCAGATGGTGGCTGCCTTGTTGGCTGATTTGCGCGCGGTGCCGCATGGCGCCCTGGTGCTGTTTACCTCACGCGTGCAAATGCAGGCGGCCGTGGGCGCGCTGGACGCCAACCTGCAAGACACTGTGCTGGTACAGGGGCAAATGGCGCGCGGGCGCTTGCTGGGTATCCATCAGGCACGGGTCGAATCCGGCTTTGCTTCGGTGATTTTTGGCTTGCAGTCATTTGGCGAGGGTTTGGATTTGCCTGGCCTGTTGTGCGAAACGGTGTTTATTGCCAAGCTGCCGTTCAGTCCGCCGTCTGATCCGGTCGAAGAAGCGCGTGCCGAATGGCTCAAACGCGATGGACGTGACCCGTTCTCTGAACTGGTGGTACCGGCCACCGGCATCAAGCTGCTGCAGTGGACAGGTCGAGCCATCCGCTCCGAGACCGATCAGGCCAGGGTGATTTGTTATGACAAGCGGCTACTGAGCACCAGTTATGGCCGGCGCATGTTGCAAGGCCTGCCGCCATATGCGGTATCTCGGCGCGTGTTGGGGGCCTTGTCGGCACTTTGATGCGATGATCACGGCCTGGATGGCGTAGAAGGAACTGATGGGTGAATAATTTTTTAGGACAATTGAGCAGCTTGGTGTTGCGTCTGGGTTTACTGCTGGCGGCCCTGATTTTTTTGGCAAGCCTGTTGTTTGCGGCCGGGCTGGTGCTGGTGCTGTGGCTGCTGCGGGCCTTGTGGGCCAAACTGACCGGCAATCCAGTGCAACCCTGGACATTCAAAATGCACCGTTCCGGTTTGTGGCAAAAGGCTTACGGCTCTGCGGCACCCGGCAGCAATCGCAGCAAGGCTTCCATGGATGTGATTGATGCCGAGGTGACCGATGTGACTGACGTCACCGATGTCAGAGAAAAACGTCCCTGATCGCCGCCGAACCGGTCCCTGGCTTCAGCGCAATCCGGGTTCGGTCGTGGTTGCGTTGGTGAGCGTCGGCGCGGGTGCTACCCGGCGCGCGCCATCAAAACGATGGCTCCAATAAGACACCCCCATGTTTTCCACTCGCACCTGGGCGCCGGGCTTGGGTGAATGGATAAATTTGCCGTCGCCAATGTAGATGCCCACATGGCTGAAAGCGCGACGCAGGGTGTTGAAGAACACCAGGTCGCCGGGTTGTAATTCAGCCCGGTCAATTAGCTGGGTGGCTGCGGCTTGCTGCTCCGCCTTGCGCGGCAGGATCAGGCCCACGGTTTGTTCGTACATGGCCTTGACAAAACCACTGCAGTCGAAACCGGTTTCCACACTGTTGCCGCCCATTCGGTAGGGCGCACCCAAAAAACCCAGCGCGTTGACCACCAGGTCGGAGGCCTTGTTGGTGACGTTTTGGCGTACCTGGTCGATTTGGGACAACAGGCCCTTGTCATTCAGAAACCGCCCCATGTCATCAGGTGTGTCAACCGGCGCAGCGTGCACGCTGGCGGAAAGCAGCAGGGATGACAAAAGGGTGGGAATTCGCATCGGCGTAGTTTACACACATTCGTCGCCCCGCAATCCATGTCTTCAAACCTGCGGTTTAATCCGGACATGCCTGTTTTAAATTTTTGAAAGCCCACCATGCTGCTTGAATCCGAACTCTCCCAACTGGTGTTGGTTGATTACCAGACCCGCCTGATGCCCGCCATTTTTGAAGCGCCGCTGGTGCTGGCCAATGCCATGCGGCTGGCCCAAGTGGCCCAATTGATGCAGGTGCCGGTGTGGGGCACCGAACAAAACCCGTCCAAGCTCGGAGAAAACCCGCCCGAACTGCGTGCCCTGTGCCAGCGCACGTTGGCCAAGATGCAGTTCAGCGGGGTGGAAGAAGGTCTGGGCGAGTGGCTGCGCCCGCCGGTGAAAGCGCCGACTGGCAATGCACGCAGCTTGCCCAAGCACTTGCAAAAACCGTCCAACACACCCACCGAGCGCAACAGCATTGTGATTGCCGGCTGCGAGGCCCATGTGTGCCTGATGCAGACCGCGCTGCATTTGCTCGAAGACGAATTTGAGGTGTGGGTGGTCACCGATGCTTGCAGCTCGCGCACCGAGCGTAACCGCGACGCCGCCTTTGACCGCCTGGCCGGTGCCGGCGCCGAGCTGGTGACCACTGAAATGGTCGCGTTTGAGTGGCTGCGCAGCGCCGAGGTGCCGCAGTTCAGGGCGGTGCAGGCCTTGATCAAATAGGGCGAAATGCTGGCCTTGGGGGGGCTGGCTGGCGGCGATAATTTGCGCCTTGTTGAGGAGTTTGCGTGGATATTGTTTTGCTGATCAAAGCCGCCATCATGGGCGTGGTGGAAGGGCTGACCGAGTTTTTGCCGATTTCGAGCACCGGACATCTGATTTTGGCCGGGGCCTTGCTGGGTTTTGACGACGACAAAGCCAAGGTGTTCGACATCGCCATCCAGACCGGCGCCATTTTTGCCGTGATTCTGGTGTACTGGCAAAAGATACGTGACACCGTGCTGGCTTTGCCCACCGAGAAACAGGCGCAGCGTTTTGCCCTCAATGTGCTGATCGCGTTTTTCCCGGCGGTGATTTTGGGCTTGCTGTACGGCAAAGCCATCAAGGCGCATCTGTTCACGCCGGTGGTGGTGGCCAGCATGTTCATCATTGGCGGTTTCATCATTATTTGGGCCGAGCGGCGCCAGCAAAACAAGCCGTCGGCCACGCGTATTCATGATGTTGAGTCGATGACCGCCATGGACGCGCTCAAGGTAGGTCTGGCGCAGTGTACGGCCATGATCCCGGGCATGAGCCGCAGCGGCGCCACCATCATTGGTGGCATGTTGCTGGGCCTGAGCCGCAAGGCCGCCACCGATTTTTCGTTCTACCTGGCCATTCCCACGCTGATTGGTGCTGGCGCCTACAGCCTCTACAAGGACCGTGCCCTGCTGTCATTGGCCGACGCCCCGGTGTTTGGCGTTGGGCTGGTGATGTCGTTCTTGAGCGCCTGGCTGTGTATTCGCTGGCTGTTGCGTTTTATTTCAACGCACAGCTTTGTCGGTTTTGCCTACTACCGCATTGTGTTCGGCATCGTGGTGCTCGCCACCGCCTGGACCGGCACTGTGACCTGGGCCGCTTGAAGTTTTCGTCTTGTGGGGCGGACTTCAGTCCGCCAGGTCGACTGAAGTCGACCCTGCAACGACCCTACAGTGGGGCCAGATACGCAATCCAGTGCGGCCTCGCGCCTGGGATGAACATCTCAGCTCAGGCTTTGCAGATTCAGTAAAGCCGCTTCGATTGCTGCCGCCGTCACCAGCGGTTTTTCCATGGGGAACAGGTGGCTGCCGTCGAGCATCAGGAGGCGTCCGTGTGTGACGCGCCGGGTCAGGCCCAGCCCGACCTGACGTATTTCGGCCGAGCGCGTGCCGCCAATGAACGCCACCGGGCATTTGACCGGGTGCTGCCTGATCAGTGCTTCGAGGTTGCTGGGCAGGGTGTTGTAGATGGCGGTTTCGATGTCGCGGTCAAAGCTCAAGACGCGTTGGCTGTGGCCATTGATGGTCTCGTCGTGTGTGCCATGGGCGATGTAGTCTTCAAGTACTTGCGGGTGCCATTTGGCAAAGGCCTTTTTGTTTTTGAAATGCGCCAGGGCGGCCTCAAAGTCGGGCCAATGCTGGCGCCGTTTGCGGCTGAACTTGCCTGGTGACACCGAGCCCACCCATCGGGTGTGTTTTGCCAGACCCAGCGCCTGCGCGCGCCAGCCGCCCACCAGGGGTGAGTCGAGCAAGAGTACACCACGCACCAGTGGGTGGGCCTGGCTTGCTGCCATCACGCTCAAAAAACCGCCCAGCGAGTGACCGACCAAAAAAACGGGTGCACCGACCTTGTCAACCTGCAGCTGGGTAAAGTCGATCAACTGCTGCACCAGGTGCGGCCAGTTGTTGCTGACGGGGTAACACGGGTCGTGGCCAAACTTGTCAATCGCAGCAACTTCGACGTTACGCGCCTTCAGGGCCTCAAACAGCACGCCGTAAGTCGCGGCGCCGAAGCTGTTGGCGTGGGAGAAAACGATGGGGGTGGTTGGGCGCATTTTGATCAGTTGAGGACAGGGCAAATTTGCTCTGCAAATCTTGGTCCGTCCCGCAAGGGCATCAAATCAACTTTTCCTGTGGGGAGCTGATTTTTTTCAGAACCTGGTTGCGCAGCGCGGGCTGCATCAGCGGCACGCTGGTTTGCTCGCCGTTCCACATCGGGTCTTCGATGCTGTCAAAAACTTCGCGCAGTTTGGCGCCCCAGCTGTTGTGCATCATCTTGAAGTAGGGGTTGTGCTCGTCAATACACACCACCTTGTCGGTCTGGAACCGGTTGGCTTCATAGACCACCATGTCCAGTGGCAGGCCCACCGATAAATTGGATTTGAGGGTGGAGTCCATCGACACCAGGGCGCACTTGGCAGCTTCGTCCAGTGGTGTTTGCGGGGTGATCACACGATCCAGCACGGGTTTGCCGTATTTCGATTCACCCACCTGAAAATACGGCGTCTCGGGTGTGGCTTCGATGAAGTTGCCGGCCGAATAGACCTGGAACAGGCGCATGCCTTCACCCTTGATCTGACCACCAAAAATCAGCGACACATTGAAGTCGACACCCGCTAGCTTAAGTGCGGCGGCGTCGCGCTCATAGACATGGCGGATGGCCGAACCGAGCACACGTGCCGCGTCAAACATGCTTTTGGCGTTCCAGATCGTGATGCCTTCGTCCTCGTCGTGGTCCTTGAGTTTTTCAACCTGCAAAATCTCGCGCACCGACTGCGAAATGCTCAGGTTGCCGGCCGACAACAACACCATGAAGCGGTCATCCGGTTTTTCATACACGATCATCTTGCGAAAGGTGCTGATCTGGTCCAGGCCCGCATTGGTGCGGGAATCGGACAAAAAAACCAGTCCGGCGTTAAGTTTGATGGCGACGCAATAAGTCATGTGGCTACGAGTGGGATGGAATCGCTTAAGTTTAATGGCTGCACCCGCCATTCAGCCGGTGCGCTCAAGCCGCGTTGGCCGCAGTCAGCAAAATACTTCGCATGGACTGTGCAAGTTGTCGAGCATTGGCTTTTGAAAGTCGCGCCGCATCGAAACCCACATTCGGCAGCAATTGGCCGTGGTAGCTATTGGCTGCGGTAAATTCATGCACGACACCTGGTCCGACAGCTAGAAAAACGCTTCACCGGGGTCAAGCGCGCGCAGAAAGCCTTCTGCGTACTTTTTAGCAGCTTCGCGCGTGATTTCGCTCCACAACCGCAGGCGCATGGCCCGGTCGCCATGCCGTGCGTGTAAGCCGCTTGTCAACGCCCCGGAATCTGCCACCGCCAGCCCAACACTTTGAATCGCACCCGCGTCGGCTTTGCGGGCGGGTAACATGGCACCATGACTGATTTAACCCGTTCCACCGACAACGATCTGGCGGCGTTTGCCCTCACCCTGATCACTTCCCGGCAAAACATTTTGCCCAAGCGTCTGGCGGCACCTGGGCCCAGTGATGCGCAGGTGAACGATATGTTTCTCGCCGCCGCTAGCGCGCCGGACCATGGCATGGTGATGCCGTGGCGCTTTGTGCTGGTGCCATCGTCCAGGCGTGCGGTGCTGGCCGATGCCTTTGGTCTGGCCTTGGCCGAGCGTGACGCGAGCGCCACACCCGAGCAAATCGAGCAGGCCCGCGAGAAAGCCTTTCGGGCCCCATTTCTGGCGCTGGCCATTGCCCGGCTGGGGCCCTGTGAACCCGACATTGCGCCGCTGGAGCGTATGGTGTCGGTGGGGGCCGCGATTCAAAACTTCTTGCTGTGTGCGCACAGCATGGGTTTTGGCAGCAGCCTGACCAGTGGCCAGGCCATGCATTCTGCTGCCCTGCGCCAGCTGTTTGCCTTGACAGAGGGTGAACAGGCGGTGTGCTGCATCAATGTGGGCACGGTCATCAAACGCAAACCCGCGCGTTTGCGCCCGGACGTGGCGGCCTTTGTCAGCAGCCTGTGATGCGCCCGACCTTCAAAAACCCGTAAAGTGACTCGTATGCAAATCGCCGCACCAACTGACTCCGCTCCCCAAACGCCTCATTGTTTGCCGCCGGACGACCCACAGCGCGCGGCCTTGCACAACGAGGTGCACGCCCGGCCCTCTGCGCGTATTCGCCTGCCAGCGCTGATCATCTATGTGGCCGTTCTCAACGAGGGGGTGAGCCGGGAGGCCGAATGCGCCCATCTGAACCGATTGCCTGGCCAGGCGGACTTGACCCCCGAGCGCTTGCAGGACAATTTCTTGCGCCTGCGCCTGGACGGTTTGACCGTCAAGTGGGAGCGCCACAGCGAATTTACCCGCTATTCCGTGGTTCAGGCTTTGCCGGCGAATGCCTTGCTGGGTGCCTCTGAACCTGAATTGCTGAAGAGCCTGGCGGTTCCGCCGCAGTGGTTGGCGCAGATTCCGGGTCGCACGGTGGCCGCCGTGCAGCTGGCCATGCTCCATGCCTCGCTCAATGACGCCACCGCCCTGATGGCGCAAGCGGTGCGCTGGCTTGGCGGAAGCACGGTGGTGGCCTCTTTGCTCGGCAGCAACGCCGCCAATGTGGCGGGGCAGGGCGCCGAGCCGGCCAACAGCCAGGGCTACGCGCACCCGATGGGCCATTCCTGGGCGCTGACGCAGTTTCGCCTGCAACCCGATGGTTTTGAGCGCATGCTGGTGATTGCACCTGAGGTCACGAGCCAGACCCGCGCCGGTCGTATTGCGGCGCGCCTGCTTGAGCTTGAAACTTACCGCCTCATGGCGCTGCGCGGCCTGCCGGTGGCCAAAGCCCTCGGGCCGATGCTGGCACAGGCTGAAAGCGAGCTGGTGCGCATCACCGCCCAGCTGGAAAACAAGTCAGCCTCTGACCAGGCGTTGCTTGACACCCTGGTGTCATTGGCCGCGGGTGTGGAGCGCGCCACGGCTGCCAACAGTTACCGCTTTGCAGCCACCCAGGCCTATTACGCGCTGGTCAATCAGCGCATCAGGGAGTTGCGCGAAAAAGCCATCCCGGGCACCCAGACCCTTGGCGAATTCATGCAGCGCCGCTTGTCGCCGGCCATGGCCACCGTGGCGGCTACCGGGCAACGGTTAGCCTCTTTGTCGGAGCGGGTGGCACGCGCCAGCGACTTGTTGCGCACCCGGGTCGACATTGCCACCGAGGTGCAAAACCAGCAGTTGCTGGAGAAGCTGACCCGCGGCCAGGAGCTGCAATTGCGCCTGCAAAGCACAGTGGAAGGCCTGTCAATTGCCGCTATTTCCTATTACGTGATCAGCTTGCTGCTGTACGGCGGCAAGGCGCTCAAAGCCGCTGGTTTGCCGATCAACCCTGAAATGGCCGCAGGGGCCCTGGTACCGGTGGTGTTGTGGGCAGTCTGGCGCACCACGCGGCGCATCCACGCCCGACTGCAAGTTGGCCATTAAGGGTGTGAAAATTGATGTACGTCAGCCTCCAGGCTTGGCAAATCGGGCGTAATATGCATCAAAGATAAGTATGGACGAATAGACTGGAAAACCCCTCATGAAAGCCTTTCAAGACTACTACCCAGAAAACCTGTCGCACTGTTATGGCTGTGGCGCAAAAAATGATCAGGGTCACCGCATCAAGACCTTTTGGGACGGTGACGAGACCGTGACCCGCTTCGCTCCGGAGCCCTATCACACCGCGGTGCCAGGCTTCACTTATGGCGGACTGCTGGCATCGCTGATTGACTGCCACAGCACCGGCACCGCCGCTGCGGCCATGTACCGGCAGGAAGGGCGGGCCATGGACACGCTGCCGGCGTTTCGGTTTGTCACCGGTTCACTGCACGTCGATTACCTCAAGCCGACGCCCATTAACGAAACGCTGGAAATTCGCGGCCGCGTGAAAGAAATCAAGGGCCGCAAGGTGGTGATCGAGTCCACCGTCTACGCCGGCGGTGTGGCCACCGCGCGCGGTGAGGTGGTGGCCATCCAGATGCCCGAGAACTTTGGTGTGGCTGCGGCCTGACATTGCTGAATTCGAGTGTCGATTACTGCATGGGAGTGTATTTATGGCAAGCGATCAAGAAATGGGAGCGGGTGAGCGTAGATCGCAGGACCCGCGTTTTGTCAGCCAGCTGACGCGCAACACCTTTGCCCTGATTCTGGCTGGGGGGCGCGGTAGTCGCTTGCATGAACTAACCGACTTTCGCGCCAAACCGGCGGTGCCTTTTGGCGGCAAGTTCCGCATTATTGACTTCACCTTGTCCAATTGCGTCAACTCGGGCGTGCGCCGGGTCGGCGTGGCGACGCAGTACAAGGCGCAAAGCCTGATTCGGCATTTGCAGTTGGGCTGGAGTTTTTTGGACGGACGTCTTAACGAATTCATCGAGATTATGCCGGCGCAACAGCAGTCCGACGAAGTGCACTGGTACCAGGGCACCGCCGACGCGGTGTTTCAGAACCTGCGTGAAATCCGCCATGCCAGGCCAGAGTATGTGCTGATTTTGTCGGGTGACCACATCTACCGCATGGACTATGGCCGGGTGCTGGCCGCCCACGTGGCGCGTCAGGCCGACCTGACCGTGGCCTGTATTGAGGTGCCGCTGGCTGAAGCCAGCAGTTTTGGTGTGATGTCGGTGAACGAGGCAGGCCGGGTGCTTGAATTCACGGAAAAGCCGGCCCAGCCGCAAGCCATGCCCGGCGACCCTGACAAGGCGCTGGCCAGCATGGGGATTTATGTCTTCAACACCAACTTCCTGATTGAGCAATTGCTGCGTGATGCCGACGACCCCAAGTCGAGCCATGATTTTGGCAAAGACGTCATTCCGCAATGCGTCAGGCGCTACCGCACCTTTGCCCAGAATTTTGCCGAGAGTTGTGTCAGCGAACCTGGCAAGCCCGCGTATTGGCGTGATGTGGGCACGCTGGATGCCTACTGGGCGGCCAATATGGACCTGGTGCAAGTCACACCCGACCTCAATCTGTATTCGGAAAACTGGCCCATCTGGACCTGGCAACCGCAAACCCCGCCGGCCAAATTTGTTTTTGACGACGACACCCGCCGTGGCAAGGCGGTGGATTCGATGGTTGCAGGGGGCTGCATCGTCAGCGGGGCAACGGTGCGTCGGTCCATGTTGTTTTCTGGGGTGTATGTGCACAGTTACGCCAACATTGAAGATTCGATGATCTTGCCCAACGTTCAGGTAGGTCGCCACTGTGTTTTGAAGAAATGCATCATCGACAAAAATTGCGTGCTGCCTGAAGGCACCGTGATTGGCATGGACCCGGTGCAAGACAAAAAACGCTTTCGGGTCACAGACTCGGGCATCACCTTGGTGACCAAAGAGATGCTTGGCCAAGTCGAACGGGGGATTCGCTGACGCCGTGTTTGCCGCGGACGTTGCAGAAACCCTGCATAAATTTATTGTTAAGCAACTACGGATATTATTCGCAGCCTCTTAACCCCAGAATGGAAAATGTCTGATGAAAACTGCTCATGACCTCGTTGCTGCCGCCAAAGCCCGCGTCCAAGAAATCCAGGTGGCTGACGCCGAACAAGCCATCCGTGACGCCGATGTACTGGTGGATGTGCGCGAAGCCGATGAATTTGCCGCTGGCCATCTGGCGGGTGCCGTGCATATTTCGCGTGGCATGCTTGAATTTAAATTCAGCGCCAACCCGGCGCTGCAGGCGCGTGACCGCAACATCCTGCTGTATTGCAAAACCAGCGGCCGCGCCGCCCTGGCCGCGGCAGCGCTGCACGACATGGGCTACCTGAACGTGCGTTCCATCGCCGGTGGTTTTGACGCCTGGGCAGCAGCGGGTAAACCGGTGGCCAAACCCGAGACACCGTCGTTCGAGTAAGCCCCTGTTGCCGGGGCTTTGGGTCCTGGTAGATTCAATGCGCGGGTTTAACGGCTCGCCGCGCCATGGCGAACACCAGTGTCCAAAACGCCAGTCGCGTAGACAGCGCGCCCACGGTGCGCATCTCGTAAACGCCTCCGGTCATGACATGAAGACCAAAGGCAAGCGCCACCAGGCTGGTGGCCAACGCCAACAGGCCTGCGGCCGCCACGGCCCAAAGCCGACCCTGCCAAAGCCCTGCGCCTGTCAGCACATAGGCAAAGCCTGCCAGAAAATTGAACCAGAGTACAAAGCCCACGACGTTGCCGACAGCCGCCTGGGCTTGCGCGCCGCCAAACAAGGCGCGGCCACCGCTAAAAAGGGTGAGTACGCCAAACACGATAGCCAGCACGGCCAGGACGAGAAGGCGACGAGAGATGTTCATAGGTATGTCCTTTTGAAGGGTGATTTGAGTTTTAAAGGCTCAGTCCCTGACCCGCTTCTTCCACGGTTTGCCCGTCACGGATGTGGTAAATCCGCTTGAAGGTGGGGATGATTTTTTCGTCGTGTGTCACCACGATGATCGCCGTGTGGGCCTGAATCGCCATCTGGTTCAGGATGCGTATCACGCCTAGCGCGCGCTCGCTGTCCAGCGGTGCGGTCGGTTCGTCCGCCAATATCACCGGCGGACGGTTCGCCAGTGCCCGGGCAATTGACACCCGCTGCTGTTCGCCGCCCGAGAGTTGCGAAGGCTCGGCGCGGGCGCGGTGTTGCACATCGAGCGCGGTGAGCAGTTCCAGTGCGCGGGCTCGGGCCTGCGGATTGGCCTGGCCCGCCAGCATGGGTAGCAGCGCCACGTTGTCGGTCACATCCAGGAACGGGATCAGGTAGGGCGCCTGAAAAATGAAGCCAATCCGGTCACGGCGCAGCGCGCGCAGGTCGGGCACTTTCCAGCCGTTGTCATAAATCACATCGTTGCCCAGCGTCATGCGTCCGGAGGTGGGTTCGATGATGGCGCCCAGGCATTTGAGCAGCGTGCTTTTGCCCGAACCCGAGGGCCCCACCAGGCCCACCACTTCGCCCGGTGCCACCACCAGATTGACGTTTTTCAGGGCAACGACTGCGCTGTCACCCCGGCCATAGACCTTGCGCAGGCCTTCAATGCGGATGCCACCTGGGGCTGTATGTTGTGTGCTCATGGTGATCATCCAATCGCCTCGGCCGGATCGACCTTGAGCGCCACACGAATTGCCAGTGTGCTGGCCAGGGCGCAAATGACCAGCGTGGCAACCAGGCCGGTGACGGCATCGCGTGGCATCAGCAGCACGTATTTGGGAAAGATCGGCGCCCAGATCGTGGCCGAGATTTTGCCCACCATGAAACCGATCAGCCCGAGCCCCATGGCCTGTTGCAGGATCATGCTGGCAATGGTGAGGTTGCGCGTGCCGATGAGCTTGAGCACCGCAATTTCGCGAATTTTGCCGAGTGTCATGGTGTAGATGATGAAGGCCACAATGGCCGCGCTCACCACCGCCAGAATGGCCAGAAACATGCCGATTTGCCGGGCTGATGTGGCAATCAGTTTGGCCACCAGAATGTCTTCCATGCCGACGCGGGTGTAGACCTGCACATGTTTCCAGCGTTTCAAGGCATCGGCCACTTCATCGGCCTGCCAGCCAGCTTGCAACTGCACCAGCACCGCATTGACGTTGTGGCTGCTGGTCTGCAGGGCTTGCACGGCATCGAGCAGGCCCGGCACGCCGGGCCGGTTGAAAGCCGGGTTGGCTGCGGTGCGGGTGCGGTCGCTTTGAATCGTGTCGTTGTCTTTCAAAAACTGCGCTTCCTGTGCGTCCTTGAGCGGCACAAACAACATTGGGTCGCCGCCCGAAGACACCATGCGCTGGGTCAAGCCCACCACGGTGTAGCTGTGGCGGCGTACACGCACCGCGTCGCCCAACTTGAGGCCGGTCTTGACGTCGGCCACGGCTTCATAGTGGTCGCGGGTGAGCTGGCGCCCTGCCACCAGGTAACCGGGCGCACCGGGCTTGCCGGGTTCGACTCCCACCACCATGGTGCGGGCCTCATCGCCGCTGGGGCGCTGCACCTGCATGGTGAGGTAGGTCACGTTGGCCGCCTGCGCCACGCCGGGCATGCCGCGTACGCTGCGCACCACATCGTCCTTGATGCTGGAGGCCTCGGCATAGGGGCCCTGGGTGTCTTTTTGCACCACCCATAAATCAGCCTGGCTGTTGGTCAGCAGGGCTTGCGCGTCGTCCACCATGCCGCGGTAAACCCCGGCCATGGTCAGCGTCACGCCAATCAACAGCCCGAGCCCGAGCCCGGTCAGGGCGAACTTGCCCCAGCCGTGCAGGATGTCGCGTCCGGCCAGGCTGATCATGGGGTGGCCTCTGGCTTCACCAAGGACTCAACCACCGAGATGCGCGCGCCGCTGCTCAAGGCCTTCTGGCTGTAAATCACCACCTGGTCGGTCTTCTCCAGGCCCTTGAGCACCTGCACCTGGCCGTCCAGACTTTGTGTGCCGAGTTGTACCGGGGCAAATTCAGGCCGGCCGTCTTTCAGGCGCCAGACCCCGCTTTGGCCTTTTTGATGCTGGATGGCGGCGTTGGGCAGCAGCAGCGCGGGTGCGCTGGCGGGCAATTGCAAGGTGACTTCGGCCATTTCACCCACCGACACATACGCGGGCGGGGTATCAAACGCCACCTGGGCCAGTCGCTCTTCGGTCACGCTGTCGGCCAGCAGTTCCAGCCGTGCCACCTGACCGCTCAAGGGAGTTTGAGGTTTGGAACGCAACACAATGCTGGCCTTCACGCCGGTGGCCAGGCCGGCCGAGCGGCCCTGGTCAACCCGCAGCTTGACCCACAGGCTGGCCGGGTCCATCAGGCGCAGCACCGGCTGGCCCGCCACCACCGTGCTACCCGCTTCGGCATCACGCGTGGTTACCACCGCGTCGGCCGGGGCAAACAGGCGCACGTTGTCGCGCTGTTGCGCCAGTGCCGCACGCTCGGCTTTGAGGCGTGTCTGGTCCTGGCCAGCGCCTGCCAGATTGGCTTGCGCCACCTGCACCGCCGCATTGGCGGAAGCCTGGGCTTGCAGAACTGCATCGAGCGCGCCGGAGCTGATGAAGTTTTGCCGTGCCAGGTCCTGGTTGCGCTGCGTGGTGGTGGCGGCCAGCGCACTGCGTGCCTTGGCGTCAAACAATTGGGCCTGTGCGGCTGACTGGGCACTGCCCGCCCGTGCCAGGGATGCGTCCAGGGCGGCCTGGCGTTGACTGAAGTCCACCGGGTCCATTTCGGCCAACAGTTGTCCGGCCTTGACGCTGTCACCCACATCCACCTTGACACTCAGCACGCGCCCGGCCACCGTGGGGCCCACTATCCAGCTGCGCCGCGCCTCGACCGTTCCGATGCCAAAAATCGAAGGGTTCAGCGTGCCCTCTACCGGGTTGGCCACGGTGACCTTGATTGGCGCCAGCGGCCCGGTGCGCAGCGACACATAAGCCATGCCACCAATCAGGGCCAGGGCAACAGCGCCCATGATGAGGCGGCGTTTGAGCAAAGCAGTGGAATTCATGGGGCTCCTTGAAAATCATGGGGCGGGCATTGCAGCCCCTGTTGAAGAATGGCAAAAACGCTTGGCGCCTGGGCAGCCATGGCCTGCACGTTGTTTGAGATCATGGCCTGCATCACCAGGCCTTGCACCGAACCGATGACCAGCACGGTAGCGGCTGAAAGGTCGACACCTGGGCGCAGCGCCTGTTGTTTTTCGGCTTGCTGAAAAACTGCCAGCAGCAACTGGCGGTAACGCTGCATCAGCGTGTGCACCCGGCTTTTGAGGGCGGTGTCGCCCGGACTTTGCAGTTCTTGAAAGATCAGCCGCGGCACGCCGGGGTAGCTCATGACAAAGTCCACATGCGCCAAAAAGACGGCGCGCAGGGCAGGCAAGGCGGCGCGGTCGGCACTTGCGGCAGCGGTGTGCAGGCGGGTCATCAGGGTCTCGCTCACCCAGTCAATCACCGCCAGCCAGATGGCTTCCTTGCTGGCAAAGTGCTTGAACACCGCGCCCTGCGAAATACCCACCGCATGCGCCAGGTCAGCCGTGGTGATGTCGGCCGGGCTGCGTTGTGCGGCCAGCAGCAGGGCGGCTTCCACCAAGGCGGCCTGGCGCACTTCGGTACGCTGTTTGGGTGGTTTGTCCTGAACTTCCATGGCACCTAAAGTAATTGAGTAATTACCTATTGTATGGGGTGTGGCGTGAAGGCTCGGTTAAGTTGTTCTTCTGTGCTTGTTTTTCTGTGCCGGTTGCCCCGCGATGTGTTGGCGGCGTGGCGGTTTTGAGGTTCAAGACAGATGTCTTTGATCAGCGCTAGCGCAGTGGCCGGTTTTGGTGGCTGACGATTTCT
>Ga0209211_10003351_pt1 | contig 26262 bp, 22 predicted proteins | sample RifGroA2_FD_183992 | JGI IMG/M metagenome (GOLD analysis project Ga0209211, IMG submission 183992) | Groundwater microbial communities from Rifle, Colorado, USA - Groundwater A2 (SPAdes) (version 2) | ecosystem: Environmental > Aquatic > Deep subsurface > Groundwater | place: Rifle, Colorado...
GGTCTTGTCCCGAACCGGCGCAGAGAGTCTGGGGTTAGTCGGCATCCGGGAGCGAGTTGAGATTTTGAAGGGAAAATTGCAAATTCAGTCAGCTCCTGGCCAAGGCACACAACTCTGCGTTACGATTCCCTTAGAGGAATAACATGAGAATCAGCACGCTTTTGGCCGATGACCACGTCATTGTCCGCGACGGGCTAAAGAACCTGCTGCTCCGCGAAGGATTTGATGTCATAGCCGAAGCGTCGGATGGCCACGAGGCGGTCCGGCTGGCAAAAGAATTATGCCCAGCCATAGCCGTTCTGGACATTTTCATGCCCCTTCTAAACGGTCTCGACGCCGCTCGCCAAATCAACAAAATCTGCCCTCAGACAAAAACAATCCTTCTCACCATGCATAACGAGGACCAGTACGTTTTGGAGGCGCTCAAGGCCGGGGTCCGCGGCTATGTCCTGAAGACTCAGGCAAGCCAGGATCTCGTAAAGGCAATTCGAGAAGTGTCGCAGGGGTCCATCTATCTCAGTCCCACTGTTACTGGTGCTGTAGTAAAAGCATACATGGAACAAGGGGAACTGCCCTCTACTCCCTCTGCTCCTTTAACCCCCCGTGAGCGGGAGGTTTTACAACTTGTGGCTGAAGGCAAAAGCACAAAAGAGGTGGCCGAGATTCTTAAAGTGGAGGTCAAAACAGCCGAGACCCACCGCACAAACATCATGAAAAAGCTAGATATTCATGATATAGCCAGCCTCGTGCGCTACGCCATCCGTCACGGTTTGATCCAGCCATAGACAGGCGATAGGCATCAGGCATTAGTTTTTGCCTTACCCATTGTTGATAGGCCATACGATTTGTCCTACACTTTTGTAGGACAGGGGGTGAACCATGCCTGTAAGTGTGAGATTAGACCCAAAAACGGAGGAGATTGTAACTCGTCTGGCAAGGAAAAAGGGCCGAACAAAATCCGAGGTGATCCGCCAAGCCATCCGGGTTCTGGCCGAAGGTCAGGAAGGCAAGAAGCCGTCACGTCCGTACGACGCGATTTCCCATTTGATTGGCTGTGCGCGCGGCGGTCCTCGTGATCTGTCCACCGCATCTTTAGCCTCGACCGAAGGGGCTTTACGGTCTATCGACCGGAAAAGATAGGGCGATTTTCGATTATTCCATAAGTAGGGCTCATTCCCTTAAACCCTGATCGCCGAATGCTACCTAGTATGGTGTCTCAGAAATCCGTTGAATGACTTGTGTCATTCTGAGCCGCAGGCGAAGAATCTCTCAGCGATCCGAGATCCTTCACTTTGTTCAGGATGACAAGCTTTTGAAATCTGAAAATATTCATGAAACGGTCCAAGATTTATTAACTGAACTTTAGTTCCAGGACACTAGCGGCCTGATTTTAGCTAAGAAATTACAGAGGTGGGATATAGCGAGATGTCGCGGTAGGGATAATCGCGGAGGTTGTAGGTGACGAGTGTCAAATGGATCTCCAAACAGGTGGCGGCGATAAGCGCGTCAATCCATTCCCGGGGGTCCCTTTGCCGCTTGCGCGAGACCAAAAGTCCGGCGGCCCGCCGGGCAATGGAGGCATCCACGGGGACGACCTGGAGCGATTCCATTAAGGCCTCTGTTCTTCGCTCCTCACCAGAACGAACTCCTGTCCAAACCTCCAGGACACTAAGCGCGGAGCAGGCCAGCGCTACATGCGTCCCTCCATGCAACCGGTCTACCAGTCGCATCGTTTCGGCGCGCCCGCGCAGCAACCAAATCAAAACGTCCGAATCGAGCAGGAACTTAGCCACGGCGCCGAAACCGTGACCGGAACCGTCCCAGGAAACGGTTCACGTCTGCTTGGGTCTTTAAGTCGGGATGATTGGTATCGGTCCAACAACCCGCCGATTCCTTCAGGGCCTTTTGAAACTTCATGGCCCGCAATCGCTCCTCGATAGCCTCTGCAATAAACTGGCTACGTCGGCGGTTGGGCACGGTCCTCCTCAACTCTTCCATGAGAGAGTCAGAGAGGACGATCTGGGTTTTCATATATCATCACCTGCTGTCAATATACTTGTATCGCTAACTGTATGGCTTGTCAATTTGCTTGAGGGACAATTAGGAAAGCCACATCTTTAGCCTCGACCGGCGGGACTTTACAGTCTACCGGCCAGAGAAGCTGGGCCGATTTTCGATTATCCCTTAGCATTTATCCTCCCTTTTATCCCTTTCTCCGTCTCTCCCCCGCTCCTCTGCGCCTTCTCGGCTGATGGCTGACTACTGACAGCTCTTTTGCCTCAGGTATTTTTCCCCCCAATCTAAGGTATTTACCCGATTGTCCAGTTCTTTGATCTCCATTATCCTGTTTTGAGAATCTCCACATCGGGATCGGCATGCTTTTCAGCCTGACGGCGAAACCCTTTAAGCAAAGGAGACCCTGCAATGGGCACGACAATCCTGACCGCAGATGACGATCAAAGGTTTCAAGCGATTGTAAAGCGCTGCTTAGAGGAAAACCCGGATCTCAGTCTGGTCGGGCAGGCAACGGACGGGGAGCAAGCCGTGCGCTTGGCGCGGGAGCTTCAGCCCGATGTCGTGCTCATGGATATATCCATGCCGCGTCTCAATGGACTGGAGGCTACGAGGCGAATCAAAACGGAACAGCCCAACACAAAGGTCGTCATTGTTACCATTCACGATGAGGAGCCATATCGGAAGGCGGCGGCTGAGAGCAACGCAGACTCCTTCCTCTGCAAGAAGACTCTGTGTACGACTCTCTTACCCACGATCCGCCAGGTCTTGGGAAAAGAGCTGCAGACGAAGGTGATGTGAAAACAGTCCAAAAGGCTAAAAAATGACCACTTATGAGCAATGAATCCAACTACATTGTTCTTTTTACTCTTGAGGAAGAGCGCTACGCATTGCACCTCTCCGCCGTGGAAAGAGTTGTGCGCGCGGTCGAAATCACGCTCCTTCCTAAAGCTCCGGAGATCGTCCTCGGCGTGGTGAACGTACACGGGCGCATTGCCCCTGTCCTCAATATCCGTAAGCGGTTCCGATTACCGGAAAGGGAATTGAAGCTCAGCGATCAAATAGTCATAGCGCGGACGTCCATGAGAACGGTAGCGCTGGTTGTCGATGCTGTGGGCGGTGTCACGGAGCTTTCAGGAAAGGAAATCGTTTTACCGGAAGAGATCGTTCCCCAGATGCAGTACGTGGAGGGCGTAGTCAAACTCGAAGATGGCTTGGTGCTGATCCATGACCTGGATCAATTTCTCTCTCTGAATGAAGAGATAACTTTAGACGTTGCAATGAACGCTGATGGCTGATCGTTTACCTGACATGCTTCTCTCGCAACTTAGCGACTTCGTCGCCGAGCGGATAGGCTTTCACTTTCCGCGAGAGCGCTGGCCCGACCTTGAGCGTGGAATTCGGGCTGCTGTGCCCGAATTTGATTTCGACGACATGGAGTCCTGTGTTCGATGGCTAGTCTCATCCCCTGTGACCCGGAGCCAGATCGAAGTATTGGCCAGCCACCTTACTGTCGGAGAGACCTATTTTTTCCGCGAGCGGCAGAGTTTTCAGATTCTCGAGGAGCGTGTCTTACCAGAGTTGATTCGAAAGCGTCGCGGCACCGACAAGCGCCTGAGAATTTGGAGCGCCGGCTGCTGCACGGGCGAGGAACCGTACTCCATCGCCATCCTGCTCAGGCAAAGCCTTCCAGACTTAAAGGACTGGCAGATCACCATCCTGGCCACCGACATCAATCCACATTTTCTAAACAAGGCCGCTGAGGGGATATACAGCGACTGGTCTTTTCGCGGGGTGGCCCCGGGGATCAACGATAGGTACTTCACCAAGAGGGACAACTGCCGTGTCGAGATTTTGCCCGAGATCAGAAGGATGGTCACGTTTTCCTATCTCAACTTGGCGGAAGACGCCTATCCGTCCCTTTTAAACAACACCAATGCGATGGACGTGATCTTCTGCCGCAACGTGCTGATGTACTTCGCGCCGGAGCGAGCGAAACAGGTTGTTCGAAAATTCCACCACGCGCTCTTAGATGGCGGCTGGCTAGTCGTGAGTCCCAGCGAGACTTCCCAAATTCTCTATTCGCAGTTTGCCACCGTCAACTTCCCCGGCGTGATCTTATATAAGAAGGACGGCCATAAACGATCGGCTGTTATGTCCTACGGGTTGGAAGAGAAGACAGAGCCCTCTCTTCAGCCCCCTCAAGAAAAATCCATCATAACAGATGTCCCAGAACCGGAGGTGGCGGAGCCAGAGCCCGTTCCATATGCCCAGGCCTTGTATTACTACGAGCAGGGCCTCTACGAGGAAGCAGTCCAAATGCTCTCGGTACTGCTGGCAGGGGAGCCGGGAAATTCCAAAGCAATGGCTCTTCTGGCTCGCGTTCATGCTAACCAAGGCAACCTCATGGAAGCCACACGGTGGTGCGAAAAAGCCCTAGCTGCCGACAAGTTGAGCTCCACGTATCACGTCCTACATGCCACCATTCTTCAGGAACAAGGCGCAATGCAGGAGGCGGTTCGTGCTCTCAAGCGGGCACTGTATATGGACCAAAATCTGGTGCTGGCTCATTTCGCGTTGGCAAACATCGCCAGGCAACAAGGGAGGTCTCAAGAGGCAAGCAAGCATTTTGAGAATACTCGTATCCTGCTAAACGCCTATGCCCAGGAGGAGATCCTGCCAGAATCTGAGGGCATGACTGCCGGGAGGCTTATGGAAATTCTGCGCGCGACAAGTAATCGTGAGCGCTCAGCAGGAGGCAAAACCGCCGACGCCAATGGTTAAAACCGACGGCTGAAGGCTAATAACCGGGGGCTTAACGTGAGGGATAGAGAAGAAGAGAAAAAAATACTCAAGGCAAGGGCGAAAGAACTCGCGCGGGAAGCAAGGGAAGAGAAAACCCTTGAAGAATCCATGGAGATTGTCGAGTTTCTCCTGGCACACGAAAAGTATGGCGTTGAGTCTTCCTATGTGCGTGAGATCTATCCGCTGAAGGAACTCACGCCCGTACCGTGTACGCCCTCCTTTGTGCTCGGCATCATCAACGTGCGGGGACAAATCCTCTCGGTGATCGATATAAAGAAGTTCTTTGATCTTCCCGAAAAGGGGCTGACCGACCTCAATAAGGTCGTCATTCTTCACACCGAAAACATGGAGTTCGGCATTATGGCGGATGCCGTCCTAAGCGTAAACCGGGCATCGATCAACGATATCCAGCCGGGGCTTCCCACGCTAACGGGTATCCGAGAAGAATACCTTATAGGGATCACCAAAGAACGAGTGATCATTCTGGACGCGGAGAAGCTTTTAGTGGACAAGAAGATTCTCGTGCATGAAGAGATGCAGGGATAACCCGCAGCAGTTGGTAGGGATGGATCAGGTGGCTTTGACCATGGAGAACATCAAACAGGCGAGCGCGCAGAACGTAGCCGGCACGAAACAGGCGGAGACTGCCGCTCACAACCTCCACGAGCTGGGGCAGAAGCTTAAACAGTTGGTGGAACAGCATAGGGCGTAAAATCAGGGGGGAATAACGTATGAAATGGTTTCTCGATCTTACGATGCGCGGCAAGCTGTTTGTTTGCTTCGGTCTGATATTTGCGCTGTTCGCGGGGGTGATTGTAACCGCATACACCGGAATTGCCACCATCCTGGAGTCGCAGGATCGCCTCTACAAAGAAAACTTCGCCAACGTGCGCGATCTGATGGCTCTGCGCGCCAATTACAACGGGATGCGGGCTTTGATGCTCGAAGTGCAGATGTTGAGCAAACCCACGGACCAGGATCCCCTGTTGGCGCAAGCCGCAGAACGCTCGAAACAGATTGACCGGATCGTGCTCAGCCTCCTGGAGCGGGCGAAGAACGACCCCAACCGGCTGTCGCGGCTCGAGGAGCTGAAGTCCGTCTGGCAGGCATTCGCCCAAACCAAGGATACCGAAATCATTCCTTTGATCCTCGCCGGCAAGTTAGTGGAATCGCGGCAGTTCGCGGTCGGCGTGCAGCAGGGGCGGGCGCAAAAGATTCGCGCCATTGCCGAGGAATTGGGCAAGGCGTCGGAAGAAGACGCGCGCCTCGCCGTGGCCCACGCCGAGCAGCGGGCAAATCAATTGTTTGGCATTTTCCTGTTCGTCGGGATCGTGGCGGTGGCAATCGGCATCGTGCTGGCGCTGTTGATGGAGCGGGTGATCGCGGGACCGTTGCGCAAGCTGTCGCGCGCCGCGGACCTGGTCGCTGCGGGCGACCTCACCGTCGACGTGCCCCAGGACAACCGCGCCGATGAGGTCGGCGCTCTGGCCCAGACATTCCGAAGAATGGTGGAAAACCTTCGCGAGGTGAATCGAGGGCTCCGAGAAGGTGTGAATGTGCTGGCCTCCTCCGCAACTGAAATACTGGCGGCAACAACTCAGGTCGCCTCCGGCGCGGCGGAAACGGGGACGGCGATCAGCGAGACGACCACGACCGTGGAAGAGGTGAAACAGACCGCTCAGGTCTCCAGTCAAAAAGCAAAGTACGTCTCTGAGACCGCTCAGAAATCAGCTCAGGTTTCGCAAACCGGCAAGAAGTCTGTGAACGAGACTGTCGAGGGAATGAGCCGCATCAGAGGACAGATGGAATCCATTGCCGAAAGCATCGTGCGGCTTAGCGAACAGAGCCAGGCCATCGGGGAGATCATCGCCACGGTCAACGACCTCGCTGAACAATCAAATCTCCTGGCAGTGAATGCTGCCATTGAAGCGGCCAAAGCCGGGGAGCAGGGCAAAGGCTTTGCCGTGGTGGCCCAGGAGGTCAAGAGCCTGGCAGAGCAATCCAAGCAGGCAACAGCTCAGGTGCGGACGATTTTAAGCGACATACAGAAGGCGACCGGCGCGGCGGTGATGGCTACGGAGCAAGGGAGCAAGGCAGTAGAGGCAGGAGTGAAGCAATCCACGGAAGCGGGGGAGTCTATCCGAGTGCTGGCAGACAGCATTTCCGAGGCGGCCCAGGCAGCCACCCAGATTGCGGCCTCCAGCCAGCAGCAGTTGGTAGGGATGGATCAGGTGGCTTTGGCCATGGAAAACATTAAACAGGCGAGCGCGCAGAACGTGGCAGGCACGAAACAGGCGGAGACCGCAGCCAAAAACCTCCATGAGTTGGGACAAAAATTGAAGCAGTTGGTGGAACAGTACAAAGTCTAGCAAGGGCGAACACAGGGGTTACCGTGGCCGAAAAGGACAATGATTTTCTAAAAAGACTCCTCTCCACCTTCAGGGTCGAGGCAGAGGAACACCTCAAGCTCATGACTGCCGAGCTGCTTGAGCTTGAAAAAACAGCGACAGCCGAAAAACAGATGCCTGTCATCGAGAACATTTTTCGCGAGGCCCATAGCCTAAAGGGCGCGGCCCGCGCTGTAAACATGACGGAGATCGAGACACTCTGCCAGTCTCTAGAAAGCATATTCGAGGCGTGGAAGCGGAAAGAAATCGCTCCTACGGCGGAACTCTTCGACAGACTCCACCAAGCTATGGAAGGCCTCGGTCGATTGCTTGCGTCCGCAGATACCGAACTCGCCCCATCCGTAAAGACCCTCGTCCGAGAACTGAGTAAGAATCTGGACAAGGCACTGAAAGAGGTTCCCAAACAAAAGACTCCTAAGAAAAAAAGGCAAGAACAACCTGCGGCCCCGCAAGCAGGGGCTTCCCATCTCCCGGTGGATGGGAGACCGGGTTCAGCAGCGACCGTGAGGATAGCCACCGCGAAACTGGATGCCATTTTCCTTCGTGCGGAGGAGTTGCTTTCAGCCAAGCTCGCGACCGGCCAGCACGCTGCCGACATAAGAGATATCAATGCTGCGCTTTCCAGATGGAAGCGAGAGTGGACAAAAATCCAGCGTGAGGTGGGAGCGACCCGGCGAAACTTCGAAAAGAACGCTCGAGATGGCGCAGCGGGGAACGAGCGGCTCACGAAAATCATTGAGTTTCTAGATTGGAATCACCAGGCCATTACAGGAATCGAGAGCAAGCTGGCCGCTTTGGAGAGATCGGCACAACAGGATCATCGAGTGCTAGGGGGGATGGTGGATGATCTTCTGGCAGACATGAAAAATGTCTTGATGTTTCCCCTCGGCTCGATGCTGGAGAGCTTTCTGGTGCTGGTCCGCAACCTCTCGCGCGATCAAGGCAAAGAGGTAGAGCTACTGATCGAAGGGAGAGAGATTGAGGTCGACAGACGGGTCCTGGAGGAGATGAAAGATCCCTTCATTCACTTAGTCCGAAACTGCATCGACCACGGCATTGAGAAACCAGAGGAACGAGAAAAGAATAAGAAGCCCCCCCGAGGGACGATCCGGATTGCGGTAGCGCAAAAAAACGGCAGCAAGGTTGAGATCCTCATCTCTGACGATGGTAGGGGCATCGATCTCTCAAAGGTCCGGGCATCAGCCCTGAAGCTTGGCCTGATCACCCAACAGGAATCTGCGACTCTCAGCGATCATGAGACGCTGAACCTTGTTTTTCGCTCCGGAGTCTCTACCAGCCCGATGATTACGGATCTCTCGGGCAGAGGTCTGGGTCTCGCGATCGTCCGTGAAAAGGCCGACAAACTAGGGGGCGCGGTAGCCGTAGATTCGAGCCTGGGAATGGGCACGACCTTTCGCGTGGTTCTGCCGCTCACGATGGCAACGTTCCGAGGAATCCCCGTTCGCGTGGGCGAGCATCTCTTTGTTCTTCCTTCTACCCATGTCGCTCGCGTCGCCCAAGTAGGGAGGGCGAAAATCCAAACGGTAGAGAATAAGGAGACTATCCAACTTGATGGAGAGACCGTTTCCCTGGTTCACCTGGGAGATGCCTTGGAGCTTCCAGGGAGAAACCCAGCGGAAGATTCCCAGGATACGGCGCTGGTCGTACTGATCGCCCTCGATGAGAAACGCATTGCCTTTCTCATCGACGAGGTCCTTAACGAGCAGGAAGTTCTGGTGAAAAGTCTGGGCCGGCAACTATCGCGGGTTCGGAACGTTGCCGGCGCGGCGGTCCTGGCAACGAGGAAACTAACGCCTATCCTGAACGTCTCCGATCTGATGAAATCCGCCATCAAGGCGGCCAGCGCGACGGTAAGAACCGCTCCTGTCTCCTTGGAGAAAGAAAAGACAAAGAAAAAATACGTCCTTGTCGTGGAAGACTCGATCACTGCCCGCACCCTGCTCAAGAGCATCCTGGAGGCAGCCGGCTACGAGGTCAAGACTGCCGTGGACGGCGTGGATGGATTCACGCAGCTTCGCAGTAGCGAATTTGACGTCGTGGTATCGGACGTGGAGATGCCGAGAATGAATGGCTTTGATCTCACGGCGAAAATCCGTGGAGACAAGAAACTGTCTGATATGCCCGTCGTATTAGTGACTGCCCTGGAGTCCCGCGAAGACCGGGAGCGGGGAATCGATGTGGGAGCGAACGCGTATATCGTAAAAAGCAGCTTTGACCAGAGCAATCTGCTGGAAGTGATAAGAAGGCTCATCTGAATTGCGGATTTCGGATTGCGGATTGTTCGTTCCAATTTTGCAATCTGCATTCCGAAATTGGAGGGTGGATGATTAAAGTGCTCGTAGTTGAAGATTCACCTGTTGTTCAGGAATTTCTCGTCCACATTCTAAATTCCGACCCGGATTTACGAGTCATCGGAACGGCGAAGGATGGGGAGGAAGCCATAGAGGCGGTAAAGTCCAAGAGGCCTGACGTTATCACGATGGACATCCACATGCCGAAGATGGATGGTTTCGAGGCAACCCGAAAAATCATGGAAACCCATGCAACGCCAATCGTCATTGTAAGTGGCAGTTCCAGCGCAGTAGAAGTGGCCAGCACTTTTCACGCTCTTGAGGCCGGGGCCTTATCAGTGATCCCGCGCCCGAAGGGCATTGGTCATCCTGAGTACGAGAGGACCGCGAGGGAATTGATCCAAACGGTTAAACTTATGTCCGAGGTAAAAGTGGTGAGACGATGGCCGCTGTCGAGAAGAAAACTGGAGGTCTTTTCAACTCCAAAAGTCAAAATAGACATGGCCACGCAAGAAATCCGGATAGTCGCCATTGGAGCATCCACGGGGGGACCGCTAGCTCTTCAAACGATTTTGTCCCAACTGCCCATTGGTTTTCCCGTTCCGGTAGTCATTGTCCAGCACATGGCCTCAGGATTTATCGATGGCTTTGTAGAATGGCTGGGCCAATCTTCTGGGCTACCTGTCCATGTGGCCTCCCATGGAGAACATCTCCGGCCAGGCCATATCTATGTTGCCCCGGATGGATTCCACATGGGAGTTGCTGCCGGTGATCGACTAATCCTTAGCACCAATGAGGCTGAAAATGGCCTTCGCCCAGCGGTTTGCTACCTATTTCGATCCATTGCGCACGTTTATGGAAGGGATGCAGTTGGCGTATTGCTAACTGGCATGGGAAAGGACGGAGCAGAGGGATTAAAGCTGATGCGAGAAAAAGGCGCGATTACCGCCGCCCAGGACGAGCAAACTTCTGTTGTATACGGCATGCCCAAAGAGGCGCTTGAACTCGATGCGGCAATGTATCTGCTTTCGCCTGACAGCATCGCCGGCCTACTGACCAGCTTAGCGCATAAGAGTGGTATGGAGACCAGCCATGAAACCCAGGAAAAAAGACAAAAACGGTAGTGTTGAAATTTTAATCGTTGAGGACAGCCCGACTCAGGCCGAACAACTGAGGAATCTCCTTGAGGAAGCCGGCTACAAGGTTAGGGCGGCGGCCAACGGTCAAGAGGCCCTGGCAGCAGCGCGCAAGCATAAACCCACTCTCATTATCAGCGACATCGTGATGCCCGAGATGGATGGCTATGCATTCTGCAAGGAAATCAAGTCTAAGAAAAAACTGGAAGATATACCGGTTGTACTCCTAACTCAACTCTCTAGCCCGGAAGATGTTATCAAGGGCTTGCAGTGCGGCGCAGACAATTTCATTAGGAAACCCTATGACCCAAAATATCTTCTCTCTCGCGTTGAGTACATCCTGACGAATCGTAAACTGCGTAGCACCGAGAAGGTCCACATGGGTTTGGAGATCTACCTTTCCGGGCAGAGACACTTCATTACCTCAGAACGCCAACAGATCCTGGACTTACTGGTCTCGACTTATGAGGAAGCGGTCTGCCTAAACGAGGAGCTCAAGGTAAAGCAGAAGGATCTGGCACGCTCATACCAGTCGCTCAACGGACTCTACTTTATTGCGGAGGGACTTAACAAATGCACCAATGTCCAGGAGGTAAGTGAGAAGGCGTTGGAGCGATCAATGCAGCTCCCCGGGGTCAGAGCGGGCTGGATTGTTCTTAGAGAAGGAGAGGTTGGTTTCCGGGTGCAGGCCGTACACAACCTGCCTCCTGTCCTTGAAAGGCCGGGAGCAATGGAGGGCGATTGCTTCTGCCGGCAACAGCTCCTTTCTGGCGAACTTGACCATGCCGCGAATATCATGGAATGTGAAAGGCTCCAGACGGCTGAGGGTGAGAGATACGGCCTGCGTTACCACGCCAGTATTCCTTTGCGGGCTGATAGCCGGACCTTGGGAATTATGAATCTGGCGGCAACAGATGAGGAACTATTTAGCAAAGAGGACCTGAAACTTCTTTACGGTGTCGGGAATCAGATCGCAGTAGCACTCGAACGGGCGCAGCTTTACGAGAACCTGGAAAAAAAGGTGCAAGAGAGAACGGCTGCTCTTAGATCGGAGGTCGTTGAGCGTAAACGGGCCCAAGAAGAAGTGCAGCTAAATCTAGAGCGCATCCGAGCTCTGCATGAGATCGACCTGGCCATTACCTCGATCCTGGATCTGCGCACCATTCTTAACGTGCTGCTGAATAAAATTGCTTCATTTGTCCCGCATATCGCAGCTTCCACCGTGCGGTTAGTAAACAAAAAGACCGGGGAACTAGAACCTGCAGCCTGCTGGAATCTCGACGAAGAAGAGTGGAGGGCTGCGACAGCGGGCGTCTCAGCAGGGGGTATTGCCAGGATGGTGCCTGGAAACAATGCACCCGTAATGGTCCTCGATGCCCAAACGGACCCACGATCACTGGCTCCTGAATTTCTCCGTAAATATGGGTTGGTCTCTTCTCTACGAGTTCCCTTGGTCGCTAAGAACGAGGTTTTAGGAGCCCTTACCTTCTTTACAAAAGAGGAGCACGAGTTTAGTAACGAGGAGATCCAGTTTCTCTCCACCCTCGCCGGGCAAGCGGCCATAGCGATCAACAACGCCCAGCTTTACGAGAAGATCGATCATTCCAGGAAGGAATTGGAATTAACCAACCAGTATCTGGACAAATCATTAAAACTACTTTCCGGTCTTTATACGGCCCTCACCCCCCTGACAACTTCGGAATCTGTCCGTGAAATGATGGATGGAATTATTGAAAGGCTCATGGAGGCAACCGGGGCTGATGCGGCCCTTATCCGGCTCAAGGATAAAGAAAAGGGAGGTTTTTACTGGGCCAGTCAACGGGGCTTTCCTGAGTCCTACCTGAAGGCGACAGCATCGCCACCACCCGGCTCAGCCCTAGAGCAGGTCTTTAATAGCGGTGAACCCGTCATCGCCTCTGATATCGCTAGTGATTCACGTTTAAAGGGAAAGAATCAGCTCCAAGTTGGCCTTCGCTCCTGCGCCATGCTCCCCCTGAAGGTTCAACAAGAGGTGCGAGGCATTGTTCATCTAGCCAGCCGTAAGCCGGGCTACTTCGACGAGGAGCAAGGGGATCATCTTATGGCTATTGCGCGGCAAATGGGCATCGCACTGGAGAATAAAGATCACTTCGATAATCTCAGGAGTTCGAGGGACGAACTGGAAAAGTCCAACAGAGTTAAAGACGAATTTCTAAGCGTCATGTCGCACGAGCTGAGAACGCCGTTAAACGTGGTAGTGGGCTACACCGGAATGATCATGGACGGCCTGCTGGGAGAGGTCAACGATAAGCAGAAGGAGGCCATGGAAAAGGTTATCAACCGGACCAATGATCAATTAGCTATGGTCAACAACATCCTGTATGCCACCATCATTGAGACGGAAAAAATCAAAGTGGAGAGCCATCCAGTGGTCTTGGGAGATTTTTTCAAACAGCTCAGTTCAACTTACGAGACTCCTTTAAACAAGCAACTTTCATTCAACTGGGATTGCCCCTCTCCGCTTGCGGTGATCCATACCGACAGCGCCAAGCTCAAGCAGATCCTGCAAAACCTGATCGACAACGCCCTCAAGTTTACCGGTAAGGGAAGCGTAACGGTGTCGGCAAGAATAACAGAAGGCACAAAGCAGAAGGCAGAAAGCAGCAAACAAACAGCAGGAAAGCTGCCTACTGCAGACGGCCTACTGCCTACTGGTGAGGGGAGGTGGGTGGAGTTGAAGGTGGCGGATACGGGGGTGGGGATTCCTCCTGACGCTCTGCCATTAATCTTCGACAAGTTCAAGCAGGTGGACAGCTCCGAGACCAGGCTCTTCGGCGGCGTGGGAATGGGACTTTACATCGTCAGGAAATTTGCCGAGCTTTTGGGCGGCACGGTTGAAGTCGAGAGCGAGGCGGGGAAAGGATCGACATTCACGGTAACCCTGCCCTGCGGGCAGTAGTTTTTAGTTCTTAGTTTTGAGTTTTAAGTTGTTTTTTGCTCTGAGCCGTCTAAAAACTAAGAACTCACAACTAAAAACTGATTCCTATTGGCTTCTGTCTGTTGCCTATTTTCCCGTCCGTTAAACCCTCAAAAAGCGACGACTTTCTCAGGCAATTGACAGCGTGACCACTTCTGTGCACCATAGGATTGTTTGATAGCAATACAACCAACTCAGGTCCGCTGTTCCTCTGGCGGAGTCACACCTTTGATGCCGTCAATTTTGAGCCTGGCCGCGTTAACACAGGTGAGGGCGCATGTTTAAACTCCTCCGCTATTTCTCCATCACGAGCTTTATTGCCATAGGGGTAGTAGCGGCCTTGTTGGGGATGTTCTACCGCCGCATAGCTGTCGGCAACCTCCTAGAACTTGGAGAAAGCAACAACGTCGCGTTGACCCAGTCGCTGGCAAATGATTTATGGCTTGAGTTTGCTCCTTTTGTGACCTCAGTATCCGGGCTGAATGGCGATCAATTACGGGCCCATCCCGTAACCTCCGTACTCCGAAAAGCTGTCCAGGTGCATATGAGCGGGATCCCGGTCGTAAAAATCAAGATTTACAACTTGTCAGGACTAACGGTGTTCTCGACTGAGGAAAAGCAAATCGGCGAAGATAAAAGCAGCAATGCGGGTTTCCTATCCGCGCGATCAGGAAAAGCGGCCAGTGAGCTAACCCATCGTGATACGTTTAGCGCATTCGAGCAGACAATTGAAAACCGTGACCTGATTTCAAGTTACTTACCCATCCGTCGTAGTGAAGGAGGTCCTGTTGAAGGTGTCTTTGAGCTTTATTATGACGTTACGACCTTTTTGCAAAAAATCAAACAGACTCAAGAGACCGTTGTCATTGGGGTCGTGCTCCTTTTGGGTTTTCTCTATGGCGTCCTCTTCTTAATAGTCAGACGGGCAGATAGGATTCTTAAGCAGCAGGATAGCGAGCGCAGGCAATACCTCGAAGAGATTCAAAGAGCCAAAGAAACACTTGAGCAGCGCGTCGCAGAGCGCACACGGGAACTTTCTACTCTTTATACCGCTCTCAGTCCCCTGACCCCGTCGGAATCTATTCACGAAACGTTAGATGGAATCATCGAACGGCTTACCCATGTCACTGGTACTGATGGGGCGCTCATCCGGTTAGAAGACAAGGCTTCGGGAGCCCTCATCCTGGTCAGCCAAAGGGGTTACCCTGATTATTATCTCAAGACAGTCGCCGCTGCCCCACCGAGCGGGGCGGCGGACTGGGTCTTCAAAAATGGTGAACCCATCATCGCCCCTGATATTGCCGCAGAATCACGCTTAAAAGGGAAAATTCAGCTCCAGGTCGGCTTTCGCTCCTGCGCCCTTCTCCCTCTAAAGATCCACCAAGAGGTGCGAGGTATCATCCATCTATCCAGCCGTAAGTTGGGTTACTTTAATGAGGAGCAAAGGGATCATCTTATGGCCATTGCGCGCCAGATGAGCATCGCGCTGGAGAACCGAGATCTCTTCGACAATCTCAAAAGCTCGAGGGACGAGCTGGAAAAAGCCAACAAAGTAAAAGACGAGTTTCTTAGTGTCATGTCACACGAGCTCAGAACACCGCTCAACGTGGTCATGGGTTATACAGCAATGATCAAGGATCGGCTATTGGGGGACATCAATCCCCAGCAAGAGGCGGCTCTGGATAAGGTTATAAGACGAGGCAATGATCAGTTGGCCATGATCAACAATATTTTGCAGGCAACCGCGCTTGAGACCGAGAAGGTTAATATAGATACGCACGAGGTTAGTCTAGGAGATTTTCTTAGCAATTTAAAGGCAGCCTATGAATCTCCAATCAATAAAGACTTTACCTTGGAATGGGATTATCCTGCTGATCTGCCGGTTGTGAAGGCAGACAGCGCGAAGCTTAAGCTGATCATGCAAAACCTGATCGACAATGCCATCAAGTTTACCGGTAAGGGAAGCGTAAAGGTGTCAGCAAGAATAACAGAAGGCAGTAAGCAGAAGGCAGAAAGCAGCAAACAAACAGCAGGAGAGCTGCCTACTGCAGACGGCCTACTGCCTACTGGTGAGGGGAGGTGGGTGGAGTTGAAGGTGGCGGATACGGGGGTGGGGATTCCTCCTGACGCTCTGCCATTAATCTTCGACAAGTTCCGCCAAGCGGACAGCTCCGAAACCCGCTCGTTCGGTGGCGTGGGCATGGGACTTTACATCGTCAGGAAATTTGCCGAGCTTTTGGGCGGCACGATTGAGGTCGAGAGCGAGGCGGGGAAAGGATCGACGTTTATAGTAAAAATACCGCTCGAATTTTGAATTATGAATTTTTAATTTTTAATTGTAGACTAGGAGGCGTGAAGACAACACAGTCAAGCATGAAAAATGGTCTGGCCCTTCTGCTCTTTCTATTCCTTGTCCCCCTTCCCTCTCAGCTTTACTCCCAGGAGCAGGAACCCCGGGAGCTTTTTGCCAAGGCCTATTCCTTGTTTTCCACGGGCAATCTTGCCGAGGCCGGGGAGTTATTCCAAAGGACCCTCGAGGGCAAATCTCTCCTGGAGGACTACAGCCTCTACTTCCTCAGCATAATATCTTCCTCCCGCGGCGACCTGGAAAGCAGCCGCAAGTACTTCCGCCAACTCAAACAAGCCTTTCCTCAAAGCGTGTGGTCGGCCAACGCCGATCTTCAGTCGGCAAAACTCTCCCTGGCGGAGAAAAATTACCAACAGGCCATGTCAGAGCTCCGGGCCGTAAAATCGCTCAAGGCCGGGAAGGAAATTATAGAGGAGGCCCTCTATCTCCTCGGCCGGCTTCACGAGACCATGGGAGAATTAAATCAGGCATATTCCGTTTACCAGGAATTGCGCCGGGCCTCGCCTCTCTCTCCCTGGTCGGCCATGGCGCGAAAAGAAGTGAGCCGGCTCAGGCAGGAGCAGCCCCAGCTCTTTGGCCTGACAAGGGCCGGGGCTTTATTGGATGAGGGGGAACTGCTGGAGCGAGAGCGCCTGTATCAGGAAGCAGAAAAGATTTATCGCACTCTCGTTGATCTTGCGCCCCGGGGTCCTCTGCGCCCGCGCTTCCTCACGGCCCTGGCCAATGTCTTGCGAGCGGCGCGCAAACGGGAGGAGGCGATACCCGTACTTACAGAGATCGTTGAGAAATATCCGGGAAGCTCGCAGGGTCCGAACGCCCTGTACCGGCTGGCCGAAATCTACTGGAATCGGGATGAGAATGTAAAGGCGCTCGATTACTTTAAGCAACTTAAGGATCGCTATCCCAAAAGCCCCTTCAATGATCTCGCCCATTTTGCCTCGGCGCGCATCTACGAATCTCTCGGCAAACCAGATGACGCGCTGCGCCTGTACCGGGAGTTCGCCCAAAGGTTTCCTGATAGCTCAATGCGCGAGGAGGCCCAATGGAGATTGGCCTGGATTCGTTACCTCCAGGGAAATTATGAGCGCGCCTACGCCGCCTTCCGTCGTCTCGCGGCCGATAAGGGAGAGGGACGTTACAAGACCGGGGCCATCTATTGGCAAGCCCGGACTGCCCAGAGGTTGGGTCGCTCCGATGAAGCGAGGCAGATATTTTTCTCGATCCTGAACGCGCAGGAGGAGAGCTATTATAAGGTGCCGGCGGCCCGATGGCTGGAAAAAATGGGCGCTACCGTTGCGGAAAAAAAGACGGCAGGCTCGAATTTCCTCCCTGACACGCCCCCCCCTCTCAGCCCGGACCGTTCTTTTCATTTCTCGCGTTCCCAGGAGCTTGCCCGGATCTCCCTGAACCAACTGGCCGTGGTTGAGCTGGACGAGATCCGCAACTCGAGCAATGACGACAGCTCGACGAAACTAACGTTGATGCGCGAATATGCCCGGAATGGCGCATACGCCCGCAGCGTAGCCCTGGCGAACCAGATTCCCCTCACCTCAGACGAGCTGAACCGCTACCGTTATCCCTTGGCCTTTTGGGAGACGATTCAGAAGATTACGGAAGCAAGGAGCCTCGATCCTTATCTGGTAGTGGCCTTGATCCGTCAGGAGAGCATTTTCGATCCCAAGGCGCTTTCTCCGGCATCGGCCTTTGGATTGATGCAGCTTCTTCCCTCCACCGCCGTTCGGGCAGCCGCCCGGTTGGGACTTCCTCCCCCCCAGCCTGAAAAACTCTATGAGCCGGAGCTCAACCTGACGCTTGGCGCTCACTACCTGAAAGAACTGCTCCAACGCTACTCGAACAATGCGGTCAAAGCGATCGCCGCCTACAATGCCGGGGAAAACGCCGTAGCTCGCTGGGAAAAACAGATCACGGCCGAGGACGAAGACGAGTTTATCGAGAGGATTCCCTACCGGGAGACCCGCCTTTACGTCAAGCTTGTCCTGCGCAATCATCGGATCTACCGGAAAATCTATGAAACCAGGAATGGAAAAACCTCCTCCGACTGATGCGCCCCTGATCGGAATCACACCGGACACCGGCAGAAACCCGTCACTCGCCGCCGGTAACGGAGGAGAACCGTTGATCGTTTTGCAGGAACGCTACGCACGCGCGATTCAGGAAGCCGGCGGCGTTCCCCTGATTCTGCCGATCAGTTCTTCTCCCACCGTTTTGCGGCAAATGGCGGACCGTCTGGATGGCATCTTAGTCAGCGGCGGGAACTTTGACATCCACCCCAGACTCTACGGCGAAGAAGCAATGGCGCCGCTGGGAGAGATAAAGGAAGAACGCACACAATTTGAGTCGGCTTTGATCTCCCTGGCGCTGGAAAGAAATCTGCCTTTACTGGGCGTGTGTGGGGGCGCACAAGCGATCAATGTCGTCCTCGGAGGCTCCCTTTACCAGGATATAGCCGCGCAGATCCCTACCGCCGGCGAACACCAGCAAGGAGCCTTAAAAGAAAGAGGCGGCCATAAAATAAGAATCCACGACGGCACCAAGCTCAGGCAAATCGTGGGGCGCGGGGACTTGGAGGTCAATACTACCCATCACCAGGCGGTAAGGAAACCCGGCAAGGGTTTGATCGTCAATGCAACGGCTGAGGATGGCGTCATCGAGGGCATTGAGAGCCAGCAACACCCTTTCGTCCTGGGAGTCCAGTGGCACCCGGAGTTCTTGACTGAAAGGGACAACCTGCAGCGGAGGATTTTTTTGTCATTCGTCTCAGCATGTAGATAACTTCACAGCAGGCAATCCCTTAGGCTGCGACCAGGTCATTGAGCTTTCTCAGTTGTTCCACAGAGCTACAGACGATCAGCGCATCCCCTTCCTGGAGCCGCGTATCCGGGCCGGAATTTAATTCGTAGGACTCACCCCGGGCGATACCGATCACGATAAGACCGGTCTTCTCGTAGATCCTCGCCTCCCTGAGGCTGAGTCCCACGACGCCCGAGCCTGGAGGAATCTTGGCCTCGGCAACTCTCACATCATCCCCGCCCGCCCGGAGCATCTTGTCCAGGAACGATACCACAGTGGGACGGATCATCACCGATGCCATTCTCAGCCCCCCGATGAAATTCGTGGAGACCGTCTCGTCCGCACCGGCCTTGAGAAGTTTCACCCGCGACTCCTGCTCAATGACCCTGGAGACAATCCTGAGGTTGGGGTTCAGTCCGCGCGCCGTGAGGATCACAAAAACATTGTCCCTGTCCTCAGGCATCGCCGTTATCAGCCCTCTGGCCTCCTTGATTCGCGCCCGCAAAAGGGTTTCGTCATTGGCGGCATCCCCTTCAATGTATAGAAAGCGTCCGATCTTCTCCATCTGTCTGATCCTGTCGCCATCCTTGTCGATCCCGATAAACGGGACGCGGGTCTTAAGAAACTCTTCTGCGATGTGACGCCCCGTCTCCCCCATCCCGCACAGGATGATGTGACCATTGAGTTTTTGGATCTCTGCCTCCATTCTTCTCCTCCCGATGATATCTGTAAGCGCGCCTTCGACCACAAAGGCCGTGGCGGCGGTTAATCCGTAGGTGAGGGCGCCCACTCCCACCATGATAAGAAGCATCGTAAAAATCCTGCCGGCAGGCGTCAGGGGATTGGTCTCTCCGTAGCCTACGGTGGCCAGGGTGATGACCGTCATGTAGATAGAGTCGGAAAAATTCCAGCCTTCTACGACCTGATAGCCCACCACCCCCGCAATAAGGGCCAGCACCAAGAATAGGATCGCTGTTACGAGTCTTCGACTAGAGGCGTCCATTTTTTGATTTTTAATTTTGAATTTTGAGTTGTTGCATCCCTACGTGGAAACTATCGCCGGCCATAGAGCTCCTGAACGAACCCCGTTTCTTCTAGCTCCTTTAGAAAGCGGTTGTCAAAGAAATCCTTAGGATCGGCCTTGGGGGCCTTGGGATGATCCACGACCGAGAGGACCGAGCGGATGACCTCCTCGGTCATGTAAGGGACTCTCGGGAAAAGGGGTTTAAAGGCCTGGTAGGCCTCCTCGATGATCGCACTGTCGTTAGTCGCCAGGAAGCGCGCCAGGGCCCGCTTGGCTACCTCCGGCTCATCCTGGGTGATTTTCAGCGCCTCGACGTAAGCCTTCAGGAAGGTCTTGATAAGCTCCGGATTTTGCCGCGCCAGGGAGCGGCGGGTGGAGATACCGTTATGGACATAGGGGAGCTTGAGATTGCCGATGTTAACAAGTTCCTTGTAGCCCAGGCGCCGGGCCACGAGAGTCGTCGGGGAGGAAATGACCCCTGCCGGGATAACCCCCCGGTCGAGAGCGGCCAAAACCTCCCGCACCCCTCCAAGGTAGATAAACTTTACCTCCTGCCCTGCCCGCATCCCATACTGTCTGAGAAGCGCTGTCGCCGCGTGGTCCGAAGACGCGCCCTTGGTCATCACCCCGAGGACCTTGCCGCGCAGTTCAGAGACATCTTTGATCTCCGGTCTCGCATAGACGGAAAATCCGTAGGTCGGGACCCCGATGGCGATATAGACGAGATCCGCCCCACTGAGGATGGCGTTCACAATTGCCCCGCCTGTCATCGCCATTTCAATATCTCCGGCGACGACCGACTGGGTAAGCCGGGCGCCTCCTGAGATGTAGATCCCCTGGACGTTAAGACCGTAGCGTTGATCGATCTTCGCTTCGGGAATCACCCAGAGGGGAATCTGGGCCCCGCTAGGCTGCGGGTATCCAACCCTTACGGTAAGCAGCGCCCCGTGCAGGGATTGCGGTTCTCCGGAGAAAAAGCCGGCAAGCAAAAATAGCAGCACAAAGAGCCTCAACTTCGATGCCATGATCATGGGCCGAGCTTTCATGGGTTTTCTCCTTTCCTTATTTTTCACCGGAAGTCACGCCGAAGATATCATTAAAATCTTTGACGTACCGGGCATAATTCTTGACCACCCCATCCCAGTTCATCTCGAACAGCTTGACCTTGGTCGCCCGGGGAACCGGCTGCTCGACATCTCCTCGCGTCGGATTGCGGTTCAATTCTCGAACAACCGTTTGTCCCTCGCGCGAAAGGATAAAGTCGATGAAAAGCCTTGCGCTATTGGGATGGGGAGCGTTCTTGGCGAGGCCGAGCGAGACCGGGGCATTGGGCGCGACGGGTTCTATCGCCGCCCATTCGACAGGCGCGCCTTTCATTTTTAGGGTTTCCGCTATGTTGACTCGGAGCGTCGGGGTCAGCGCGACCTCCCCCGCAGCCAACAGTTGAGAGATCAAGGTGTGACCGCTGCGCATCTGGAGCTGCTGCTTCGCCAGGCGCCGAGAAAAGTCCATTGCTTTCTCTTCTCCCATGATTTGCTGCAACGAGGCAAACCAGGGAATCTCCTCATTTTCCAGCGCCATCCGGCCTTTCCACCTGGGATCCAAGAGATCTTCCCATCTCTTGGGCATTTCACGGGGCTGCGTGAGCCTGGTGTTGACGCCGATAACCTCCAGATTGAAATAGACCCCGGCCCAATATCCCGCCTCGTCCTTGAAAGGCTTTAGCACTCCCTCCCTCTCCGGTGAAAGGTAGGGAACCACCTGCCCCGCATCCCTCAGGAGCCACAACTGTAAGCCGCTAATAATATAGGCGTCAGCAAAATAACGGCCTGCTCTAGCCTCCGTGAAGATCTTCTGCAGGAGCCGTTCCCCGCTTGAACGAAAGGATTCCACCTCTAAGAAGGGATACTTTTTGTGAAAACCATCAATAAGCTTTTGCATGTCAGGGACGGTCGTAGTGTTATAGACCACAACCTTCTTTTCGTCTCTGGCCTTCGCCAGCCTGGCATCCTGGCCCCAGGCTGGAAATGGAAGCTGAGACAGGAACAGAACCCATCCCCATAGAAAGATGATTCGCCTCATCTAAGTTTCTCCTTTCCTACTCCTACCTCTTGGGCATTCTCACTTCCACCCCGTTGCCAGCGCACTCGCGTTCATAGCGAGAGCGGATCTCGGGGCCTTCATCTTCAAATTCGATCTGGTTCCCCCCATGTTTCAGGCTCACGTCATTCATGAACTTCCCCTTTGTCCGGAACTTTCGGCTGCGCGGCTTGAAGGCCATGTACCGGGCCGGTGTGGAACCGGTATTGAAGTGCTGGTGGAACCAGCGCTCCGGAGGGACAAAGAGGCTTCCCACCTCCCAATCGATCTTTGCCGGCTTCTCCCCTTCCGGCCATTCCAACGAGTAGCCCTGCCCGCCCAGAATCAATACGTGCGCCCCGGGCTCATGACGGTGGGCTTTTTTATAAGTCCCTACAGGGAACTCCGAGATATGAACCGCCATGCTATTGCAGCCCATTTCGAACTGGATATTGCGCCCCAGACCGCGCGTCGGATCATCTCCCAGTTTATCAAAGGCGCGCACGTCTGCGACAAAGTTGGTCTCGAGCAGTCGTTTGCCGATTATTTTTCCATCCCCGCGGAAATAATCATCCTGCCCGGCGTATCTATCGGTGAAAATAAAATCGTTACGAAAAATATACTCCTCACTGTGCATCAGGTTGATCATCGTGGGGGCGAAACTGCACCCTAAGAGCAGAGCCGGCTGCGCGCCGGCGCCGTTGAAGAGCTGGTGCCGGGAATTCAACGGGATGGTAAAAAGAGAGCCTTCCTGCCATTCGAAAGTCTGCTTCTTCGTCTTCGCGCTCCAGATATCCGTAGCCCCCCGCCCCTTCAGAACAAAAAGGATCTCCTCGTACATATAGCGCTCTGCATTCAAGCTGCCCCCCGGCGGGATCTCCAGCAGATAGCAATCGATGGCGATGTAGGAGGTGTTGATCCCTGAACCATCCAGATTGATATAAGCTCCCTTTCCCCCCTTCCTTTTCCACGGAGCCAAAGGGACCTCAAGAACGTTTTCCACCCACAACCCCCCGATTACGGGAATTCCCTCCTGCTCCAAGAAGGCATCATAGCTAGTAGAACCCGTGCCCCAACCGACGATCGCTTCAGCAGCTTTAGCCATCGTTTGCCCTTTTCTCCCTTTAAACTCTTTATCCCTTAACCATCAATCCAAAGAAGGCTCCCATGGCGTTGCTGATATCCAAGACCCGGAAGCCGGTCAGCAGGGAAGGAAACGAAACTCCCATCAGCTCGGCCTCTGCGCCTTCATGAGGTTCCGGGCGAGACGCCAACGCAGAACCTCTGTTGCCCCTTCAGTAATCCTGATACTTCGCAGTTGCCGGTACCACCACTCGAGCGGCAAGTCCTTGGTGAGCCCCACGCCGCCGTGGACCTGGATCGAGCGATCCACGACGCGGCCGGCCATCTCCGCGCACGTCACCTTGACCATATAGGCGAGATTGCGCACTTCCTCGCCTCGATCATGGCGCCAGGCGCATTCGTAAACCATCAGACGGGCTGCATGCAGCTCCATCGCCGAGTCGGCCACCATAAACTGGACTGCCTGGCGGTCCGCCAGCGGCCGCCCGAAAGTAACCCGGGCATGGGCGTAGTCGATCATCATGTCCAGGGCGCGCTGAGCGATGCCGACCGGGCGCGCGCCATGTCCGCGAATGCGGCCTTCCTCGATCCACTTTTGCGCCAGGGAGAATCCCTCGCCGATCTTGCCGATAACGTTGGCCGCCGGCACCTTTACATCTTCGAATACGATCTGCCAGGGAGCATCCCCCATCATGGTCGGCCACTGGCGTTCCAGGACGACACCCGGGCTCTTCATGTCCACCATGAAACAGGTGATGCCGCCGCGTGCCCGTTTTTCCGGGTCGGTTACGGCCATTACCTGGGCATAGTCCGCGCGACCGGCGCCGGTGATAAAGCGCTTGGTCCCGTTCAGGAGGAAGTGATCGCCGTCGCGGATAGCCATAGTTCGCATGGCAGCAGGGTCGCTGCCGGCGTCCGGTTCGGTTTGCGCAAAGCAGGCCCGCATCTCGCCTCTGAGGACCGGGAACAGGAACCGTTCCTTCTGCTCCTCATTACAGTAAAACAACACCGGCCGCACTTCGGGACCGAAAACCTCGATGTGACGAAACGGGAGCGCCACAGTTCGAGAGAGCTCTTCCGAAATAACGCAGCGGGTCAAAAGATCCAGCCCGGCGCCGCCGTATTCCTGAGGGACATCGAGCATCCACAGACCGAGGGCCTTGGCCTTTTCCTGTAAAGGCTTGAGGTGCTTCTCCGGCATCCCCTCGTCTCCCTCGGGCCGGTATTCCCGTTCGAGCGGAATAAGCTCCTTGTCCACGAAGCTCCGCACGGTCCTTTTCAGCATCTTGAGTCCTTCGGGCAAATCAAAATCCATCTTTAATCCTTTGAAGCGGACCTTCGAACGTTTAATCGCTTCGCTCCGTTCAAGATGTTCAACGTTGAACGGTTTGAACGGCTTGAACGATTTGAACTGTTTAACCTTTTACTTCGCGCTTCCGTTGATACGCTCCGAACCCGGGACGGTAGCTCTTCTCATCGAGGAACTGCCTGGTTCCCTCCTCACGACCCTTCTCAGGGTCCGTAGCCCGCAGGGCAGCACCCTTGGCCGCCATGTAGTCTTCAGCCTGCGAATAGTCCATGGTCCGGCAGAGCTTGTAGACCTCTTTCGCCGCGCGCAGCGTGTTCGGGTTCTTCTCCATAAGTTTTTTTGCCAGCTTGACCGTCTCCTCTCTCAACTGCGCGCGCGGAACGGCAAAGTTCACCAGCTTCATCTCCGCCGCTTTTTTCCCGTCGAAGCTATCGCCGGTCATAATATAGTACATCGCATCCCGATAGCAGAGGGCATCGGCCAATACGCGGCTGACCAGCCCGCCGGGAAAGATGCCCCAGTTGATCTCGCTCAGTCCGAAAACCGCGTCTTCCGCGGCGATAGCGAAATCACAGGCGATAAGCGGGGTAAAAGCGCCGCCAAAGCAGTAGCCATTGACCATGGCGATGGTCGGCTTGGGAAAAGTGAATAACCGCCGCCAGCGCCACTCCTGCGAGGCCCAACCAGCCCGCCGCCGCTCGACCGGATTGTTATCCAAGGCGCGGAAAAATTCTCTCAGGTCTTGCCCCGCGCACCAGGCTTCGCCGGCCCCGGTCAAGACCATCACCCTAGTCTCGTTATCGGTTTCCAGCTCGGTAACCGCATCAAGCATGTCGTAATGGAGCTGCGGGCTCATGGCGTTCCGCTTCTCCGGGCGATTCAGGATGACCCAGGTAATCCCATCCTCTTTTTCGACCTTTACAGTCTTATAGGTTTTTGTTGTTGCCATATGTCCCCCTTTTTGTGTTTTGTTTCCTTTTAGTGGTCATGTCCGATAAAGTGCCTTTTACTCCTGGGCCATCTTCTTTAAGGCTTCCCGCGCGGGGATAGTGGCGGCTCGGAACACGGCAGCGTTGACCTTCTCCGCTTCTTCCCCGACATATGTGAACAATTGGAAGCGCATGATGCGGTCGGACTCGGCTTTGAATTCAGGGTCTTCAAAGGTGGTGCGGAAGGCCCTCCTCAGGATCTGGACTAACTCGGTAGGAGTCTTGGGCGGAACCGTGATGAACCTCAGCATGGTGCGTGAGCCTCCTGAAATCTTGAAGGCTTCCGCCAGCGGACCGGAGGGGTCACTCCCCTTAATTTTTCTGAAGACCTCTCTGAAAGAAGGGAGGTCGGATCTGGGATCCCGGACAGTGTCCCCTTCGGGTCCGAGCAAGCCCTCTTGATATAGAGGGACCACAACGCCTTCTCGAACCATTAAGACGCCACCGGTGTTATAGCCGGTTAAACTCTCAGAGGTGTAGTTGATCTCGCCCCGCTGGATCGCCACCCGGAGTTCGGCAACCCCCGCATATCCTGTGACGTACCGATATGGAACCCCCAGAAGTTCCAGGGCCAGCCGAAGCCCGAGATCCTTGTTGTTCTCCCGGGTAAAGCCCCCCACGACGATCGGTTTGGCAGGCTTTAAAAAATCCTCAGGAGCTTTCACCCCGGCATCCGCCCGGATGTACACAACGGAGGTCTCGGCTGCGCCAGCGATGATAGGCATATTGTTGAGATCATAGCGGACAGTAGAGCCACCCAGGATCTGGGGCAAGTACATCCCTGAGAACACCCCGACCGTCAACCCATCGGGTTTGGAGACCTCGTAAACGTAGTTGGCTCCAATGATACCACCAGCGCCGGGCATATTCTGAACGACGATTACTGGGTTCCCAGCAAGATGCTTGGGCAGGTAGCGGGCGATAATCCTGCCGAAGATATCCGTAGGCCCGCCCGCACTGAAGTTCACA
>Ga0209211_10003355_pt1 | contig 26220 bp, 27 predicted proteins | sample RifGroA2_FD_183992 | JGI IMG/M metagenome (GOLD analysis project Ga0209211, IMG submission 183992) | Groundwater microbial communities from Rifle, Colorado, USA - Groundwater A2 (SPAdes) (version 2) | ecosystem: Environmental > Aquatic > Deep subsurface > Groundwater | place: Rifle, Colorado...
ATACGAACTACGTCATTGGCTTTCGTTGCGCCAGTGATCCCGTAGCCCTCTCTCACTCTTTCTCCTCTTCTACTGGCCGCGGAGCGGCCGGCGGCGATTCCGTTGTAGCAGGGTCTGTCACCGATACTAAATATTACCAATCGGTGAACGTGGGAGATACCTCAACCTATGATTTTTCAACTTATGTGTATGACTCCACAGCAGGAAATGTCGGTGGCACGATAACATCGTCAATTGCCCAGCTCTATTACAACGGGGCAACCATTACGACTACGTACACTGATGCAGGAAGTGGTTGGTGGAAACTGTCGGGATCAGTGACGGGGGCAAATGCTAGTCGAGAATACGGGGTACTTGTCAAATCTGGCAAGACGGTGGTTGTGGATGACTTTACCCTTGCCAAATCCGGCACGTATAGTGTCTACACTACGACCGCTTACTCTAACGCCAATGTCTCCAGTTGGGATTCATTCACACCATCAGTGACCGCCTCGGGTAACGCCACGGTGGGATATCAAATTTGTTTAGACGACGGCTCTACTTGCTCATACTCGAGTGGCAGCCGTTGGCAATATTACACTGGAGGAACTTGGACAAATGCCGCAGACGCTACCCAAAACAACACGGCAGATCAGTTGACACAGGCGGCAATCCAAGCCCTCCCAGTGACTTCGCAAAAAATTTCAGTTAAAGCGGTGATGGGCTTTGGCGGAGCCGATACGCCAGCCATTACTTCAATTGCCGTAGGATTAACGACTGATACGGCCGCGCCTACCACCAACGCCACGGCGGTAGCAATGACCAGAAGTAACGGCGGAACCGCCATGGCCAGTAACGCGTGGACCAATAATATTGCCCCATACTTCTCTTGGACAGCAGGTGCAGATAACGCCGGAGGCGTGGGACTCAAAGGTTATTGTGTATATCTGGGTGCGGATGAGGCGGGTGATCCTGCCACGAGTAAAGGACTGTTGGGGACTTCGCCGGTTTCCACCGACGGCTCGACCTGCCAGTTTATTATTGCCGGAACATCGATTGACTTTGCGACCGCCAGTTATCGCGGTGGTACGTGGCTGTCAAGCGCAAGTACTCCCTACTACGTAAATGTTAAAGCGATTGATAACGCCGAAAATATTTTCGCCGGATCTTCTGCTCAATTCCAGTTCCGCTTTGACAGCACTGTTCCGACGAACACCTCGTATATTTCCTGTGCTTCCGGCTCTTTTTCCAATGTGGCGGACATGAACTTTTCCTGGCCAACCACAGGATCGGTCGCTTCGTCTGATGCCAATGGTGGTCTGTTGGGTTGGCAATACCAGATCAACTCGACTGCCGGCACATGGCTGGGAACAACTACCGAAGCAATTCTGGGAGTTAATAACTACATTCCGACCAGCGAGTCCTCACGAACCCTCACTGAAGTTCAGGATGGAAGCGCGATTGTTTCAGGCAATAACATTGTGTATTTTAGATCTGTGGACGGCGCGGGAAATAGCTCATCAGACGGCACGATCAGAACCTGTAATCTCTCCTATGGCGGAGCGGCACCGGCTTTTACCGGAACGGATGTGGTGACCGTCACTCCGGCGACGGCGACCTCCAACTCGTATGCGCTCTCCTGGCCGGCGGCCACTCCTACCAGCGGTCAAACAGTTACTCATTATTACTACATGGTCAATACCACGCCTCCATCAACGCTGGCGACCTTGCAGGGAAATGCTTCAACCTATATTGATAACGGGATATCGCGCACAGTATCTGCCGCGGCTTTGGCAGGGGTCAATAAGGGCTCAAATACAGTGTACGTGGTGGCGATTGATGATGCTTCAACCCCTAATTATTCGCCATCTAACTATATTTCCGGCACCTTTACCCTCAACTCTACCGATCCGGATAACGTCAGTAGCCTGGTTGGATCGGATTCCTCAATCAAATCCGAATCTAAGTGGTACGTGACCCTGACCTGGACGGCACCAACGTATCAGGGAGCAGGAAACCTGACCTATCTCGTTCACCGCTCAACCGACGGCACGACTTTCGCCCAAGTGGGAACAACCAGCGGTTTGTCTTATGTGGACAATACCCCTGCTTCGGCAAAGTATTATTACAAAATCTATACCCAGGACGGAGCCAGTGCGGAGAGTTCTGGCACTAACTCGGTTTCTATTACTCCGACTGGTCGCTATACCACCGCCCCGACTTTATCCTCTGGCCCCTCTAGCTCAAATATTACGACCAAAAAAGCCAAGATAAACTGGAGTACCAGTCGTTCGGCTGATTCAAAAGTGGCTTTTGGCACGAGTAAAGGCTCATACAATACCGAAGAACCAAGTAGTTCTAGCCAAGTCACCGATCACGAGATTTCTTTAACCGGATTGACTGCCGGAACAACCTACTATTACAAAGCCAAGTGGACAGATGAAGACGGCAATAGCGGGGAATCTGAAGAAAAGAGCTTTAGCACCCAAGCTGCTCCGACAGTATTTGACGTTTCGGCGGAAAATGTGGGGCTTGCCTCCGGTACGATTCAATATACAGTTAAAGGAGCTACTAAGGTCAAAATTTATTATGGCACCACCACCAGCTTTGGTGGCCTTAAAGAAGTCTCGACTTCTACTTCCGAAACTACTTATACTACTCTCCTCGCTGACTTGCTAGACGGCACTAAGTATTACTATAAAATCAATAAATACGATAGTGATGGAAGTGAATACGAGGGCGATACCTATGTGTTTGAAACGTTACCAAGGCCAAAAATAACCGGTGTTCGGCTGGAAACAGTGGCCAACACGGCCCAAACCACGATTCGGGTATCATGGAGCAGTAATACCGAGATTTCCTCGATTGTGACCTATTATCCCGAAGGCAACGTATCAGCTGCCAAAGACGAAGTAAAAGTGGTTTTAGAAAAAGGCGCTCATTCACTGATGATCCGTGGTCTTGTAGCTCAAACCAAGTATTTCCTTGTAGTTAAAGGTCGCGACAAACTGGGCAACGAAGCCTCATCTGATGTTCAACGGTTTACGACAGCTACCGATACCCGCCCGCCCCAAATGCTTAACCTCAAAGTTATTGGAGGCACGATCCCGCCGGTTGGATTTGCGGCTGGGGACGTTAAAGCTCAACTGATTATTACTTGGGATACTGATGAGCCGGCCACGAGCCAAGTAGAATTTGGACAGGGATCGGGGGCCACATATTCACAAAAGTCTCAATATGATGGCAACCTAGCTAATAATCATACGGTGATTTTGTCGGGACTCGTACCAAGTCAGGTGTACCATTTGCGGGCACTTTCCCAAGATGAAACTGGCAACCCTGCTACCAGTATTGATCTGGTGACGATTGCCCCCAAAGCTACTCGTTCGGCGCTTGATTTGGTCATTAAGAATTTATCAGAGGCATTTGGATTTGTGCAATCAATCCAACTCAAATAATATGCTTGATTTAACCAAAAATATTATTATCGACGTCAAGAATCTGGACAAGACGTTTGCGGTCAAGTCCTCATTTGTACCTGTTCTTAAAGGTGTTAATCTCGAAATTAAAGAGGGCGAATTTATTATCATTACTGGCCCATCTGGATGTGGCAAGTCTACCCTGCTCCATATATTGCTCGGACTGGAGCTACCGACTACCGGTTCGGTCGTCTTTTTGGGTCATAATCTCTATAACCACATGAGTGAGGATGAGCGCACCGAAGTACGCAAAAAAGACGTGGGGATGGTGTATCAACAACCTAACTGGATCAAAGCTTTTACGGTGCTAGAAAATGTCATGTTTGCCCTGCGAATTAACGGTGAAACTGACAAAATTGCCCGGGAGAAAGCGACAGCTGTTTTGACGATGGTGGGAATGGATAAGTGGCAAGATTATATCCCGACAGAATTATCCAGCGGCCAGCAGCAAAAAGTCGCCTTAGCTCGAGCGGTCGTGACCAATCCCCAGATTATTATTGCCGATGAGCCTACTGGTAACCTTGACTTTAAATCAGGCCAAGAACTGATGGAGCTTCTCAAAAAATTAAGTGGTGAGGGGCGCACCATTATTATGGTGACACACGACTTGGAGTATCTGACGTTTGCCAGTCGCTCACTCATCATGTTTGATGGACAAGTGGTCGGGGAAGCTCATGGTAAAGATTTGGCGGGCAAACTGGAAGGATTCAAAAAATTAATGGCTTCAGTGACTAAACAATAGTATGAAACAAAAACTAATACATCTTATCCGCTCGCTCATCGATATGGGGAGTTTTTTGGTGCTGGTGCTTTTGTATTCATTTGCGCTGTTATTTCTAAATGTAACTCGAAAAAATAAACGCTGGAGCCAGATCGCTTTACATTTTGATGAATGGGTCAAGTCGCTGGATCGGAAAGATATCAGTGGCGTGAGCCGGTTATATCTGGTTGAGATTGCGTTTAAGAACATGGCGGCCAAAAAGACCCGTACCATGATCACAATTGGCGGGATGGCGATTGGTATTTCTTTTATCGTATTTTTAGTGTCAGTCGGCTATGGTCTTCAACAAATGGTCGTTTCTAGAGTCGCACGACTGGACGAGTTGCGTCAAGCAGAGGTCGTACCGGGATTATCGAAGGATTTAAGTTTGAACGATGAAACGCTCGCCAAATTCAAGGCCATTACTAATGTCACCGATGTTTTGCCTTTGATTGCGGTGGTAGGCAGAGTGTCGTATCAAAATTCTGTCTCGGATTTGGCAGTCTACGGGGCCACCGCCGATTATCTCAAATACTCTGCTCTCCAACCGGTGAAAGGCACCTTATTTGAAAGCAACAGCTTGAGCTTTGATACTACGACACTGGGAACGGTGGCTGGGATTGCAACGGGCCAAGCGGTAATGGGTGAGGAAATCGCGGATGTTTCATATGCGATTGACGCTGGCACGTGGCTTAAAGTCCGGGTGGAGCCGGATTCTAAATCCTCAATTATTGGCTACACCAAACGAGTCGAGGGTCAAACTACAGGGAAAGAAGTCTGGGGAGCTGCCTATGTGGATGACGCAGGATTTGGGAAAGCCGGAACGGATGAAAATGGCAAGGATATGGGCAAGTGGATAAAAGCAACTCATTTACTTTGGGAAAAGAAAACTTGTACCAGCGAAGGCAGTGGTGACTGTGAAGCAGGACAATACATGGTGTTGCGAGATAAGGATAATCTGCAAACTCAACAAGAGGGCTATGTGGCAGAAATTTCAATGACAGTTACACCAGCCGATAAAGTCACCCAAGTTTTGGGTGTGACTACAACTGCGAGTGACGGCTCTCTACCGGTTGTGGAAGTGGCGAGCGAATCAGCAGCAGCTCAAAATCAAGATATTATCAAAGTTGAAGTAAAGAGCAGCGAGAAAAAACAAATTGTCGTTAACCGCTCAGTATTACAACTTTTAAATATTTCTGAAAATGAAGCAGTGGGTAAAGAATTAAGTCTCTCAATGGTGGTCGTGGGAGAGCTCTTAGACGATCCTAACAAGCGGTTGGAGTCAGCACCGCTGGCATATACCATTGTTGGGGTCATCCCCGATGAGGGCACGCCAATAGTTTACGTGCCATTTATTGATGTCAGATCCATGGGAGTCAATAGATTCTCCCAAACCAAGGTGATTGTAAAAGATAAAAGTAATTTGGCAATGGTGCGATCAACAATTGAATCGGCCGGATATGGCACAGTATCGGTTGCTGATACGGTCGCTCAAATTGATAATTTGTTCTCTAATTTTAGATTAATCCTATCCATTTTAGGGATGGTGGCACTGTCTGTGGCGGCTCTTGGCATGTTTAATACCCTGACAGTTTCTCTACTCGAGCGAACCCGCGAAGTGGGTCTGATGAAAGCCATGGGGATGAAGTCGGACGAAGTGAAATCACTATTTCTCACCGAATCAATGATCATGGGGCTCTACGGAGGGATACTCGGGCTAATACTGGGTGTGGTGGTAGGCAAAGTCTTGTCTGTGGTCTTGTCTGCCCTATCAATTGTTAAAGGTGTTGGGTTTGTGGACGTTTCTTATGTACCCCCAGTATTTGTTTTAGTAGTGTTACTCTTATCTGTTTTGGTGGGAATCGCCACTGGTTATTTCCCAGCCAAACGGGCGACGAGAATTTCGGCTCTGAATGCTCTTAGATACGAATAAACGGATTTATCCGTACATCTGGTTGACTTTTATCTCTCACGCGTTATAATTCCCTCAAGTTAACAAGAGCTGCCCCTCCGATAGGGGCTTTTTTGTAGCTAGTCCTGCCTAACGTTATAAATTATTGATTTATATGGAGGTAGGCTATGAATAAAAAAATAATTGTTACATCTTCTCTCGCCATCACGGCACTGATGTTTGCCACGCCAGCCTTTGCTGCTTCAGCTGACGTAACCAAAATCGAAACCTTCATCAAAAGTATCATTCAAATTTTAGTCACACTTGCTGGTCTTATCTCTGCTGGATTCTTTGTCTGGGGTGGTGTTAGTTATATAACAAGTTCGGGCAACCCAGTCGCATTGGATCAAGCAAAAAATACTATTAAATATTCAGCCATTGGTTTAGCCGTAGTACTTGGTGCGTTTGTGTTGACTAACATCATCTCTGATTTAGCCACTGGAGCATTTGGAGCTGCACAATAGTTCCAAAATTGGATTATGAAAAACTATGAAATTATTGAGTTTGGCACTAACCACCATACTTATAGCCCTTTTCTCACCCTCCGTGGTGTATGCCGCAACTAGTGCACCATCGGAGATAACAGCCTTCACTGGTGATGCCCTTAGCTTAATAACAATGATCTCGGCCGCAGCAGCGGTCTTTTTTTTAATCCGTGGAGGTTATACCTACATCACCTCAACTGGTAGACCAGATGCTCTTGAAGACGCTAAGAAAACTATCCGCAATGCCTTACTTGGTCTTGTGGTTGTTTTAGCATCTAGTGCTTTTGTCTCACTTTTAACTGGTGCACTAATAGGAGATACAGGAGGCACAAGTACAGCAACCCTACCCATAACTCAGATTGAAAGCGTTGCCCCGCGCGATGGACTGACTCAAGTTCTCATCGATGCAGTCAATGGTTTTATCCAAAATATTGTCGAGAGTTCAACCAAGCCAATAGTTGATGGGATTATGACCTTTCTTGGGTCAACCCCATCACTCCTAGCCAATGCCTCGATAGTGAAATTCTGGTTAATTATGCTGGGGATAGTAGACAGTCTTTTTGTGCTTGTGGTGGCACTTTTAGGACTCCAATTCATGAGTGCCTCCACCTTTGGCTTTGAAGAGATAGAGTTTAAACACCTCTTGCCTAGAATTGGTTTGGCTTTTCTTGGTGCTAACGTATCTTTGTTTTTGGCTGACTATGCCATCCAAGCCAGTAACGCTTTAGTATCTGGTGTCATCTCGGCGACAGGTGGCCTCAATCATGCATGGATCACGAACGCAATTACAATATCTAGCCTAACCAATGGCACTGCACCATTTATTATTCTAATTTTCTTACTTATTTTTTTAATCGTCGCAATTGTGCTACTCCTGATGTACATAAGTCGTCTAATTATTATTGTACTTGGCGCAGTTTTATCTCCTTTCATTTTCTTACTCTCTGCTATTCCTAAAACTGCTGACTTTGCTGAGATGGCAGTTAAAGGCTATTTTGTCTCGGTCTTTACTATTTTTGTTCATGTCGTAACTATTCAACTGGCTGGAACATTTTTAACCTTACCAGAGCAAACCAACAGCTCACTTATTTCCGTCGCTGTGGCTATCGGATTGCTACTCACCCTACTTAAAATTCCTAGCTTCATGATGCAACTTATTTTATTTTCCAGAAGTGTTGGAGCAGTTCGTCATATGGGGAGTCAAATCACCAATGTCTTAAGTACTGACTCTAGTGTGGGGACTGCATACAAGGGCACAAGAGCCGTTAAGATGCCCAGAAGGAGCGTTAACCTATGAGAACTACTATTATCCCTGCCCAAATCACCACCGTTGAAGACAAAATTGCCGGATCACTCAACATGACTCAAATATTAATTCTCATGGCACCACTTCTATGGACGGCCATCATTTATATTCTGCTTATACCAAGCATGAAGCTGACCTCGTTCAAGTTAGTTTTAATTATCATCTCAACCGCAACCTCGGGTATTTTGGCACTACGAATCAAAGATAAAATAGTAGCCGAGTGGCTTGGGGTACTCCTCAAATATCGCCTCAGACCAAAGTACTACCTATTTAACAAAAACGATTTAACCAATAGAACTCTCGATATTCCAGAGTTACCCGTAGAGCAGATCGTGACTAGAAAAACCGTCAAGAAGATCAGTAAATCTCAAAATATGGATTTGGATATCTTTGATCAGGTTAAGCTTGAACACTTAATAAACTCTGGCAAAGTCGCCCTACACTATCAACTGAGCAAAAAATAATATGAAAAACTTATTACACAAGTCAGGCAGTACCAGCAGCCGTCAGCAAATCCAGATTAAGGAAGTTATGGATAACATTCTTGTGCTCCCTAATAACGAATACCGTCAGATACTTGAAACTTCATCTGTTAATTTTGAACTCAAAAGCGAAGAAGAACAGGACGTCATCATCGACAGCTTCCAAAACTTCTTAAACTCTCTACCATGCCAAATTCAAATTTTAGTTCGGGTTCGTGAGATGGATATAGATAAATACCTAGAAGACATCGCTAAAACAAAAGATAAGGAAAAAGTTCCTGCCTACAAAAAGCAGATTGAGGGCTACTGCACTTTTGTGAAGAAATTAGTTTCAGGCAATAAAATTCTCTCGAGACATTTCTATATTGTCGTTCCCTACAAACACACTGAGCGCCATCAAGATATGAAGCTCATTAAAGAACACTTAAATCTCGAGAAAGACATTATCGTCAAAGGCTTGGAACGCATGCAGATGAAAGCCAGATCTCTTACTGGTATCGAAATCCTTAATCTCTTTTACAGCTTCTACAACGGCGAAAGCATGAAAACTCAACCACTTACCAAAGAATCCGTGGAGGCGTTATTACGAAATAACTATGTTTAACCTAACCAAAAAAATATCTAATCTAAAACCAATTAAAAACTGGAAACGCCAACAGCTCAAAAAGAAGTTGACCAACCAGTCAATCAATATTGCCTACGGGCAGCAAGATCAGCTCGACATGATCTCCTACTCAGGACTTAAAGAAGAATCCAGCTATTTGCAGATTAATGACAGATACGTGAGAACCCTGTTTGTTTCGGGATACCCATATGTAGCTTCAACTGGCTGGCTCAATAACCTGATCAATTTTAATCATGATATTGATATCAGCTATCACATTGAACAAGTTGATCCACTCATCGCCCTACCCAAACTCAACAGAAAAATAACTGAACTTGAGTCAACCAAGCGTACCATGCTCAAAGAGGGACGGGTCATCGGAAGCGAGATCACTGATCCGCTCGAATCTGCCATGGAACTCAAAGACAAAATTCAGCGCGGAATGGAAAAACTCTTCCAAATCTCTATCTACATGACAATTAGTGCTGATAGTCTGAGCGAACTCAACAAAAACACCAAGTTACTCGAAACCGTGATGCAGACACGACTGTTCTACATTAAGCCTGCCACCTTCCAACAAATTGAAGCAAATCCATTCTGCCAAGATCTGAAAACAAACTTGCACAGAAAAGAAACTTGGATAGCTCTAGTGCAGCGCTTACTTTCCCCTTTGTTTCATTTGAACTGGTGCAAGAGTCAGGCATATTGTACGGAATCAATAAATCGAATAACTCGCTCGTTATCATTGACCGTTTTAGCTTAAACAATGCCAACTCAATTATTTTTGCTCAATCGGGATCTGGTAAAAGCTACACTGCTAAAGTTGAAATTTTGCGCCACCTCATGCAAGGCACGAAAGTTATCATCATTGACCCAGAGCGTGAGTACAAACAACTAGCTAAGAGTGTTGACGGTACATATATCAAACTTTCGAGCTCATCCAAAGAGAAAATTAATCCTTTCCAGTTTTCAGAGCACTCAGTTACCCAAGAAAATAACTTATCTGAACATATCCAAGATTTAACCGAGCTCATATCTCTTATGGTTGGTAGCTTAACCTCAGAAGAGCGAGCATCTGTTGACCGCGCCCTTCTGGTGACCTACAAAGAAGCCAAGCTGACTCCACGCAAAAATGCAAAAAGGTCAAAAGCTGTTGAGTATCCGCTCCTTAAAGATTTCTATAAAAACCTCAAAGTCATGAAGCATAAAGATTTATGCGACAGACTCGAGCGGTTCGTCAAAGGCTCACTTTCAACCGTTTTTGATTCCCAGACCAATATTAAGCTCGATAATCGCCTGATTGTCTTTGACATCAAAGACTTAAACGAATCTATCAGGTCAATCATGATGATGGTGGTTGCGAACTTCGTTAACAATGAGGTGAAACAAAACCCACAAAAGAGAATGCTCGTGATCGATGAGGGTTGGATGCTCCTTCAAGAACCAGAGAGTGCCAGGTTTATCTCAGGCCTAGTACGCCGAGCTAGAAAATATTATCTAGGTGTCACGATCATTACTCAACAAGCCAATGACTTTCTGAACCAGGAATACGGTAAAGCCATCGCCAGTCAGTCGTCACTCAGAGTCCTCATGCGCCAAGATACGACCACGATCAAAAAGGTTGCCGAAGAATTTCATCTTTCTGCCTATGAGCAACATTATCTTTTAACTTGTGATCGAGGAGAGGCATTGCTTATCGCTGACCAGAACCATGTAGCGGTCAAAGTGGTCGCATCGGACGAAGAACACCCACTTCTGACCACCGACCCACGGGAAGTCTACATTTAGCTATGAATCCAAAACTGGTGTTGACTCTCTGGTCGTTTCGCAAAGAGCTCAAATTTGTCCTGTTAGCTTTCCTCACCATCCTCATGCTCCCTGTCATAGCGGTCATTCTACTGACTCAGGTGGGTATAAATATCATCTCTGATAGGTTAGTAGATCAAAATCCAACTAATCAAAGCATCCAGATCAAAGATCCCACCACGGGTGAAGTCACTACAGAAATTCACCCGACAGTTGTTTGGCCAACCAAGGGCGTAATTACTCTTGAATTTGCACAGTCTAGCATGTACCAAGTCTTCCACACAGGGATTGATCTGGCCAGTAAACTGGATGAACCAGTCAATCCTGCCATGGATGGAACTGTGATTTATGCAGGAGAGATCTTTTGGGGATATGGTAAACATGTGATTGTTGATCATGGTAATAATGTCGCCACCATCTATGCCCACTTAAATAAGATTTATGTCTTTAAAGGCCAAAAGGTGACCACTAGTGATGTGATTGGTGGCCAAGGTCAAACTGGCTGGGCAACAGGCGTACATCTCCACTTTCAAGTCAATGTATACGGAATACCAGTGAATCCGAGAGTATTCTTAGACAGTCAAACGAGTAATATATAAATATGAGTAAGACTAGGTCAATAATACGGTTGAAATTAAAAACGAGTGCATGCAACATACTTATTAAAAATGGTCATATCGGAAAGTGGTTTTTTGATTGGGAAAACAACTTAGTTACCGCCTTCACTTATTTGAGTTACGACACTAAGAACCCAGGCGACATATTTGAACAGACTAGGATATCGGCAGATTTAGCTTTGTTAGTGGATGTATTAACGATAGCAACAAATCAAGACGTTAATACATCTGTTGTCATTTCTACAGAACCAGTCATAGATTGCTTTGTGGGTGGAGTTACCTATAAATCAAAATCTGTAGATAATTTTTCAGGAGAAACACGAGGATTAAAACACCAATCAAACGCCAGTTGTCTTAATGGGAATGATCCGATACGAATTGATGACAATTCCTCCTTACAGCTATCAAATGAGGCTCTTGAAGAGATTTACAGCATACTCTCGCGAGTATCCGCAGTTAATAAATACTCAAATACAACCAAAAAGCTTATTAATTACTGGAGGAAAGGAGTTGATTTAGATCACCTTCAGTTTGTTGATGAAAGTTTCTTGTCTTTTTATAAAATAATCGAATACATCTCAAAAAGAGCTAATTTACATAACAAAGATATTCCAACAAGATTCCATAAAACAAGTTCATTAAAGATGGCCTACAAATTTGCTGTAGGCGCTAAACTTAAAAGACCAACTAAGGCTCAGCACGAAATGTTGTCAGATTTTATTGATATAAGAAATAATTGGGATATTGCACACTCGAAAATTCGACCTTTGCCAAACAATAACACGAGCAACCTATTTTACTCATATATGGATGATGCAAGGGAATATCACAGTCATATTTGTCAAATTACCAGAATGACTTTGCTTCGTGAGCTTGGAGTAAAAGGCTTATCACTGGTAAATGATGGTGGTTTGTACAGCTTAAATCTAGATTAAAAATTAATACTTAGAGTAATATTATCTATAACGTAATATAATTACATTATGTCGCCAGAAAAAATTGGTAAAAAACTAAAAGAAGCGAGAAAGAGGCTTGGATTAAAGCAAGTTGATGTGGCTGAGAAAGCGGGTATTAGTGTTAATTACTACGCTAGAATCGAACGAAATGAGGAAAATACTACAGTCGAAACCTTGAAACAAATCTTGAAGGCTTTAAAGATCAAATCCTCAGAGGTGCTTACTTTTTAATCTTTTTTCAAGATTACTGGATCGATTTTACCGTTTTTCTCATCTTCGACAATTTTGTGAGCTGCCATATGGGCTAAAGCAGCCTTTTCTTCTAAGTGTTTTACAGCATCTTCACGGGTACATGGCTTATTTTCTGCCTTAAGGAATCGAATGGTTGTTTCAATATCCTGCTCGGTGATATGGTAGCCTACGTTTTGCGTCATATGGTCGAAGTATAGCACTTTCATATGTATCTCCCAAAATTCAAATAATTAAACATCTCTACGGCGAAGCCGCCGCCATCTAGGCGGCGCATGATTTCTCTGCTACGTATTTGCGACAAAATATTCAAACTACCCTCCCAAAGGATTTTTCTGTCAATTATTGCTAGCTTGCGGTGATGATTACCAGTACACAAAAATACTTGTATCCCTAGGGCTTCCATTGCCTCAATTTCCCTTTCTGACTGCATTTCGTACCCATCACTATGATCATTAGGATCTCTAGTAATAATGTAGAGTTTAACGCCTCTTGCATGAGCACTTCTTAGGTAAGGCCAGAGCGTTTTCATTCTACTGGAGGTAACAAATGGACTTTCGACAATAATTTCCTCTCTAGCCAGATCAATATCCCTCAGGAAAGCTTTGTAAAACGTCTTCTCATCATGGAGCGCGGTAGTGAAGTTATTCATTCTCCACCTCCATGTTGTCGATAAAGACGATTTTGCCGTTTACCTCTTGGATACCAAGTTCTTGAAGTTTATAATACGTCTTGATCACACTGTCGAAAATGGGTTCCACCTGTGGTGCAGTGGGCTCACCTCAAAGAAGTTTCGCCCAGATTTCTGGGATATCGCCCGTGCATGGAGTTCCCGAGGATGTTTTAAAAAATCGAATCAGAAAAGTACAAGCTGCATTAGTCGACTCAGAATGGTATCTCAGGGAGACCTAGGTCGTAAGGGTGCTTTGATGGCGGAAATGGAGTTTTTTTATTTGCTCCAGCTTAGAACTTAGTTCCTCTTGGAGGTCTTGGGGGTTGATTCCTTCTTGGTAACGATAACCGGGGTAATTTTTTTTAACTCCGATAATAGCGGCCTCGGCTTCTTCCAGAACCTGAATAACCCCGTCTTGAACTGCGGGTATAAGCCCAGAGCCAATGTTAATTCCCCATTCATCCCTCAAAATTCCAAAGGTCCAAGTAAGTCCGGCTACACCATGCTCTCCCCATTGGGGACGAAAAACTTTGCCCAGAAACCATTCAACGAAAAACAGTACCTGATTGTCTTTACCATCAACTGTTATAATTTTCGTTTTAGTGCAGATGATCGGAAGTTTAATGTGTCTTCGAAACAAGTCAACGAAACGGGCTTGAAAAGCGTCTTTGTCGACTATTCTCATGGCTCCATCTTGAAACCGTACCGCATCTCCAAAGATATCCACAAAATGGAGAATCGTCCTACCTCTGGCAATGGCCACTTCTATATCCTGAGGATTGTTCTCTTTCTTTAGAGATTCGGCCTGGTGTGCGAAGTCTTCTTCACGCCATATATCTTCATGAAGTCCGACTACGCCAATAATAAATCGAACATCTTCAGCTTCAAAAACTATTTTTCGCCCATTATGGGTAATGAAGGTTTTTCCTTCAAGATGCTTACCGATGATTTCACGGTAAATGATTTCATGATCCGGATCAATTTGGGCGTTAAGGGAACCAAGTAGCTTACCAATATCATGGGTTCTACCAACAAACTCCATAAGATTTATTTGTCTTGTAGTTAACAACACATTCTCTCCTTTGATGACTTGTTTGGTGTTTTCAAAAAAATCTACAATAGATTTACCCGTTCTATCAAGATGGAAAAATAACCAGGGAGATTCACCAAGATTATTTATGAATTTGAGAGCGTCCGCTTGTTTTTCAGCCGGTAATGTCTGGACCATGTCCAAAGCGATTTGCTTGACTTCTTCCACTAACTGTAAATCATACGAGCGTTGATCATTATTCTGATCTTTTTCTGTCAAGACATAGTCAAGTCTCAGAACTGCCCGGAGCATTTGCTGTCGGGCTTCGACGTTTTTGGGGTCTGACTGAAGAATGCTCAATCTTTCGTTTACCGTCGGGGAAGATTGAAGAACTTCTCGATAAGCGTTTTCACCTAAGCTGAGATATTTGACTTTGTCAAGTACCCCATTTCTGAAGACCGGTTTGCACGAGTTGGTGGTAGGTAGCCGGCGGCATTCTGAGAGCGGTATGTATCCTCTCGTAGTTGTAGTAGTGGACTTGTCCATAAATGGCTTCCACGAATTCCCCAGTAGTATCAAAACGATTCAGATCTCCTGATTCGTCTTTGAAACGACCAAAGAGGGATTCTTGGAAACCATTTTGCCAAGGTGAGCCTTTGTCAGAAACTGAAATGTCAACGTTGTTTGCCTCTAAGTAATTAGTTACCAGTTTGGCCATGTACTCTGTCCCTTGGTCGGTATGAAAGATCTTGGGAAAGGTTTTAGAGCTAGCGACAGCTTGTTTGATGGACTTAAAGATTAAATAGCTGTCATGTCGCTTACTAACTTGGACAGCTAGGACTCTCCTGGTAAAAATATCCTCAATGGTGGAGATATACCAAAACCGATCTTGAAACTTAATGTAACTAACATCGGCACACCACAGCTCATTCGGCTTGGTGGGAGACCAATCCTTAATGAGATTAAAGTAGACCTCACCTGGTGACATGACGGTGCAGTAACGCTTGATTTTCCTCCTTGGTGGCTTCATCCCAAACTTTCTCATCACCCTAGATATTCTCTTGTGGTTGACCTTAAGATGCCAACCCAGACGAAGATGGCCATATGCCGGGTGTTTTTCCCAGGCTTCCTCAATGTCTGCTTTTAACAGTAAGTCTTTCTCCTCCTTAATTGATTTACGGTAGATATTCTTGCGACAAACTCCCAGAGCAGAAGCAACGACAGATTTGATGTTGGCTTTTTTGACTAACTCATTTTTTTTCCCTAACACTTAAACTTAAAGTTAGTTCTCCAATCAGTCTCTTTAACTCCTCGTTTTCTTTTTGGAGTTTGTGGTACTTAAGAGGAGAGATCACCTCATCACCTGAATCCCTCTGCAACCAAGTGTAGATGGTTCGATCTGACAAACCATACATCTTAGCTAAATCAAGAACCTTACCTCCAGTTCTTACCTTAGCTAAAATTTCCTCTTTAATTTCTTTAGGGATTATTTTTCTTTGCATTTTAGACAATATCTTCACAACCTTGATTGTAACTGTCGGTCGTTCAGTATTGTCTTAGTTTACGGGGTACCGGTCAATTCGGTAATATCGTGACCATAGATTCTTATGTGGTCCGGGCTTGTGTATTTAATATCCTGCAGATACCAATTTCCATCAATTTGTATTTCTCGCCTTTCCACACTCTTATCGGTTCCATTTAAGTCTCTAAAAAATTTTTCAGATTCATTCACGTAAGGGTGGCTCATTTTAAGGTCGTCTATCTCAGGAAAAAGCTTAAGGGCCACAGGATTAATGTAGGAAATACCGGCATCTTTTTCCATTTCCAATATCGGACTAGGGTCTTGTTCCGGAAACGAGGCTAGCCATTTTACTTTTCCTTCAGCCCTAACCCGTTCGGTAATTTCCCGGATATTGCACTGAATCACGGTAGTTCCATTTACCTGATAAGTATTTGCCACGAACTCTACGTTAATTAGTTTCTTATCTTTAGTCTCCAGAGGCAGGTTTTCAAAACGGACATACCCCTTTTCCTGTAATGTGACAAAATTCTCTTTTTGTTCAGCCTCGTTCTTAAATAGTCCCACCTCCCAAACGTGCTTTGTTAAAAATTCGTCTTTAGTAAACCCCAACATATCAATCAGAAATTTGTTTACGTCAATTATTTTACCCGTCTGAAAATCCAATAACAGAATTCCATCTTGAGCCGCCTCAAAAACTCTCCGGTACCGATTTTCGGAAATCTCCAGATTTTTTTCCCCTAGTTTATTCTTAAAAAAATCTCCCAACATGATCATTTTTTATTTAAAGTATTTCAAGTAAGTGTATCATATATTACAAACCACTTGATTTTCTAACTATTAGTGTTATAAAGTTAAATCAGTATTAATTAATACAAATACATGGGATTGAATCGTCATATAAAATCTATATCCAAAATCGCCTCTCTCGTTAGTGCTTTTCTTCTAGTTTTTACCTCATTCTTTACAGTCTTCATCAGCCCGCCCCAGGTTATAGCTTATTCAAATCCGGCTGCAGTTTCTCTCTTGACTGTTGCAAACTTCGCCGCCCTCGCCAAATCTGCGATTACCAACCCGGTAGCTGGTACTGTACTCAACAATGGAGATATGGGTCTCGATAGCCCAGCTACTTGTACCGGTTTCCCCAGCCCCTGTACCGGAGTCACCACGAACGGAACCATCAATAACGGTACCATTCAATATCAAAATGCCGTTGCTCTCCAAGGTCAGACGGACGCTACCGCCGTTGTCACTAACCTCAATGGGCGGACGGCAGACGAGACGATTGCAGGTGGTGTCCTTGATGGTTTAACTCTTAATGCAGGCGTTTACAATGTACCGGCAACCGCCACCAACCTCACAGGGGACCTCACTCTAAGTGGTGACGCGAGCTCAATCTTTATTTTTAGAGCTTCCTCGGATCTTATTACAGCCAGTACCGCCAGAGTTCTCTTGACCGGAGGAGCACAGGCTTGTAATGTCTACTGGACGGTTGCCTCATCAGCCACCTTTGATGGAGCCACTCAATTTGTTGGGTCTGTCTTTGCCGGAGCTTCCATAGATTTTACTGCCGGTGGCGCCACCTTAACCGGTAGAGCCATAGCTCAGACAGCCGCCATTACCTTTAGGAACACGACAGTCAACAACTCTTCCTGTGCCTCCACTTCCAGTACCACCACCAGTGGCTCAGGTACTGGAGAGACCACCAGAGCAGATCAAGCCCTGCCCCCGGTAACAGTTTGTCCGACTATTATCCCCGGAGTTATCACACCGAGCATTACAGACTCCAGACGAGTTGACGCTAACAGCATCTTTCTAAGTTGGGGTCCTTACTCCGGTACGGATCGGTTTAATGTTCGCTATGGTACGACAAACGGTAACTGGTTATACAATGTCGACGTTACAGGCTTCTCGACTACCATTAATAATCTTCCCGCCAATACGCCTATCTGGGTCCAAGTTGCAGTGAGAAATGAATGCCAGATAGGGGATTACGGTGCGGCTACACTCATAGGCGGTGCAGTCGGTAGCGGGGTCATTCCGCGCCTGCCCAATACAGGGTTCGCTCCCAGAGAAAACCACACCGTTTTGTTCCTCCTGGCTGGACTTCTGTTGGGGACCTCAGCCATCTTTGTATTCGCTCACAGAAAGCGCTAAACACCTCGATATGTCAAAAGATATCAGAAAGCCGTTGCTAGTGATCGCTTTCTTGTCTCTTGCTGCATCTCTTCTCGTAGTTTTCTCGCCAATAGCTAAGGAAAATAATCATCCAATCGGTCAGGTCGCCGGGATTTCCTCACCCGCTCTTCCGGTTCGATTAATCATTCCGTCGATAAAAGTAGATACCACTATTCAATATGTGGGAATCAACTCGGAAGGAGAGATGGCCACCCCAAGTAGTGCTTATGAAGTCGGTTGGTATAAGTTGGGCACTATTCCGGGAGAGGCGGGCAATGCTGTCATTGCGGGGCATTTTGATGATAAAGATGGCGATCCCGGTGTGTTTGCTAATCTTTCAAAGCTTACCAAGGGAGACAGGCTGTATGTCGAAAATAATCAAGGCGAACAAATCAAATTTTCGGTGAGAGAAATCCGTGTCGCGAAACCCGGCTATGCTGAGGAAATCTTTGCTAGTAGTGACAGTGCTCATCTAAACTTAGTCACTTGTGGGGGAGTTTGGAACAATAACGATAAGAGTTACAGCGAAAGATTGTTAGTATTTGCAGATAAAGAATCGACATGAAAACTATCGATACAAAGTCGCTAATTAAATCGTTGTTTATTGCCGGACTTTTTGCGGGAGCGGTACTGTTAACCTCGTATCAATTCTTTTTACCCGCACGCAGATCAGCTTTCTATGACGGCTCGTCAGGCGGTAACCAATTTGGCTGGAAAATTCCCACTCTAAAATATTTACCTTCTGGTCAAGTCATCGACACCACAGCCTATTCCCAGCTTCGTAATCCAAGTTCTACTCCCACCGGCTTACCCGTTCGCCTTGTAATTCCGTCCATCGGCGTCAACACGGCCATCGAGGATGCTTACATCACCCACGATGGCCGTATGGATGTTCCTGCCGGATCGGTAAATGTTGCCTGGTATGCACTTGGTTTCCGCCCGGGTCAAAATGGAAGCGCTGTTATCGGCGGTCATTTTGGCATTGATAATGGAGTTCCTAAAGTATTTTACGATCTTAATAAACTCACAGTAGGCGATAAGGTGTATATCAACGATGATAAGAACCAAACGTTAGCCTTTCAGGTGCGTTCAATCAAGCTATTTGGTAGAAACGATGATTCTACCCCAGTTTTTATCTCTAAGGACGGTCTGGCTCACTTGAATTTGATCACCTGTGAAGGAATCTGGAATAAAGTAGATGATAGCTATCCTGACCGCCGGGTCGTTTTTACCGATGCCATTCCACCAGAAGAAATTCCTGAAATAATCCGAAAAGTTACTCTACGACCTACAGCAACACAGAACACTTTATCTCTACCGACCACTTCGTCTGCTGATGCCGCTCCAGTTTCTTCACCTACGGTAACACCACCATCAAAGGTCATTCAAAACATATTCTCCAATTTAAGAGATTGGTTCGTTTATCTTACCGATTTTTAATATGTTAACAAAGTTATTTTCACTTATCTCGCTCCTCATCATAGTTGTTATTGATGGAACGAATCCTGTTTATGCGGCAACTACTCCGGATCTTGGTCAAGCCGAAAGCTTTGGAATACTTTCAGGAACCTATACCAACACGGTTACCGGTACCACCATCACAGGAGATCTCGGCTACACGACAGGACCTGCCATGGCACCCACTCTTGTTGGTAGTATTTTTAGTCCACCGTCAAGCAAATACTCTACAGCCGGAACCGATCAGGGTTCAGCCAAAACTAACCTCGATGGACAAGCCTGTACCCACACTTTTCCCGCTGGAGCGGTTGACCTTGCCACAGATACTACCCATGGTACTTTGGGTATTTACACCCCCGGTGTTTACTGCACCGCCGCCGCCAGTGCGGCCTCTATCGGTGCCGGTGGAATTACCCTCTCTGGTGGTGGAACATATATCTTTAGGATTACCGGTGCCCTAACAACCGTCGCCAACTCTGTAGTCACTCTTTCCGGAGCCTCAGCCTGCGATGTCTTTTGGACACCTGACGCCGCTACTACTCTAGGTGCCAACTCTACTTTCAAAGGCACAGACATCGACGCTTCAGGAATTACCATTGGCAGTACGGTAAATTGGTCCGGTAGGGCGTTGGCTTTTGGCGGCACCGTCTCCACCGACGCAGACACCATTACAGTTCCATCTTGTGGTACAGCCCTCAGTGTCAGCGCCTCGGTTGATCAGCAAGTCACTTGTTTTGGCCTCAGTGATGGCCAGGCCACCGCAATGACCACGGGTGGTACAGCTCCTTACAGCTACTCATGGAACTCCTCACCGGTAAAAACCACCGCCATCGCCACCGGTCTGGCTTCGGGAAACTATACAGTCACAGTTACCGATTCTGCTTCAAACACTTCAACCGCCTCAGTTACAATTACTCAGCCGACCGTGTTGTCTGTTAGTGTCTCCGGTACTGATCCAACCACGCATAATGGAACCAATGGTCAAGCAAATACCTCCGTTTCAGGAGGCACGACACCTTATACTTATCTCTGGAATGATTCTCTGTCTCAAACTACTGCTACTGTTACCAATCTAGTCTCCGGCTCATATAGTGTCACTGTTACCGATAATAACTCCTGCTCCAAAAATGGCACCGTCACCCTTTCTAATCCTGCAACTACCACTTCTTCAACTTCCTCCACTTCCTCCACTTCTTCAACTTCCTCCACTTCCTCGACATCCTCTTCGGATGCACCCAGTGCTTCCTGTCCTCCGCTAAAAAGTGGCATCGTGACACCGCAAATCATCGATTCGAGAAGGGTTGGCTCCAATAGTGTTTATTTTAGTTGGGGTCCGGACTCGGGAGTAAATTCATTTAATATTCGTTATGGTCTCTCAGACGGGAATTGGCTATACAATACAGACGTTGCCGGCTTCTCAACCACCATCGGCTCTCTTCCTATCAATCAACCAATTTGGGTCCAGGTCGCAGTGAGAAACGAATGTCAGATCGGGTCTTATGGATCAGCCGCCCTGATCGGAGGATCGATTGTTTCAGGCTCACCCGGATTTCCAAACACCGGAGGAATAATTTCTTCTCGGTCCGGGGTCCCTCGTTTTCCGGATACGGGCTTTCCACCTCGAAACAAAAACGTCTATGGGTATATCATTGGAAGCTTCTTTTTTCTTTCCTCTATTGCTCTGAAGATAAAATTCAGATCCCGTAAATGAAATCAAAAATTTCTCTATTATTCTTTTTTTTCATGGCTTTTTCCCCTGTATTTTTTCTATCTTTTGGTTTTATTGGTGGCCGAATATTAATGAATTCAAATATAAGACAAGTCAAGTTGACAAGCAACACCTTAGGGGTAAGTGCTCTGGAGAAAGTTTCCGGCATACCGATTCGTCTAAAAATCCCCACCATCAATGTAAATGCATCCATTCAAAGTGTAGGTCTTGATCAAGAGGGGGCCATGGGGGTTCCGGACAGTCCCCTGGATGTCGGCTGGCTAGATCTGGAAACACTTTCGGGAAGTGTCGGCAGTGCTGTTATTTCCGGTCATCTCAACCGGGAGAACGGCGAGCCCGGAGTTTTTGCCGACCTAGATAAGTTAAAGGTGAGTGAGACTATATTTTTAGAAAAGGTAAACGGCGATGAAGCCGCTTATATGGTCAGTGAGATCCATACTTACGACTCTGACTACACCAAGGACGCTTTTGGTATGCATGAGGGAGGGAGGCTCTCTCTCGTTACTTGCAATGGAGTCTGGGATAAAAAAGCCAAAAATTACAACAAAAGACTTGTCGTTACTGCTCTACGCGCCCCGTAGATTAGAGCAAAGAGAAACTATTTTGTCTGGTTGATATTCACGTCAATCTTACTGGGTATGTTTATCTGAGGAGTACCTACCTGCATATTTCTGAATGCCGGCAATCCATATACCCACAGTAGATATCCAAGAACCAGCAATATCACCAGACCGATAATCATTCCCATACCGCCCCCGGAATCACCGGACGGATTGTTGATGATCGTGGTAGTTTTTTCGCTACTTTTCTTTGCCATATCTTTTCTAATTTAATAATCGGACCACAAACACTATCACCGCCACCACCAGCAACAGATGAATCAATCCTCCACCCACCCTCAACGAAAACCCGCCCAACCAAGAGATAATCAGGATCAAAATAATAATATCCAAAATACTCATAGATCCCTTCCTTTCATATAACTAATTTGTAAACAAACTTACAATCTAAGTATAGCAAAAAATAAATTCCACAATGTCCAGGAGAAATTAGCTCTTCGAAAACCCGTGTTCCCCTAAGGCTCCGCCTACGGGCGGAACCACTTGCGCGCGACCTGCCCGCCTAAATTGCGTAGCTTTTGTCGGGTACCTGTATCCCGACTCATCGTCATTGCGATCCGCCTTTGGCGGAGTGGCAATCTCACTCCATTCGGATTCGGTCGGGATGATTTTCCCCATCTCTCGTCATTGCGAATCTCGACTTCCATAGATACCCCGAAGAGGGTACGAGCTGTGGCAATCCAGAGTCTATATTAATTATTCGCCATAAGATCACATCCGGTGATTGTGGCGAAGTTTACCCGCCGGTAGGCGGGCTATCTCAATCTACGGCTCGTCAGAATCCGTCATTGCGAGGAATGAAATGACGAAGCAATCTATACAGATTGCACCTCCTCGCCATAAAATACCCACTGATTAGGAGAAATTTTATCAGTGGGTATTTAAGACTTGAGACAACATTGGCCTATCGGCCAAAGTGCCTGCTACGCAGGCACTGATAAAACAGTTATAATCCTCCTTGTAAGCAGAGCACACTAACTTTTATGGAGGTTATCTATGGGAAGATGGTTGGAAACTTCGTGTGGATGGTGTCATATGGCCATTCCTTATTTACCAGAGTGGACTCACATTCCTGAATACTGCCGAGATTGTAACGAATGGCAGACAAAACAATGCCTTAACAGTCATTGTGGCGGGGAGATTAGATACAAGGTTTATTGGACCAAAGTTTTTGATTATTGCCAAGATTGTAAGGGTTGGTATGAAGTCAAGTGTGAGAATCCTAAGTGTTTTGGACGATTTAATATTCACTGTGATTGGAACAATCCCCCTCAATACTGCCCAGACTGTCGAGAATGGAAAGAAAAAGCCTGTGGTAATCGAGAGTGTAACGGTCATGTAAGATATAAAGAATACTGGGACAACATTCCCGATTATTGTACTTGTAAAGGTTGGAACACTAAGACTTGCGAGAACTCGCATTGTCGTCACAGCTTCAAGGTCCATTGTTCTTGGAGCGACACACCAAAGTATTGTAAGGATTGTAAAGGGTGGTATAAACAGCCTTGTGAGGGGTCTGGTTGCCGACAACAGGTTGATATTCATTCTGACTGGAGTAACCCACCGAAATTTTGCAAGGACTGCAACACTCTAAAGGAAAAATCCTGCTCTACAAGTGGATGTACGGAGATGGTTAAATACAAAACTGCGTGGGACAATCCTCCTGAATACTGTGAAACATGCAGGAAACTCGGCGGTAAAAACCGAGATCCCTGGAAAGACCCCAGAAATATTGTCAAGACAATCGGACCAAACGCCGATGGAACTTGGGGTCAGAAAGTAATGAGCGGTCCTGATACGAACCTCCATAGAGGCTATGACCCAGATAGAATCCGCGAATTTGAGGCTGGAAAAGACTACAAGCGAAGAAATAAGTATTAATATAGAGACCCGAAAGGGTCTCTTTTCTTATATAATCCACAGTATGAATACTGATTTTTTTGAGAATAATATGCTTGAGTGTAACAAAAATAACCCCCAGTATATTCAATACCTAACTGGGCTGAAAGATTTATTCCAAAATATCTCAAAGATGGTTGAGAGTGGCAAGTTGGACGAATCAAAAGAGTTTCTCATGGACAAATATGGTGTTTTATCTCCAAAAATAGATCAAGCAAGAAGTGAGATTAACAAAATATTTTTTGGTCCACTAAAGGATTCGACCATGGAAATATATTTAAGGTACAGCGACATTTATCAGGAGCTATCGGACGAAAGAGTTAGTGAGTTAACTGGTTACGATAAAGAGATATCTATAAATAGACTGAAATTATTTATAATGCAGGAGATAAGGGATATTGAGAATATTCTTAATCAACAGTAATAGAAACACGGTCGGGCCTTAACGATCTATCCTTGAAAGTACAATAGAACTATGAATAATCTGCTCCCCGTCAAACCATTTCAAGAAACCCTACATGGGAGTTTCTGCGGTCCGGCCGTCATTAAAATGGTTCTGGATTTTTACGGGATAGAAAAATCAGAGGCTGAAGTAGCCATTCTCTCCAATAAAGATGATGACTTGGGCATAGGGGATGAAGATATCAAAAGAACACTGGAAAGTGAAGGACTAAAAGTTGAAATAAAGAATTTTGCTTCATTCGAAGATATTCAAACGGCCTTGGATGAAAAAGCACCTGTAATTGTAAACTGGATGACGAGAGGCAGAGCTGACTACGACGAAGACGATTTGGCAGATGGACATTACTCAGTTGTAGTCGGACTAGACGAAGAATATATTTATCTTCAAGATCCCGAAGTTGGCAGACTGAGAAAGCTACTCAAGGAAGATTTCATTCGAGTTTGGTTCGACTTTACCACAGATCATATCGAGAAATGGGAAGACATGGTAATTCGCCAAATGATCGCGGTATATAAGTAGCCAAATCTCTACCCTTTAAGTTCTTGGCGGGCGCGCGTCCTCCAGAGGCGGATCAGCCTATGGCTGAGGCGACTGACCCCGTTCCTACCAATTTATCCCGAAGTGTTGCCTGTTATAACGAAATTCGAACTTATTTTCGGGACCATTACTAATCTATTGGCTCACCGCTCAACACTTCGTGTCTCGCGGTTCGCCACCGCCTGCCCTGCCGGTCCGCCTTTGGCGGAGGCGGAACCACTTGCGCGCGATACCAATATTGTATCCCGACCTGCTCCGATTCGAGTCCTCGGGACTCTCATCGAGAGTCTCGGGACGGTCGGGATGTTATCTGCTGTCGCAGTTCTTTGTCATTCCGGGCTTGACCCGGAATCTATACAAATTGTTCGTCCCAACTTCACATTTAGCGATTGGGACGAAGCTATTCTCAAATATGGCTCGTCAGAATATCGTCATTGCGAGGAATGCAATGACGAAGCAATTTATATAGATTGCTCTTCATCGCCATAAAATACCCACTGATTAGGAGAATATTTTATCAGTGGATATTTAGTGATTGAGACAGCATTTGGCCTGTCGGCCAAGGTGCCTGCTTCGCAGGCACAGAGTATCGTACAATATCATTATGCAATCAAACCCGTCTGAATATCAGGGAGCAACCGAGATAGACAAGTCCAAAGAGCCAGAAATTGAATTATCAGAAAAAATTGACTTATTTATTAATGTTGTTGAGAATTCAGATCTATCCAAGAGTGAAAAAGAAAATCTGTTGATTGACGATTCTGGAATTGCTGTACTCTTAGGAATGAAACCTGTATTTCTTGCTGATGCAACGACATGGAATTATAACCTTCAAATTGACCCCGCCATAAAAATCATTGAGGATTATCGGTCTCAGTATTTGAAGAATCCTATTGCGCAGGAACTTCTAGAAAATATTGTTGTTATTCCTGGTACAGGTTACTACCATGTCAGAGAAACGAAAAATATCCTGAAAGTTTATAGAAATTATTTTGGATTTTCAGAGGTTGATATCGATAAGATGACGACTGAAGAGCTGTCATCATTTGTTGCGGAGGGTATTAAATCTAAGTCTGATGAAATTAAAAGAGCTATTCTATTGGGCTATCCTGCGGGATCAGGTAAAAATTTTGATACCCGAATAGACGCAATAGGGAAAATTAACAAGTATTTCTGGGGAGTTGGAAAAGACGGTGCTGAGGCGGACGGGTGGAACGATCACGATATTGATATAGTCGATAAGGCATATATCCAAGCAGGGGAGAAGAAATATGCCTACGTTGATATCCTTGAATGCCTAAAAAAATATCAAGATAAAATCGGGTTGACTGATGATGAGATGCAAGCATTTTCCTCTACAAATGGATTCAAAGCCTTTGGGTACGCCTTCTGGAATATTCCGCATCCCCAAAACGAACTCACTTCAATAGATAACGCTCG
>Ga0209211_10003356_pt1 | contig 26211 bp, 16 predicted proteins | sample RifGroA2_FD_183992 | JGI IMG/M metagenome (GOLD analysis project Ga0209211, IMG submission 183992) | Groundwater microbial communities from Rifle, Colorado, USA - Groundwater A2 (SPAdes) (version 2) | ecosystem: Environmental > Aquatic > Deep subsurface > Groundwater | place: Rifle, Colorado...
GGCGGGGTGCTCGCGCTGCAAGAGCTGGGTTTGAGACCGACGGTGTGGCACATCAACGAAGGGCATGCGGCATTTCTGGTGCTGGAGCGGGTTCGTCAAAAGATGGCCGAGGAGGATATGGACTTTGCATCCGCGCTCGAATGCGTGGCGGCCAATACCATCTTTACCACGCATACGCCGGTACCGGCCGGGCATGACCATTTCAGCGAAGGCATGGTGCAGGCCTACTTCGAGCACTATTACCCAGAATTTAAATTGAGCCGCGATGAATTCCTCGCGCTTGGCCGCACCCGGAACAGCCCGGATTTCAACATGACGGCGCTGGCCATCCGCGGCACACGTTTCAACAACGGCGTGTCGCGCATCCACGGCGATGTGTCGGCGAAAATTTGCGGCGACATGTGGGCGGAGATCGAGCACAAGGAAAACCCGATGACTTATGTCACCAACGGTGTCCATGCGCCGACTTTCCTTGCGACCGAATGGATCGAACTGCTGGAACGCCAGCTAGGGATGGAGTGGAGCGCACGCATGAACGACGTGGATTTCTGGGAAGGCGTCGGTCGTATTCCGGACCACTTGTTCTGGAGTGTGCGCCAGACGCTGAAGGCCAAGATGCTGAACATGGTGCGCGAGCGCATCAGCGCGCAGCACTTTCGCAATCACGGTTCCGAGGCGCACTTGGATCGCCTGCTCAAGTATGTCAACCCGGAAAACCCGAACATCCTCACCATTGGTTTCGCGCGCCGTTTTGCGACCTACAAGCGCGCGACCATACTGTTTGGCGATCTCAATTGGCTGCGGGAGATTTTGAATAACCCGGAACGCCCCGCCGTGTTTATTTTTGCCGGCAAGGCGCATCCTGCAGATGTTCCGGGGCAAGACCTGATCCGCCATATCACGCATATTTCCAAGATGCCCGAGTTTATCGGCAAGATATTGATGGTGGAAGGTTATGACCTGGCCTTGGCGCGTAAGCTGGTTTCAGGTGTGGATGTCTGGCTGAACACCCCGCTGTATCCGCTTGAAGCAAGCGGTACTTCCGGCATGAAGGCTGGCATGAATGGCAGTATCAACCTGTCGGTGCTGGACGGCTGGTGGGGCGAGAGTTATGACGGCAAGAATGGCTGGGCGATCAAGCCGGTATCGGAATCGTTGAATGAAGAGGCGCGTACGCGCGAAGAAACACGAACCTTATACGAATTGTTGCAGGATCATGTCGTGCCGCTCTACTACGAACATGGCAAGATGGGTTTTTCGCCGAACTGGGTGAAGATGTCCAAACGCTCGATGTCCAGCATCATGCCGCGCTTCAATTCCAAGCGCATGGTGGGCGAATATCTGGCGAAGTGCTACCTGCCGGCCAGCAACCAGCATCGCTTATATAGGGAAGACCAGTGCAAGAACTCGCATGTCGTTGCCCGGTGGAAAGCGCGTGTCCGCGATGCATGGACGGGTGTCGTGCTGCACCGCTTGGATACGGAGCAGCGGGAGATCACCTACGGCGATAGCCTGCGCTTTGAAGTGGCGGTCAAGCTGAACGGGCTACAGTCGGGTGATGTTGCCGTGGAGATGTTGCTGAACTTATCCACCAGGCGCGAGAGGCTGGACAATTCGCGTCGCTATTGTTTTGAAGATACCGGCACGAAAACTGAAGCAGGTGCAAATATATTTGCACTGGAAATATGTCCGGAACAATGCGGCAAGCTGGAATACCGCATTCGCGTGTATCCCTACCATGAGATGCTGACACAACGGTTTGAAATGGGCATGATGCGCTGGTTGTAATAAGGCGTTATACCGCCCACCTGAACCTCCGGCAGACAATCCGCTACTTCGACGAGATTTGCTTTGGCTAAGCCGCTGGTTATTGCGTCCTGCGGGCGTCAGGCAATCTGGAACCGGCATCGCAGGAGCTGTTTAATGACAGGATTTTTGATGGATTTTGTTTTGGAATAAAGATGACCGACCACAAGAGCACCCTGAACTTACCCGACACCCCATTTCCCATGCGCGGCGACCTCGCCAAACGCGAGCCGCAAATGGTGGCGCGCTGGCAGACACAGCAACGCTACCAGAAAATTCGTGAAGCAAAAAAGAACGCGCCTAAAGGCAAATTCATCCTGCACGATGGCCCGCCGTATGCCAACGGCGATATCCACATCGGCCATGCGGTGAACAAGATCCTCAAGGACATCATCGTCAAGAGCAAGACGCTGGATGGCTACAACGCGCCTTATGTGCCGGGATGGGACTGCCACGGCCTGCCGATCGAGTTGCAGGTGGAGAAGAAACACGGCAAGGCGATTCCTCCGTCGCAGTTCCGCGAATTGTGCCGCGCCTATGCAAAGGAACAGATCGAGCGGCAGAAAAAAGACTTCATCCGCCTCGGCGTGCTGGGTGACTGGGAGCACCCCTACCTGACGATGGACTTCAAGACCGAGGCCGACATTATGCGCGCGCTCGGAACCATCTACGAGCGCGGCTATTTGTATCAGGGGCGCAAGCCGGTGAATTGGTGCCTGGATTGCCAGTCGGCATTGGCCGAGGCCGAAGTGGAATATGAGGATAAGACCTCGCCCGCGATCGACGTGGGTTTCGAGGTCAAGGACAGACCCGCGCTGGAAAAAGCGTTCGGCGTGTCGCTGCCGGGCGATGCCAAAATATATGCGGTGATATGGACCACCACGCCGTGGACGCTGCCCGCCAACCAGGCGGTGAGCGTACATCCCGAGCATGAATATCGTTTGGTCAAAACCGGAAAAGGTTATCTGCTGCTGATTGCGGAGTTGATGGAAAGCTGCCTGCAACGCTATCAACTGAGCGGTGATGTGGTTGGGCATTGCAAAGGTGCGGCGCTGGAAATGTTGCCGCTGCAACATCCGTTCAATGAGCGCACCGTGCCGATTATCTGCGGCGAACATGTCACGCTGGAGGCGGGTACCGGGCTGGTGCATACCGCACCGGCGCACGGTCTGGACGATTATTTCATCGGCCAGAAATACGACCTGCCGACCGATAATCCAGTCGGCGACGACGGCAAGTTCATCTCCAGTACGCCTCCTGCGGGGGGAACCGCTTTGGCGGGGCTGTTCGTGTGGAAGGTCAACGACGTGGTGGTCGATACATTGCAGGCCAGCGGGCATTTATTGCACCTGGAAAAGATGCAGCACAGCTATCCGCATTGCTGGCGGCACAAGACACCGATCATTTTCCGTTCCACGCCGCAGTGGTTCATCGGCATGGATAACAGAGGGCAGGACTCGGCGCTATCGGCAGCGGAAGAGTTGGTGCAGGAAAAACGCGAACATGGCGCGACGCATGCGCAGCCTAATGGCGCAAGCCTGCGCGACCTCGCTAACCGCGCCGTCGAACATACCGAATTCTTTCCCGCTTGGGGACGCGCCCGCCTCGAGGCGATGATCAAGAACCGTCCAGACTGGTGCGTGTCGCGTCAGCGCAACTGGGGTGTACCGATGCCGTTTTTTGTGCATAAGGAGACGATGCAGCTCCACCCACGCACGCCGGAATTGCTGGAACAGGTCGCCAAACTGGTCGAGCGCGACGGCATCGAGGCGTGGTTCAGCCTGAACTCGGTGGACTTGCTGGGCGGGGAGGCGGTGCACTACCGTAAACTTTCCGACACGCTGGACGTGTGGTTCGATTCGGGCGTCACGCATGCGTCCGTGTTGCAGCGCCGCGCAGACTTGCATTCAGCCAAAGATCATCTGGCTGACCTGTATCTGGAAGGTTCCGACCAGCATCGCGGCTGGTTCCAGTCCAGCTTGCTGACCGGCTGTGCGATCAATGGCGGCGCGCCTTTCAAGGCTTTGCTGACGCACGGCTTCGTGGTGGATGGCAGCGGCCACAAGATGAGTAAATCGAAGGGCAACGTGATCGCCCCGCAGAAAATTTTCGACACGCTCGGCGCTGACATTCTGCGCCTGTGGGCGGCTTTGACCGATTACTCCGGCGAGCTGACCATCTCCGACGAAATCCTCAAGCGCGTGGTGGAGAGCTACCGGCGTATCCGCAACACGTTGCGCTTCCTGCTCGCCAATATTTCGGATTTCGATCCGCAGCAGCATACCTTGCCGGTGGAGCAGTGGCTGGAGATCGACCGTTATGCGTTGGCGAAAATGCAAAAATTACAGGATGTCATTTGTAAGGATTACGCCAAGTACGAGTTTCATTGGATCGCGCAAAAATTGCAGACTTTTTGTTCCGAGGATCTGGGCGGTTTCTACCTCGATATCCTGAAAGACCGTCTGTATACCGCCGGAGAAAATTCCGCTGCACGCCGTTCCGCGCAGAATGCGCTGTACCACATCACCCATAGCCTGGTGCGCCTGATGGCGCCGATTCTCAGCTTTACGGCAGAGGAGGCGTGGGAGGTGTTGAGCGGCAAGCAGGATACAAGCATTTTTGAAGGGGCGTGGTACGAGCTGCCTGAAATAACCGTGGATGAAAGTTTTGATGAAGATTGGTCAAATATCCGTAATGCCAGGGAGATTGCCAATAAACAGATCGAGGAAAAACGCGCGCAAGGTTTGCTGGGATCGTCGCTACAGGCAGAGTTGGATATTTACGCTTCTGGGACAATTTACGGATCGCTGGCACGAATCCGAGAAGATTTGAAGTTTGTGTTTATCACCTCACGCGCCACGTTACATAAGCAGGAAAACAACGATTTTCGTATCGAAGTAACACCGAGCGCACATAACAAGTGCGAGCGGTGCTGGCATTACCGCGAAGATGTGGGCAGTAATCTGGAGCACCCAGCATGGTGTGGGCGTTGCGTTTCATGTTGCACGGGAGACGATGTCGAGAACGGAAAGCGGCGGTATGCTTAATCGCTGGTTGTGGTTGAGCGCGCTGGTCATTGTGCTCGACCAGTTGAGCAAGGCATGGATCACCAGTCATTTTGCCTATGGCGAAAGCCTCACCATCCTCAGCGTGTTCGACTTGGTGCTGGCGCATAACACCGGCGCGGCGTTCAGCTTTCTCAGCGATGCGGGCGGGATGCAACGCTGGCTGTTCAGCATCATCGCGGTCATCGCCTCGGTGTGGATCGTCTCGCTGTTACGCAAGCACGCTACCCAACCCCTGTTTTCCCTGGCGCTGAGCCTGATCCTCGGCGGCGCATTGGGCAACCTGATCGACCGTATCGCCTATGGCTATGTGGTGGATTTTTTGCATTTCCACTGGAATGAGCATTATTTTCCGGCATTCAACCTCGCCGATTCCGCGATTACCTGCGGCGCATTCCTGATGATATGGGACAGCTTTACGGAGAAAAAACGTGGATCTGCTGCTGGCTAATCCGCGCGGTTTCTGCGCTGGCGTGGATCGTGCCATTACTATCGTCGAGCGCGCGCTGGCTTTGCATGGCGCGCCGATTTACGTGCGCCACGAGGTGGTGCATAACAAATTCGTGGTGGATGATTTGCGCCGGAAAGGCGCGGTATTCATTGAGGATCTGGCCGATGTGCCGCCCGGCAGCATCCTGATTTTCAGCGCGCACGGCGTGCCGCAGTCGGTGCGCCGCGAGGCCGAAGCGCGCAGGCTGACGGTATTCGACGCGACTTGCCCGCTGGTGACCAAGGTGCATGTCGAAGTGTTGCGGATGCGCGGGCAGGGCAAGGAAATCATCATGATCGGCCATGCGGGACACCCGGAAGTGGAAGGCACGATGGGGCAGTGCGATGGAGGCATTTATCTGGTCGAATCGCCCGCGCAGGTTGCCGGTCTCAAGGTGAACGATGAAAACAATCTCGCTTTTGTCACGCAAACCACGCTGTCGGTGGACGATGCCAGCAGCATTGTTGCCGCGCTCAAAAAACGTTTCCCGCTCATTACCGGCCCCAGAAAGGACGACATCTGCTATGCCACGCAAAACCGCCAGGACGCGGTCAAGCTGCTGGTCAGACAATGCGATGTAGTGATCGTGGTAGGCTCGCCGAGCAGCTCCAATTCCAACCGTTTGCGCGAAGTCGCGGCGAAAGTCGGCGTGCCGTCCTATCTGGTGGATGATGCGGACGAGTTGCGGTCGGAATGGTTTGATGGGAGATCGTGTATCGGCATCAGCGCGGGTGCATCTGCTCCCGAGTTGCTGGTGCAGGGTGTGGTCGCGCGCCTGCGCGAGATGGGCGCGGACAGCGTCACGGAGCTGAAAGGCATCCGGGAAAATGTTGTGTTTCCGCTGCCCAAAACATTGCAGCTTTGAATGTTATTAAATATTCCCTTGTGGCAGCGCGTCCTCTATAATTGCCCCCGTTTGTGCTGGAGTAGCTCAGTTGGTAGAGCAACGCACTCGTAACGCGTAGGTCGGAGGTTCGATTCCTCTCTCCAGCACCATAAAGATGTTTTTAGTGTTCCTTGATTGCTTTATTAACCCGCATGTATAAAGGGTTAAAACCTCTTTTCATCCACAAAAGCCAAGAAGTAACTGAACTACCACCTGCTAAAGCAGGTGGGTTAGCGCAGTCAGGTGCGACGACTAAAGTCGTCAAGCGCACCTGCCTAAGCGCGCATGAGTCAATACATTAAAGTCAACGTCACCGGCTAAAGCCAGTGGTTTTTACCAAGCGTGTTGATAATCAATTGGTACTCTGGCTTTGTAATCCACCCATCGGGTGCTGCCGCTAATCGTTGCGTGCATCTGAATTTATTCGTGGTTTTCGTGGGTAAACGGGTTTTCTAGGTTGATCGAATGAGCCTGTATTTCTTCGGTTGACAGCCACCGGCACTGCCCCTACATTGCTTATCCATTTCACACTATCCGAAATCAGTATGAAGCCCAGTATTTTGCTATTTATTTTTGTGCCTGTTCTGGTTGGGTGCGGCAAGGAATCTGCCCCGGTGGCAAAAATCGAACGACCGGCTTTAACCATGGCAGTGGGTTCTGCCGCAACGGCTGGCGGCAATACCTATAGCGGCGAAATTCGCGCGCGCCACGAGATGCAACTGGGGTTTCGCATCGGCGGAAAAATAATTGAACGGCTGGTGGATACGGGCACGCAGGTCAGAGCAGGGCAAGTGCTGATGAGCCTCGATTCCGGCGATACCGGTTTGCAGCTCGGCTCGGCTGAAGCTCAATATCAGCTGGCCGAAGCCGATGCGAAACGCTACCGCGAACTGCGCGGCAAAGGTTTTGTCAGCCAGTCGGCGCTGGATACCAGGGAGGCAGCGCTTAAGGCTGCCGCCGCGCAGTCCGGGCTGGCGCGCAACCAGTCCGATTACACTGCGCTACGCGCTGACCGCGCGGGGGTAGTTGCTGCAATCCTGGCGGAGGCAGGGCAGGTGGTCACTGCCGGGCAGCCGGTGCTGCGCCTGGCGCAGGATGGCGAGCGCGAAGTGGCGATTGCGATACCGGAATCGCAGTTGGCCAATCTCAAAGTTGGTGCTGTCGCCGAAATCACGCTGTTGGCCGATAACAATGCGGGCTCACTGTTTGTCGGTCGCCTGCGCGAACTGGCTCCGGCGGCCGACCCGCTCAGCCGCACTTATGCGGCGCGCGTGGCGCTGCCCCAACCCAACCCGGCTGCTGCGTTGGGTATGACGGCGCGGGTGCGTTTCACTGCGAACAAAAAGAGCGATGGCCTGCTGATACCGCTGAGCGCAATTTTCCAGCAGGGCAAACAGACGGCGGTGTGGATCGTCGCAGCTGACCGTACCATCAGCCTGCGTCCGGTGCAGGTTGCCGCATACCGCGATAACGGCGCAGTCATCGCCGGCGGACTCGCGGCGGGCGAGCGCATCGTCAGCAACGGGGTGCACCGGCTGGCGGCAGGGGAAAAAATCCGCGCTATCGAGAGCGGCAGCGCTCAATGAAGGGGCCGAATCTTTCCGCCTGGGCGCTGGCGCACCAGCAGATGGTGTTGTTTCTAATTATCGTGTTGATGGGCGCGGGGGTGATTTCCTACCTCAACCTGGGGCGCGCAGAAGACCCGGATTTCACCTTCAAGGTCATGGTGGTGCGCACCCTGTGGCCGGGGGCGACGGCGCAACAGGTCGAGCAGGAAGTGACCGAGCGCATCGAAAAGAAATTGCAGGAAACAGTATGGGTGGATGTGCTGCGCTCCGCTTCCAAACCGGGCGACTCGATGGTCTTCGTGGTACTCAAGGATTACACGCCGAAGAAAGAAGTCCCCGAGGCGTGGCGGCAAGTGCGCAAAAAACTGGACGACATCCGCCACGCCTTGCCGGACGGCGTGCAAGGCCCGTTCCCTAACGACGAATTCGGCGATGTGCAGATCAACATCTTTGCGCTGACCGGGGACGGTTTCGATCTGGCGGCATTGCGCCGTCATGCGGACCGTATCGCACTCGATTTGAAGCGCGTGCCGGATGTAAAGCGCGTCGAGTTGATCGGTGTGCAGGACGAGAAAATCTATCTGGAGGTTGCGCCGCACCGTCTGGCGAATCTGGGTATCACGCCCGGCCAGATCGGCGAAGCCTTGCAGAAGCAGAATATAGTGAGTCCGTCCGGTTTTGTCGATACCGCGACTGATCGGGTGCAACTGCGCGTATCGGGTGGTTTCGATAGCGTCGAACGGGTGCGCGATGCCGACCTGCTGGTGAACGGGCAGCACTTCCGTCTGGGTGATATTGCCAAGGTGTCGCGCGGTTTTGCCGACCCGCCCAATCCGCAGATGCGCGTGTCCGGGCAGCCCGCCATCGGCATCGGCGTCATCATGGACAAGGGCGGGGATGTCATCCACCTCGGCGAAAACCTGAGTCTGGCGATGAAAAAAATTACGGCGGATTTGCCGGCGGGAGTGGATGTGCATGTGGTCGCCAACCAGCCGGAAGTGGTGAGAGGTTCCATCCGTCTGTTCGAGAATTCGCTGACCGAGGCGATTCTGATCGTGCTAGCGGTGTCATTCCTCAGCCTTGGCTGGCGCACCGGTACGGTGGTGGCGCTGTCCATCCCGCTGGTGCTGGCGATCACTTTCTTTTTGATGAAGGTATTCGGCATCGATTTGCAGCGTATCTCACTGGGCGCGCTGGTGATCGCGCTGGGCCTGCTGGTGGACGATGCGATCATCGCCGTAGAAATGATGGTGGTGAAAATGGAGCAGGGCTGGGATCGTTTCAAGGCCGCGACCTTCGCCTATACCTCGACCGCTTTTCCGATGCTCACCGGCACGCTGATCACCGCCGCCGCTTTCACGCCGGTGGGTTTTTCCAAATCGGCGGCCAGCGAATACACCTTCTCGATTTTCGCGGTGGTAACCATCGCGCTGCTGGTATCGTGGGTCGTCGCGGTGGTGTTTACGCCTTACCTCGGCTATAGATTGCTCGACCCGAAAAAGCTGCTGGAAAAAGCCCAAAGGCATGGCACGGACATTTACGACACGCCGTTCTATCGCCGTTTTCGCGCGCTGGTGACCTGGTGTTTGCGCAACCGCTGGAAGGTGATCGGCGCAACGGTAGGGATATTTGTATTATCCATCGTCGCGTTCAATATCGGGGTGCAGAAGCAGTTTTTTCCCTCTGCCAGCCGCGTCGAGTTGATCGTCGATGTGTGGTTGCCGCAGGGCGCATCGCTCAAGGCGACCGAGGTCGAGACCAAACACATCGAGCGGATATTGGCCGACGATCCGGCAGTGGTTTCCTATTCCTCCTATATCGGTAACGGCGCACCGCGCTTCTTCCTGTCGCTCGATGTGCGCCTGTTCAGCGACAACTATGCGCAAGTCGTGATCGTCACCAAGGGCCTGCCAGAGCGCGAGGAACTCAAGCGCAAACTGGAGAAAACTTTCACCTCGGCGGAAGGTGGCTTCTCGCATATCCACGCGCGCGTATCGCGCCTGGAGAACGGCCCGCCGGTCGGCTACCCGGTGCAGTTCCGTGTGCTGGGAGCGGATGTCGAGCAGGTGCGCGCAATTGCCGCCAAGGTGGCCGACCTGATGCGCGCCAACGTGCATTTGCAGGATGTCAGTTTCGACTGGAACGAAAAAGTGAAAGCGCTGCACGTCGAAGTGGATCAGGATCGGGCGCGCCAGCTTGGCACCTCCAGCCGGGAGATTTCGCAGGCGCTGCAAGGCTGGCTGAACGGCGTGGCGTTGGCGCAGTATCGCGAAGGCGACCAGTTGATCGACGTGGTGTTCAGAGGACAGAAGACAGAGGACAGAGGACAGATATCGCTGGAACGTCTGCCTGAACTCGATATTCCATTGCCGAATGGTCGGCATGTGCCGCTGGCACAAGTGGCGAAGCTGGTGCCGGTGCTGGAAGAAGGATTGATCTGGCGGCGCAACCGCCTGCCGACCATGACCGTGCTTGGCGACATGGCCGACAAGACCCAGCCCGCTACCGTGTCGGTGGAGATGAATGCGCAGCTCGATGCATTGCGCGCCACGCTGCCGATCGGCTATCGCATCGAAATGGGCGGCAGCATCGAGGAATCCGCAAAGAGTGAAACCGCGATCAAGGCGGTGGTTCCGCTGATGCTGGTCGGTGTGATTACGCTGCTGATGATGCAACTGCAAAGCATCAGCCGCACCGTTATCGTGCTGCTCACCGCACCGCTCGGACTGATCGGCGTCACGTTGGCGCTGCTGGTGTTTCAGGTACCGTTCGGCTTTGTTGCCAACCTCGGTTTCATCGCGCTGGCCGGGATGATCATGCGCAATTCGGTGATTCTGGTGGATCAGATCCGGCAGGACGAGGCCGACGGAAAAACACAATGGGACGCGATCATCGGTTCCACCGTGCGCCGCTTCCGCCCGATCATGCTGACCGCTTCGGCGGCGATCCTGGCGATGATTCCGCTGACCCGCCAAGTGTTTTGGGGGCCAATGGCGGTGTCCATCATGGGCGGGCTGGTCGTCGCCACGCTGCTCACCTGTTTGTTTCTGCCCGCGCTGTATGCGGCGTGGTTCAAGGTGCGGGAGGATTAGCACGAATATCTCATGCAGCAGCCAGCGTAACCGTATCAGACAAGCAAAATTTACGCTCAACGCCTCTTTTCACACCCCTCTCACACCAGATAAAACGTTATATAGCCCGCGCAAAATGGTTCAGGTTTAACGGTGTCAAGCGCTCCGAGTAGGATACTTTTCTGCTAAAGTGCGCGCCATGAATATGACCAGCAGCCAGCTCTATTTGCGCCTTCTCACCTACGTTAAACCGTACTGGCGCGTGTTTGCGGTTTCCTTGCTCGGCATGCTGGTGGTCGCGGCCACCGAGCCGCTGGTGCCCGCGCTGATGAAGCCGATGCTGGACGGGACGTTTGTGCACAAGGATCAGGAAATGATGCGCATGGTTCCAGTGGTCATCATTTTGATCTTTCTGGTGCGCGGGCTGGCGACTTTCATCGGCACTTACGCGATCAACTGGGTGGGCAACAAGCTGGTGATGGATCTGCGCGACGCGATGTTCCGCAAGCTGCTGACTTTGCCGACGCGCTATTACGACGATCATGCCACCGGCTCGCTGATCTCCAAACTGACTTTCGATGTCACGCAGGTGACTAATGCTGCCACCACGGTGGTGACGATTGCGGTGCGCGACAGCATCGTTATCGTCGGGCTGCTCGGCTGGTTGTTCTACCTCAACTGGAAGCTCACTCTGCTGACTCTGCTGATGGCGCCGGTCATCGCTTTCATCATCAGCACCATCAGTAAACGGATGCGCACCAGCAGCCGCGATTCGCAGCGCGCGATGGGCTACATCACCCAGGTGATCGAGGAAAGCGTCTCAGCGCACAAGGTAGTCAAGCTGTTCGGCGGGCAGCAATATGAAAGCAAGCGTTTCAACGATCAGGCCAACTGGGTGCGCCGCCATGCGATGAAGCAGGCTGCTGCTGCTGCTGCGAACGTGCCCATCGTGCAGATGGTCGCGGCGTTGGCATTGGCGGTGGTGGTGTATCTGGCGACGCTGCAATCCAGCACCGACGAGGTCACGGTGGGCGGTTTCGTCTCGTTCATCATGGCGATGCTGATGTTGACCGCGCCGCTGAAACGCCTGACCGGCGTGAGCGAATATCTGCAACGCGGCCTGGCTGCGGCGGAGAGTGTGTTCGCCCTGCTCGATACCGAAGGCGAGACGGATAGTGGCACTGAGACGATAGGCCGGGTGCGCGGGGAGTTGCAATTCGATCATGTGCAGTTCGCCTACGGATCGGATGGGCGGCATGCATTGCGGGATATCACACTGCACATTAGCGCCGGAGAAAATGTCGCGCTGGTCGGTGCTTCAGGCAGCGGCAAGACCACGCTGGCCAATCTGGTGCCACGCTTCTACACGCCGACCGGCGGCACTATTCTGCTCGACGGACATAATCTCGCCGATCTAACGCTGGCCAGCCTGCGTGCCAATATTGCGCTGGTGAGCCAGGAAGTGGTGTTGTTCAACGACACCGTTGCGGCGAATATCGCCTACGGGCAGATGCGCGCGGTCAGCAAGGAGGAGATCATTGCCGCCGCACAGGCTGCGCATGCAATGGAATTCATCGGCGAGTGGCCGGAAGGCCTGAACACCCTGGTCGGCGAGCGCGGCGTAAAATTGTCCGGCGGGCAGCGCCAGCGCATCGCCATCGCGCGCGCCATTCTCAAGGATGCGCCGATCCTGATACTCGACGAGGCAACTTCCGCGCTGGACAGCGAATCGGAACGCCATGTGCAGGCCGCGCTGGAAGCTCTGATGCAGGGCCGCACTACGCTGGTCATCGCGCACCGCCTGTCCACCATCGAAAAGGCGGACCGCATCGTGGTGCTGCAAAAGGGCGAGATCGCCGAGATCGGCATGCATCGCGAACTGCTGGAAAAAGACGGGGTGTATGCGCAACTGCACCGCATCCAGTTTTCATCGGACAGTATTGATTAGCGACAGGTTGCGAGTATGATTATTAAACTCTGAATCAGACAGTGCCTCTGAATCAGACAGCGCGTAGGTTGGGCAAAGCGTAGCGTGCCCAACATTAATATTGATATCTTTATTCGTTGGGCACGCTACGCTTTGCCCAACCTACGAGAAGACGACTTCCCATTTTTAGTTCTGGCTTGCCCGGTTTGGGTAGTGAAGCCTTAAAGGAATTTCATCGATGCGGTTGAATTTGCCGGTTTCCAACATTGAATTCACATTGCCGGACGGGGTGGTGGTTGTCACCAAGACCGATCTCAAAGGGGTCATTACCTATTGCAACAATGCGTTTGTTGAAATAAGCGGGCGCAGCCGCGATGAAATCATCGGTTCGCCGCACAACATAGTGCGCCACCCCGACATGCCGCCCGAGGTGTTCGCCGACCTGTGGAAAACCATCAAGTCCAATAAGCCATGGCAGGGTGTGGTCAAGAACCGGCGCAGAGACGGCAGTTTCTACTGGGCGATATCCAATGTCACCCCGCTACAGGAAAACGGCAAAACCATCGGCTATGTGGCATTCCGTTACAAGGCTACGCGGGAACAAATTGATAGCGTATCCGGCGTTTACAAGGAGCTCCGCAGCGGTTCATCCAACCTGCGTATTGAGGAAGGTAATATCGTCCGGGTAAATAACCGGTTGTTGCGCTGGATGGGCACTGTCGGTATTCAAATCCGGCTGCTGGCGCTGATGGCGATGTTACTTGGGGCGCTGGTTGTTATAGGTGTTTTCAATCTGTATGTGGCAGAGCAGGCGCACAATCGTGCCGTAGAAAGCTTGGCCGCATCCAGCACGCAAGCTTATGCCCTCGATACTGCGCGTATGGCCGAGTCGGTTTTCAAGGAGCAATTGCATACTTGGCATGATATTTTAATCAGTGATCGCGATGTGATTTCATTCGAGCGGCATGTCAAAAAATTCGACCAGCAAGGAGATGAGGTCGAGCACAGGCTGGCAGGGTTGTTAAAGCCAATCATGCAGCAAATGGGGTTATCTACTGATTCGGTGGATGTGTTATTGAATTCTCATGCCCAACTGGTCGATAAATATCACTCTGCATTGAAATCTTTCGATGTTCGCAAACCTGAAACCAGGCGGATTACTGAAAACCTGATTGGCGATGCCGACCGTGAAGTGATCGTAAATTTCGAAGCGGTTGTTGCGAAAATCCGCGAAGAACAGCTGCATGGCTTGGGAGAAACGAACGAGGAGTTGGATAAATCCTACCGTTCCCAGCGCGATCGCTCCATTGCAATATTGGGGGCTGCGGCTTTGGGCGGATTGTTGCTGTCAGGCTGGTTCATCATCGGCATTTTGAGGCCTATACGCCGCACCAGCAGCAAGCTGGATAGGGTCGCTGAATTGCAACAACAGTTCCTCGGGAAGATACTGGTGCTTGAAGAATATGGCGACCGTATTGACGATGAGCAGCGTGTCGGCAACTTTATCATGGAGCGGATGACCGGCATACAGGATCAGCTCACCCCATATGTGCATCGCTACACGAAATCGGCAGACCACCTCAGCGGTGACATCCTGATCGCTGCCGTAACGCCAAATAATATCGTGCATGTCCTGCTGGCGGATGCGGTAGGCCACGGGCTTACCGCCGCGATAAACGTGTTGCCTCTGTGCCAGTCTTTTTACAATTTGACAGACAAGGGATTCTCTATTGAGGAAATTGCCATCGAGCTCAATTCGCTGGTCAACCGGTTTATGCCGATGGATCGCTTTGTTTCTGCCGCATTGATTTCTATCAACCGTCAGTCGCAAGTCATAGAGGTATGGAATGGAGGAATTCCCGCTCCGCAGTTATTCAATCGCGCGGGCCAGTTATTGCATAGCTGCGCTTCAAAGAATTTGCCGTTGGGAATATTGACGACTGAAAAATTTTCTGCCAAACCAGAAATCTTTTATTACGATGGAGATTGCCAGTTGTGCGTATTTTCGGATGGCTTGCAGGAAGCCAGCTCCCCGCAGGGAGAGCACTTTGGCAATGCGCGCGTTGTGGAAGTGTTTGCTAAAACAGCACAGGAGTCACGCTTCGAGGCGCTGATTGCGGAACTCGACCGGCATCTGCAAGGGCAGCGCGCGCATGACGATATTTCGCTGGCTGTAGTGGATATTCCAGCTGAAGTTGATGTCAAGACGTTGCCTATCCACACTGATTCACATAAGGTGGTGGAAAAAAGCGATGACTGGCGGATTGCGGTCAGCATGGGCGCGAATGAGCTGAAATACCTTGACGTTGTGCCCCTGCTCACCCAAATTATCGCCAAGATACACGTCACGCGGGAGCATCATTCTGCGCTGTTTCTGATTTTGTCCGAACTGTTCAATAACGCACTCGATCACGGTGTATTGCAGCTTGATTCCAGCGTAAAACAAGGGCATGACGGATTCGATAAATTTCTTCAGCTGCGCGAAACTCGCACTCAGGAACTCAGCAGCGGAAGGATTGAAATCGAGATCGAGCGAGTATTTGTTGAAGACAAGCAAGCCGTAAAAATTCGCGTGGTCGACAGCGGAAGCGGATTCGATTACAGGATGCTTCAAACGCCTTCCGAAAACCAGGTCAAACATACCCAGCACGGCAGGGGTATCACGTTGATGAAGAGCATGACATACAAGCTTGAATATGCGGGAAAAGGTAACGAGGTCACCGCTTATTACATTTGTGCCTGACGCTAAAACGGCAATTAGCCACGGATACGCACGGATTGCTGCTGTTCATTATTCCCATACCTCCGTGAATTCGACTGGTGGAACCGCTAACCATCCCGCGAAGCAAACCCCAAACGGCTGTCAATTGGTTGCTTATAGAGCGCCTCTAAAAATCCATATTTCATCCCGGCTGATGAAATTACCAGCCATTCGATTAAGCTGCCAAAAGACGACAACCAACTCGCTGGTTATTCACCACGATGAAAGCCCGAATGCCAGCGAGCTAATTCCGATGAAAAAACCACGGATTCCATTTCACCTTCAAGTGGGAAGCAATTTGCAGGCTGGGCTGCGTCCGGCAGCTATGTCTGGCGGGTAGAACCCGCCCTGCGTTATTGCACTATTGAACCTAAGAAAAATGGAATAGCTGGAGAGCCGTGTGCGTGAAAACCGCATACACAGCTCGAAGGGGAAGTGGGTGAACGAGAGCCTTCTCTCTACCCGCACCGAGAGAAATGGGATGATCCCATAGTCGGCACACTTCTTTGCTTATCTTTGTGTTGATCGTAACTAATTGTAAAATATTGGTAAATGAGAGGTTTTTGTCATGTTTTGAGGCCATTTATGCGGTAGGAGGCTAAAGGGATGCCTTGCGGTTGTCAAACAGGTATAAGAATGTCGTAAAACTTGCTGAATAGACAGAAAATACTGTCGCTATTCATGCGATTGAATTTTGCCAAAGCTGTCGATAATTGCCATGACCCGCGGAATCCATCATGGCAGAAGACAGCGATCTAGAAAAAACCGAACAGCCCTCACAGCGACGGCTTGACCAGGCAAGAGAAAAAGGCCAGGTTGCCCGTTCGCGCGAGCTGTCCACATTCGCCGTATTGCTGGCGGGCGGCGGTACCTTGTGGTTTATGGGTACACCGTTTATCCAGCATATGGTCAAGTCGTTGCGCGATGGGCTGACCATCGACCGGGAGCTGGCATTCAATACCGGGCTGATGATTCCGCGCTTGTACGATCTTGCGCTGGATGCGCTAATCACATTTTCGCCTCTGTTGCTCGCCGTCATGTTGGCTGCGGTATTTTCCCCGTTGTTGCTGAATGGCTGGCTATTCAGCGTCGAAGCGTTGCAGCCGCAGTTTTCCAAAATGAACCCGATTTCCGGCATCTCCCGGATGTTTTCCAGGACTTCATTGGCTGAACTGGTTAAGGCTATCGGCAAATCCATTCTGGTCGGCGGTATCGCGGCATGGGTGATCTGGCACAACAAGGATGCGGTGATGGCGCTCGGTACTCAATCGGCTGTTGCCGCCATTCCGCAAATGGGAAATCTGGTCGTCACGTGCTCCATGATGATAATCGGCGCGTTGCTACTGATCGTGGCTATTGATGTGCCGTTCCAGCTGTGGGATCACAACAAGAAGCTGATGATGACCAAGGAGGAGGTACGCCAGGAATCCAAGGAAACCGAAGGTGATCCGATGGTCAAGGGCCGTATCCGCCAGTTGCAGCGCGAGGCAGCGCGCCGCCGCATGATGGCTGCAATCCCGACCGCCGATGTGGTAGTGACCAACCCGACGCACTATGCGGTGGCGTTGAAATACAACGACAAGAAAGGCATGGGAGCGCCTGTCGTGGTCGCAAAGGGTTCGCATCTGCTGGCGTTGCGCATTCGCGAAATTGCCGAAGAAAACCATGTGCCAATCTTGGAAGCTCCGCCGCTGGCGCGCGCGCTGCATAAACATACCGAGCTGGGCGAGTCCATCCCCGAAGCGCTTTATACCGCAGTCGCCGAAGTGCTGGCCTATGTTTACCAGTTGCGTCGTTACGAAAAACTTGGCGGGGCGCGCCCGCAGGAACCTGCGAATCTGGCGGTGCCAATCGAACTTGACCCGGCTGCCGCATTGACTGCCGCATAAAAAGCAAACCATGAACATATTACTGATACTACAAAACTTTGTTAAGCGCGCCGGATTGATCGGTATGGTCGGCCCAGCGCTGATCGTGCTGATTCTGGCGATGATGGTGCTGCCGTTGCCGCCGATGCTGTTGGACATTTTGTTCACGTTCAACATTGCGGTTTCTATTATGGTGCTGCTGGTCAGCATGAACACCAACAAGGCGCTGGATTTTGCGATATTCCCTACCGTATTACTGATCACCACATTGTTGCGCTTGTCGCTGAATGTGGCTTCTACCCGGGTTGTGTTGCTGGAAGGCCACACCGGTCCGGATGCGGCGGGCAAGGTGATCGAGTCGTTCGGAAATTTCTTAGTGGGCGGCAACTACGCCGTCGGTATCGTGGTGTTTGCGATTCTGGTGGTCATCAACTTTGTGGTTATTACCAAAGGTGCCGGGCGTATCGCCGAGGTGGGTGCGCGTTTCACCCTGGATGCGATGCCCGGTAAACAAATGGCGATCGATGCCGATTTGAACGCGGGATTGATCGGTGAGGATGTGGCGCGCAAGCGCCGTGCCGAGATCGCACAGGAAGCCGATTTCTACGGCGCGATGGACGGCGCCAGCAAGTTCGTGCGCGGCGACGCGGTTGCGGGCATCATTATCCTGTTTATTAGTGTTATCGGAGGTATGGTGGTAGGCGTGTTGCAGCACGATCTCGATATTGCCGTGGCGGCCAAGAATTACACCTTGCTGACCATCGGCGATGGCCTGGTGGCGCAGATTCCGGCACTGGTAATTTCCACTGCCGCCGGTCTGGTGGTGAGTCGCGTTGCCAGCGACGAAAACATCGGCCAACAGCTGGTCCGGCAGTTATTTAAACAGCCGCAAATCATTATCCTGACTGCAATAATCATCGGTTCGATGGGTTTGATTCCCAGTATGCCGCATTTTGCTTTCTTGTCGCTGGCCGGTGCGATGGGTGCTTTGGCCTACTACCTGCTGCAAAAGAACGAAAAGGAAGTGGCCGCACTGGAGCAGGCTGCGGCTACGGAGATACCTGTTATCCCGGAGACCCATGAAGCAAGATGGGAGGATGTCGAGCAGGTTGATGTGCTGGGGCTGGAAGTTGGTTACCGGTTGATCTCTCTGGTAGACAAGGCGCAGGACGGCGATTTATTGCGCCGCATCAAGGGAATCCGCAAGAAATTCACGCAGGATATCGGTTTTTTGCCTCCGGCAGTGCATATTCGCGACAATCTTGATTTGCGCCCGAATGGTTATCGCATCACGCTCAAGGGGGTGGATGTCGGCAGCGGAGAGGCTTATCCGAATATGCTGCTGGCAATCAATCCGGGCAGTGTGACGGGCGAGTTAGCCGGTATTCAGACGCGCGATCCGGCCTTTGGTTTGCCGGCAATATGGATTGACAGCACCTTGCGCGACCAAGCCCAAACCATGGGTTACACCGTGGTTGATGCCGGTACGGTAGTGGCGACCCACCTGAGCCATCTGCTCAGCACGCGTGCCGCAGAATTGCTTGGGCGACAAGAGGTGCAGCAATTGCTCGACCATATTGCCAAAGTTTCGCCCAAGCTGATCGAGGATCTGGTACCCAAGACGCTGCCGCTTGGTGTGGTGCAAAAGGTGCTGCAAAACCTGCTGGACGAAGGGATGCATATCCGCGATATGCGCACTATCGTCGAAACACTGGCGGAAAATGCGTCGCGCACCCAAGACCCGTATCAGCTTACCTCGCTGGTGCGCGTCGCGCTCGGTCCGGCCATCGTGCAACAGTTTTATCCGTCCGCACAGGAGTTGCAGGTGATCGGCATGGACAAGGAGCTGGAATATATCCTGATACAGGCGATGCAATCGAGCCAGAATGGAATCGGCATTGAACCGGGGCTGGCCGACACCGTGCTGCGCGAGGCTCGTGCAGCCGCCGAAACCCAGGAGCAATTGGGTTTGCCGACAGTGATGCTGGTTCCATCGCAGTTGCGCGATTTGTTGGCGCGTTTCCTGAAACGAGCCGTACCAAATATCAGGGTGATATCGCACGATGAAGTACCGGACTTCAAAACTATCCGGGTGACCGCTATGGTAGGAGGTAGAGCATGAGCATTAGAAGATTCATCGCCCCGACAGCACGTCAGGCTATGAAGGAAATCCGCGACGAGCTTGGCTCCGACGCGATGATCCTGTCAAACCGGAAGACGGAATACGGCGTCGAGATCGTTGCGTTGGCAAGCGGAGATATTGCCCATTTAACCGCCAGCGCGGTGACCCAGAAAACCGAGTGGCCGGAGATTACGGCGGATGAATGGACGCAATCGGTCGAGGAAGATAATCACACGCAACCGGTAGAGCCATTATCCAGAGAGGTTAGTCCGGCATATCATGCCGCGCCTTCGAGCCAACCCAGGCGGCCGCTTCAGTTTCAGCCCAAAATATCCGGACAAGCCGCAGCGCCGCAGCATTACGAGCCAACAAATCCGCCCGGTGCGTTGAAGCAACCTGGAAGATTGCCGCAATCGAAGCCTTTTTCACAAACGAAGCCCTTGTCGCTGAACAAGTCTTTCCCGCAGTCGGAGCCTTTGCCGTTGGCCGAGCCTTTGCCGCAGGCTGAATCATTGCCGCAGAGCCGAGGCGTTCAAACGGTTGATACGCAGCCCAGGTTGGAGCAGGAAACCATTATCAGCGAAATTAAATCGATGGGCACCATGTTGCGGCAGCAGTTTTCGGCGTTGTACTGGAGCGATGTGCAATTGCGCGACCCGCAACGGGCCGGTTTGCTGCGTAAAATGCTTAACGCCGGATTCAGCACGGTGCTGGCGCACCAGTTGCTGGACAATATGCCGGTCGGAAAAGTGCAAGATGAGTCGTGGATCAAACAGGTGCTTAAACGCAATTTGCAGGTGACGGATAAGGCGGATGACATTATCGCAAAGGGCGGTGTGTACGCGCTGATCGGACCTACCGGGGTGGGTAAAACCACCACTACGGCCAAGTTGGCAGCGCGTGCGGTGGTGCGTTACGGTGCGGACAAGGTGGCGCTGCTGACCACCGACAGTTACCGGATTGCCGCCTATGAACAACTCAAAATCTATGGAAAGATACTCGGTGTGACGGTGCATGCGGTAAAGGATACCGATGATTTGCGTTTGACGCTTTCCGCATTGCGCCACAAGCACCTGGTGCTGATCGATACCATTGGGATGGGACAGCGCGATGAGCGTGTATGCGACCAGAATGAAATGTTCGATGCCACCGGTGTGAAATGCCTGCTGCTATTGAATGCCACCAGCGGGGGCGATACGCTGGAAGATGTGGTGCGCATGTACCGCAGCAATAAAGTTATCGGCTGCATTACCACCAAACTGGATGAAGCGGCCAATCTTGGCACGGTGCTGGATGTGGCGGTGCGCCACCGCTTGATGATGTACTACATGACCAATGGTCAGCGTGTTCCGGAAGATTTGCATCTTATCAATGCGGACTATTTGCTGCACCGCGCCCTCAAACATGCGGAAGGAAAAACTCCCTTTACCTTGCGTGAGCTGGACTTCCCGGTATTGATGGCTGAGGAAGGGCCGTTGCATCCACCCGTAAAGGGGGCAATGCCCAACACCGCGCGTTTTGCTGGAGCAGGCGCTTCAGGCAAGGAGGCCTCCTGTGCGCACTGATTGTGGGGCAGATCAAGCGGAAGGCCTGCGGCGTTTATTGGTATGCAATCAAACGCAGGTGATTTCCGTGGTGGCCGGTAAAGCCGGTGTCGGGCGCACCAGCGCGACCGTCAATCTTGCGGCGGCGCTGGCGCATTCCGGCAAGAATGTTTTGGTGCTGGACGAGAATCATGCCCCGAATAATTTGCAGGATCGTCTGGGTTTGTTTGCCACATATGATTTGCTGGATGTTGCGCTGGGCAAATGCAAACTTCGCGAGGCCGTATTGACAGGCAGGGGGGTTCGCATACTGCCGGCTTCTCGCGCAATGGACGCGGTACAGAGAGCGGAGTCGACCGGCGTGCCGTTGCATGTTCCGCTACGCCGCAGCGATCCTTATGCAGACAGAATGCGAAAGGCAGAGCAGGAGCCGGTGACGTTGAAGCCGGAAGAGAGAAAGCGGCTTACAAATGCGCTGACCGAAGCCAGCGATGGTGTGGATGTGATGCTGGTGGATACAGCAATGCCTATCATGAGCCGGGTCGAAGGGTTGGTCGCGCAGACCGCAACCTCAACGAGCCTGATAAGCGGCGCTGCGTTGCTGGTGGTGGTGGAGGCGACTCCCAGCGGTATCACCGAGAGCTATGCGCTAATCAAGCGGCTGGCAACCGAAAATGTGCGTCAGCAGTTCGAAATTGTGGTAAATAAGGCGGGCAACGAGAAGGCTGCCATGACGGTTTTTGAAAATATGGCCAAGGTGACACGGCGCAATCTCTCTGCGCATTTGGAATATTTGGGCTATATTCCTTTCGACGACAGGGTTAACTATGCAGCGCAGATGGGTAAATCGGTGATAGAGGCTTTCCCTGCCGCAGCTTCGGCAAAGTCCTATTTGAAATTGTCGCAAAAATTATTGCGCCTATCGATGCATCAGGATGAAGCGGAAGGCGGGGTTTCAGCCATCATGCATAATCTGATGAACCATGTGACGCAACCTGCCGCCTTGGCACAGTGTTGTGAAGTATCAGATGCCGGGTGATGGATGTGTTGGGTTGTAACCAGCAACTTGGTTGGCGTTTTTTGCCAGTCTGGTCGAATGGCCAGTTGCTCCATCAGGGGCGTTAACCAACCGTTTTCCCGCAGTCTTTTGGTGGGCTAGCCGGGATGGTTAGGAATTCATCAAAGACGCTACCCAACCCAATACAGCCCAATACAGCAAGAAACCCCCACACGTTGTAAACTGTCGAACAGTTGCCGCTACGCTTTCCGTTATTTGCCGGTTGGGTGGTTACTATGCAAAAACTATGCAAAATTCTTTGATAACCAACATATAACGCCTGGCAGTTAATTATGTACAACGCATCAGGATTAAACGACAAGGATCAATGCCTGCGGGAATATTCCCATCTGGTGAAGCGCATTGCGCACCAGATGATGACCAAGCTGCCATACAGCGTGCAAATTGACGACATCATCCAGGCCGGCATGATGGGTTTGCTGGATGCTGCCAGCCGCTACAGTGAAATTCACGGGGCACAGTTTGAAACATACGCAACGCAGCGTATTCGCGGCGCGATGCTGGATGAACTCCGGGAAGCAGATTGGTTGCCGCGCAGTTTGCGCCGCGATATGCGGCGTATCGAGGCTGCCGTGAGCTGCTTGCAACAGAAACTGGGCAGATCACCGAGCGAGACTGAAATCGCTGATGAGATGAAGTTGGCTCTCGCCGAATATCAACATCTGCTTCAGGAATCGCGTGGCGCGCAGCTGGTGTATTACGAGGATTTTCACAGCGAAGATCATGATGATTTTTTCGAGCGTTTTGAGTTCAGTAACGATGCTAACCCACTAGAGGCACTGGAAGACGGGCGTTTCAAGGCTGAATTGGTGCGCGCGATCGATGGTCTGCCGGAGCGCGAGAAGATGTTGATGGGCATGATTTATGAGCAGGAAATGAATCTGCGGGAAATCGGCGAGGTGCTGGGTGTGGGCGAATCGCGCGTTTCGCAGTTGCATAGTCAGGCGGTAGCGCGGATACGCAGTTGGATGAAGGGCTACTGATGAATCGGGGAACAGAAGGACAGAGGGCAGATTGTTGTGTGCCGCTGCGCGGCACGCTATATCAAGGGCGCGGCGTAGCCGCGACAACGTTTCTGCCTTCTGTCCTCTGTCCTATGTCCTATGTTGCGGGCAACCGCAATGGATAAACTCACGATATTGGGTTTGGTGATTAGCCTGACCGGAATTTTGTCCGGACAGTTGCTGGAGGGCGGCGATCTTTCCATTTTGATTCAGGGTGCGGCTTTTCTGATTGTGTTCGGCGGCACGCTGGGCGCGGTGATGGTGCAAAGCCCCATGAAGGTTTTCACTCTGTCGGTCAGGATGCTGCGTTGGGCATTCATTACGCCGCAACAGTCATCGCATCAGCAATTGATAAACAAAATTACCGGCTGGAGCGCAGTTGCGCGAGTCGATGGAATATTGGCTCTGGAAGGAAACATTGCAGGGGAATCCGACACTTTCCTGAAAAAAGGGCTGCAGCTTCTGGTGGATGGTTATAGCGCCGAAAAGATTCGCGAAGTCCTCAATGTGGATATTCACGCGTGGCAGCAGTTGCGCTGGCAAGCTGCATCCGTATGGGAATCAGCCGCCGGCTATTCGCCGACCATCGGGATTATCGGCGCGGTTTTAGGGTTGACGCATGTCATGCAAAACCTCAGCGAGCCCGCTAAATTGGGCAACGGTATCGCCGTCGCATTTATTGCCACGATTTACGGTGTGTCGCTGGCCAATTTATTGTATTTGCCGATAGCCAATAAATTGAAAGCAATCGTTACACAGCAAGCCGATATGCGCGAAATGCTGGTGGATGGGCTTGTAGCCATTGCCAACGGCGACAACCCCCGGCTGATTGAAACCAGGTTGCAAAGTTATCTGGCCTGAGCATGGAGCGCCGGGGTAAACGCGCGGAGCACAGCAACACCGACCGGTGGCTGGTTTCCTATGCCGACTTCATTACCCTGCTGTTTGCATTTTTTGTGGTGATGTATTCCATTTCCTCAGTGAACGAAACGAAGTACAAAATCTTCAGCGAATCGCTGAACATTGCTTTTTCCCAAAAGTTGGCCTCAACTTCACCGATTGTTCCGCCTAACCAGCCGCTTGTTGCGCCTACCCAGCAAAGGCCAGTTGTCACTACATTGGCGACCAGGAATAAGGTGTTGGTGGACAAGCATACCGCGCAGCTTGGCGAGCAGCAACGCAAGATAGAAGAGCGCATGAAAAAACTGGCCAATGGGTTGAACCAGGTCATGGCTCCCATGATTAAGCAGGGCTTGGTCAGTATCAATCAGTCCAGGCGCGGAGTGGCCATGGATATCAGCGCGAGCACCCTGTTCGGAACTGGAGATGCGGCGTTGCAAGCCAGCTCGCTGGATGTGTTGCGCCAGGTGGCCACAGTGTTGGGTAAGGAAGATATGTCTATTGAGGTGGAAGGGCATACCGACGAGACGCCCATCTCAACCGCGCAATTCCCATCCAACTGGGAGCTGTCGTCAGCGCGTGCCAGTAGCGTCGTCAGGTTGATGATCGATAACGGTGTGCCGACAAAACGCCTCGCTGTAGTGGGCTTGGCCTCGAATCAACCGCTGGTGCCGAATACCAGTGTGGAAAATCGTGCCAGGAATCGGCGTGTGACTATTACGATAGCATCACCAAATTTGGACAGGATAGCGGGGGTTGAGGAATAGGTAGCGGAAGACCGGGCGTAGCGAGCGGTTGTTGCATGATGCTACGCGACAAACATTACAAAACAGATTCGCAGCACATAGCCGCTGGCTTATGTTTCAGCCGCTACCCAGTGACCTGCCGCTACTCGGCGAAAGGTTGGGTTGTCCGTCCGGGCCGTACAGATTGGCTTTGTTCACCGCATTGCTCAGCACGGCAAGCGATTTCTGATTGTGGCGTAATTTCATCTGAATCAGCTCGCCATTGGTATGGTTGATTAGTTGCGCGCGCTCCGCCAATGCACGAATTTCCTGCCAAACAGCCAATCCTTCCGCGCTGTTGGCTTTCAGCCATGCGTGGATGGCTTCTGCGGTAAATGAAGGAATATTTTCCCGCAACAGGCTGCGGCGGAATTCGGCAAGTTCGCTAAGGCAGACGGCTTGAGCCGATTTCTGCTCTGCAAAGTCAAGTAGCCTGTCGGTCTTATTTTCTACCAACAAGCTTTGTTCTTGCTCCAGTAAATGGATAAATTTCTGCAACGTAACACGCTCGGTAGCCAATGCGCCGAGCAACTTGCTGATGTGATTCCGATTCAATGGGAAATCCGGTTTTATTTGTAGCGGCCTGTTTGAATCAAGCTTTGCCGCCAATCAGGTCGCGCACAGTTGCCATCAGGCGGTCAGCGACTACAGAGGTATTTACCTGAAAGCGGCCTTCACTGATAGCCTGTTTGATTTCCGCAACTTTTGCGGCATTCACAACGGGTGTATTTGCCATGCTGCTTTCCATGCTCTGCAAGTGTGCCACAGTGGAACCAAGCGAGACGTTAGTGCTTGCCGGTTGTTTCGGGGTAGACACCTGGCCGGATTTATCCTTGCCGCTGGCGCGTGCGACCCCTTCGCCTGCCGAACTGGTGGGTAGTGTATTGCCGGGTTTATCGATTTTCACGGTTATCCTCTCAGTCTGGCGGTTTTTAAGATTCCGCCGTTTGTCGTTATATCGGCAAGAATTTTGAAAAATTTAGGGCAGCTACATGACTTTATTTGCGAAGTATAGGTGAATCTGCTTTCAGTTCTTCGAATAGTTTCCGGTCATGCCTCAAATATATGTCTGGTTTAAGAAACTAACGGTCTGTCTGGTGTTCTGATGTTGTCGAGATTATCGGCATTATCAAGAGAAACTTGATGTTTCAATCGACAAATAAACGCTACATATACCTCACAATTCGCCGAAACAACCTGATGATATACACGTTGACGCTGTAGAAAAACCCTTTTTTCACCGATTTTCGAGCGCAATTTTTCCACCAGAAACGCTGCTGTTTCACTTTCAAAATTCAGTTGTAATTTTTGCTGCGGCGAGCGCGAACAATTTGTT
>Ga0209211_10003357_pt1 | contig 26209 bp, 24 predicted proteins | sample RifGroA2_FD_183992 | JGI IMG/M metagenome (GOLD analysis project Ga0209211, IMG submission 183992) | Groundwater microbial communities from Rifle, Colorado, USA - Groundwater A2 (SPAdes) (version 2) | ecosystem: Environmental > Aquatic > Deep subsurface > Groundwater | place: Rifle, Colorado...
CCAATTCTCTTCTTGATTTTAAACTCATTTTCATGGAGATAGCCTTAATTGTTTAGCTATCTCCAAGATTAGATTTTAAATGATAAATCGACTAGGGCAATCATTAGATTTTGGATGAGTTACTGCGAAGCCTTGACCAAAAAGGTGAAAAAGAGTAGAATTAAAGGATTAGTTTGCTATTAAATAAACAAAAAATATGGTCACAGAAAAAAGAAAAGATTATCTAGATTGGGATGAAACTTTTATTCAATTGTGCAATATAATCGCATTGCGCTCTAAGGATCCTAATACTCAAAATGGATCATGCATTGTTAATGATAGAAATATTATTATTGGTTTGGGTTATAATGGTTTTCCAAAAGGATGCAGTGATGATGAGTTGCCATGGGATAGGGAAGGTGGTTTTTGTGATATGAAATATGCTTATGTTGTTCATGCAGAGGCCAATGCTGTTTTTAATGCCAATGCGGATGTTTCCGGATCTCGTATATATTGCAATTTGTTTCCATGCAATGAATGCGCTAAAATTATTATTCAGAAAGGTATAAAAGAAATTATATATACTAGTGACAAATATCATGATAATGATGTATGGGTGGCTTCAAGAAAATTATTTGATTTGGCTGGCGTTAAATATCGCGAATATATTGCAAAAAATGAATTAATACTTAAGAAAAAATAATTTCATGGATAAGATAGTTTTTGGTATTACTGGGGAAATTGCAAGTGGTAAGGGGACAGCAACTAAATATCTACTAGAAAAGTATGGAGCTAGCTCACATCGCTTTTCGACTATGTTGCGAGATGTGGCTAAGAGAATGCATTTGGAAGAGAATCGGGAGAATCTGCAAAAAATTTCCACTATTTTTCGGGAAAATTTTTCTGATGATTTGTTGTCACAAGTTATTTATCATGATGTTATTGCTGACGATAATGGGATTGTAGTCATTGATGGCGTGCGTCGAATGTCAGATATTGAATATTTAAAAAAGCTGCCTGGTTTTAGATTGATCTACATTGAAAATGAAATGCAAACTCGCTATGAACGCTTGACTAAGCGTGGAGAGAATGTAGATGATGCTAGTAAAACTCTAGAGGAATTTAAAATTGATAGTGAGCGAGAGGCAGAAAAAAGAATTAAAGACCTAAAGCAAGATGCTGATTTTGTAATGGATAATAATAATGATTTTGAAGATTTATATGTGCAAATTGATAATGTAGTATTAGAGTGTAGAAAATAACTATTAAAAACAAAAAATATGCAACAGTATTTGGACTTATTGAAAGACATCCGTGACAATGGTCCAAGCAAGGGCGATCGAACCGGTACAGGTACACGAAGTATTTTTGGAAGACAGCTTAGATTTGATCTTTCAGAAGGCTTTCCATTGTTGACCACTAAGAAAGTTTTTTTAAAAGGTGTTATTTACGAATTACTCTGGCTTTTAAGTGGAGATACAAATATTAAATTTTTGGTAAATAATGGTGTGCATATTTGGGATGAATGGGCTGACGAAAATGGCAATCTTGGCCCAGTCTATGGAGCGCAATGGAGAAACTGGGCTAATGAAGGCATTGATCAAATCGCAAATGCAATCAATGAGATAAAAGCCAATCCAAATAATAGAAGAATTATTGTCTCAGCTTGGAACCCAAGCGTTATGCCGGACACTAGGAAATCTTTTTCTGAAAACGTGGCCAATGGCAAGGCAGCTTTGCCACCATGTCATGCTTGGTTTCAATTTTATGTTTCTGAGGGTAAATTGTCTTGTCAGATGTATCAAAGAAGTGCAGATGTCTTTCTGGGGGTGCCATTTAATATTGCTAGTTATGCTTTGTTGACAATGATGGTGGCACAGGTTTGTGGCTTAGGGATTGGTGATTTTGTACATACTTTTGGAGATGTACATATTTATAATAATCATGTAGATCAAGTTAATGAACAACTTGCACGCAAACCAAAGAAGTTGCCAATCATGAAAATTAATCCAGAAGTGAAAGATATCTTCGCTTTTAGATATGAAGACTTTACACTCGAAGGATATGATCCGGATCCGGCGATTAAGGCACCAGTATCAATTTAATTTACACAAAAATATGATTTCACTTATCGTCGCCATTGGGAAAAACAATGCTATTGGTCGTAACAACCAGTTGCTTTGGAACATTCCAGAAGACATGAAACATTTCAAAAAAATTACCACTAGTCACACAGTGATTATGGGTGATCGAACCTATCTGTCCATTGGCAGGCCGTTGCCGAATCGAAAGAACATCGTAGTGAGTCTGGATGAAAATTTTGTGGCTGAAGAAGGCTGTGAAATTAGTCATGATCTTTTCAAAACTCTGGATGAATATAAAAACAGTGATGAAGAAGTTTTTGTGGTTGGCGGGGGAATGATTTATAAACTTTCTTTGCCGATGGTGGACAAATTGTATTTGACGATTGTGGATGACGCGCCAGAAGACGCGGACACATTTTTCCCAGATTATTCTGAATTCAATCAGATTGTGAAAGAAGAAAACATTGACAATGGACAGTATAAATTTAAATTTTTGGAATTAATTAAAAAATAAAGATGAAAAAAGGTAAATTCATTGTTATTGATGGAACTGATGGTAGTGGAAAAGCAACGCAGACCAAGTTGCTTATCAAGAGATTGAAGAAAAATAAGCAAAAAGTTAAAACTATTGATTTTCCTCAATATGAAAATAATTTTTTCGGCAAATTGGTTGGGCGGTATTTAACGGGTGAGTTTGGATCTTCAGCGCAAGTTAGTCCATATTTAGCATCAGTTTTGTATGCAGCTGACAGATTTGAGACTAAACAAAAGATAGAAAAATGGATTAATGATGGCAACATTGTCATAGCTGATAGATATGCTAGCTCCAACCAAATTCATCAAGGTGGAAAAATAAGTGACAATAAAAAGAAAAAAGAATTTTTAAATTGGTTGGAGGATATGGAATATGGTGTCTTCAAAATTCCAAGGCCAGATGCCATAGTTTATTTAGATGTTCCAATTGAATTTAGTTTGCAGCTTTTACAAAACAAATCAGCTCAAAATAAAAAAGGCTATTTGAAAGGCAAGAAAGATATTCATGAAAACGACCTGAAACACTTGCAAGATGCAAAAAACAGCGCAATTAAGCTTATTCAAAAAAATAATAATTGGGTAAAGATAAATTGTGTTAAAAATAAAGAGCTAATGTCGATAGAAGAGATTGGTGAAATTGTTTGGCAAAAGATTAGTAAAATAATAAAATAGATAATATGAAAAAAACAAGTGAAAACAGGGATGTCGAGTTTTTTTATGAAATAGGTCAACTGCGCTTGATAAATAGGATGTGGCGTAGATTTTTTCAGTCAGAAACATCCAATGTTGCTGAACATACATTGAGAGTTATTTGGATTGCGCTGGCTATTGCTAAAAAAGAAGGTGTGAAAAACGAGGAAGTAATTATGAAAATGGCTTTGGTGCATGATATTACTGAAAGTAGAACAGGCGAAGTTGATTATATTTCGCGTCAGTACGCAGTTTTAAAAGAAGATATGGCAATTAAGGATATGTTGGGAGATACTATTTTAGAAGAAGATTTTCTTGAAATTTGGGGGAAATATGAAAAACGCGATTCAATAGAGGCTAAAATTGTTAAGGATGCTGATAATCTAGATGTTAATTTGGAACTAATGGAGCAACAGATTCAAACTATTGCTGATAAATTCTTGAAGCCAAGAAATATTTCAGTCAGACCCAAATTATTTACAGAAACAGCAAAAAAGTATTGGGATGCAATAGAAAAATCTGATGTGCATGATTGGCATGTCCTTGGAAGAAATAGATTTAGTGCAGGAGATTGGAAAAAGTAAAATAAGTAAGATGAAATTTATTAAAAAACTATGAACAAATATGTACCCGTTATTGGGATGGAGATCCATGTGGAGCTCAAGACAAAATCAAAAATGTTTTGCAGTTGCAAGAATGGTTTGGGTGTGGAGACTGAGCCGAATGTGAACATTTGTCCAGTGTGTACGGCGCAACCCGGAACTTTGCCAGTGGTTAATGCGGAGGCTATCAAATTTGTGCAGATGGCTGGCTTGGCTTTGAATTGCCAGATTGCAGAAATTTCCAAATTTGATCGCAAGAATTATTTTTATCCTGACATTCCCAAGGGCTATCAGATTTCACAATATGATCAACCTTTGTGTGGCTTGGGTCACATAGACATAATAATCAATGACCAAGAAGCAATAACCAAAAAAATTGGAATTACGCGAATTCACATGGAAGAAGACACTGGCAAGTTGGTGCATCCAAAAGGCGCCGATCATTCTTTGATTGATTTCAATCGCGCTGGTGTGCCCTTGATGGAATTGGTGACTGAGCCGGACATTGAGACTGGCAAAGAAGCGAGATTGTTCTGTCAGAAATTGCAACAGATTTTCCGTTATTTGAAAATCTCTGAAGCGGACATGGAAAAAGGTCATATGCGTTGTGAGGTTAATATATCACTAATGGACACGAATGAACCACGAATTTTTCAAATGAAAAAAGATTTAGGTCGTGATATAACGATTAGTGATATTCGTGCTAAATTTGGAGATATTCGTGAGTTTTTTGGCACCAAAGCAGAAATCAAGAATTTGAATTCTTTCCGCGTGGTAGAGCGTGCAGTTGATTATGAAATTATTCGCCAAAGCGAAATTTTGGAAAAAGGTGAAAAAGTTGTGCAAGAAACTATGGGTTGGGATGAAGCGCGTGGCATCACTGTGTCACAACGCAAGAAAGAATCGGCGCATGACTATCGCTATTTCCCAGAGCCAGATATTCCGCCGATGAGATTTGCGACAGAATACGTGGAGAATTTGCGTCGTCATTTGCCAGAACTGCCAGATGCCAAAGCAAAAAGATTTGTGGAGGGATATGGTTTGTCACGAGAAAATGTGGAGGTGATTGTGAGTGACAAAAGTTTGGCCGAATATTTTGAGCAGGTTGTTTCTGAAATTAATGAAAAGATGCAATGCCAAGAGGTGATAGCTGACAAAGAAAAATGCACCAAGCTGGCGGCCAATTATATGGTCAGTGAATTGCAAAAGCATTTGGTGAAAAATAGTCAAACTATTGCGGACGTCAAAATTAGTGCAGAAAATTATGCAGAGCTCATTGGATTTGTAGCAGATGGAAAAATAAATTCCAGCGCAGCGCAAGCAGTGCTCGAAGAAATGTATGCAACTGGTGGCGATCCATCACAGATCATTGAGGCCAGAGGTTTGTTGCAAGTTAGTGACGAAGGAGTTTTGGAAACAGTAATGGATGAGGTTTTGACCAAGAATCAAAAATCAGTGGAAGATTTCAAAGCTGGCAAGCAAAATGCCTTGCAATTTCTGATGGGACAAGTGATGAAAGAATCAAAAGGTAAAGCCAATCCAGCGATGGTGGTTGAAATGTTGAAGATTAAGTTGGGCTAATTTTTTTATTCCTTATACCAAATTAACTTGAAGTGTGCTATATCGCCGAGGCTTCACCTCAGTGCAGTTAAGGTCTAGTAGAGGTGAGGCCTCTGACAGGAAAATGGCATTGATTAAGTTAATTTGGTAGTATTGCCTTGAAAGGAGCTAAATTCCTGAGAAGTTAATGCCTAGCCGGAGCTTAGCCCCGAGTGTGTTACGGTGCTATTTTTATAAAATCAGAAACGGTCTTTTCCATATCTTTATATTTCTTAATCCATTTAATGCGGGGATCTTTTTGAAACCAAGTCATCTGACGTTTGGCATAATCTTTTTCGGCCAGATAGACGCGTTCGTACAATTCTGCGAGAGTGATTTCTGCTCGCAAATATTTGGGAATCCAAAAGTATCCCAAACCAAAACTTTGGATTTTTTTCCAACTCAGTCCAGACTTGTGCAACTTTTGCACTTCAGCGAGCATGCCGTCCTTCCATCTTTGATCAAGGCGTTTTTTGATTTTGGCGTGCAATTTTTCTTTGCCAGGGTTGATGCCGATTTTCAAGAATGCATATGGTCGCGAATGTTTAAACGAATTAATGCTAATTGGTTGTGGGACTTTGCCTAGTGCCTTGCAGATTTCAATGGCACGAATCAGGCGCACTTTGTTTTTGGCATCTATGTTTTCAGCACGGCGGGCATCTAGTTTTTTGAGTTTCGCAAACAGTTCTTCCGTTGATTTTGTTTCTAGTTTTTTGCGTAGTTCCCAGTTTGGCGCAACTTCTGGATAGACGATGTTATCAACCACCGCATCAATCCAAAACCCGGTGCCACCGCATAAGATAGGCAACTTGCCACGTTTCAAAATGTCCACAATAGCTTTGTCCGCCTTCTTCTTGAATTGTGCCACACTGAAATTGGTTCTTGGGCTGACGATGTCCAACATCCAATGTTTGATACCAACCTGTTCTTCCGTAGTCACTTTCCCAGTACCCACATCCATTCCGCGATAAATTTGTCTTGAATCAACTGAGACTATCTCGCCATCAAACTTCTGAGCAAGTCGAATTGCCACCGCTGATTTGCCGGCGGAGGTTGGACCAAGTATGACTACAATTTTCCCTCGAGATTCCATATTTTGATGCTAGTTATTTTCACTTGCACAAACTGGTCAACTAAATCTTTTTTATTTGAAATGATCTTGATGTTTTTTCCAGTTCTAGTTTTGCCGAAATAAATTATTTGTTTTGATTTGTTGTTGATTTGCTTGTTATCTGTGAGTTGCTTTTTTTCAATCAAAACTTCTTGCACAGTGTTGAGATATTTTTTGTTGTTGGCGAAAGTTGTTTTTTTCAAAATTTCATTCAGGAAGGCCTCACGTTTTTCTTTTTCAGCATCCGAAACATTGTCTTTCATAGTCCAAGCTGCGGTGCCAGGGCGAGGGGAGAATTGGCCAAAGAACACCATATCGAATTTGGCTTTTTGCATGATCTCAGCGGAACACAAGAATTGCTTTTTGGTTTCGCCCGGAAAACCAACGATGATATCGGAAGTCAAAGCAAAAGGCATGCCAGGCTTATATTTTTTGAAAGCAGATTTTATTTTGCGTACCAAATTTAGGTAATGTTTGGCAGTGTATTTGCGATTCATTTTTTGCAAAATTTCATCGGAGCCTGATTGAATTGGCAAATGCACGGCTTCGCAAACTTTTTTGGATTTGGCAACAACCTCAATCAATTCGTTCGACATATCTTTTGGGTGTGAAGACACAAATTGAATCCAAAACTTCCCCGGAATCGCATCAATTTTTTTTAGTAACTGAGCAAAATTAGTATTCGTTCTAATTCGCTTTGAATTTGTGTCAATTGGTGAGTTGTAAGAGTTTACATTCTGACCAAGTAAAGTTATGGACTTATAACCAAGCTTAACTAGACTTTTTATTTCATCAAGTATTTCTTCAGCTGGTCTGGAAGTTTCGCGACCGCGCGCATATGGAACGACGCAGTAGGAGCAGAAATTGTTGCAACCAGTCATGATCGGCACAAAAGCTTGAAAGGCATTACTATATTTTGGATCAAGCGAAAGATAGGCGATACTTTCTTTGTTTGTTATATTTTTTTGTGCCGAAATTTTCAATTTTAAATTTTCAATTTTAAATGAATTTTCAATGACAAAATTTTCAAAAATATGGAAATCTATAATTGGGAAAAACAAATCAACCTTGCCCTTGAGGCGTCTTTGCACATCTTTGCGGTTGGCAAGGCAGCCAGTTAATATGATAGTTTTTGGTTTTTGGTTTTTGGTTGGTAGTTTTCGAAGATTGTGAATTAGGCTGTAAACTCGGTTTTCGGCTGCCTGACGTACTCCACAAGTGTTGAAAATTACCAAGGAGGCCTCTGATATATCAGAAGTCAACTTATGGCCTTGCTCATTCAAAAAGCCCACAATTCGCTCGCTATCACTTATATTCATCTGACACCCGAAGGTTTTAATAAAGTATTTTTTCATATGATTTTAGTATATCTCAGAATACTATAAATAGGCTAGTTTATCAAGCAAAAACCATCCACCGAAGTGAATGGTCTTATTGAATGAGAGAATCTATTTTTTATCTCGAATTTCGGTTACAATTTTTTCCACGAATTCATCTACACTGATCACAGTCTGATCCTTGGTGTTTCTTGGGCGCATAGCCACAGTTTGTGATTCCATTTCTTTTTCACCAACTACCAGCATGTAGGGAATTTTTTGTTTTTCAGCGTTTCTGATTCTCTTGCCCAAACCTTCAGCAGTGGCATCCACTGTTGCACGAATGCCAGACGCAAGCAGTCGCGTCTCTACCTCTTTGGCGTAGGCGCCAAATTTTTCTTCTGAAACTGGAATGATCATCGCTTGAACAGGGGAAAGCCAAGTTGGGAAAGCGCCAGCATAATGTTCAATGAGAATTCCCATGAATCTTTCAAATGATCCCATGATTGTACGATGAATTAATACTGTTGTTTTTTCTTGACCATCTTTGTCCGTGTAATTACAATCAAATTTTTTCGGCATTTGAAAATCAAGTTGAATTGTGGCGCATTGCCATGTTCGGCCAATAGAATCTTTCAACTGAAAATCAATTTTCGGACCATAAAAAGCACCATCTTTTTCTTTTAATCCATAATTTTCTCCATATACTTCTTGTAAAACTTCAGTTAGATCTTGTTCGGCTTTTTCCCAAACATCCGCATCTCCCATGAAATCATCTGGTCGAGTTGATAGATAAGCTTTGTATTCAAGCCCAAACGGTGCGTAAACCTTATCTACTAGATTGATAACATTCTTTATTTCTTCTTTGATTTGATCTTCAGTAATAAACATATGAGCATCATCTTGAGTGAATTGTTGAACGCGCAAAAGTCCACCCAGTTGCCCAGATTTTTCTTTTCGAGTAATGAGTCCTGGTTCGCTGTAACGAAGTGGTAGATCGCGATATGATTTCAATGAATTGTTATAAACTAATATAGCCCCTGGACAGTCCATTGGACGAAGACCAAATTGTTTATTTTCATCAACTTGTACAAAATACATATCATCTTTGTAGTGATCCCAATGACCAGATTTTTTCCAGATAGAAACATCTAGCATTGAAGGGCAAAGTATCATCTCATAATTGAATTCTTTTTGTGCATCAATCCAAAAGTTTTTTAGTTCGTTGTAAATAATGGTACCTTTGGGATGAAAAAATGGCATGCCAGGAGCTTCTGGATGAAAAGAGAACAAATCCAATTCTTTGCCAAGTTTGCGATGATCTCTTTTCTCGGCTTCCTCCATCATGTGCAAATATTCTTTCAAGGCATCTTTAGTTTCAAAAACTACACCATAAATTCTTTGCATTTGCTTGTTGTTCTCATTGGCTTTCCAATAGGCACCGGAAATTTTGGTAAGCTTCAACGCGTCAGCTTTGATTTCGCCAGTTGAATCAAGGTGTGGTCCACTGCAAAGATCTACAAAATGTCCAGATTTGTAAACTGAGATTTTTTCGCCAGCTTCGGCCAGTTCTGAAATAAGTTCGAGTTTGTAGTCTTGTCCAAGTTTGGCGAAATCACTTTTGGCTTCCGAAGTTGAAATTTCAGCCCGTTCAAAGGGATGATTGGCTTTGATGATGGCTTTCATTTTGTTTTCCAGAATTTCCAAATCTTCGGGAATCAAAGTTCGTGGCAAATCAAAGTCATAATAAAAACCATTTTCAATAGCGGGACCTGTGCCAAATTTGGCTTCGGGAAACATTTCCAAAACGGCAGCCGCCAAAACATGGGCAGCGGAGTGGTGAAGAATTTCCAATTTGTTTTGTTCGTTCATAGTGTTTGTAAAAATAAAATTATTTAAATAGGACTGATCCGCCAGTGGGCGGATTTGTTTCTTGTTGCAAAATTAAAAATTTTGACAAGAAACAAAAAAAACCCATCCGAAACATATAAAAAATTATATGTTCAGGACGAGTTTTTAGCCCGTGGTTCCACCCGAATTTCCCGTCACTCGTGAGTGACAGAACACTTTGTCGACCAGATTCGTCAGGTCCTACGGAGACTCCGCGGTTGGTAGTCGCATCAGTGTCTCATTTGTTTGTAAGGATAGTATAGTATAAAAGTGTTTTGAGCACAAGTTGCTGGGTGTCCATTTTCTTTGGCAGCAAAGAAAGTGGACGAAAAGAAACTGCTGCCCAGACTCGTGCTGTCTAAATTTCTAGCTTACTCGCTAAAATTCCAAGAAATTTAGAAAAACTCTCTAGTATGTAATTTTTTAACGCTCGTGCACTGAAATTTAGAAACGCACTTCGTTATGGGCGAAAATATTTTTTGAAAAACTAAAAAGCCGGCTAGTGCCGACTTTTTATATTTCGAAGCGAGATTATTTCTTGTTTTTAGAGATGCGAGTTGTTTTTTTGACAACTTTTTTAGCTTCAGCTTTTTCAGCCAGCTTTTTGAATCGATCAACACGACCAGTTGTGTCGAGTGATTTCTTCTTGCCAGTGTAAAATGGGTGACAAGCGCTGCAAATGTCAACTTTCATTTCTTTGACTGCCGAGCCAGTTTCAATGACATTGCCACAAGCACAGCTGATTTTTGCATCATCATGATACTCTGGGTGAATCTTCTTTTTCATAAAACTACAAAATTACAAATTCCATACAAATTTACAAATATACAAAATATATCTGTATGGGTTGAAAATTATATTAATAAATAGCATTTAAATTACCTAAATAATCTATCATACCTATCGGGAATTGACAAGGGGTGAGGGGGCTGATATACTATCTAGGTATAAAAAACACATACTTTTTGGGCCTATTCCTGTCCCGATCCGCCAGCTGGCGGAGGGAAATAAAGGCTAAATTAAACCTCGTTAATCAGTTTTACTGATCACATGGCAAACAAAAAGTAGCGGTCTCAGCCTCACTTATGAGGCGGGAAATAATAAATTAAGGATTTACCCAGTTAAATTATCTGCCACGGCGGACGCTAGACGGAAATTTAACCCGGGCACAATAAAATGACAGAGGAAAAGAAAACAGTGGAAACTGCTGCAGTGGAACCAGTTTCAAAAAAGGCCAGCGAAGATTATTTCGCTGATTTTGATTTTGCCGGTTTAACTATCGATATGAATTCGATGTTGAAGGCGGGAGTTCATTTTGGACACCAAAAATCAAGAAAGAATCCAAAGATGGACGAGTATATCTTTGGCACCCGAAATGGTGTGAACATCTTGGATTTGCAAAAAACCGTAGCTAAATTGCAAGAAGCTTCAGCTTTCATTGAAAAGATTGTTTCAGAAGGTCAAGAAATTCTTTTTGTGGGAACGAAGAAGCAAGTTAAAAAATTGGTTGAATCTGCTGCTCGAAAATGCGGATCACCTTTCGTGATTGACCGATGGTTGGGTGGAACATTCACAAACTTTGCTGTGATGTCAGGCCGAACAAGATTTTTGCGCGATGGAGAAATGAAAACCAAGAATGGTGAATATGAAAAATATACCAAATTTGAACAAATGAAAATTGCTGAGGAATTGGAAAGATTGGAAAGAAGAATGGGCGGAATCAAGAATATGATGAAACTTCCAGCTGCAATTTTTGTAACCGGTGTTATCGAAGATGATTTGGCTATCAAAGAAGCGTTGAAAAGAAACATTCCAATCATTGCTTTGGTTGATACAAACGTGAATCCAAATGGCATTGATTATCCAATTCCATCCAATGAAGATGCTATTTCTGCGCTTCGTTTGATGATCGCTCATGTGACAAAGGCAGTTTTGGCTGGTAAAGAAAAAGCAAAAACAATGAAAGAAGCTGCAACAGCAGCTGTAAAATAAAAACACTAAATACTAATAATTGCGAATGGATGGGCAAATTTATTCGAATACATTTGTTTAGACATTCGTATCGATTCGCATTATGTTAGAACAAATAAAAAATTTGCGCGAAAGAACTGGCGCCGGAGTTGTGGAAGTTAAAAAAGCTTTGGACGAGGTTGGTGGCGATGATCAAAAAGCAATTGAAATCTTGAGAAAACGAGGTCAGGAAAAAGCCATGAAGAAATCTGATCGAGTGGCAGGCGAAGGCGTGATTGCGTCGTATATTCATTCCAATGGACGCGTGGGTGCAGTTGTGAAACTTCTGTGTGAAACTGATTTTGTCGGAAGAAATGAAGAATTCAAAGCTTTGGCGCAAGACATTGCAATGCACGTCACAGCCGCTGCTCCAAAATATTTGAAACCAGAAGAAGTGCCAGAGGCCTTGGTAGAAAAAGAAAGAGAAATTTGGACAGCACAATTGGCAGAAGAGAAAAAGCCGGAAGATATTATGAAAACGATTTTGGAGGGCAAGGAAAAGAAGTTCCGTGAAGAAATTTCCCTGTTGACTCAGCCATTTGTGAAAAATCCTGATCAAACTGTAGGAGAGTTGATTACTGAAAAAATAAGTAAAATAGGAGAAAACATTCAAGTTGGAGAATTTTCCCGCTTGGAGGTATAAGATGCGAATGGTTGCGAATGTATAAACGATTTATTCGAATGCATTTGTTTCTAAATTCGCGATAATTTGCAAATGAAAGTTTTAGTTAGTTTATACGCATGGGAAAATCCCAAATTATATGCAAGTGATTATAAATTGGCGAAAGGCGATAAGGTTATTGTTGCTACGGAATATTCTAATGAGATTGCGATTGTAGAAGATGTTGATGTTGACACTAAGGATGAACCCAAAGAAAAGATTTTGCGCATAGCCACAGAGAGAGACCGAGAAGTTTTTGCCCAATATGAAAGTCAAAAGAAGGAATGTCTAGATGTGTGTCGAGCAGAAATAAAATCCACAGGATTGGAAATGAAATTGATTGATGTGCGTCTGAGCTTGGATGGCAAGCAAATTGTTTTTGCTTTTACCGCTGATGGTCGTGTTGACTTTCGTGATTTGGTGAAGAACTTGTCCAAGCAATTCAAGAAATCAATTCGCATGCAACAAATCGGTTCACGAGATGAAGCGCGAAAATTGGGTGGTTATGGAATTTGCGGTCGGGAATTGTGTTGTGTGAGAAATGGTGGCAATATGCAAAGTATCACCACTGATATGGCTAGAATTCAACAAATTGCCCATCGTGGAACAGATAGAATTTCTGGATTGTGCGGACGACTGATGTGTTGTTTGGTATATGAAGCTCAGCAATATAAAGAAATGTTAGTGGGCATGCCGGAATTGCACAGCACCGTGAAGACTACTGAAGGAAAGGGTTTTGTGATTGAGGTGAATGCCATCACACAGGAGATCAAAGTGAAATTGGAAACAGGAAAATATCTATCAGTAAAAAAAGAGGATATAAAGTCTTAATGAAATATGTTGTATCAAATTATCCCGCCAATATTAATAATCTTGAGTCTAGCTGGCATTGTGATTTTTTTCATGAAGAAAGCGCCTCAAATTGCTAGTTTGGAAGAAAGTGAATCATTGGAACAGGAGAAAATTGAAATGTTGGCCGAAGCGGGTTTTTTTCGTCGAAGCATTATTCATGTGAAAAACATTCGTTGGGATGACATCAAACATTTTCTGTTGATTGTGTTGGAAAAATTGACTCGCAAAGCACGCATCATGTTTTTGAAATTGGAGAGCCAATCAAAGAATTTGAGCGATTCAATTCGCACAAAAAGAAACAGCAAATTGAAGCCATCCGAGAGAAATGATGAGGTACTAGAAAATATTGAAGAAGATGATATAATAAATAAGGTTAAAAATTATCAACTAGAAAAGAAAGTTGGCTATCTGAATAGATTCAAAAAAACGGCTGTTTCAGACAAAGTTGTAGTGGATGAAAATGCAGTGGTGATTCACAAAGAAGAAAAGGTGATTCGACCGACTGTGAGTGATCGCGTGGTGACTCCACAAGCACGCACTGAAATGAAAGACCGTTTGGAGGATCTTTTGATTGAAAGAATCGCCGCCAATCCGAAAGATACCGAAGCCTATGAAAGACTGGGAGAATATTATATGGAAATCGATAGTTTAAATGATGCCAAAGAATGTTTCAAGCAAGTTTTGAAACTTGATCCGAAAAACCGCAATGTCAGATATCGCATGAAAAGACTTGAGACGATTATGCATAAAAGATAGATTGAAAATAAAATATGCCGCCTTAGCTCAACGGTAGAGCAACTGTTTTGTAAACAGTAGGTTTTCGGTTCGAATCCGAAAGGCGGCTCCGAGATTGAAAATTTTGAATTTTGAATTTTGAATTCTGAATGAATTTGAAATGTATAAATTTTGAATTTTGAAATTTGGTCATTGGAATTTGATTTGAAATTTGAAATTTGAAATTTGGAAATTCAAGCCCGAGAGGGCGCGGATATGGGCAGATGGTAGAGTGGTCAATTACAACAGACTGTAAATCTGTCGACTTCGGTCTACGGGGGTTCGACTCCCTCTCTGCCCACCAGAGTTCATTATATAATAGAGTAAGATGTTGCCGTTGTAGCTCAGTTGGTAGAGCACATCCTTGGTAGGGATGAGGTCAGCAGTTCGATTCTGCTCAACGGCTCAAGCGAAATTAATAAGTAATTCAATTATAGAGAACCCCAGTTAAATACTTCGCCTACGGCGAAATTTAACGGGGTAAAAATATTATGGCAAAAAAAGGCAATGACAATCTAGCGAAGATGAAGTGCGAAGTTTGCAAATCAATCAACTATTTCACAACTCGTAACAAGAAGATGTTGAAAGAAAAGTTGGAAATGAAAAAGCATTGCAAGAAATGCAAGGTCCATACACTACATAAAGAAGCTAAATAATATTGAAATTTCTAATTTCTAATATCTAATTTCTAAACAAATCCTAATTTCTGAATGTCAAAAATTTGTGATTTGTGATTTGAATTTTGGTTATTGTTTGGGATTTGGAGTTTAGAATTTGGAATTTCAATATTTGCGGGTGTAGTGAAGTGGTATCACAACAGTCTCCAAAACTGTTTTCCCAGGTCCGAGTCCTGGCACCCGTGCATAATTGAAACAGCCTTTCTTTAAAGGGCTGTTTTTGTTTTTGGATCGAGTAACTATTTAGTTGGTGATAGTATGTGCATATACAAGAAGCTGATTTATTCATAGTATTTGAAAAAGGTACCTGACCCCAATAATCCGCAAAGACGTTCGCAAAGCAAAAGAGGTTGGCGCGAATGCAGTGGCCTTTGCGCGGATTACAATGTCACCTTTTCACGCGTGGAAAGTTGATGGCATTGTTGAAGAGGCTGACAAAATCTTTGATAATAATAAAAAGTGATTGCGCGAAATGGGACACCAATCAACTTTTGAGAAATTTCAAATCCCAAAAACCTCATGTCTAGACAATGTCTGGATGCGAGGTTTTTTATAATAAAAAATACCTTGTAGTAATATTACAAAATATTTTTTTAAAATATCAATCGAAGAGGCTATGAATTTCGCAATTTCTTTTTGCGCACCACATACATCGGTCTTTTAATGACTTCAATGTGGATGTTGGCGATGTAGAGTGAAATGAGGCCGATGGAAATCAAGAGGATGCCAACGAGAAAGATGATGAGGATGGCGAGACTTTCTGAATCAGAGAAGGTTGAGGCGAATTCCCAGTGCAGAAGATATTTTCCAACTAGGACGTAGAAACCAGATAGACCAGAAAGCAGGGTGATTATGAGGCCTAAATAGCCAGCTAATTTGAGTGGAACAAAGCTTAGAGAAACGAAGCTGTTCATAGCGAGGCGTACGAGCTTCCATAGGCCGTAGGAAGCATCGCCGTGAAGGCGTTCGTTGGCCTCAAAATTGATGTAGGCGCGTCGGAAGCCTAGCCAATCAATAAGTCCGCGGGTCATGCGATTAGTTTCAGTAAAGCGATTAAATTCATCAATTACAACCCTATCGAGCAAACGAAAGTCAGTTGAATTAGGTATGACAGGTGATTCAGTGATAGTATTTAAAATTGTATAAAATAGCTTTGAGCCAATAGTTTTTAGCAGTGAAGCGTTTTTGCTTTTTCCACGTACGCCCACCACCACTTCAAAACCTTGCTCCCATTTCTCCAAAAATTTCGGAATGAGTTCAGCTGGATGTTGCAAATCAGCGTCAATCATAATGCAGGCGTCACCAGAACAATTGTTGAGTCCAGCCGTGGTGGCAACTTCTTTGCCAAAGTTTCTGGAAAAATCAATAAATTGAATATCGGAATCTTCGGTGGCCAATTTTTCAATTTCCGCGCCTGTTTCGTCAGTGCTACCATCGTTGATAAAAATAATTTCATGCGTATATTTTTCACCCAGTGTCTGAAATATTTTCTCCAATTTTTCATAGAGTGGATGAATGTTTTTGGCTTCATTGTGGGCAGGGATGATAATAGAAATTGTTTTCATGATTTTGGAGCCTGGCGATGGTCAGCCAAGGCATTATTTAATACTGGTATTATAGCACATATTTTTTTGTGGTATACTAAATAGGTAGAAAATACTAAAATCAAATCCCGCCAATGCTGGTGTAATAAAATAAAACTGTTTTGCAAAAAGTCATTTTGAAGTGGCTTTTTGTCTTGGAAGAAAAAAATTAAAATTCAAAAATTCATTCTGTGAAAACTGGACACCTCTATTTCTCCTTGACTGCAAATTAAGCTATTTGAAAAAAAACCAACCAAATGCTATTATATTAGGGTGATTGAAGTGGCTGAAAAATGGCTGTTTGACTTTAAAATAACCGAATATGATATATAATATAAAAACAGATAAGTTTGAAGGTCCAATGGACTTGCTTTTGGAGCTGATTGAGAAAGAAAAACTCAACATCACTGAATTGAGCTTGGCGCATGTGACAGATCAATATTTGGAATATATCAAGGGAGACACTAACATTAAACTCGGTCATTTGGCTGAATTTTTGTCGATAGCAGCGAAGCTGATTTTGATCAAATCACGTGCACTTTTGCCACTCTTGACCTTCACTGAAGAGGAAGAGGCGGAAATCAAAGATTTGGCCAAGCAATTGGAAGAGTATAAAAAATTCAAAGATGCCTCAATAGTTTTAGGGAAAATGTCCGAAGCAGGCAAAATCAGTTATGATCGAGCGGGATTTGTTGGCGTGCAGACACTATTCTATCCACCGGAAGATTTGAATGTCTATGATTTTAAGAAATATTTTCTGTTGGTTCTAAATGAAATTCCAATCATTGAAAAGTTGGATGAAGAGGTGGTGCAAGAAGTTATTACGCTAGAAGAGCGAATCAACGATTTGCAAAACACTCTGCGCCAACGCGTGGAAATGTCTTTCACTGAATTGACCAGCGGGGCAGAAAATAAGATTGATGTTATAATTTCATTTCTAGCTATGCTGGAAATGGTCAAACAGAGAATTGTGGATGTTGAGCAAGGAGAGTTATTTGATGAAATACAATTGAAACACAAAATGGTTAGTAGCCCTAATTTATAAAAGATACAATAATCAAGATACAATAACCAAACAAATCTCAAAATCCAATAACCAAATAATCAAATTTTGTTTATTGAATATTGTTTGTATCTTGTCCCTTGGTGATTGATTATTATTCTTATGGAACAAGCAAAATTAAAATCAGCGATTGAAAGTATATTATTTGTCAGTGGTGAACCAGTGAGTGTGATTAAAATCGCCAAAGTGACTGATTCCACGGTGCCTGAAATTGAAGAGGTTTTGGAAATTCTGAAAGACGAATATGTCAGCGGCAAGCGGGGTATTGTGATTTTGCGTAAAGAGCAAGAAGTTCAAATGGCGACTGATCCAGAAAACGCAGAGCTCATTGATCAATTGGTGAAAAGTGAAATTCAAGAAAATTTGAGCCGCGCAGGGCTAGAAGTGCTTTCAATTATTGCTTATCGTGGACCAATTACACGTGTTGAAGTCGAAGCTATTCGTGGAGTGAATTGTAGTTTTACGGTGCGCTCGCTGATGATGCGTGGCTTGTTGGAGCGAATTGAGAATCCCAAGGATAATCGAGGATATTTATATAAAATTTCTTTTGATTTTTTGAAAAAATTGGGAATTGACAGCATTGATAAACTTCCAGATTATGAAACACTGTCTAAAGATGACAGAATCGAGAGTATAATTGGATCTAAACAAATTCCGGAGCCCATGCCTGTTGTCAATCAGGAGGTTTCGGATAACAAAGAATAGATGTTGAATTTAATTGTTACATTTTTAATAATGCCCTTGATGCCTTTGTGGTTTTATGGAGATTTGGCTAAAGGCATTTCTGTTGATAATAATCTGATGGTGGCACAATCATCTTGTCAGACGACGGATGCTTGTGGCTTGCCAAAAGTAGCGGAAAATTCAGCGCCTTTTGAATCAAAGGATGTTGAAAGTCAAAGCATTTTTCCAATTAATTCAGCGATGGCTTCAGGTCTTTTCCCGATACGCAAAAAAAATGTACCTGATATTAAAATTTGGGCTGGATCTTCAGTGGTGATCGATGTGGACACTGGAACCATCATTCATTATGATGATGGACGCAAAAGAACACAGATTGCCTCTCTGACTAAGATGATGACAGCTATTTTAGTGATGGAAAATATAAAAGACTTAAATGAACAAATAACAATCACCAAGGAAGATTTGCGGGTAGACGGCACAAAGGTTGGTTGTCCAACTAGTGTTATTTGCAATTCTAATCGAATGTATGTGGGAGAAAAAGTTTATGCCAAGGATTTGATGAAAGCGATGCTAATGAACAGTGCCAATGATTCGGCGACAGCCCTGGGAACACATATCGCTGGTTCATCACAAAAATTTGTAGATATGATGAATTATAAGGCCGAAGATATGGGGCTCAAAGATACACATTTTTGCACCCCATCGGGCTTGGAAATTGATGGGCAGGAGGATCAGTGCTATTCCACCGCCTATGACCTTGCTAGAATTGCTGCCTATTCTTTGAAATTTGATACAATTTGGGATATTATGAAAATTCCGGAGGGTCAGTTCTATTCTTGCGATGGAAAATATATGCATGTGTTGAAAAATACTGATATGTTGCTCAATACTTTGCCAGGCTGTGTGGGTGGCAAAACTGGCTTTACGCCTTTGGCGGGAAAATCATTGATGTTGGGAGCAGAAGAACCAACTGGTAAGCACAAAATTATCGCAGTACTTTTGAATGATGAACAGCGTTGGGATGATATGCGAACATTGGTAAATTGGGTCTTTGAAAATTATAAGTGGCAATAGCATTTTAGCATGTCAACACGTTATCATATTAACAATAAATTTTTGCTTAAATGCTAAGCTGTTAACGTGCTAAAGTGTTAATATGTTAACATGAAAATATATGGGTTTTGCACAAATACAACATATCCCAGTGGTAGTAGACGCTTTGAAAGTTTTAGTGACAGGTTTCACTGCTTTTGTGGTGGCTTTTTTGCTGGCGCCGGTGATGACTCATTTTTTGTATAAGTATAAAATCGGCATCAAAATTAAAGAAAATTCAGTGGATGGTGAAAAATTGACATTTGTCAGCGCGTTGCATAAAAACAAAAGCGGAACGCCAACAATGGGTGGTATCTTGATTTGGGTGGTAGTTTTGATTTTTATTTTCCTTTCGCATTATCTTCTGCCAATTATTGCCAAATGGAGCAATATCAATTTCTTTGCACGCTTAGATTTTTTGAGTCGTAGTCAAACTTGGTTGCCACTTTTTACTTTAGTGACGGCAGGAGTCTTAGGACTTTTTGATGACTGGATGAGTATTCGGGGATGTGGAAAGAACAAAGGTGGCGGTATGCGTTTTATTATGCGCTTTGGTTGGCTAATTCTGATCGCGGCTCTGGGTGCTTGGTGGTTCTATTTCAAACTGAATTGGAACACAATTCACATTCCAGCGATGGGAAATTTTGAAATTGCTTGGTGGTATATTCCTTTGTTTATTTTCGTCATTCTTTTTTCAGCTATTTCATCTAATGAAACCGATGGGCTAGATGGCCTCAATGCCGGAGTACTTTCAATCGCTTTTAGTTCATTTGCCTTCATCTCATTTTTTCATAATAAGATGAATTTGGCAGCTTTCTGCGCGGCTATTGCCGGAGCTCTGCTGGCATTCTTGTGGTTCAATATTCATCCCGCTCGATTTTTTATGGGAGACACGGGCGCAATTGCGCTGGGAACAACACTGGGCGTGGTGGCGATGCTGACTAACTCCGCCTTGGCTTTGTTTATTATAGTGTTTATTTATGTTATTGAGTCGGGCTCAGTAGTCATCCAATTGACTTCAAAAAAATATTTCAAGCGCAAGGTTTTTTTGGCAGCACCAATTCATCATCATTTTGAAGCCCTAGGTTGGCCAGAAACCAAAGTCACAATGCGGGCTTGGATTTTCACCATGGTGACAGCGATGATCGGGGTGATCATCGCAGTTCTAGGCATGGGCAGAGGTAATTTTTAATATTTTTTTAATTTTTCAAAATTATGGAGATCAAAAGAATTCAAGAGATGGACTTGGAAGGTAAAAGAGTTTTGTTGCGCGTAGATTTCAATGTGGCAGTGGATCTGGGCAAGGTCAAGGAATCTTTCAAAATTGCAGCGGCCAAGGAAACACTGGATTATCTCTTGAACAAAAATTGCAAAGTGGCTATGATTTCACATTTTGGCCGACCCGCCGCCGTTAAAACTTTAGCGGGCGAGCCCGGAGGCACGCCAAATCCAGAATTTTCTTTGGAGCAAATTGTTTTTGATGCCAAGGAAATTTTGGCCACTAATCTGACTTTTGTTTCAGATTGCGTTGGTGAAAAGGTTCAAATTGCGATGGAGAATATGTTGGGCGGAGCGTTGCTTTTGGAAAATGTGCGATTTTATGCGGGAGATGAAACGAATGACGCAGAATTCGCTAAACTTTTAGCGGAGAATTTTGATGTATTTGTGAATGATGCTTTTTCGGTGTGTCATAGGGATCAAGCTTCTGTGACGGGGGTGGCCAAGATTTTGCCGAGTTGTGCAGGTTTTCGCTTGCTAGAAGAAATTCATGAGATGACCATCATCAAAGATCATCCAATCGCGCCAGCGGTGGCCATCATTGGTGGAGCCAAGATTGAAACTAAGTTGCCAGTCATCAAATTTTTTGAAGAAAAATATGATCATATCTTGGTGGGTGGAAAAATTGCCAATGAAGCGATTGACCAAAAGATTGAATTTTCCGACAAGGTAGTTTTGCCAATTGATTTTGTAGATGAGCGATTGGACATTGGACCAAAGACGGTGGAAAAATTCAAAGAAATCATCGCTGGCGCCAAAACCATTGCGTGGAATGGTCCAACGGGCAAGTTTGAAGATGAAAAATATGCCAAGAGTTCTAATGAAATTCTTGAAGCCGTGATTGCCAGTGGCGCTTTTGTTTTGGTGGGCGGGGGAGAGACTTTGGAAATTTTGGAAAAAAATCATGCCATGAATGACATAACTTTTGTTTCCACGGGTGGCGGCGCCATGCTGGACTTTTTGGTTGGCAACACAATGCCGGGGATTGAAGTTTTGAAAAAATAGGTGGCAAAAGCCAAGGAAAGGAATCTCAGAAAATTAACCAAATCTGGCAACGGTTCCATTGGCCTCACTTTGCCGATTGAACTCGTTCGCGAACTTGGCTGGCGGGAAAAGCAGAAAATGGTGGTTAAGCGTGTCCGCGGAGGAGTGTTGGTTAAGGATTGGAAGAAATAAATTTATGCCAAATAATATGACAAATGAAAATAATTCCGGCGAAATAATTATCTATGAAGGCGCGGATGGGGCGCCTAGTATTGAGGTGCGTGTTGAAAATGAGACCGTTTGGCTTTCGCAAAAGCAAATGGCAGAGCTTTTTGATTGTTCCGTGGATAATATTGGTTTGCATCTAAAAAATATTTTTAAAGAGTCCGAATTAAGCGTAAGTTCAGTTACCGAGGAATACTCGGTAACTGCCTCTGATAGCAAAAATTATGTTGTTAAGCACTATAATTTAGATGCCATCATTTCCGTCGGCTATCGCGTAAATTCTTTGCGTGGCACGCAGTTTCGCATTTGGGCGACCGCGCGACTTCGCGAGTATCTTGTTCAAGGATTAACTATGAATGACGAATTTTTGAAAAACAATGGCGGTGGCGTATATTGGAAGAAGCTCTTGTCTCGCATCCGTGATATTCGATCCAGTGAAAAGATGTTGTATCGGCAAGTTCTGGATCTCTATGCCACAAGTGCGGATTATGATCCAAAATCCCTGCATTCAATTAAATTTTTCAAAATTGTGCAAAACAAATTGCACTATGCCGTGCACAAAGAAACGGCCGCAGAAGTTATTTACAATCGCGCTGATAGTGATAAAGAATTTATGGGTTTGACGGTTTTTGAGGGGGATTTGCCAGTGCTTGAAGAAGTGAGAATTGCTAAAAATTATTTATCCGCGCGAGAGTTGGAAAAATTAAACAGACTTGTCTCGGCATATTTTGAGTTGGCAGAATTGCGCGCTATGGATCGCAAAGTAATGCATATGGCAGATCACATTGTATCTTTGGATAAATTACTTGCTGATTATGGCGAAGGCGTTCTGACTGATGCTGGGAAAGTAACACATAAAAAAGCCATAGAAAAAGCAGAAAATGAGTATAAAAAATTTCAAGCCAAGACACTTTCTCCTGTTGAAAAAGCATATTTGGAAAACATTAAACTGCTGGAGAAAAAAGTAGAGAAAAAATTAAAATCATAATTTAAACTAAAAATCATGTAGCGGGGATGTAGTAAAAGTTTATAAATTAGATAAAATATATGCCAATATCATGGAATGAAATCAAAACGCGGGCGATTGAGTTTTCCAAGGAGTGGGAAAATGAAAGCTCGGAAGACGCCGAAGCCAAATCTTTTTGGGATGGATTTTTCAATGTATTTGGAATAACAAGAAAGCGGGTTGCTAGTTTTGAATTTCAAGTTAAAAAACATGGAGGCAATCAAGGTTTTATTGATTTATTTTGGCCAGGAGTGTTGCTGGTAGAGCATAAGTCTCGAGGGCGAGATTTGGAGAAGGCTCACACGCAAGCTATGGATTATTTTCCTGGAATCTCAGAAAAAGATTTACCTAAATATATATTAGTTTCTGACTTCGAACATTTCAAACTATATGATTTAGAAGAAAGAACTGAACAAGAATTTTCTTTGAAAGATTTGCATAAAAAAGCTAATCTCTTCGGCTTTATTGCTGGCTATAAGAAGCAGGAATACAAAGAAGAGGATGAAGTGAATATTAAAGCGGCCGAGCTGATGGGCAAGCTTTATGATTCAATGGCGGAAGCAGGATATTCCGGACATGATTTGAATGTTTTGTTGGTGCGGATATTATTTTGTCTATTTGCGGATGATGCTGGAATTTTCAATCAGGGTCAATTCAAGCGGTATATTGAAAATCGAACCAGTGAAGATGGAAGTGATTTGGGCATGCATCTGGGCATGATTTTTCAAGTTTTCAATCAATCGCCAGAAAATAGACCAAGCACATTGGATGAAGAATTGGCACAATTTGAATATGTAAACGGCGGACTTTTCGCTGATCCGATTTCCATTCCCTCATTCACTTCGCAAATGCGCCAAAGATTGATTGAGGCCTGCGCTTTCGATTGGTCGAAAATTTCCCCGGCTATCTTCGGGTCACTTTTTCAGTCAGTGATGGACAAAGATGCGCGCCGACATTTGGGAGCGCACTATACTTCGGAAAAAAACATCTTGAAACTTATCAAACCCTTGTTTTTGGATGAGTTGGGGGCTGAGCTAGAATCTTGCGGTAGTAATATTAAAAAGCTCAATGAGTTTCATGACAAATTGTCGCGATTGAAATTTTTTGATCCGGCTTGCGGTTGTGGAAACTTTTTGATTATTTCCTTTCGGGAAATCAGGAATTTGGAAATGAAACTTTTGGACAAGCGCTATGGAAAGGGCGTTCTGGGAACTGGGGTGGAATATTTCGTGCGTGTGAAGCCCGAACAATTTTTTGGCATTGAAATTGAAGAATTTCCGGCGCGTATCGCGCAAACCGCAATGTGGCTGATGGATCATCAGATGAATGAAGCGGCTAGTCAAATGTTCGGGCAAAACATCAAAGATTTGCCACTGACCAAAGGCGCGACAATTTTCATCGGCAATGCTTTGCAAAAAGATTGGGAGGAAGTCGTTTCGAAAAATGAACTTTCGTATATTTTTGGAAATCCCCCATTTATTGGTTCTAATATTATGAAAAAAAATCAGCGTGACCAGATTGTAAGAGAATTTGATAATTCAGCAGGTGGTGGAACTCTTGATTATGTAACAGGTTGGTATATTAAAGCAGCAAAATACATTCAAAACACAAAAATTAAAGTGGCTTTTGTTTCGACCAATTCCATTGTGCAAGGCGAACAAACAAATCTTCTTTGGGGTTTATTGCAGAATAAATACAATATCAAAATTCACTTTGCACACAGGACATTCAAATGGAGCAATGAGGCGCGAGGAAAAGCGGCGGTTTTTTGCGTGATTGTCGGATTTGCTAATTTTGATACAGACAAAAAATATTTGTACGAGTATGAAGATATCAAGGGCGAAGCCCACGAAATTAAAGTCAAAAATATTAATGCTTATTTAATTGATGCGAGAGATGTTTTGATTGAAAAAAAGAAAAAACCAATTTGTAATGTGCCTGATATTATAAAAGGGAATTACTATGCTAAAAGTGAAGGTTTGATAATTGAGAAGGAAGATTTAGATTTTCTAATTACAAATGAACCAAACGCAAAAAAATGGATAAAATTATTAATTGGTGCAGATGAATTTATAAACAACAGAAAGCGATATTGTCTTTGGTTGGTTGATTGCTCGCCTGATGAATTGAGAAAAATGCCTTTAGTAATGGAACGTGTAAATCGTGTAAGAGAAGATAGATTAAAAAGTACAGACAAAGGTATGCAAAACCTTGCACCAACACGTTTTAGAGAAACAAATAATCCTGAGAAATGCCTTGTGATTCCGGTTGTTTCTTCCGAAAGAAGAAACTATATTCCAATGGGTTTTATTGACAAAAACACAATTTCAACAAATGGGAATTTAATAATGCCTAATGCAGAATTATTTCATTTTGGAATATTAATGTCAACTATGCACATGACATGGGTTCGTCATGTTTGCGGAAGATTGAAAAGCGATTTTCGTTATTCAAAAGATATTGTTTACAACAATTTTCCATGGCCGGAAAATCCAAGCACGGAAAAAGTGAAAGCAATTGAAAAATGCGCTCAAGAAGTGTTAGATGTGCGCTTGAAATATCCGACCAGCTCTCTGGCCGATCTCTATGACCCACTCACAATGCCGGCCGATTTGGTCAAAGCACACCAAAATCTCGACCGAGCAGTGGACTCCGCCTATGGCAAAAAATCCTTTAATTCTTCAGCTGAGAGGATGGAATTTTTGTTTGGGTTGTATGAAAAGTATGTAAATGTATTGAATTTAAAATAGCTATGAAGGAAATAATTATTACAGCCCTAATAACATCTTTAATTTCTGCTTATATAACTATAAAAGTGCAACAAGTTTTTAGCAAAAGAAGAGAGCAAGAAAACTTATTTTTTGATGTATATATGAAGCTCATGGAATTATCCAGTTGGTATTTTTGGCTTGCATCAGCACAAGCCAGAAAGAAAGAAGAACCGAAAGATATAACGCAAAAAGTATTTCAATTAAAATGGCAGATTGCAGAGATAGCACGTAAATTGGAAATGAAAAATGAGTTATCCCAGATGTTAGAGATTTTATTTTTAGAAAAATTTGATCATCACCAGAGATATAAAAAATTAGAAGAATTTATTGATAAGATAGGTTGGAAGGTAAATCCAAAATATAAAAAAGTGATGGAAAAAATTTCGAAAGAGAATATAAGAAGTTATGGGGAAGAATTTGAAAAAATAAAAATATGATTTTAGGATCATATGACTCCAAAGGTCGAACCTTTGGAAATAAAGAGGAAAAAACGATAGTAAAATTGAAATAAAATGCTATCTTAAGCGCAAAAAAACCTGTCGGTTTCGCATCGTTGAGAGGCGTGACAGGTATTGATACTATTATTTTAGCAGTCGCTTGCTCGCTTGTCAAGTGGTCGCAGTAACTCATCCAAAATCTAATGATTGCCCTAGTCGATTTATCATTTAAAATCTAATCTTGGAGATAGCTAAACAATTAAGGCTATCTCCATGAAAATGAGTTTAAAATCAAGAAGAGAATTGG
>Ga0209211_10003358_pt1 | contig 26206 bp, 14 predicted proteins | sample RifGroA2_FD_183992 | JGI IMG/M metagenome (GOLD analysis project Ga0209211, IMG submission 183992) | Groundwater microbial communities from Rifle, Colorado, USA - Groundwater A2 (SPAdes) (version 2) | ecosystem: Environmental > Aquatic > Deep subsurface > Groundwater | place: Rifle, Colorado...
TTTGTTGTCCCCATTGGCATCACCGGGTTTGCCTGAGGTTGGTGTTGTCGGTGAGGGACCGGTTGTAACAGGTGGAGGTGTAGGGCAGTTGGTTCCGGTACAGGCAGACTCAATGGCTGCCACCAGATTGTCAATATAATACAAATCTCCGACAGCAAAAGCAGGCGCATCAAGGTATGGTTCAAGCTGGTTATAGCTTTGCTTTAAGATCCTGGCCTTTGCCTGGAACAACCCGTGGTAATACTGGGGAGGCTGCATGGCTCCTTCTCCCTGCATTTCCGTACCTTTGGCAAAGAACCAATAGGGAAAACGGTTGTCATACTCATTTATGGTAGCGGCTGCTTTACCTTGTGAATTGAGACTCTGTGCAAATTCCGGCTGGATGTACTGAAAATTTGTAGCTATCGGCATGGAGAAATAATATCGGGTATCAAGCTTATTGTCCGGCTGGGGCTCAGGCGGAAAATGCGTCCAGCTGCCGGCCCGTTGTGAAATTAAATTGGTCAGGGTGCTTTGCTGGCCCGAATAGGACTGGCCTGCCATCTTGGCTAACTCCACATATCCGTAAAAACCGGCAATGGCTTCGTTTAGCTTTTGCGGATAACTGGCGCTTATGGTACCGGGCGACTGGATGGTAGGCATGGCATTTAAAATTGCGGAAGCATTACCGAATTCCTTGGCATATTTCCAGGCGGCATAGTAATTCAGATAGTCAACTCCGGATTGCTTGCCCGGCAATGAGTTTTTGTCTTCAAGCTGAGCATGGTGTTCCCGTGGTGTGCCTCCTGCAAAACCTGAATGCCTGACATTTGTGGCCGGGTTTTCGCTCCACCTGGCTTGGAGATAGCTCCTGAGTTGTGTCTGGAGAGTAGTTGACAAATGCGGCAGGGCACGAAGAAGAATGATGTAGGTTTCGGAAGGATTGTGGAATATGTCCAGAAAGTTAGGTTCTATATCCTTCATGAAATTATCATGAAGACCGACCGTGAACCGACCGGGTCGCAAATTTCCGGCAGAGAGTATTTTTTGGATCTCGCCTCCCAAAATGTTTTGCAGTTCACTCACAGTCCTGGTGGTTTTAGCAGGCAAGCTGGGTAATGCCGCTTTCGACTTAAGTGCGGAAGTTCCGGCAGTGGTTGAGAGCGAAATCAGAGCATTGCCTCGGTGCACGTACACTTTACCGTTGTATGGGACCGGTGGATTTACATCACTGTGTCCGTAATATAACCAGTCGTTGACCATGGTTTGGCGGGCATTTAAGAAAAATTTCACGGCTTCACTTTCGTAACCGCTTGGTTTCCATTCTATCGCCCGCCACTGGCGGTTATTTGCTGAACCGGCGCTGACAATCGGAAACAATCCGCTGTTTAAGGGAACCGTGTTTTTTACAGCAGTATCATAACTGGTAATAAACCTGTCGCAGCACATATTATGGTAAATTACGCTTCCGCCTCCGGCAATTCCTCCCGGTTCATCGATGGGATAATCGCCGTTGCCCCCTATTTCACGGTTGCCGACAATCAGCAATCCGGTCGAATTCTCGGTCCAACCGGTAACATTGCCGCCGGGAATTGCTCCGTCAAAAAAGGTATGGTTTCTGAAATATAAGTTTCCGCTGCCGTCAACAATCGGGGGGTAGCGGGTCATGCTTCCGGTTATGCCGCCCCAGAGAGCAGGGGCAAAGGGGGTCTTTTCAGAACCTGTTGACCTGTTGAGCATAACCAGAGTTCTTCTGCCCGGGTTGGCATTTAGATAATTGATCATCTTGGTTGTATTCATGGTCATATGCTGACCCGAAGGATAAGTAATGGCTCCGTAAGGAGTGCCGTCAGGAGCAGTTATTCCCCCGTACATGCCATCCCTCTCCATACCCATCAGTTTTCCGGCAAAGTTGCTAGCCACCGTAAAATAGACCGAGGAGCCGTTGATAACCGGCCACCAGGAGTTTATGGCCAGGCCGGGGAGTTTGGGGGACTTCCAAACTTGAGCGCCGGTTGAGGCATTTAAGGCATAAGCAAACATGTTGTCAGAACCAAAGTAAATAGTGTTGGTATCCGGTGCATAGGCAGCTGATTGGGCAATAGGAGCATTGGTATTGAATTTCCAAAGAAGAGAAGCTGATGAACCGTTGTCCTTAACCGCATACATATATCCGTCACGGGATCCTGCATAGACTGTTCCATTGACAACCAGGGGATTAACGGCAAATCCTCCACCTGCTGTATATGTCCATATGCCACTACCGTTGGCAGCATTGATCTTGTGGATCTTCCTGTCAAAGCCGGCAACATACAAAGTACCGTTGACATAAGTAGGGGAATGGCCAAGAGGCATGGAAGTGGCATAGACCCATAACTGGGTACCGTCAGAAGCATTGAAAGCATACAATCCCTTGGCAGTTGATAAAAAGATTTTTCCTTCTGCTGCCACAATCTGGACTTTCTGGGGGATATAGGGCTCAATGGGCTTGGCCCATTCACCTTTCAAAAGTCCTTTAGGTCCAGATGGTGCCCAGGATGTCCTTTGGGGATTGTATCCCGGCATAGGCCAGTCTGAAGTCTGGGCTGAAACAGAAGAAACGGAAAGAAGAAAAAATAGAACAAACAGAAGCAACTTTTTCACTCTGAATTCCAGTCTAAACAGACGGAAGATTTTTAGCAAGAAGAAAAGAAATGGAATTACTTATTGTAGTTATTCAGCCAGATGACATAATCCAATCCGTCTACTTTGCCGCTATTATTGAAATCCCCTGAAGATGCTCCATTAGTTACTGTTTTGTTGTAGTTGTTCAGCCAGATGACGTAGTCCAGTCCGTCTACTTTTCCGTTTCCATTGGCATCGCCCGGTTTTCCCATACCTGTCGGTGAAGGAATAACCGAGCCCTGTGTCTCATATCTTCCCAGGTCAGGCCGGCTGCCGGTAAATTCCGAAGGGGGTAAGGCAATATTAACCGTTTCACCGGATAAACTTGTCCATGTAAAGGCTGAAGTTCCGGCATCAACAGCAGGACTGCCCGGCTGGAGCTGAAAACCGGCGGTCAATTTGGGATCAGATTTCAGCATATGGAGCAGGTCGACATTGCTGCCGGTAAAATCTGTTCCGTTATTCCAAAATAAATTATAGGCGATTTGGGATTTGTTATCGACGTTTTTAAGAGCCAGATTTTTGTTGTTGGCAAAAATATTGTTTAAAGCCAACAGATTATCGCCGCCTGAAATGCCATGGTCATTGCCGGAGAAAGTATTATTGATGACCCTGATTTGTTCGCGGATTGAAGCGGCCCGAAAATCCTCAGAGGTGTCTTCATTATCCATAAGTCCCAGACCGGCTTGTTTATTGTCGATAATCAGATTGCGTTCTATAGTGAAACGGCGGTTAGTATCAGTCTGATAATCAATTATCTGGATGCCGTCCCCGCCGCCGCCGTCACCGTTTAGTTCCAGGCGGTTGTTTTTGATGATAATGTCAACCGCCTGGGCGATTGAGTCATCCTGCAGCCGTATTTCTATACCATCCTGCGAATTTTTGGTAATCAGATTGTTTTCAATAAGGATAGGTTTTATCTGATGGTCAAGGTCTATCCCGTCATCACCGCCGCCTTCATAAATGTTGTTGCGGCTGATGCCTCCGCTGCCTTTTTCATACTCACCCAAATCTCCGGCAGCCGTCAGATAGCAGAATTCGATAATAAAAGGACTGTACGCCAGTGTACCGCTCACGGCATTTCTTAACCAGAATCCGCTGATTTTCGGCTGGGAATTTAAACCCTGAGGGATATTGATGACTCCGCCTGAGCCGCCTCCGGCATCAATGACAGTCTGGTTATTGCGGGGATTTAAACTGTCATATTGTTCGGCAGCCAGAGTGATGCCTTTATTCAGGTTTATTTCTTCATGATAAGTACCGGGGGCAACCAGGATAATATCGCCGGTTGCAGCAGCATTTACGGCTGACTGGATGGTGGAATAATTTTGAGGGACCCTGAGGGTAGCCGCCTGAACAGCATGAGCCGAGAGGAAATAAAACAAAGTGACTGCCAGTGATATTGAAATTATTTTGACCTTAAATTTATGCATTGATTTAATGCCGGGAAAGCCAACCGGTGATCGCATTATTCCAGACTGAAATGTCAGTTGTGACGGTGAAACAGGGTTGGCCGTTAAAAGTTGACGGCAGGGGATCCGGATAACCGCCCGTGCCCAGCCAGACCATGATATTGTTGGAACAGCCGGCCAGTTTTCCTTCGGGCAGACCCATGCCTGAGCTGTTGGCGGGCTGATCCGCCCGGAAAATATTGTTGTGCAGCGAGATCCGGGGCGCAATGCCGCTTGAGTCCCATTTAAAAAATTCGCCGTGTCCGGGTATCAATCCTTTATTTTTGTATACACCGAAAACCGGTTTTAACCTGATAAGTGAATTTTTGATGGTGATGATATTATTGCCGGAATCGCCGGGCATGGGATCCTGACCGTCATAAGTGCGTGAGCTGATGCCGGTATAGCAACCGTTTAAAAGAGAATCTTCGATCAGTCCGCCATAAAGATAATCATCCTGGATGCAATCGTCACGGATATTTTCAAGATGAACTCCCCTGACATGAAAATTTTCGGCTGAAGAGCTGAAGTTGATGGCATCTCCGTAGTTGGTAATTGTAGTGTTTTCCACAACGGGATCGGCAGAATAGAAAGTCATGGCGGATGTACTGTGCATATAGTCCCAGGTAGTATGGGGATCGGAAGTTATCTGTTCGGGATAACTGCCGGTAATAGTTCCGCCCGAGAAGCAAATCCCGGGGCCGCCAACCAGAACGGGATAATTAAAACTGTCCTGAACCGGCCATTGGGCAGTCCAAACAGCCGTCCGGGCGTCAACCCTGGTGCCGGCTGCCAGATGGTCATATTTTGTATTGAAGCGCTCTTTCTGTAAACCATTTAGTGTCAGGAGAGGCCCCGGCCGGTCCAGGCAAGAAACCTGATTGGCGGGCGATGGGGAAAGACTGCCGGTAGGGGATACTAGGTAGTTGTTTCTCCAAATGACATAATCGATCCCGTCAACGTGGCCGCTCCCGTCAAAATCTCCCAGTCTTTGTCCGGAGGTGACTGTCTGATTATAATTATCCAACCAGATGACATAATCCAGGCCGTCAACACGTCCGTCCAGGTTGGCATCACCGTTTATGGCCTGAACAAAAACGGGTGAAAGAAAAAATAATATAAAGAGGATTAAAACAGACCAAATCCGGCCCATATATTAAAGATAACATAATTGGGATATGTCAATTAAGAGGAAATGCAGTTTAATTTTACTGATTGTAATTATTCAGCCATATGACATAATCCACCCCGTCAACTTTGCCGTTTAAGTTAAAATCACCGGAGACTGAACCGTTGTTTACGCTTTTGTTATAATTATTCAGCCAGATGACGTAATCCACCCCGTCGACTTTGCCGTCCTTATTAGCGTCACCCGGCAAAATTCCTCCGGATGGTTGAAGACTGAGAGTCACACCGGCAGAAACTGTCGGCGGGGGCGCTTGTGAGTTGATGACTGTAAACTGATCGGTAATTTGCCCGGCAATATTTTTGAAATAACCGGTAGCTTTGTTCTGAATTCCGCCGGCATTAAAAGTGATAAAAAGAGCACCGTATTTTGCCTGCTGATCTGAAGTATAAACATTTGCCCAAATATAATTGCAGCCGCTACCGCCACCGTAGGGATATGCAGCAGGCGGGCATCTGTCCTGGTTTCTGATAGAAGCACCGCCCAGACCTGACACAAAGACGAAAGATTTTCCCGGAGCAACAAGAAGCGAATTCTGGTTTTGAGGGATACCGTTTAAGAGAGGGTGAGCGGAGGAATCGACAGTCAGATTTTCCATTGAAGTTAAAGTTTTCGTCCGCTGGTAACTGTGTTCATGAGCTGTAGCTATTATTGCCCCGTATTTTCTGCAGGTTTCATAATCGGGCCAACCCTGCTCATTGCTTTTATTGCCTAACTGCATATAAGTCTGGTTTTTATGCCAGGCGCAGATTTTCCACTGATGATTGTCTGCAGCCAGCTGGGATTCGATAAAAGAAGGATCCCCGTCTTCTTTGGCGACAACAAATTTCAAACCCTGCCAGGCGAAGGCATAGCTGGAAGGCAGATTGCCCGATGGGGGGGTCAATCCAATTTGGCTTAATTTATTTTTAAAATAAGCGGCATAACCGTCTGAATCCCAATTATCGTGATTGCCGTCAGCACCAAGGTAGGGAAAACCGGTGCCCAATGTTGCATCAACCATCTGCTTCCATTTTTCGGGACCGTCATCATAATCAAAATCCCCCAGATGCATCACGATTTGGGCATTTTCATTTTTAATCAGGTTAAGTACCGCCTGGAAGTTATCGCCCGCCCCCGAATCACCGATAAAAGCTACTTTCAAATTGACAGCGGCAGGATCAGCGGACAAAAGCGGAGAAGCATTAGTAATAAACAGTATCAGAATGGTTAAGGGAATAAGAATTTTTTTCATAAACTATTTATTATAATTATTCAACCAGATGACATAGTCAAGGCCGTCTATTTTTCCCGAGTTATTAAAGTCACCATTAACTGCTCCCGTAGCCTGCTGATTGTAATGGTTAAGCCAGACAACGTAATCCAGCCCGTCCACTTTGTTGTCCCCATTGGCATCACCGGGTTTCAGCGTTATCGGCGGAGTAATTTTGGTGGGAGCAGTAGTTGGAGTGGAAGTAACGGGGGTATAATCACCTATTTTAACAGCAATATCATCTTTGAGGCTTGATACTGACAAGGTAAGTGACCCGGTAGCACTTGTGGTCATGTTGGAAGTCGAGGTGACTGTCCCGTTATAGGTATTCCACCATTCGACTTTCAGGCTTTTATTGGCTGAAAAACCGGAGACAGTGACGGTGCCGGACTGGTTGGCAATAGCCACACCGTCGTTGACTTTTTTCCAGGTATGGTTCTTATTCTGGATCCAAAGATGGGCGCGGTTGCCTGTTTTGTGCTTTTGTCCGAAGACGCGCAGATTTGAATTGGAAACAGAGGGAGCAGCATCGATATAGGCGCCTTTATTAAGAGGCACGTTTGCAATGAATTTATAGAAATTGCCGAATTCATTGCGGTGGTCCCAGGTTTGTCCTCCGGTGCCGCAATTGGGCAGGCCGGGATTGTAGATATGGCAGCGGCCGGGGATTCCGCCCCAGATGCTGTTGTGCAGCCAAAGGCCATTGGTGGCATTGTTGCGGAAAAGATCATCGGCGCTGCCCGACCAGGCGGTTTCCCCCCGGATAAAAGGCTTGGGAGCTCCCTGTGTATTAAGTGTACCGTCTGCCTTGAGAGCACTTCTCTGGATGCTCAGTAAAGAAGTAAACTCCGCCTCATCAAAAAAGCCGGGATCCTCATCCCTGGCGTACATATGCTGATCAGCGTAATCGACGTCCGGATAGTTGCCGTCCTTATTGTTCCAGAGAAAAAACGGGTAGCCTTCTCCGTAAAAAGAGGTAGAGACCAGATGGCCGTTGGGATGATCGTATGTGCAGTCCTTGCCGGAAACAGTCACGTCGAAGACACGGCAATTCATGTATTTACCCAGTTCATCAACCATGATCCAGTGAAGTCCGTCGGCAGGTCCGGGAGGGCCTTCATTCAGGAGTTCCCAGGAATGGATGCTGGTCGAATAACCCCAGCGTGCCTGCAGGTAGCGCCACCAGGCTTCATGAAGAAACCTTGTTTTGGTTTTGCCACCAGTTTCCCGGCCGTTGCCGTAAAATAAATCCCCGTTTTGGCTGTAAGGTTGAGCTGAAAGGGTGCCGTTATATTCAAAGAAACGCCAGAGCAGGTCATTTTTTTCCAGGATGACCGGCTTGAAAGTCAGGCCTTTCGTTTCGGCATAGGCGAGGGCTTTATCAAAGGCATAGGCATTTCTCTGGTTGACGTAATAATGCTGGGCAACCCAGGGTTTGTAAATCAAATTGGGCCCGAATGATGACCCGATGACTTCCTCAAGCCAGATGTAATCAACAAAGGCATGTCCTTTGCCGGCTTTGGCAACACTGATATAAATCGGATTGAAAAAATCGCGGTCGCCTGAGTTAAAAGTGCCGCTGACAATAGTCCAGCCCGGATTCTGGGGATCGGGACTGTTGTTCCAGCCGGAACCGGAACTGCTTGAAGCAATGACAGTGCCTCCGGGAGAGGTGCAGCTGGTTTGATTGGGGAAAGTCGAGCTCCAGTGGAGAACTTCAAACGGACCGGTCATGTCCAGGGTACGGTAGCGGACGCGTATCCGGTAATTGGTGTTCCTCTTGGCGGGAATAGCTGCCAAATTCCAGCCGCCTCCGGTAACCAGGCAGGGTGTGTAGTTAAAGACATTGCCGCCTCCGGTTGTGTCTGCATTCAACCACCAGTAAACTTCAGATCCTGAGGCTGCCGGGGGCATGGTCAAAGAAGGATAGGCATTTTTAAAATTGGGATCATTGGGATAGCTGATCCTGGGGTTTGGTTCCTGGGATTGGTGCAGGGTATTTACAGAGCGCCAGGGGCTCCAGGCAGCCCCGAATACATACTTTTGTGAAAACCAGAAACGGCTTAACTGAATGTTGTTGGCGCCCATACCCTCAAACTCGTACTGATTGCCGGTTACCGGATTTTCAATATCCATATTGCCGGCGTTCAAGTTGAAACCAAGTCCCGGAAAATAAGTGCCGTCATCAAATTCGAAATAGCGGGGATCGGCAGATGCGGCTTTGACAAAACCGTGTTTCCCGCTTGCGATGACGGAAAAGGAAGCGGCCGGAGTTTCTGTCGTACCGGAACTGTCCGTTACCCTGATTTTATACTGCCAGGTACCGGTCTTGTCCGGCGAGAAGCGGATTTTCCAGGAATAATTACCCGTCGGATAAAACCATTCCTTGTTGGATTTCAGGCTGTCGCTAAATTCCTGGTGGTAGAAACCCGGCTGCTGGAAGGATTGGCCTGAGGGAGAAGTAAAAACACCGTTGACGGTAATGCCGGTAGCCGGGGCAATTCCGGCCGGCGGGGAGTTGGTAAAGGGGAGGTAGGGATTTTTAAATGAGGAGCTGATATTGAAGCTGATTTCCAATTTATTATACATAGGAATATTGCTGCCTGAGTATTGGCTGCGGTTGTCCTGGATGGAGCTGACCGAAGGGGCGGCCTTGATTGATTGCGGGAACGAAAGAGAGGTCAACAGCAAGGCAAGGACTAACAGACCGTTTTTCATGAGGATTCAAATACCTATTTCCTGACAATAACAGGCAGCAGTTTTGCCAATATTCCGGTTGAGACAAAAAAGACGGCAAGCAAAACAAAAAAATTCAGATTTTCGCTGATGCCGGCTCTGGGCAGTTCCGCGGGAGGAGTAGAATTAACTCCGCCCTGACCTACCGGAGTAACGGTAGGCGTCCGCGTCGGCGTCATGGTAGGGGTGAGAGTGATTGTCGGCGTCGGCGAAGGTACTCCCGGAGGCATGTCTGTCGGTGTGGGAGTAACTGAAGGAGTTGATGTGGGTGCACAGGTTACGGTGACATCATCGCAGATCGGTCCGAACGTGTCATCCTGGGCTTCAACACCTGACAGATAATTAAAGAGTAAAAACAGCACAATCAAGGCTTTGGCAAGCCTTATCAAGGTCATAAATCCATTTTTGACGATCAATGGGATATTGTCAAGCCTGAGGCTGATGAAGATTTGACTTTTTTCTTTTTCCAAGATGTACTGATAGTAATAAGACTTTTGCATGTGAAAAAAAATTTTCTTAAATTAGCGTTAATACTCTTCAGTTATTTAATTTTTAACATCGTATTAAATGATGCTGCTTATGCAGCTGTTTGTAAGGGCACCTGTGAGTTTTACGCAGACGGCTGTAAAAAAGGATCCATTGAGACTAAAGGACAATGTGATGCTCCATTAATATGTTGTGAATCAACTGCAAGTACACCAAAACCAATTGAATCCTGTAATTCCGGCAACTGTAAAAATGACTGCCTCTGTAAAGGAAATACACCAAGCGAATGCAACGCGGCTTGCGGAGAATCCGACGAAACTCCAAAGGAGCCAACGGTAATTCCCACTCCGGCCAAAAAACCGGGAGAAACAGAAGATGTTTGCAGCGGGACGTGCCGCTTTTATGGTGACGGCTGCCGATCTGGAGAGAAGAAAACTATAGGGGTATGTTCTGAACCTTTAATTTGCTGTGAAAAACCAACCAGTCCGGGAAAAACCAATTCCTGTCAGGGAAAATGCGAGTACTACCTGGAAGGATGCGGTTTCGGGCTTTCGGTTTCTTCACACTCCTGTGGATCGGACAAACTGATTTGTTGTGAGCCTAAAGACGGAGTAATAGATCCCAAAATGGGGACTTATATCCCTGATTGTGACGGAACTTGGGTACCTGAAGATATTCCATGTTCCCTCGAAGGTGAAAGCAACGGTGCGTTTCCCGGTTTCAACTGTTGCAATCAATTTTCCAATCCCGGTATGGGAGTTTACAATCCTATTCCGGACCAAGCAGCTCGGGATGCTTTAGAATTATACGGTTATTGGCATATCCCAATCACTTCCTGTTACGGGCAATGCGAATGGGGATCGGACAGCTGTTCGATTTTTAATAAATTGCCGGCATACGGGACATGTCCGGGACAAAAAGACGGTGCTCCGGTTGCCTGTTGCGGAGAAAGCATTGCCAACGCCGGCGCAGGACAATGTTTGAAAGGACAAAACTATTGTGAAGATGGAGATTTCGACAGCGTTAATATCTGCCGGCCCGACAAAAAAGGTTACGCAAAATATTCCTGCGCTGAAGGCTATTTTTGCCCACCCGGCGGAAGCCATTGCATTCCCAGTTTGACAGCAGAAGATATATTAAATCCTCAAAAGGGAAAAATATTTGAATCCTGTAATTTTAACTTTGAATGCGCCACGAATTATTGTAATCCACGAATTAATAAGTGCGATTTGAATATAGAAAATACTTTTGCAATGGTACAAAATAGTCTGCTCGGTACAACATATCAAAACGAAAATCCGATTTCCCCATATATTCCCGTAGGTTGGTCCGGTTTAAGCTCTGCAACTGAAATATTTTTAAATGAAGTTTTGAATAACATTACAAATTTCAATGCTTATTGTGATCCAAATGATTCAAAATATAATTTAAGTGAGTGCGGAGAGTCTATAGCTACAGGTCTAGGTTTGAGTTTAATAGTTGCCGCACCCGAATTATTACCGGCACTGGGACCGGCAGAACAAGCATTGCAATTAACTCTTTTTAACCTTGCTTCAAAAATTCCTGAGGCAGGACTCATAGGCGCTTCAGCAAGAATAATTAGCAAATTTGCCATACCCGCTGCAACTACCTATGATGCTTATCTGATAAATTTATATAAGACTTCATGTAACTTTGGGGATATTGAGGCTTGCGGAATTGCTCAAGATTTAGCAATATCCAGCTATGCCGGTTGGACAGCATATACATGGAATTTACTTCCCGATCTTTCCCATCCGGAATACGGAAGGTTAGTGGATGTAAATTTTGAAGATGATTTGCCTACCGTATTACCACCTGGGATGATTAACTATATTAATCCTGATGATTTAGACACGGTATATCCGCCAGTAAATCTGCAACCGGCTATTGTCGCTCCGGAAGATCTTAATATATTAGGCAAAGGGAGCTTTGGAGTAACCTATTTAGGTCCGGATAATACTTTATATAAAATTTACGACGATCCGAAAAGAGGGGCAAATATTGCTCAAATGGAATTTTATAAAAATAATAAAGGAAAACATTGGTGGGTGACATTTAAAGGATATATCACACAAAATGGTAAAGTAGTCGGTTTTAAATCTCAATATTTCCCAAACACAATCAGCTGGAAAGATTTTACCCTGAATGGAGGTAAATTGACTGAATATGAAATTGAAAGATCAATTCGTCAATTTGATGAATATCAGAGTACAATCGGCATGACTCATACAGACCTTTTCCGCTGGCCGGATATGGTTAAACTTGATCCCAAGATAGCAAATTATGAAAGATATGGTTGGTTAAAAGCTAATAATATTTTAGTTTACACTTCACCGGTTGACGGTTCACGTTGGATTATTCCAATTGATTTTCAAAACTGGGGTGGTGCCACTAAGTATCTTTATCCAGCAGAGAAATATACATATGAAGAGGCCTTGGAACTTGAAAGGAATTTCTTTGAATACGGATTACGAAAGTTTTCTTTAGGGTATTAATTACCACAAATTGAAAGTGACTGTAAAAGTTTTTGAAATATTTTGACTAGATTCATCAATTTCCTGATTCTGGAAGGGATTCAAAATTTGCCCGGTAACAGGATTAAATGAGTCCGCGGTTGATACTGATTGAGACTGAGAAATACCGGATATACGCTTGAAAAATTTGCGGTATTTTTTCATTTCGTAATTTGCTTTGATCTCGGCATCTTTTAAAGCTTCTTTCTCAGCCTCTTTTTCCCAAACGGACTTGTCGGATACAACATAATCCGGGTCGGAAATTAATTTTGCTCCAAAACTGTATAGCTTGGAAGTCAAAGATGTTATTTTGGATAAATCAGTCAATGATACGATAAGTGTTTTATCAGCTCTTACCCCCAAAGTTGACTCGTTAAAGGCAATTCCGGGAATTGTTTTAATTTCGTTTTCGATGATATTTTCCGGGGCAACCCCTTCTCTTTCCAAGTAATTTCTGATCGCATCAGTGTTAGCGGTGATCGCAGTCGCGGCAGTTGATGCATCAGGATATGAATCAGAGAGGGTTATTATAAATTTAGCGCTGTCTGCCGGTGCGGAAACAGTACCGGTACCCGTAACGGTGATCTCCAGTGGATTTGACAGCTGGAAGTAGCCCCAGACGATAAGGATTAAAGCGATTATGACAATCGAATATTTTAGGATCTTTTTAGGCAGGTTCATTTAAATTCAGTATATCTTCGGGGAAAAAGGAATGTCAACCGTGTCAACCGGTTTACTTACCCATGAATCATTTGCATCTTGCCATGCGTTATCTTTATTATTAGATTATGCGCTTAACCCTTATATTTGCCTCATTGTTCTTTTTTGTAACTCCGGTCTCTGTTCTGGCACAGGTTGAAACAGCCGTAAATCCGGCTGAACTGGCGCAATGTTTGGCATCAAATAACTTCACCATGTACGGCCGCTCAGGCTGCAGCGCCTGTGCCATGGAAAAGGAATTTTTCGGCAGCGCTTTTTCCCAGGTGCCGTATGTCGAATGCGATGCGTCAGATGAAAACAGGGCAATTTGCGACAGCAAGGGCATATCAGCATATCCGACCTGGGAGGATGCCGGCGGCAGCCAGTATAGAGGAGCCATACCTCTTGCCAAACTGGCAGAACTGTCGGGCTGCCAGGCAAAACCGGAGAGCCAGGAGAAGAAGGTAGAATTCGCGGTGGACATACCAAAGGTGAGTCTGCCAAAAGTTGGCATAGACGGCGGCGGAATAGTCAGAGTGCTGTCCGAGGCGGGCATTAAGTATTGGGGCATCTTTCTGGCGGGCTTGATATCGTTCCTGGCGCCCTGCCTGATCCCTTTGTTTCCTTCTTATTTTTCCATCATCACCGGTTACACTTTTGCCGATCTTTACGGTTTGGATTCCTTTCTGGTCAGAAAAAGAGTATTTCTTTCCGCAGTCTTTTTTTCGCTGGGTTTTGCCATCATCTTTACTCTCCTCGGAGCAACGGGTTCTTTGGTCGGACTTTTTATAAACAATAATCTGCCGTTGCTTTTAAAAATCAGCGGTTTTCTGATAATGCTTCTGGGTTTGGTCCAGATCGGCAGGATCAAAATACCGGCTTTGGAGTTTGATTATGCCTGGGTGGTGCAGAGACGCCTGACGCGCCTGGGGTATTTTTCGGCAACCGTTGCCGGGGTTGCCAGCGCCCTTTGCTGGATTCCCTGCATCGGTCCGATTTTGGCTTCAGTCCTCTTGCTTTCCTCCCGGTCTCAGACAATTGCCGAAGGCATGCTGATGCTGTTGATTTATTCTTTGGGATTGTCCCTGCCGTTTCTTCTGGGAGGTTTGTTTTTCCACCGGGTTTTTGACTTTTTCCATAACCACAGATCATTACTGCACCGTATTTCACAACTGGCCGGGCTGGTGCTGATTGCCTTCGGACTGGTTATCTTTTTAGGCAAATACAGCATGTTATTGGACTTGTATTATGCCAAATTGGGCAATCTGCCCCTGCCGCAAAACTTACTGAAATACAACATACCGCTCATCAAGGGTCTCCAATAAATATATTGGCATCAATATATTGCATCTGGTATATTATTGTGAATGCAAAATCCGATTTCCCCTTTTGTCATGGTCATTTTCGGCGCCACAGGTGATTTGACTGCCAGAAAGCTGATGCCGGCCCTCTACAATTTGACGGATCAGGTACTTTTGCCGGACAGATTTTTTATCGTCGGGGTAGCCAGGAGAAGTTTTTCGGATGTCCAGTTCAGGAGTTTGATGCTGGAGGCAGTCAACCGTTTTTCCAGGAATAAAATCAAGGATGAGGTTTGGAAACAGCTGGAAAAAAATTTATATTACCAGCAGGGATTGTTTGAAGATAAGGAACCCTATAACAGTCTGATCCCTCGGCTTAAGTCTTTTGACGACGAGCTGGGGGCCTGTATAACCAGGTTTTTTTATCTGGCGACTCCTCCTCAGAATTACAGCCAGATTCTTTCCCATTTAAGCGAAACCAAACTGTCCGAAGGCTGCGGACAGGGGTCAAGCAAATGGACCAGGGTGCTGATAGAAAAACCCTTCGGCAAGGATTTAAACGAAGCCAAAAAGCTGGAAGAACAGCTGTCCCGGACTTTTGATGAAAAACAAATTTACAGGATAGACCATTATTTGGCTAAAGAGACTATCCAGAATATACTGACTTTCCGTTTTGCCAACCCGATCGAATGGCTGTGGAATAAGGATTATATCGACCACGTCCAGATAACGCTGGCGGAAAGCGGAGGAGTAGGCAACCGGGGCAAGTTTTATGAAGGCGTCGGGGCTCTCAAAGATGTAGGTCAAAACCATTTGATGGCCATGCTGGCTTATATAGCCATGGAGGAACCTCAAACCATGACTGCCGCAGATACCAGAAAAATGAGGGTCGAAGTCCTGGAGAAAATCCGCTGCCAGGATGAAAAAAGCTTGGATTTAAATGTGGTTTGCGGTCAGTACGGACCGGGTTTGGTCCACGGCCGGCAGACGGTTTCCTACCGTCAGGAAAAAGATGTGGCAGCCGATTCCCTGACGGAAACTTTCGTGGCTTTTAAATTATTTATTGATAACCCCCGCTGGGACGGCGTACCTTTTTACCTGAGGACTGGCAAAAGACTGGCAAATGATACAACCAGGATAGACATCCAGCTTAAAAACCGTGAATCCAAGCTTTTCCAGCAGTTCCATCTGATACAAAATGCGCCGGGAAATGTACTGACGATCAGAGTGCAGCCCAAAGAGGGGATCACTTTGCGATTATTGGCAAAAGTTCCCGGTTTGGTTTATGAAATGAAACCGGTTGATATGGATTTCTCGTATTCGACTTCCTTTAAAAAGGAAATAATCGATTCCTATGAAAAGATTCTGGTTGACTCAATGGTTGGCGACCAGACTCTATTTGCCACGGCCAACGGTTTTGCCGCCACCTGGGAGTATATAACCAGTATCCTGAACGGCTGGGGAAAACAACCTCCCCCCAAGTTTCCCAATTACCGGGCCGGTAGCATGGGGCCGGCAGAATCAATTAAACTGATTGAACGGGACGGCAGGCGCTGGATGGAACACTAAGAGTTTATGATATTCTATAAACAGATATGAAACTTGGATTTATAGGTCTTGGCAGGATGGGGCAGGCGATGGTTTTGAATTTTTTGGAGAAAGGGATTGAGGTGGTGGTTTACAACAGGACGGCCGGCAAAATGGATGATTTAAGTAAGGCTGCCGGTAATCCTCCCAATTTGGTCAAAAGCAATTCATTTAGAGATTTTTTGGCAAAACTCCCCAAACCCAGGATCATCTGGCTGATGGTGGACCATGGAAAAGCTGTTGACGATGTAATCGGAGAATTGATACAGAACGGACTGGAAAAAGATGATATTGTTATAGATGGAGGCAATTCTTTCTATAAAGATTCTGTTAGGAGATTCGAGCATTTAAAATCAAAGGGAGTTCATTTTTTGGACGCCGGTACCTCGGGCGGAATCGAAGGTGCCAGGAACGGCGCCTGTCTGATGGTCGGCGGGGAGAAAGCTGTTTTTGAAAAAGTCCGCCCATATTTCGAAAAAGCTGCGGGAAAAAACGGGATTGCTTCTTATTTCGGTCCTGCCGGGGCGGGACACTTTGTAAAAATGGTCCACAACGGAGTCGAGTACGGTATGATCCAGGCAATCGGTGAAGGATTTGAGATTTTGGAAAAAAGCAACTATAAACCTGATTTGGAGAAAGTGGCCGTAAATTGGTCCAAAGGCAGTGTGGTCCGCGGCTGGCTGATGGATCTGCTGGCCAAAGCCTTGCGAGAAAATCCAGGACTTCGGGAAATAGAAGGCAGAGTCGGAGGCGGTTCAACCGGCGAATGGACTGTTGAGACGGCTAAAAACCTAAACGTAAAAACGCCGGTTATTGAAGCTTCGCTTAAAGCCCGCAAGGAGTCTCAAAGAGTGCCAACCTTTGCCGGAAAGGTTGTGGCGGCGTTACGAAAGCAATTCGGGGGACATGAATTTTTCAATATTTCAAGACAGGAGGAAAAATGATATATCTTGGAGCGGACCACGGAGGATTTCAACTCAAAGAGAAAGTAAAGGAGTGGCTTTCCGAGTGGGGATTAGAATTTAAGGATATGGGTAACAGGCTGTATGAAGAGGGGGACAATTACCCTGATTTTGCTTTTGCCGTAGCCTCGAAAGTCTCGGAAGATGAGGAGAAAAACAGGGGAATCCTGATTTGCCGTTCAGCTGTGGGCATGGTGATTGCCGCCAATAAAGTCAAAGGAGTGCGGGCGGCGGCAGTTTACGACGGGAAGATGGCCGAAAAATCCCGGCAGCACAATAACAGCAACGTCATCGGATTGTCAGGAGATAACCTGACGGAAACCGACGCTAAAAAGATCTTAAAAACCTGGCTGGATACGCCTTTTTCCGATGAAGACCGCCACCGCCTACGGGTTGGGCAAATTGAAGAATTCGAGAAGCAGACAACCGGTTAAATAGGTGTAGCTTTGTTCCACCTGGAGGGTGTAGCCTCGGGGTCCTGGAGGGTGTAGCCTCGGGGTGTAGCTTTGTTAGAGTTTGTCGCTGCCGAGGATGATCAGGATGTCGGTATCTGCCAGAGGCTTTTTCTCCCCGGCCGGCATTTCCGATATTTCCGCACCGGCGGCTTTGGCGACTTCGGACAGCATATCTTTCTTATTTCCGGAAATATCTATGGCAAGGGTTTTGGCATAGTCGTTATTGGCGGCTGCAGTTTTTTGGATGACCTGAACTTCAATCACTTTTTTCGGCAATTCACTGGCGAAGCTATCGGTTATGCCTGTGACTTCCGTTCCGTTGTAAACAGCGACTTTAACCTTTCCCGACGGGCTTGCGGTGATACCGGCAATGGCCGGAGTCGCGGATATCTTTATATTTTTTGAATTTTCAACAAAGGCCTCATTTTGGGAAGGAGTGCCGGTAGGCACAAGCAAAGGTCCGACTTCGACGATGACATTGTCCACAGGGTCATAAAGTACTGCTTTTTTGGCTTCTGCGTATAGAAGAACCTTGTCACCGACTTTGGCACGGGCAAAAAAAGCCTGATCCTTGAGTTTTGAAAGGTCGGAAATAGTGGCGATGGTGGGAATCTCACCCTGAGGCAGTTTGATGAGTTTTCCTACTTTATCGATTATTGTCTGGGCTGAATCCGATGGGTTGATTGAGGCCTGTTTCAGAATGTCCTGGGTTTTTTTAAATTGCGAGCGGTAGTATAAAGAGCCGCCGGTACCGATGAGGGCAACGACCAGGACTAGGAGAAAGCCCAGGAAAAGACCTATTTTTTTAAAATCGTATTCCTGTAAACTCATTAAATTGTGTACTAAGAATAGCTTTTTATGCCATTTTGTCAATACTGAGAAATCCGGGTCAGTCCGGTTTGCGCAGGCTGGTATTGCGGCTGGATTTTCAATTCTTTGGCATAAAGTTTGGCTGCAGTTTGCCGCTCTCCCTGTATTTCATGGATTACCCCGAGATTGTAATGGGCGAGGGGATATTTACGGTTTATTTTTAAGGTCATTTCATAGTTTGTCTTGGCAAGGTCATACTTTTTATTCTCCAGGTAAAAATTGGCCAGATTGAAATATGCCGGTGCAAAACCCGGCCGCAATTCAATAGCCTCCCTGTACAGGGACACGGCCAGTTCTTTATTGCCCAGCTTCCGGTTCGTATTGGCCAGGTTTATATAATCGGCATAATCTTCAGGATCGATATCGATGGCCTTTTGATATTCCCCGGCTGCCTGTTCGAAGAGTTCCAGATGGCTCATAAATGTACCTATCGAGTTACGGATGATGCTCTCGTCCCTTTTTCTTTTGAAATGAATCGCGCTACCTGCTTGGGAAATATTTGCGGCGGTAATCTCATAGGCGGAAATTACAGGCTGATTTTTTTCCTCCCGTTTGAGGTAGAGGGCTGTCAGATTGTCCAGATAGACAAGTGCCCAATCCGGGTCCCGGTAAAGGGCAACTACCAGGTTTTTATTCAAAGGATTGGTATGGTCAAGCAGGAAAAAATTGATATTATATTCTTCCGCCAGAGGCTGATAAGGTTCGAGCTGCTGGTTGATCCGGCGGTATCTTTCGTAGAAGGTAAGAGTCTCCGGGACAGTAGGATCCAGGACCGAACCGTGGATAAAGGTTTTATACTGTGGGTAGAGCCGCCAGTTGAGATATGCCCCGAATTTATAGGTATTGAACAAATTTCCTTCCAGGCGGTTTTTAAGGACAAAATCGGCGGCTTTTTGAGGATAGCTGATTTCCGAAATTCCGAAGCCAAAACGCCGGGTTTGGTTGTCATGACGGTAAAAATCATTGGTGATTACGCTTTTGGCCAACGACAGCATAAAGATGATAAAACCGATTTTGACGGCAAAGGAAAATAATATGACATAGCTGTTTATCCGACGCATGAAGGCTGTTTTTAAGGTCAGGAAATTTCTGATGGCTTTCCGGCAGTTATCCAAAAGGGGGGGCAGAATTAAAGCTACGCCCAAGGCGAAATAACTGATAAACCTGACCGCGTTTAACGAGAGTATTAAAAAGCCCGTCAGAATAAGGACATCTGCCAACCTGAGCTTGCGCAAATTAAACAGCAGAACAAGGAAGACCGACGGTATGAGCCAGGCGTAAAGGGTTAACGAGAGGCGGGTATTGAGATTGCTGGCGGCAAAAGGGCTTTCATATTCGGAGATGGTTTTGATGATCTCCTGGTTGGCAGCGACTAAATGCCGGACGGACCAGATAAGACTTTGGATGCCGAAGGGATTAATCGAGCTTACAATCATAGTTCCAGATAGGAGACAGAAAAACAATTTTATTTTCCAATCGAGCAAAGGATTATTTTTAAGAGGAAGTTTTTTGAAGAAACCGGCGAATTTCCGTACCAGCATTGGTAAGAGGAATGAGGCAATAATCAGAAAGGTAATCAAAAAAGAGCCGTGAACATTTGAAAAGAGAATCTGGACAAGCAATATGGAAGCGGCAGTCAGCAACAGCCTGGCGTTTTTCAGGTTGTATTTTTTTTGACCGTTTAGTGCCGAGACGAGAATATAAATTGCTGCAGTCAAAAGAAGCGACAGCAAATCAGCCCTCAACATAAAACGCTCCTGCGCAACCAAAAGCGAGACGACCATCAGAATTGTGACGGAAATGGGTGACACTTTATTTTTGAGATGGAAAAAAAGAATAATGGAAACCAGGGTTAAGACTATCAGTACCTGCAGAAAAACCAAACCCGACCAGCTGAATAGGCTATGCAGGCGGAAAAGAAACAGATATAGAAGCCATTCAGGCAAAACCGTGCTGCAGCTTGTGAGGGGAAAGGAAAAAACACAGCCGGAGGGCAGGCCGTTTTGGGCGATATAACGGCCGTAGGCAAGGTAATTCAGCGTATCGGGATCAAGGATTTCGAAGGCTGACAAAGAAAATGCCAACAAGAATAGAGACGATATAAGGAGAAAATTCAGTATTTTCATTACCAGGTAAATTCCTTTTTCTGGCCGACACCGGAAAACCACAGGCCGTGTTTCATCAGTTGGTCGTTTACGGGCGGTTCAAGATCGACAATTGTTCCGCCGTAGACAGGAGAAGTAGCAGTTGATATTTTATAGGCAAAATAAATCCTCTCCGAGTCGACCATATTAGAATAAACAGGAATGATTTTGGTATTGATGTTACTGGTATTCAATTGCGCTTCACTGCTCCAGCTAGTCATATTATCGGTTGAAGTTTTATAGAAGACATTGGCATCACTGGTGCCGTCGTCGACTGTTTTGTGGTAAATACAGTAAACCGTAGCGGATTCCTCGTCGATTGAGATGGCAGTATGCACGATATCCTGACCCGAACCGGTATCATCCGAGGAGATACAGTCGGTTTTGGTAGAAAATGATGCGCCGTTCCAATAGGCACTTCTGACTTCGGAAAGGTCGTCGGTGCCGGGAGAATGAATGTAGATGATATAAATATCAAAGGTATTCCTTCTGATGGCAACTGAAATGGGGTTAGGATTCTTAGCAGTTTGATCGGTGACGTCCGTGTCGATATCCTGCCAACCGCCCCAGCTTGACTGGTTCCAGATATTATATTCAAGGTCCGCGACACTATCGCTCTCGTCAAGGCGGATGAGTATGGCATCCCCGTCCGGCAAAGACATAAGGGCGATCGGATCTGCAGCATCCTGGGGGTTAGTACCCACATTAGCCCAATTGCCGGCGTCATCACAGGATGAGGAACAGCTGACGATGCGGGATTGGGGGGCATTTTGGTCAGTCCAGGCTGCATAAATTTCACCGTCAGTCGCCCTGATAATGGTACCGTTGGTATCAAGATCAACAGTTACGGTGCCGGAGGTAATATCAACAGCCGTCAGAAGGGTATCACTGTTGGCGGTGTCGACCCTGGTATACATCCAATTGCTATTGGTTCGGTCACTGTGGATGATATGAATATAATTGCCGGTCAGATCTCCGGGAGTCCAGCGGTCATACCAGATAGCGACATTCTGGCAGTCGACAGTATCAGTAATGGTGGTTTGGCCGGTCCAACTGGCTCCGCCGTCGGTAGTTTTAATAAAATAACATTCCCCGTCGGTATCGCGGTAGAAAAAATACCCGGTCAGATCGGAAATGAAGACCATCTTCGGTTGGTCATACCATGCAGAAACATTATTGTTGGCTGAAGCGTCAATCGTCACATCGGCATCGGCGGCTATTTGCCACTGTCGTGTTTCGGAAAAAACTGTTCGGGCTGAGGAAACGGGAGTCGGCGTGATCCCGATATTTGGTGAGGGCTGAGGTGAAATATCGGAAAGGGCAGGAGAAATTGTTGCTGGCTGGGTAGCTTCTAAAGGTATGAGTGACAGACCTGATTCGATCTCGGGTTCAAAAGATAAACCGGGAATTATCTGGCCGGCAGGGTCAACAGTTTCTTCCATTAAAGTCGGAGAAGGGCTAGGTTGAGGCGATTCTGCCGTTAATTGACCCGATTCAAAGACCATAGGCCCCAGCAGGTAAAATTGGGGAGAAAGCTCCGGCGGGTCGAAAATATAAGCCAGTTTCAAACTGTCACCTTTTTTCAGGCTGACATCCCAATAGATTTTTGATTCGGTAAAGACGGAAGTGCTTTCTCCCAGAATTTGGCCATCTCTGGACATTCCCATTAAGGGCAGGGGATTAATTTTGCCGTAAAATCCGTTATCATAGTCGACAGCGTTTGGCTGGACGGCAAAGTGAAGATGGGGACCGGTTGAAAGTCCGGTATTACCTGAGTATCCGATTAAGTCACCTTTTGAGACATTTTGACCTGCTGTAACCATAGTTTGACTCAGATGGCCATAATATGATCTGCCCCAATCATGTTTGATAATAATAGTAACACCGTACACATCCGGACCTGAGAGTGTAATCAAGCCGTCGTCGGTTGCCAGAAGGGGAGTGCCCTCCGGCATGGCAAAATCCTGAGCATCATGGGCATTAAGACCGAAACTGCGGTATCTGCCGGCCAGCCAATCACTGTCGGGAGTTTCGCCAAATCCCAGCGTCAGCGGAAAACTCCCTTCAAATGGCAGACCCAGGACAGAGCCGGTTGAAACCCCGGCGATATTCTGATTGTTGAGCCCGGCTGACGATGTCGCCAGCCGGTCGTAAGATCTGGCTGTATCCTGGTCAAAAGGCAGGATTTTAAAGTTGTTGGGGACTGTTTCAACGATCTGCCCATCAAAATCGATGTTGGCTTTGATATTAAAGGTCATGGCGTAGTTGTTTAAGGGAAAAATGCGGGTAACACTTTGTCTTTCCACCTCAAAAAGTGGGTTTGTTTCTACGGTAAAACGGTCGTTGACGGTATAAATGCCGTTTTTTGTTTCGGCGGTCAGAGTAAGAGTGTAAGTTCCGGTCGACTGACCTATCTGATATTCCGATTCATAATCAGGCAGGTAAGTAACCTTTTTGTTGCCGCAGGAATCATTTATTTTTATTGAGCCATCAGATGTACTGAAAAGGCTGTCCCCGCCGTCCGGGCTTTTGACTGACAACTGTAAAAAAGTATCACAGAGTGTGACCCCCGTTTCGTCCAGAACGGTTATGGCAATTAAGGCTTTTTCACCGGGTTTAAAGACAGATTTATTGGTATTAATTGCCAGGACGCCCCAAGTGAAATCCTGAGAGCTTTTTACACCGTCCTGGTCGGTAATTTCCAATTGGTATTTCCCCGGCTTAAAATAGCGCGCCGGCCTGATTTTAAGATTTATTTCATCTCCGATTATTTCTTTCTCATAGACAATCGGCAGTTCCTCACCCTGTTTATTTTTGACTCTGATCGTAACACCGGACAAAAGGGGGTCGTAGACATTTATCAGGTTGACCCCGATGAATTCATTTGGCTGAAAGTTCCTTTTAGTAAGAGCCAGAAGCTTCATTTTCTTTTTGATTGAGGCTGATTGGGGAAGGCCGGTAATTGTAAAGGCCGGCCGGTTTGCAGCTGGAACGGAAACCGTGGGTTTAAGTCCGGCTTGACTATCGACCGGGGGAGGCAGAACGGGCGACCCGGACGGGGTGGCGGATGGATTTTCGGGCAGGGGGGGAGCGGTCGGGACCGGTGTGTCAATGACATCCAATTGGACGTCGGGAGTGGTTATTGCACTTTCCTGAGGAAGGGGAGGAGGGGATGGGGGATTTTCAATAGTCGTAGGAGTCTGGGCTATAACAGGAATAACAGTAAGCTCAACTGTAATGGACAGTAATATGAAGAAAATGAATAAATTTTTAAGTATTTTTTTAATCATGATAAAAGTTGTCAGAATTTAGCCTTGTAATTTAGAATGATGTCTCCGATGCGGACGTAACAGCCGTCATTAACACCGGCAGTACAGTTGGTGGAATCGTTGAGGCTGTAAGTTTTCAGGAAGATCAAACCGGTTTCATTGGCGGCATCAATTTCATTACCGGAAGCGTCATCCAAAGCCGCACTGTTTAAGCTGAGAGTTGTCCAGGCTCCGCTGGTGTTTGAGAACTGACCGGTAATTTGGTAGACCGGAGTATCCGGAGAATCGCTCATATTATAGAAAGTGGCATCAAGTTTGCTTTTAGCTGCATTGTTGCTTTCCGTGGCATAATATACCTGAATGGAGTTGGTATCTGCCCAGGAGCTGAAGTTGGTCGGCAGCTGGAATTTTACGACCAGGTTGTAGTCGTGGAGAGTGGAGTTGCTTTGGGCGGATGACCATTCATAATAATTCAGCCAGCCTTCGGTTGAGTCCCTGAGGGTGTCTGCAGTATAGGTGCCGATGGTATTTGCGGAACCTGAAGCGGTAAGGGTAGCACCTTCGAATTCCGGTTTCAGGCGTACCTGGATACTGGGTCTTGATGCGCCGGCATAAGTCAAACCATCATAATTGCCGGCATTATAAATACCCAGAGCCACATAGTCGGTGGACGTGCCTACCCTGATACCTTGATCCCAGCCTGTCCCGATAATCAAACCTGTTTCATTTGAACTGCCGTTGGTAATATTATTGATGTTTATGGCGTTTATCGAGTCACCGGCATCACCAGATTGGGTAACCGAGATATCCAGGGCGGAGCCGCTGATATTAGTCCCGTTGGTAGCCTGGACGTAAGTCAAAGCAAGGGCATCGATGCCCGTGGAATTGGTTATGCCGAAACCTGTGTTGGATATAGCTACCATATCAACTTTTGGCGCATTGCTGACAGCAGAAATCTGAACCTGGGAGTTGGAGTCTACATTAAGTACCAGATCGCCTGTGCCGTCGGGGGAAATGGTAATGCTGTCATTGCTGCCTGATTCCGTGATAATCGAGGCCGTAGATCCGCCATAGCCGATAATATAGGTGTCAGCTGCGAAATTAGTGGCATAAGTTGGATTCGGATATAAGAAATCACCACCGTCTATAATTAAAGTTTCACCTCCGGGACCTGCAGGACCTGTTGCTCCCGTTGAGCCTGTAGGCCCGCTTTGTCCGGTTGCTCCTGTTGTTCCGGTAGTTCCGGTAGGCCCTGCCTGACCGGTTGCGCCGGTTGCGCCTGTTCTTCCTGTTGGACCTGCGGTTCCGGTTGCGCCTGTTGCCCCGGTTGAGCCTGTGGGTCCGGCAACACCGGTGGCTCCTGTTGCGCCTGTTCTTCCTGTTGGACCTGCGGTTCCGGTTGCGCCTGTTGCCCCGGTTGAGCCTGTGGGTCCGGCAACACCGGTTGAGCCGGTTGAGCCGGTTGAGCCTGTGGGTCCGGCAACACCAGTTGCCCCGGTTGAGCCGGTTGAGCCTGTGGGTCCGGCAGTTCCTGTAGCCCCGGTTGAGCCTGTTGATCCGGTGGGACCGGCAGTTCCTGTAGCCCCGGTTGAGCCGGTCGGTCCGGCCGTTCCTGTTGCACCGGTTGAGCCTGTTGATCCGGTCGGACCAGCGGATCCGGTTGCTCCGGTCGCTCCAGTAGGTCCGGTAATTCCTGTTGCTCCAGTTCTGCCAGTTGATCCTGTCGGACCAGCGGATCCGGTAGCACCTGTATTTCCAGTTGATCCTGTCGGTCCAAATACTCCTGTTGCTCCGGTTGAACCGGTAGATCCGGTCGGCCCAGCCGATCCGGTTGCTCCGGTTGCTCCGGTAGGTCCGGTAATTCCCGTTGCTCCGGTTCTGCCTGTTGAACCTGTCGGACCGGCTGATCCGGTAGCACCTGTATTTCCGGTTGAACCTGTAGGACCTGCAATTCCTGTTGCTCCGGTTGAACCGGTTGGACCGTTAAATCCTGTTCCTCCTGTCGATCCGGTTGAGCCTGTCGGACCGGCAACACCGGTTGAACCTGTTGCTCCAGTCGGACCTGTTATTCCTAGAGTACCGGTGGCTCCGGTTGAACCTGTAGAGCCTGTCGGACCGGCAACTCCTGTTGAGCCTGTTGAGCCTGTTGAGCCTGTAGGACCGGCAGTTCCTGTTGAGCCTGTTGAGCCTGTTGAGCCTGTGGGACCTACTATTCCTGATGCCCCGGTATTTCCCGTTGATCCGGTTGGTCCTATCAAGCCGGTTGATCCGGTAGATCCAGTGGGACCGGCAAATCCGGTTGCTCCGGTTGTGCCAGTTGCGCCTGTGGGACCGATTACACCGGTTGCTCCGGTTGAACCCGAAGGACCTTGAACACCGGTTGCTCCTGTTGAACCGGTAGAGCCTGTGGGACCGACTGATCCTGTAGAACCCGTAGAGCCTGTGGGGCCGGCAATTCCAGTTGCGCCGGTTGAACCTGTTGAGCCTGTGGGGCCGGCAACTCCTGTTGCGCCGGTTGAACCTGTTGAGCCTGTGGGGCCGGCAACTCCTGTTGCGCCGGTTGAACCTGTTGAGCCTGTGGGGCCGGCAATTCCAGTCGCGCCTGTTGAACCGGTAGAGCCTGTGGGACCG
>Ga0209211_10003362_pt1 | contig 26176 bp, 18 predicted proteins | sample RifGroA2_FD_183992 | JGI IMG/M metagenome (GOLD analysis project Ga0209211, IMG submission 183992) | Groundwater microbial communities from Rifle, Colorado, USA - Groundwater A2 (SPAdes) (version 2) | ecosystem: Environmental > Aquatic > Deep subsurface > Groundwater | place: Rifle, Colorado...
GTGGGCAAGGACTATTCGATGTACAGGGCAATATTGTGGCAAGCGGTAATATTTCTTCCGATGCTATAACATCAAACAGCATTCAAACATCGCAGCTAACAATTACCGACGGAACTTTTACAACCGATACGCTTCATGCTAAAAAACAATTAACAGTTAATAATTCACTGAAAATTGCAAAAGAAGACATTAACAATTATGCAGAGGTTTCTACTAAAGACACTGCAATTACTCTTGTACTGCAAAAAGAAGAAGCCGGACAGGTTGTTATAGGACCAGCGGATACTGCGATAATACCTTTGCCCGGACAAGCAAAAGATAAACTAACCGTTATAGGAAACACAAACCTGCTGGGATCTGTGAATGTGAGCGGAAATGTTACAACAAATACTATTAATGCTTTAAATATGAATGTTACAGGGCAAACGAGTTTTGATAGTTTGCATGTTACTAACACAGTAAAAATCGGAAATTCAATTATTATTAATGGTTTAAGTAATACGAGTACGACTAATTTTATTTATACTACACCATCAAGCGGAAATTTATATATACAGTGTGCTTCGAATCAAAATACTATAATTAATGGGAATAGTACTGGGAGAGTTGGTATTGGAGCATCAGTCCCTGTCTGTAAATTAAATGTATTAGACAATAATGTGAGCACTTATTCACCAACAGCAGCACCTATCCCATCTTTTCGGCTTGATAATTTTAATGATTCCCACACCAATTTGCAATATACTTCAATAGGATTTCAAACTAAAGATATATTATTGGGAGGCAATACAGCTGTTGGAGCTATTACTTTGGTGCAACCTTCAAGTAATGTAAAAAACGGAGATTTTACTTTTACTCTCAGAAATACTAACGGTGATTATAATGAAATAATGAGAATGCAATCAGATGGAAAAGTTGGTATTGGAACAACTGACCCAACTGCAAATTTACATATTAAAGGGATTACAGATTTTGGTGTACTTCCCGGAGGAGGAGAAGAATTAAGTTCTACGATTCTGAGAATAGAGGATAACGTAATTAATAGTAGTAATGATAGAAATGTTTATTGGGATTATACAGTAAGTGGATTACAGCAAAAAATGTTTATATCAAATAATATAAACGGTACTGTAATGACTTTTAAGGAAAATGGAGATTGTGGGGTTGGTACTACTTCGCCTTCTGCAAAATTCGATGTTCAAGGCAATATGCGAATATCCGATTTAGCTACTACCGAAGCAGGAACAAATAATTTAATACAGGTTGGCGAAAACGGAATTTTAACTCCTCTTTCTACAACTACTGCAGGTATTGGGTTGTGGCAACAAAATGGAACGGATATTTATAATACTAATTCAGGAAAAGTTGGGATTGGAACAAATAATCCAGAGGCAACATTACATGTTTTAAGCAATTGCGAAAATTCAGGAACAACATTGCGTTTGCAATATAATTATACACCACCTATTCAAAACGGCTGCACCTCCGGTATATCTTTGTGGGATATTGCTGCTTTGCCCGATAATATATTGACTTTTACAAATCCCACATTGATACAACCTGCAATTACTATTTTACAAGATGGCAAAGTCGGTGTTGGAACTCTTACGCCAGGTGCAAAACTCGATGTTGTAGGAGGCGATGTACGTATATTAAATATAGCTGCACCCACCGGAACAAATAATCTTGTTCAGGTTGGCGATAATGGTATTTTATCTTCTGTTACACCAGCAAGTATAGGTATTGAATTGTGGCAATCTTCAAATGGTACAGATATTTATCATAATACTGGAAAAGTTGGGATTGGAACAACAACTCCATTAGCAAAACTTCATATTACAAGTTCAAATGGAGAACCACCACCTTCAATAAGATTAGAACAAACCGAACAGATAGAGGATGATGAAGAACACGAGCCTCCTGATTATCTAGATTATACAAATTGGGACATCTCAAACGTAGGTGGTGCATTGGTTTTTAAGAGTAATAGTTATTCAAATTCAACATTAACTCAAAGATTAGCTATTGGGAATAATGGTTATGTTAATGTTGCAGGTAATGCGAAAATTGCTGGAAATGTTGGGATTGGAACAAATCCACCAACCGGTTACAAATTAGCTGTTGATGGAAATACTTTTATTAATGGAAATGTTGGCATTGGAGCAAATCCTTTAAATTACGAATTAGAGGTAAATGGCACAATTAAAGCTTGTGAGGTAAGAGTTAATTTAACAGGTTGTGATTTTGTTTTTGATAAAAATTACCCTATGTTTTCTATGAAACTAAGAAAACAAAAAGTGCTTACACAAGGTCATTTACTTAATATAGAATCTGCGAAAGATAAAACAGAATTTTCGCTTAACAATTTAACTCAGGGCATATGGCAGAATGTGGAAGATCACGAACTTTACCTCTACAATCATGACGAAAGGATAGAGAAACTTGAACAAACAGTTGAACTGTTAATAAAAGAAAACAAAGAAAAAAATATACAAATTGAATTGCTGAAAAAAGAAATTCGAAACATAAAAAAATAATGCACATGAAGAATTTAAAAATTATTTTATTCGTCATTATTGTGCAATGTATTTTAAGTTGTAACCGACCGAAGTGCCCTACCGCTTGTTTCACGGTTAATAAATCCACTGCTAATATTGGCGACACTATCATCTTTTCAAACTGCTCCGATTACGATGGTTGGAGTACAAAAACTACTTGGTATTTAGGAGACACAACAATAATTAATAATGGTGAAAATATAAAACACGTATATAGTATTGATAGGCAGTATGTAGTGGAGTTAAAAATTGGGGGGGAGAAACAATGTAGTGTACATCAAACGAAAATAATTACAATTCAATAAATTTACTTTCAATAAAAATTGGTTATTTGAAAACAAGACTTTAAAAAAATGATAATATGAAAATCCGAAAAACTATTTTACTCATTATTTTTGTGCAATGTATTTTAAGTTGTAACCGACCACACATTACCGCTTGTTTCACGGTTAATAAATCTACTGCTAATGTGGGCGACACTATCACTTTTACAAACTGCTCCGATTATAAAGGTTGGTGGAGTGCAGTGACTTATTGGTATTTAGGAGACACAACAATAATAAATAATGGTGAAAATATACAACACGTATATAGTGCTGCCGGGCAGTATTTAGTGGAGTTTAAAATTGGGGGGGAGAAACAATGTTATGTAGCTCAAACGAAAAGAATTACAATTCAATAAATTTACTTTCAATAAAAATTGGTTATTTGAAAACAAGACTTTAAAAAAATGATAATATGAAGATTCAAAAAATTATTTTACTCATTATTTTTGTGCAATGTGCTATAAGTTGTAACCGGCCTCACCCCACTGCTTGTTTCACAATTAGTAAACCAACAGCTAATATTGGCGACACCATCATATTTACAAACTGCACTGATTACGACGGCGGAAGCACATCTACTGTATGGCATTTAGGTGACACACAAATAGTTAATAATGGTGAAAATGTTCAGCACATTTATAATATCGCTGGTCAGTATTCGGTATCTATCGAAACAGGTGGGAGAAGTGACGGTGACACGCAAACAAAAAGAATTACAATTCAATAAATTTACTTTCGATAAAAATTGATTACTTTAAAAAAATAATAATATGAAAATCCGAAAAGCTATTTTACTCATTATTTTTGTGCAATGTGTTTTAAGTTGTAACCGACCGAACCCTACTGCTTGTTTCACGGTAAATAAATCAACAGTTAATGTTGGGGACACTATAATATTTACTAACTGCTCCGAGTACGACGGTGGCAGTACATATACTATTTGGCAATTGGGAGACACACAAATAGTTAATAATGGTGAAAATGTTCAACGAGTTTATAATATTTCCAAACAATATATAATTACTATCAGTATAGGTGGGAGAAGTGATGGCGACTCACAATCAAAGAAAATAATAATTCAATAAATTTACTTTCGATAAAAATTAATTACTTTAAAAAAATAATAATATGAAAATCCGAAAAACTATTTTACTCATTATTTTTGTGCAATGTTATATTTTCTCTTTTGCACAGGATACAATACGGACAAAATGCGGTACTGCTGATTTTGATACTGCATACGTAGATACGTTACCATGGTATGGTAACAATGGGTTTTTAGTTCAGTTTTATGATAGTTTACGGGCTTTACATCCCGGTCTTAACCCCGATACTACAACATATAAATCAAAATTATTCGGGTTAGATGGGGTAGAAAATACAGGTATAAGAATTCCTGTTCAGTTCTGGGTTTATAATAATCCGAATGTTCTATTTCCTAATATTTATATAAGTTTACAAGGAATTATTGATGTACTGAATTTTCAATTCAGAGACAATGCTGTTCCTATTCGGTTTTATGCACTGTGCAACCAAGAATTTAATGTGCAAATTGGTAGTGATGCTTTAAACAATATGACTATGACTAATGCCATAGCATTAAATGCTATATATCAAACACCTGCTGCATTAAATATTCACATAGTTGAAGGGATTAACGGAGCAGACGGCATCCAATATCCTTTTTTGCCTTATGCTATATTTGTTAGAAGAAATCAAACCAATTTCGGTCTTATTACTCCCGATCCAAATGACCTTCTTAGTTATTTTAATAACGCTCCTACTTTTACTCATGAAACCGGGCATTTTCTTTCATTGATGCATACACATCAATTTGGTCCACGATTAAATAATAATAACCAATGTACAAGCGGATTTCTTTGCCTTAGAGAAGCTGTAACCCGAAATCCTTTTTGTGTATGGTTTTGTCCTGGTCCATCGTGTGGGTTCCCTGGCTTAAATAATACTGACTGTAGCATGCGGGGTGATTTTTTATCTGATACGCCTGCAGATTATTATTGTGGAACATCGTATGTTGATAACTCTTGTAATTATACAGGTTCTAAAACAGATTGGAGAGGAGATACCTATCAGCCTGACCACAGAAACATTATGGGATATGGTTGTGATAATGATTTAGGAAAATGCGAATCTCATTTCACATTCATGCAAAAAATCTTAATGATATTTGCCGCTTCTTCAAAAGGCGGTATTTTATGGACTGCAACACCGGTAAATGGTTTTGATATTTATGAGCCGGATAATAACCAGTTTATGGCTCGTGAAATACAAATTGGTATTTCAAACGAACAAACTCATTCTTTTCACATGGAGTATGGTATATCACCTGTATGCGATGTGGACTGGCTGAAGTTTGTAATTACAGGTAATAATCCATCAGGAATAATTGAAATTGCTACCAGCCAGTCAAGTACATTTTTGCCTAATACAGAATTGCGGTTATATGATTCAAACTTAAATCAAATTGCTTATGATGATGACGGCAATGGTAATGGATTTTCGAAAATTACTATCAGAGATCTTTTACCCGGGACATATTTTATAAAAGTAAATTATAAATTTACTTTTATTTCAAGCGAAGCAAAATATAAAATCAGTGTTATTGAATGTGTTCCATACAACGATTGCGTTAGCGGAATTGTTAATTCGGGCGAGATAAATCTTTATGCAGCTACAAATATTTTTACTGCACCATGTTCTTCGTTGTCGTATGTTATAAATGCCGGGGCAAGTGTAACTATAAAAGCTGAAAATGAAATTATTCTTGGTCCGGGTTTTGAAGCACTTGCAGGATGTGATTTTCTTGCTACTATAAAACAACCTATAGATTGTTCTGATGATAATACACAAATGATAATCGCAAATTCAAATACGAAAAACCAATCATCTTCCTCAGATGTAGAAGCAAATATTAAAAATAATGTTTTACCAAAAAATAAAACATACGAATCAATTGTACAAAATGAAATTAAAATCTATCCTAATCCAAATAATGGCATTTTTACTATAACTAAAACAGGTGATTCAGATAATATAAACAAAGTAGAAATTTATAATACCCTTGGTAATAAAATTTACCAAACTAATTTTGAATTAAATACTAAATCAATAAATATTTCTTCCTTCCCCAAAGGCATTTACATAGTAAAAGTATTTTCGGGCAATAATGTTTTTGTAGAAAAGGTTGTTTATCAATAGAGGTGTTTCTATAATCCGCTCACTATCGGATTGAAGTCCAGAAGAAAATTAATTTTAAATTCCTGTTATGTGTTTTTTAGTTTACTATGTCTAAAACTATACACAAAATATATTATTAACCCAACAATTAACCAAATTAAAAACCTTAACCAATTAGTAATACCAAGTTCCGACATTAAATAAAGATTGGTAAGTAAGCCAAGCGTAGGAATTATTGACCACCCGCGAACAACAGCAAAAAAAGTAATAATAATTGCAACTATAACAAATAGCACATTTGGAATATTGTTTATTGTATAATCGTTAAAATTCAACAGGTGCTCAAAACCTTGTTTATTAAATATATATAAACAAATAAGAACTATTATCCAAATCGGAATAAGAAAATATCTTGAATTAATATAAAATATTTTAAACTTTCCATCAAGTTTTGTTTTACTTTTTTTGTCGTCTAATACTAACACTCCGCCCGAAACTAAAACAAATGCAAATAAAGTTCCAATACTTGTAAGGTCGGTAACTTCGGTAAGGTTCATAAATAATGCAGGAATTGCAACTATAAAACCGCTTATAATTGTTGCAAAAGCAGGGGTTCTAAAACGATGGTGCAGTTTGCCAAATTTAGGAGGTAATAGTCCATCGCGACTCATGCTCATCCAAATACGTGGTTGTCCGATTTGAAAAACGAGTAAAACGCCAGCCATTGCTATTATTGCACCAACAGCAATAAAACCCGAAAATTTTGTGAGTCCAATTTTCTGAAAAGCATAAGCAAGCGGGTCGCCAACATTAAGCTCCGATGAGTTTACAATTCCTGTTAAAACCAAACTTATAACAACGTACAATATAGTTGTTATAACTAAAGCTAAAATCATGCTTAAAGGCAAATCGCGTTTAGGGTTTTTACATTCTTCGGCAGTTGTTGAAATTGCATCGAAGCCAATATAGGCAAAGAAAACGCCGGCTACACCTTTCATAACACCTGCAAATCCATTAGGTGCAAATGGTGACCAATTATTTGGATTTACATAAAATGCTCCAACCGAAATTACTACTAAAAGTACTATGAGTTTTAATAAAACCATAATGTTTCCTGCCACTTTTGTTTCGTAAATGCCCACATAAACAAGCGATGCAATTAATGCAACTATACAAAATGCCGGAATATCGGCAATAAATTTAATATTACCAATAATTGGAGCAGTGAGCCATGCGTTATATGCTTCCTGAATATAACATGGTAAAGATGAAAGAGCATGTCCGTTTTGAATTTGTGTTATAGCTTCGTTAAATCCACGCGAAGCTGTTAAATAATCAACTGACATAAATTCTGGAAAATGAATGCCTAAGCCAGTTAATAAACTTGTAAAATAATCGCTCCACGAAATTGCTACTGCAATATTTCCAACTGCGTATTCCATAATTAAATCCCAGCCAATTATCCATGCTACCAATTCGCCAAAACTAGCATAAGCATAAGTATATGCACTTCCGCTTATTGGAATTGATGATGCAAATCTCGCATAACACATTGCAGAAAATCCGCAGGCAATTGCAGTAAAAACAAATAATAATGAAACTGATGGTCCACCACTTGATGCTGCAGTTCCAATTGTACTAAAAATGCCAGCTCCAATAATTGCAGCAATTCCAAGAGCTGTTAAATCTAAAACACTCAGACTTTTTCTTAATTGAGTTCCACTTTTATTTTCGGAATCGTGTAAAATTAAAGAAAGTGTTTTTTTTCTGAAAAGATGGCTCGACACGATAGGATTTAGGAATTAGGATTTAGGAATTAGGATTTAGGAATTTGGAATTAGGATTTAGGAATTTGGAATTAGGATTTAGGAATTTGGAATTAGGATTTAGGAATTTGGATTTAGGAATTAGGATTTAGGAATTTGGAATTAGGATTTAGGAATTTGGAATTAGGATTTAGGAATTAGGATTTAGGAATTTGGATTTAGGAATTTGGAATTAGGATTTAGGAATTTGGAATTAGGATTTAGGAATTTGGAATTAGGATTTAGGAATTTGGAATTTGACGATTGGAATTTGGAATTTTTTATATAGGTACCGACATTTTATAATGACTCTAAATTAATCAATGTCTTCGTTTTTGTCGTTAGAGTATCCACGCATTATTCCACGAGTCGAATTTCTAACAAATAACAAAATTTCATCACGTTCGGGCGAAGCAGATAATTCTTTTTCAATATAATCGAGTGCCTGACTAATATTGTGTCCACTTAAAAACAAATGCCTATAAACTTCCTGAATTTGCTGAATTTGTTCGTTCGAATAGTTTTTACGACGTAAACCTATTGAATTAACTCCTACGTAACTTAATGGTTCTCGGGCAGCTTTAACAAATGGTGGTACATCTTTGCGAACAAGACTGCCTCCGGTAATATAAGCATGTGCACCAATATGCACAAATTGATGTACAGCAACTAATCCGCCAATGTTTACATAATCTTCAACAATAACGTGTCCGGCAAGGGTTGCGTTATTTGCTAAAATGCAATTTTTCCCAACATAACAATCGTGAGCAATGTGAACATAAGCCATTAAAAGTGTATTGCTGCCAACAACAGTTTTGTAGCTTGCTTTAGTACCACGGTTAATTGTAACAAATTCTCTTATAAGACAGTTATCGCCAATTTCGGCAGTTGTTTGTTCACCTAAAAACTTTAAATCTTGAGGTATTGCTGAAATAACGGCTCCAGGAAAAATTTTACAATTTTTTCCAATTCTTGCACCTTCCATAATTGTAACATTTGGTCCAATCCAGGTTCCTTCACCAACTTCAACATTTTTATCTATTGTTACAAATGGTTCAATAACTACGTTATTAGCTATTTTTGCTTCGGGGTGAACATAAGATAATGGTTGTTTCATTATGTTTTCTTTTAAATTTTTTCTTTTTTTGCAATTTGTGCCATTAAAATTCCTTCGGTAACAATGCTATCGCCAACATAAGCAGTACCATGCATGGTGGCTATACCTCTACGAAATGGTGCAGCTAATTCGAGTTTAAAAACCAATGTGTCGCCGGGAATAACTTTCTTTTTAAAGCGAACTTGTTCAATTTTAAGGAAAAGTGTAGTATAATTTTCGGGGTCGGGAACAGAATTAAGTACAAGAATTCCACCAACCTGAGCCATAGCTTCAATAATTAAAACTCCAGGCATAACGGGTTCGTTTGGGAAATGTCCAACAAAAAAACCTTCGTTATAAGTAACATTTTTTACTCCAACCACTGATGATTCGTTCATTTCTATAATTTTATCTACTAATAAAAACGGGTATCTGTGAGGAAGTCTTTTTCTAATTTCGTTTATATCAAGTAGTGGTTTTGCGTTAACATTAAATACAGGAGCTTTATTTTTTTGTCTTTCTTTTTTTATTTGTTGTTGAATAAGACGTGCAAATTCAATATTAGTTTTATGTCCGGGTTTTGTAGCAATAATTTTACCTTTAATTGGAAGTCCAATAAGCGATAGGTCGCCAATTAAATCAAGTAATTTGTGTCGGGCAGGTTCATTAGAGTGTCGTAACAAAGTGTCGTTAAGAATACCTTTTTGTGGTAAAAAGTCGAGGTGAGGTTTTTGAAATAAATCGGCTAAATGGTCTAATTCTTCTTTTGGTAAATCTTTGTCAACAATAACAAGGGCATTCTCTAAATTTCCTCCTTTAATTAGTCCTTTACCAGCTAAAATTTCCAATTCGTGAAGAAAAACAAATGTTCTGGCAGGTGCTATTTCATTTTTATAGTTTTCAATATTTTCGAGAGAGGCAAATTGATTTACTAGAACATCAGAATTATAATCAATTAAAACAGTAACATTATAATCGTTATCGGGAATTGCAAGATATTCTATTCCTTTTTCGGGAATGGTATATTTAATTGGTTGTTTAATTTCGAAATAAACTTTTAAATCACTTTGTTCAAAAATTCCTGCTTTTTCAATTGCATCAACAATTTGACCAGCACTTCCATCAAGAATCGGAACTTCTGGCCCATCAATTTCGATTAAAGCATTATCAATTCCAAGCCCATATAATGCGCTAAGTAAGTGTTCTACAGTATTTACGGATACTCCATTCTCACTAAGAGTAGTTCCCCGCGATGTTTCTGAAACGTTATTAATAATTGATTTAATAGTTGGTTGTACTTCAACATCAACCCTTTTAAAAATAAAACCATGATTAACAGGAGCAGCATTAATTACAATATTCACTGGTTTGCCTGTGTGCAATCCAATTCCTGAAAGAGAAACTGGCGATTTTAATGTTCTTTGTTTTTCGCCTATCATTAATGATTATTTTTTGCAAAGATATACCTTGTATTTAATAAACAAAAACATAATATCTGCAAAATAGAAAAATTAAGAGAAATGGCTAATTATAAGCTGTTTATCTTTAGCTATTATTTCTCGTCTTCCTGAATGGATTGTTTTAATGAATTAATTTCGAGTTGAAGTTGGCAAAACTTTTTGTAAAGTTGGGGCAAATTTTTAAAGATTACATAAGATTTTTGATAATCTTTGATTGAGAAAGCAGGTGAACCTTGAATAATTTCACCTTTTTTAATGTTACTACCAATACCAGATTGGGCGGCTATTTTAACCTCATCTCCAATAGTGAGATGCCCGGTTATTCCGCACTGACCGCCAATCATACAATTCTTTCCGATTTTTGATGAACCGGCAATACCTGATTGAGAAGCAATTACAGTGTTTTCACCAATTTCCACATTATGTGCTATTTGAATTAGATTATCAAGTTTAACTCCTTTTCTAATATATGTTGAACCCATTGTGGCACGGTCAATACAAGTGTTTGAACCAATTTCTACATTATCTTCGATAACAACATTCCCAACCTGAGGAATTTTTTTATAGTTTAAATCGTTTTGTGGTGCAAAGCCAAAGCCATCGGCACCTATAACTGTATTTGAGTGAATTATACAATCGTTGCCAATAACACAACTGTTATAAATTTTAACGCCGGAGTTTATTATACAGTTTTTCCCAATTGTTACATTATCGCCAATAAAAACATTTGGGTAAATTTTTGTATCGGCTCCAATTACTACATTTTTAGAGATATATGTAAATGCACCAATATATATATTTTCGCTTAATTTAGCAGTTTGCTCGATAAAACTAGGTTGCTCAATTCCATTTCTTTGATTAATAATTTTTTGATAAGTTTCGAGCAGTGTTGCGAATGATTGATATACGTTATCAACACGAATTAATGTTGTTCGAACTTGCTTTGATGGAACAAAATCTTTGTTTATTAGTATAACTGACGCTTTAGATTTATATAAATATTTTTCGTATAACAAATTGCCAAGAAATGCTAAATCACCGGGTTTTCCGTCTTCAATTTTAGCAATAGACGAAACAATTAAATCGGGATTTCCTTCAATCTCACCATTTAAAAGTGTTGCTATATTTTTAACAGAAAATTCCATATTATTTTTTTGTAAAAGTAAATTCATTTTTTTACTTTATCAAAATTATTATGATACATTAAATATATGTAGCTATGTTATACCAATTTACATTTTAAAAGATAAAATCGCATTAAAATACTTGTAATTACTCGGCTGTTATAAAATTTTTCATGCAAAGGGGTTCACCCAGTTAGATAGATAGCTTAAAAATAAACGGAAGTGAAATTTTAATTATCTAACGGGGCAGGAAACACAAGGAAAAAGAAAATACTGATAATTGTATAATATTTGTTACTGTTCGGGTACACGTCATGGCAGGCTTGACCTACCATCTCATAAAAAAGTTTTACTTTTGTATTTATAGAAAGAAGTGGCTGCATTTATTTCATGACTAACAATTATAATACAGTGTTATACTTAGGGGTTACTTCAGATTTACAAGCAAGGATTTACCAACATAAAAACAAAGAATTTCCTCATTCATTCACTGCAAAATACAATTGCAATAAATATAGAACGGCATGCTGTCCTGAATCAAGTTCAGGATTGATTCAGCATCTCATACAAAAAGATGGCGGGTCGAGCCCGCCATGACGAACTAGTGTTAACTTGCAATAGTAATCTATATTAAACCCTAACACCGCAATTTTTTAGGTAGCTTTATTGATAAATAGCTGATTAACAAGAAACAAAAAATTCTGTTAGACTACCTAATTAGGTATTCTATTAAAGTTGAGTAACTTATTTATTGTTAATTATTTATGCTAAACGACTACCTAAATTAAGCGAAGTTAGGGATTAAAAATAAATAACATAAAACATAAAACAAGAAATGACTATGTGTTTTTCCCTGATTTGTTTTACGTCCAGTTTCTATGCTTTTTGCAAAAATTGAAATCAACCCTTTACATTCAGTTATTGCTTTATCAACTTTTGTTATGTCATTAACAAGTGGTTTTCTGCTATACTTTAAGTGGTCATAATTTGAGTTTTTGTTTTTTTTATGACCTCACCCCGCCCCTCTCCAATTGGAGAGGGAGTTAAGAAAGGTAAAACTCAAATTATTCCCGTTGGTAGTATAATTATTTATAAAGCAATAAGCGTTTCTTTCAATTCCATTATACATACTTAAAAATTTATCATTTTTTGTTAAGTGTTATATGTTTTAATAATGTAGATTATTTATGCAGTTAGACACTAGTTGGAAACGGGAATGGAAAAATGAGTTGATAAGTAAAATGCATCAGGAATGGAAAGACTTGAGTTTTTAGTTCTTTGTTGAGATGGCGGGTCGAGCCCGCCATGACGAACTAAATAGTGTCTGTCTATAAAGTCCGCTGACTGCGTTATGCTCGTTTTGAAAACAGTCATTTACATAAGTAAACTCCTTGATTTTCAAAACTTCGCAAGCCTTGTCATCGAACTTTATATTCCAGACTCTTGACTTTATGGACAGACACTAAATAGATAATTGACTTATACCCGAACAGTAACTAATATTTAAACCCTACATTCCTCGGGGTAACAAAAAAAATATTTAACTACATTTTTCGAAAGTGTTTGTAAATTAAGCATATCCGAAGCATCAGTTATGTCCTTTATTTCGCCCGACTTAAATAATATATTTATATGGTCGTCGGTAGCATTATATGCATTGTTAGTTGCAAAATCGGTAAAAACAAAATATTTTGCATCGTCTTTTGAAATATTCAGTTTTTTTGAAGCATTATTCAAATATTTTTCGATTTTGTTTTCGTCAAATTTAGAATTTTGCATCTCAATTTTTAGCAATTGCCTATTAACAAATCTGCTACAAAGCTGCGAGAGTACTTCATCATTGCAATCTGCCCAAAGCTTGATGTAAGAAAGTAAATCGTTATCATCGAGTTTTGCAAATTGCTTTAACACTTCCGGTTCGTTACGGAAATCATTTTCAGAATATTTATTTTTAAAAAAGTTAAATAATGCAGGAGGCATTTGCAAACTGTAATTATTATTTATCAGCTCTTTAGCTCTTTTAATAATATGTATAAGCATTTGTTCTGCTGCGAGTACCGTTTTATGAAGATATACTTGCCAATACATTAATCTTCGTGCTATTAAAAATTTTTCGATAGAATAAATTCCCTTTTCTTCTACTACCAATTTGTCGTCAATAACATTGAGCATATTAATTATTCTATCGCTTCCAATTACGCCTTCCGAAACTCCTGTAAAAAAACTGTCGCGTTTAAGATAATCGAGTCTATCCATATCAAGTTGACTTGAGATTAGTTGGTGAAGAAAGTTTTTTTTGTATTGATTTTTAAAGATTTCTATTGCAAGCGATAGTTCTCCATCAAACTCTTTATTTATTCTTTCAATAAAAATTTCGGAAATAGTTTCGTGTTTAATATTCTCAATAAGAACATTTTCGAGTGCGTGTGAAAAAGGACCGTGACCAATATCGTGTAATAAAATCGCCGCACAAACTGCATTTGCTTCATCTTCATTAATAAAAAACCCTTTGCTTCTGATTACATTTATTGCAAGATTAGTAAGATGGTTTGCTCCTAATACATGTTGAAATCGTGTGTGCGTTGCTCCCGGATAAACCAAAAAAGCCAAACCAAGCTGACGAATTTGTCGTAATCGTTGAAACCATGGATGTTCTACTATACGATAATTTGTTGCTTGTGGCATATTAATAAACCCGTAAACAGGGTCGTTTATTATTTTAATTTTTGTACTCATAAATCGTAAATCATTAATTACGCCAAAGCAAGTGCGGCTATACTTAATTTTATTCCTTCTGTGTTAATAATAGATTGAGCACAAGCTTCGAGTGTTGCACCTGTTGTTACAACATCATCTACTAAAAGTGCATTTTTGTTTTCGAGTTTTTGTGGTTCTTTAAGTTCAAAAATTGATTCAACATTTTGCCATCGTTCTATTCTCGATTTTTTTGTTTGTGTTTGTGTTGAAACATTACGCACAACGTTATTTGCCTGTACTGCAATCCCCATACTTTCGGCTATACCATTGGCAATGCATTCTGACTGATTGTATCCTCTTTTGTGCTGGCGTTTTGGGTGTAAAGGAACCGGAATAACAACTTCAATATTTTTATATAAATCGGATTTTTTAAGCTCAAACCCCAATTGTCTGCCTAATTCAACGCCAACATCTTTTCGCCCTTTATATTTTAACAGATGCAACAACTCCTGAAATCGTGAACCTTTTTGAAACCGGAAAAGTGCAGTAGCATTTTGAATATTAACCCTTCCCCAAAAAATCTGACTTACCGGATTATCGTGTTGATTATGAAAATTTGTTCGCGGTAAGTCGGCTAAACAATGTGTACAAATAATTTGTTCGTTTGTAACCAATCTTTGTCCACACGATGCACATGTGTTTGGATAAAATAGTTGAAAAAAGTCGGAAAAAAGATTAGGCATATCGAATTGTTTGTTTGCCAAAATTAATAAAAATATTAGTGAATAAATTATGCCACCAAAAAAATATGCCATAAATTACACGAATTTATTCGGAATTAAATTTAATCATTACTATTTTCGAGATTTGCGGTAATATAAAATATGAATCATATTATTCATTAATTATTACTTTTGATTTTTGATTTTTTAACGATTTTATAATATGATTACGAGCAAATCAGCAATAATAACAAAGCTTCCAAATGTTGGAACAACAATTTTTACAGTAATGTCGTCGTTGGCAAACGAATACAATGCAATTAATTTGTCGCAGGGATTTCCAAATTTTCCTGTTTCCGATGAATTAATTTCATTGGTAAATCAAAATATGAAAAAGGGCTATAATCAGTATGCCCCAATGATGGGTATTAAAGAATTACGCGAAGTTATTTCTGAAAAAACATATAATTTGTACAATGTTAAATATAACCCTGATTCAGAAATAACTGTAACTTCTGGTGGTACTGAAGCTATTTTTGATGCAATTACGGCTGTTGTTAAAACAAATGACGAAGTAATTGTTTTTGAACCGGCTTATGATTGTTATGTACCTGCCATTGAACTAAATGGCGGGATACCTGTTTATATTTCGTTAAAATATCCCGATTACAAAATTGATTGGAATGAGGCAAAAAATAAAATTACTCCCAAAACAAAACTAATTATAGTTAACACTCCGCATAATCCTACTGGTGCTGTATTAGACGAAAACGATTTAAAACAATTAGCTAACATTGTTCAAAACACAAACATTTTTATTATTAGCGATGAGGTTTATGAGCATATTATTTTTGATGGATTAAAACATAATTCATTAATAACAGTTCCTGAATTACAACAACGTAGTTTTATTGTCAGCTCTTTTGGTAAAACATTTCATGCTACGGGCTGGAAAACCGGATATTGTGTTGCTCCTAAAGAACTTACAGTAGAATTTAGGAAAATTCACCAGTTTGTAACATTTAGCACATTTACTCCTTTGCAATATGCACTTGCCGATTTTTTAAAAAACCCGGCAAATTACAATGGACTTCCAAAATTTTACAAAAAAAAGAGAAACATTTTTCTTAATTCAATAAAAAAATCAAAGTTTATTTTTGTGCCTTCAAAAGGTTCGTATTTTCAGAATCTCTGCTATTCAGAAATTAGCGATGAGCCTGATTACGATTTAGCAATTCGATTAACAAAGGAAATAGGTGTGGCATCAGTTCCGCTTTCGGCTTTTTATCACGATAAAAAAGACGAAAAAATACTTCGTTTTTGTTTTGCCAAAGATGATGAAACATTAAATAGAGCAGGTGAAAGGTTGGCAAAACTCTGATGTTATTGAGAGTCTGTCTATAATGTCCGATTTACTCACAATTTATTTTATCTCTAAAGGTGTTCGTGATATCGCTTCGCTAAGTTTTTCGTAATGCCCCAGTACGCTTCGCTACGGGGTCATTCCGTCATTGTTTGTGAGGACACAAACAATGGCAGACACAAACAATGGCTTGAGGTTTTTCAAAACTTCGTATGCCTCAAACTCGAACATTATAGTTCAGACACTGACTTTATGGACAAGCACTATGTAGTGTTTGCAAGAAGACGCAAAAATTCCTATCGGTATTACTGACTTTAATTTATTAGCAATTTAAATCCTTTTCCATGAACATTAATTATTTCAATAGTAGGGTCTTCTTTTAGCAGTTTACGGAGCTTTGTTATATAAACATCCATACTTCGGGCATTAAAATATGTATCATCTAACCATATTTTTTTTAATGCATAATTACGGTCTAAAACGCTATTTATATGTTGACATAACAACAGTAACAAATCCGATTCTTTTGTAGTTAATTTACTTGTTTTATTATCAAATATTAGATTTTGTTTATTAGCTTCAAAAACATATTTGCCTAATTGATAGGCAGTTTGCTCTTGATTAAATGTTCCTTTAGTGCGTCTAAGTACGGCTTCAATTCTAAACAAAAGTTCTTCCATACTAAATGGTTTTGTTATATAATCATCGGCACCAATTTTAAAACCTTCAACAACATCTTCTTTAAGAGTTTTAGCTGTTAAAAATATTATTGGAACTTCTGTATTAATAAGCCTAATATCCTGTGCTAATGTAAACCCATCTTTAATGGGCATCATTACATCTAAAATACAAATATCGTACACATTGTTTTTAAAACTTTTTAATGCCACTTCGCCATTGGGGAACAAATCGGTATCGTAACCTTTGGCGTTTAAATATTCTTTTAGAAGATGACCTAAATTTTGGTCGTCTTCGGCAAACATTACTTTAGCTTTTGTTTCTTTCATATTTTTTGATGTTTAAATGGTAAATATATAATAAATTCTGAACCTTTATTTAATTCGCTTTCAACTTTAATAGAACCGTCGTGAGCTTCACAAATAATTTTTACGTAGCTTAATCCCAATCCAAAACCTTTTACGTTATGAATATTTCCGGTATGAACTCTGTAAAACTTTTCAAAAATTCGTTTTTGGTCTTCACTGTTTATTCCTAATCCATTATCTTTTACAGATATATACATACCTTTAATGGCGTCTTTTGTAGAAACAACAATCAGTGGTTCTTTATCGCAGTATTTTATTGCATTTTCGAGTAAATTTAAAAGCACAGTTGATAAGTGAACTTCGTCGCCTTCAACAAATAATTTTGTGGCTTCGAGTTTAGTTGTTAATGTTCCTCCCCGTTTTTTAACTTGAATATTAAAGTTGTTGCAAATGCCAGATATTAAATAATGTATATCAATATTTTCAATTCTAAATTTAAAATTGCTCTGTTCAAAAATTGCCATTTGTAAAACTTTTTCAACCTGATAACCTAAACGTTTACTTTCTTCTTCAATTATTACAGCAATGTTATCGAGGCTTTTAAAATCTTTGTCAACCGATTTATCTTTAAGCATTTGTGAAGCAAGCGAAATTGTTGAGATAGGAGTTTTGAGTTCGTGAGTCATATTATTAATAAAGTCGTTCTTCATTTCGGAAAGTTTCTTTTGCTTTAAAATTATAACAAGGGTAAGAGTATAAGAAAATATTACGATTAAAATAAGTAGAATACTTGATGTACTCATATATCCCAGCGACTTTACTATAAAATTATCTTTTTTAGGAAAATACAAATGTAAAAAGTATGAAGAAGAAAATAAATCGTTAGGGAAAAGCTGAATTTTATATATATCCTTTGAGTTTGGATTATAGTTAATGCTCGAATAGACAATTTTACTTTCGTTGTTCTTTACTGCAAATTCGTACGAAATATTTACTCCCTGATTTTTAAGTTCAGATTCGATAATTGCGTTTAAAATTGATTTATCTAATCTTTTTGAAATATCTTCGTTAAAATTTAGCAGTTTGTTTACAATTTTTTCGACAAATAATGTTTTGTTATTCATTTTGTTTTTTAATTCTTTGCCAATATCAATCTGGCTAATATCGTTGCAAAAATTTTCGGGTTTACATTTGGATATTATTTTGTTAAAAATAACAGAATCACCATTTAATATCGTAATCTTTGTGTTTGAATGAATATTTTTCGCTTTGTTAAATAAAACTGATTGACGAGATACAGCAATCCGATTTCTTGCTGAATCGAAAAGCATAGCATTATTGTAAAATTCGGGAATGTTTTGTGAGCCGTTATTTAGCGAAAACATTTCGTTTGAAATTTCAATAATTGTTTCTCTCGATTCGGCTCTTTTGCAAATTTCGGTGAGGGCTTGTGTAACTTGCTGACTAAAGTGGTCTTCTTTAACCTTATAAGCATTTTTAAGCCAATAGCCTTGCAAAATTACCAATGCTATTAAAGCAAAAGTCATTATTACTATTAAAATCCAAATCAATCGTTTTGGCATAGGTACAAAGATACAATCTTTATTAAGCTATAAATATTTAGATTAACACTCTTTAACATCGCTTAAAACTCGTTAACTATAATATTGTTTAATTTTGGTTGTTGAATTTTTCAATAAGTTATGTTTTAGGTTAGGGAGAGGAAGAATGAAAATTCTTCCTTTTCTTTTTTATAGTAATATGTAGTATAGCAACATCATAATCAGATTGGTAAATCTCAATACTTGCAAATAAATATAATAACCGATCAGATTCAAGGCATTAGAAGTTTATAAAAATCTCACCGCCTTAGGTAGTTCCTTCCCAATCAATTGCATCTGACTTTTGATATTTTGGTTAAATCCTTTGATTTGCAAGGCAATTTGAGTTACCAACGCTTCAGCATGATATTGGTAACAAACTATAGTTTTATGTCATCCGCTCGCTATCGGATCTGAACGAAGTGAAAAATCTATTTCATTATTAAGAATAGATGTTTCGCTAATCACTCAACACGACAAAAAAATGAAATCTATACATTATTAACAATGCCAGAATTTTATTAGTTTTGCATTGCAAAACTTTACAAATTCTAATTCGTGACACTCTGAAGTGAACCTAACTTAAACAAAAAATCAAAAATCGTACATATTACTCAAAACAAATAAAATTTGTACAGAAGTACCTTTCCCCGGTGTCGAATTTATGTGAATTTTACCATGAAGAGCTTTAATTCTGTTTGTTAAATTTGCTAATCCATGACCATGTGCTTTTTCTGGATTTTGCTGCTCTTCTAAATTAAATCCTACTCCATTATCGGAATATTTTAGCCATAAAAGCTTTAATTCTGTTTGTTAAATTTGCTAATCCATGACCATGTGCTTTTTCTGGATTTTGCTGCTCTTCTAAATTAAATCCTACTCCATTATCGGAATATTTTAGCCATAAATTATCTTCAATTTGTTCAACAACAAGTTCAATGGTTGATGCGCAAGAGTGTTTTAAACCATTGTTAATTAATTCTATTCCAGAGCGATAGATGGTTGTTTCAATTACTGCACCAAATCTATCTTGATTTAATTTACAGTTAAAATTTATATTAGTTTTAACATTTAACGTTAATTTATTTACAAAAGCTCGGAATGCTTTTTCGAGCCCATAATCGCTTAATGTTGTGGGCATTAATGAATTTACAGCAACTCTTATATTTTTTATTGAATCATCAATGATTTCTGAAATAGAACTTGTTAATTCGCCTCTTTCTTTAATGTTTTTTTCTGGGTTTTTCAATAAATTTATAAAAAGTTTAGCTGCCGAAAGTAACGGTCCCAAATCGTCGTGCAGACTTTCGGCAATTATTTTTCGTTCGTGTTCTTCGGCTTTTATTGTTTTAGTAATTAATTCGTTTTCTAACCTTTTATATTCCGAAATATCGCGTACCGTAGCAATAATTTTAAATTGCTCTACCGAATTAAAAAACACTTTTTTAGCATTAATAAGGCAAATTTTAGGTGTCATTTTTGGGTTTGTTTTTATTAAAGCTTCGGCATTTATTAAATGTCCAGTTTTAAAAAGTTGGCGGTAGTGTTTTTTCCAATCACTGCCAATCATGTATAATTCAGACACATAACGATTAATTGTATTTTCTTTTTCCAGTCCTAAAATTGATTTTACCGAGGGACTAATTTCTTCAACAATAAAATCTTTTGAAATTACAAGATAAATATCCTGAACATTGTTAAAAATATTTCTAAACTGTTCTTCTCTTTTTATTATTTCATTTTGATAATCTTCGATTTTCTTTTTCGATTCATAACGTTCTAACGATTTCACTAAAAGTGTTGGCAAGTTGTTAGAAAATCCGACATCTTTTATAATAAAGTCATAAGCACCAAGTTGCATCATTTTAACAATTAGCTTCTGGTTGCTGTGTCCTGTAATAATTATAAATGGAAATTTAATATTTCCTTCTGAAAGTTCGTTTATCAGTTGTTCGCAATTTATATCGTCTAATTCATAATCGAGTATAGCAAAATAGTCGAGATTAGATTTAATAAATTCTTTGGCTTCGTTTCCCGAATAAACGCTTTGAGAATAAAATCCTGCAGTTTTTAAATTAATAGCAATTAACGAGTTAAGAGAATAGTCGTTTTCGACAATTAAAATTTTCTGATTTCTTACATCTGCCATGATTAATTTATGTTTTCAGTCCATTTATAAACTTTATCGTTTCTTCTAACTAATAAGTTTGTAAAAATACTGCAAATTGTACCTTTTTTTACTATGTTTACAGAAGTTTTATCATTTAATCTTATTTCATTAATTTTAATTTCAACAATTCCGGTTGATGGACCAATTATTAAAATGTCATCTTTTACAGCTATTTCGCCGGTTTCAATTAATATCTCGGCAACCGAAATGTTTTTAAAGTAATTTGTTATTTTGCCAATATAAACTTTTCGTTTGGTAGCCGACGAACCATAATTTTTAGTCCATTCGCCTAATTTTGTACCTAAATAATATCCATCCCAAAAGCCACGATTGTAAACAGTTTTAAGTTTAGCGAACCATGTTTCAATGTTTTCTTCTGTAAAATTGTTTAATTTCCATGCTTCAACTGCTTCGTGATAACATTCAGTAACAATTTTCACATATTCGGGAGCACGTGCTCTGCCTTCAATTTTTAATACTGTAACTCCTGCATCAAGAATTTTATTTAAAAAATGAATTGTACATAAATCTTTTGGCGACATAATATATTCATTCTCTATATCAAGTTGATAATCACTTCCTTTTTCGGTAACTGTATATCCGCGACGGCAATTTTGCAAACAACTTCCACGATTTGCAGAGTGATTGTTTTCGTGTAAACTTAAATAGCATTTTCCGCTTATTGACATACATAATGCACCGTGCACAAAAATTTCGATTTTCACTTTATTGCCTGATGGTCCGCATAAATTTTCCTTATTAACTTTTTTGCAAATTTCGGCAGCTTGCTCAATGGTAAGTTCGCGTGCAAGAACCATTACATCGCAATATTTTGCAAAAAATTTAACAGCTTGGTAATTGCTGATATTTAGTTGAGTTGATGCGTGAATTTCAATTCCAGCAGATATTCCACATTCAATTGCTGCCATATCGCTGGCAATTATTGCGTTAACTCCAGCTTTTTTTGCAGCAATTATAAGTTCTTGCATTTCTGCAATTTCATTATCATAAATTATTGTGTTAACAGTTATGTAACTTTTAACATTATGCTCATTACATATTGTTACAATTTTATTTAAATCGTCAACAGTAAAATTAAATGTTGATTTTGATCGCATGTTTAAATTACCGACACCAAAATAAACAGAGCCAGCTCCGCCTTGTATAGCAGCCATTAAGTTTTCGAAAGAGCCAACTGGCGACATTATTTCGATGTTTTTTTTATTACTCATTTTGCATTAATATAAATGAAATACATGGAAATAAACAGAAATAAACAGAAATATTTTGATTGTAAGTTGAATTTTTAATTTCCCTATAACCTCACCCCCAACCCCTCTCCAAAGGAGAGGGGAGTTGGATTTGTGAATTCAAATTATTTAGTTTTCTGTTATAATTTCTATTTTAAAGTTCAATTCATTTCATTTGTTTTTCTTTCCAATATTTATTTATATGTTTAGTTATTAAGTTTATATCTAAATCATTCATGCAACTAAAATGTTTTTTTGGACATTGTTTAAATCCAATTTTTGTACATGGGCGACATTTTAAATTTTTAACCTCAACAATCTCAGAAAGTTCATTTTTAACATAGGGATACATGCCAAACTCTGGAACAGTATTTCCCCATAACGAAATAATTGGTTTTTGAAACGCAGATGCAATGTGCATTAGTCCTGTATCATTTGTTATAATAACTTTAGCTTTTTTTACGAGCGATGCCGACTGATTAATATTAAATTTTCCACAACTATTAAAAACATTTTTTGTTTTACAGTCGGTTATTACTTGTTCGGCTTCTTCAACATCTTCTTTGCCACCTAACAAAACAACGGGATAATTAATTTTATTTATTATTTCAATAATTTTTTTAGTTGGAAGTTTTTTAGTGAAATGTTTTGCTCCAATAACAAAACCCACATATCCTGATTGAAGAAATTCGGGCAAATTTTTTATATCAACTTCATCGGCTGGCGGAATAAAATAATCGAGACCTTTGTTGTCATTTTTAACATCAAATATTTTAACAGTTTCTAAATATCTGTCAACAATGTGTACGTTTGGAAGTTTGTTTATTTTAAAATTTACCAACAGCCATTTTTCTACATTTAACTTGTTAAACTTGAAACTTAATATTCCAATTCGATTTTTTACTCTTTTGGTTCGCAAGTTATTATGAAGGTCAATTATATAATCGTATCGTTCTTCTTTAATTTCTGATATTGTTTCTAAAAAGTCTTCTTTAAGGGTTAAAACTTTATCAATATAAGGGTTTGACAATAAAATAGATGCAAATGCCGGTTTTGTTAAATAATGCACTTCGACATCTTCAACCTGTTGCTTTAAACAACGAATTACGGGAGTTGTTAAAACAATATCCCCAATGGAGCTAAATCGAATTATTAAATATTTAACTTTAGTCATAAAAATTCCACGAAATTCCAAATTTTAATATTCTTGGTGTTTGAGGATAATGAGGTGCTGTAAAATAATTTGCAGCCATTAACGAATAATTTACGTGTTCAATTTTAAAAAATATTCTTGCTCGTTTCCAGTTAAAATTCAAAAAAACATCAACATAAGGATAACCACCTGTTTGTCTTTCATTTTGCAGTGCAAATTGGCATGTAGCCGGCACATATTCGGGGGCAAAATATTTTGTGAAATAAAAAACTTCTGTGCCAAACTGAACATGAAGCACTTTTTTAAATATCAAAAACTGGTAAAAAAACGAATGAACTCCAACAAATAATGGTAATGGCAAAATACTATCATTTGACGATTGCTGAAATACTGCACGATTATTAAAATGAAAATGACCTAATTTAAAATTTTTGTACAACGTTGCCGACATTATTTTTATAGTGTGATTTTGCTGTTTTGGTAATGTCAAAGTATCGAAATAAACATAATTTTTTACTGTATAAAAGTTTGCCGAAAATCCAGCATTATAGAACTTGTCGTTAAAAGAGAACATTGAAAATGAAAATGCTGAATTTACAAAATTATTATTCCATTTAAAGTTATTTGAATAATAATGATTTTCGTAATAAGCGACATTCTTAGTAAAATATCCAGTATTTAAAACAAATTGTAAAGTGTCTCTAAAATGCTGAAATTGATATAATATTTTACCTTCAAATTTATTGTTGCTTTTTAAATAACCATTTAACCATTGTTCTATTGTAAAATATCCGTTAACTTTTTTTCCATTTGTTTTATAAACAGATGCTTGAATGCCATAACTGTTTAAAAGAGTATCGGAGTAATAGTAATAATAATTGCGTTGATTGTAATTTAACCCTAATAAAAATGCTGTTTTTAGGGGATTATTTTCGGTTAAAACTAATGATAAATTTTGAAATAAAGTTTCGGACTGTGTGGAATCTTTTGTGGCTGTACTATCTACATAAATATCTGAATAATAACCATAAGGAATATCGGTATAAAGTTTTTTAAACCATTGATAACGTGTTGTAGATTGAATTTCAAAAATACTATTATATTTAATATTGGCAGTATCGGTTGAATCTGTTTTTCCGGTTAAAGAAATAATTTGATGTAAAAATCCTTCGCGAAAAACAACGGTGTTTTTAGCGTTATTTAATCGTACGTTTAAGTTTTCGGGTTTATAAAGCGAATCAATAATGTAATAATCATGCTGAATGCCACCATTTTCTACTAATCTAAATTTTTCGATATTAAAATACGCCTGAAGTTTATATTTGTTTCTTAAGTAATTAGTTGAAAGCCGAAAGCTATTATTTCTGTTTTCTTGTTTTAAATAATACCCAGTAGAATTATGTCCGTTTGCTCTAAAACTAAAATTCAAATACTTGTTTACATTTTGTGTGTGCAAAATGTTAATGTATTGCTCACCTTTATCTTTTGATGCTCCGGCTGCAAAATTTATTCTTGTATATGGCTTGTGTGTGTTGTAAAAAACGTGCCTGTCTGATGAATAATAAACTTTTAACGATTTGTAAAATAGGGGATATTCTTCATTACTATTCGAATATGTTAAAGGAAAGGTTGCCGAACCACTATTCCCAAGATTTGCTATAAAATTATTTCGAAGTGGTAAATAATTTTGATTGCTTGTAATTTGAGTGTCAGCTTTTTCGTTTTGCATGCCGTTCCAAGCGTTTTCGAATGACCATAATTTTACAATCCGATAACTATCTGATTGAGTAGTACTATCGGCTTTTTGAGCTTCAAGTTTTACGCATAAAAAAGTAAAAAACAAAAGAATATTAAATATCTTCATAAATTTTATCAATCACAATATTTCGCATCTGTTTTTATAACACGATGATTATTAATAAGGTTCTTCGCTATCCCTTCGTCAAGCTCAGGGCAAACAGTTCAGAATGACAAAAAGCATTAATATTTAGCGAATTGTTATTCCAAAAAATTGTAAAACTAAAAACATACCGATAATTTAATTACAAAGATGAATCCAGCCTAAAAAGGTATGGGAACAAAAATACAAAAAAAATGATTCGTTTATCTGTTAACAACTCTTATTTTTAAAGCACAGATATTCAAAATGTTATATTCCTGCTAATATTATCAATACTGGAGTATTTAAGTAACATACATGAAATAAGCTCCTAAGCGTTGCTATAAAAGATTTTAAATCCTCATCCCGCAAAAAGCGGGATTACGGTTTAAAATTTTTATGCGTTTTGTAGGAATTTGTTTTCTACACATTACTAACCAAACAAAATAAGCGTTTTTTGTAGTGTCTAATTTTAGAATGAAACTTAGGAAATGCAAAAGGAGCTACAACTTTTATTGTGGTAACTCCTTGATTTTCTGGTGGAGAATAGGGGAATCGAACCCCTTACCTCTTGCCTGCCAGGCAAGCGCTCTAGCCAAATGAGCTAATCCCCCAATTAAAAAACGTAATGCAAAGTTAAATTTTTTATAATTAATTTCACTAGTGTCTGTCTATAAAGTCCGCTGACTGCGTTATGCTCGTTTTGAAAACAGTCATTTACATTAGTAAACTCCTTGATTTTCAAAACTTCGCAAGCCTTGTCATCGAACTTTATATTCCAGACTCTC
>Ga0209211_10003363_pt1 | contig 26176 bp, 23 predicted proteins | sample RifGroA2_FD_183992 | JGI IMG/M metagenome (GOLD analysis project Ga0209211, IMG submission 183992) | Groundwater microbial communities from Rifle, Colorado, USA - Groundwater A2 (SPAdes) (version 2) | ecosystem: Environmental > Aquatic > Deep subsurface > Groundwater | place: Rifle, Colorado...
GGAGAAAAATGCCCGTCGGGAAGTCTGCCCACGACGGGCATCGCGCTACATCGTAGCGAAGAGCGGGCGAGGTAAAGCGGACATTTCTACTTTGCAGGAAAGCGGACATTTCTATTTGGCGTTGACACCGCACCGGACTGGCGCGGCTTGAAGGCTAAGCCTGGACTTCTTCGACCGCAAATATCCGCCTATGCTCGCGGATCGCGTAGCGGTCAGTCATCCCGGCGATGTAGTCGGCCACCGAGCGGGCGCGCTCGGACTCGCCCTGGCGCTGGAATGCCGGCGGCAACAGCCGGTTGTCGGCCATGAACGCGCCGAACAGGTCGCCGATGATGCGTTGCGCCTTGGCACTCATACGCATCACGCGATAGTGGCGATACAGGTTGGCATGCAGGAAACGCTTCAGTACGCGCTGTTCTTCATTGATTCCATCGCTGAAAGCGATCAGCACCGGCGCGCAGCGTACGTCTTCCAGCATCGCTGGCTTGTGCACCTCGATATTCTGCTCGCTTTGCCGAATCAGGTCGGACACCAACGTATTGATCATGCGGCGCACCGTCTCATGGACGACGCGGCGCTCGGGCAATACTGGATAAGCACTACGCACCTCGTCGAGGTGACGCGCAACCAGCGGCACCTCGGCCAACTGCTCCAGTGTGATCAGCCCGGAGCGCAGACCGTCGTCTACGTCATGGTTGTTGTAGGCGATCTCGTCGGCGAGGTTGGCGATCTGCGCCTCCAGCGACGGACGACGATCATTCAGAAAGCGTGCGCCCAGTTCGCCGAGTTTTGCGGCGTTGTCGCGAGCGCAGTGTTTGAGTATGCCTTCGCGCGTCTCGAAGGTCAGATTCAATCCCTCGAATTCGGCGTAACGTTCTTCCAGCAACTCGACCACGCGCAACGATTGCAGATTGTGTTCGAACCCGCCCCAGGCTTGCATGCAGGTGTTCAGCGCATCCTGCCCGGCATGTCCGAACGGCGTGTGACCGAGATCGTGCGCCAGCGAAATCGCTTCGGCGAGGTCTTCGTTCAGGCGCAAACGACGCGCGATGGAACGAGCAATCTGGGCAACTTCGATGCTGTGGGTCAGGCGCGTGCGGAACAGGTCTCCCTCATGATTGACGAACACCTGAGTCTTGTATTCGAGGCGACGGAACGCGCCGGAATGGATGATGCGATCGCGGTCGCGCTGAAACTCGCCGCGACCTTGCGGCGTCGCCTCCGCGATGTTACGTCCGCGCGAATTGGCTTCGCTGACGGCATAGGTGGCGAGTTCAACCATGCACGCACGCCTCCAGCGTTTGCTGCAACAACTCCGCCGGCGCATCGCCATACACCACCGCTTGCCCAATCTGTTTGAGCAGCACGAAACGTATTTTGCCGCCTTCGACTTTTTTGTCGAGTCCCATCAGTTCGAGATATTTGTTCGTTCCGATATCCGGCGCAACCACCGGCAGCCTGGCGCGCTCGAACAAGGTGCGAACTCGCGCCACATCCTGTTCCTCTATCCAGCCGAGTCGTTGTGACAAGTCCGCCGCCATTATTGTTCCTGCCGCGACACCTTCGCCGTGCAGCCAGTTGCCGTAGCCCATGCCGGATTCGATCGCATGCCCAAAGGTATGACCAAGATTCAACAACGCGCGCTCACCGCTTTCGCGCTCGTCAGCCGCGACGACCTCAGCCTTGTTTCGGCAACTGCGCGCGATGGCGTATTGCAACGCGACGGTGTCGCGAGCAAGCAGCTTGTCCATATTCTGTTCCAGCCATTCAAGGAAAGGCAGGTCGCGTATCAAACCGTACTTGATGACCTCGGCGATGCCCGCCGCCAATTCCTTGTCTGGCAGAGTATTCAGCGTATCCGTGTCGGCCAGCACCAGTTGCGGCTGGTAGAACGCGCCTATCATGTTCTTGCCGAGCGGATGGTTGATGCCGGTCTTGCCACCGACCGATGAATCCACCTGAGCCAGCAACGTGGTCGGTATCTGGATGAACGGCACGCCGCGCAGATAGGTCGCTGCAGCATAGCCGGTCATGTCGCCGATTACACCGCCACCCAGTGCGACCAGCGGCGTGCTGCGCTCGCAGCGATTGCGCAACAGCGCATCGTAGATCAGGTTCAGCGTTTCGCCAGTCTTGTATTCCTCGCCGTCCGGAAGGATCACTGACACACTGCTGACGCCGATATTTTCAAGGGTCTGCTGGAGCTTCTCCAGATACAACGGCGCCACCGTGGTATTGGTCACGATTGCGGCACGCTTGCGCGGCAGGTGCGCCAGCAACAAATCCGACCGCGCCAGCAGTCCGCTGCCGATATGTATCGGATAACTGCGCTCGCCCAAACCTACTGTCAATGTCTGCATATTCAACTCAATCGGCTTTTCTGAATTTTTCTATCTCACCTACCAATTGCAGCATCAGGGCATGAGCGCTTTGTTTGCCGCTCTGCACGATGATGTCTGCGGCTTGCTGATACAACGGATCGCGCTGTTCGAACAACTCTGCCAGCTTGGCGCGCGGATCCCCCGTTTGCAACAGCGGTCTGCTGCGGTCATGCCGCGTGCGCTGCCATAAGTCGTGCACGTTCGCCTTCAGATAGACGACGATTCCATTTTGCCGCAGCATGTCCCGATTCTGCTCGGCGAGGATCGCCCCGCCCCCCGTCGCCAGCACCATGTTGTCGCGCGCCATCAGTTCGCATATCGCCGAGGTCTCGCGCAACCGAAAACCAGCCTCACCCTCGACATCGAAGATGTGCGGTATCGTCACTCCGGTGCGCTGTTGTATCTCTTCGTCGCTATCCACGAAGCTTTTGCCCAGATGTTTCGCCAAGGTGCGCCCTATCGTGGTCTTGCCCGAACCCATCATACCCACCAGGATCAGGTTGCCCGACTGGAACTTTCGACCACCCTGCAGGCCGCTGTTTGCTTGATCGCTATGCATGGCGCGCATTGTAAACGATAAAACAAAAAGCCCGGACGAAGCCGGGCTTGTGTTGAATTTGAACTGACGATCAGCGTATGTTCATCGCATCGTTCATGATCTTCGGGGTGATGAATATCAGCAACTCCGACTTGTTATCGCTCCTAACATTATTCTTGAACAGCCATCCGAACACAGGCACATCGCCCAGCAGCGGAACCTTCTGCGTTGAATTGGACACATCCTGAGTAAAGACGCCACCAATCACCACAGTACCGCCATTCTCGACCAACACCTCTGTCGTTACCTCTTTGTTATTGATACTTGGTACACCGCCATATATGGCGCCAACGGTATCCTGGTTGACCCTCAACTTCATGTTGACGTGATCGTCCGGCGTGATCTGGGGAGTCACATCGAGGCTCAGGGCCGCCGTCTTGAACGCCGTCGTGGGAGGCCCCCCATTTGTACCTTGAATTGTGTATGGTATCTCGACCCCCGACTTGATTGTCGCTGGCGTTTTATCCGCTGTCACCACACGCGGGCTGGCGATATTCTTGGTAACTCCATCCAGTTCTGATGCAGTCAACTCCAGCGTCAGCACCTTGGTCGCCGCCGGATTGAACAATGAAAGACTTACCCCCCCTGTTCCGGATGCGGCGCCCGGCAAATTTACGTTACCGCCAATAATCCCACGCGTAGCCGTCGCACCATTCTGGCCAATAGCGAACCCCTGGCCCGCACCGACCGCCTCACCGGTATAGCCCAGCTTGCCCCCCAGAGTCCGATTAAACTGGTCCCCTGCCGAAACAAAGCGTGCCTCGATCATCACTTGCCGCACCGGCACATCAATCTGCTTGATCAGCTTGCGCGCCTCTTCCAGACGCGAGGAAGTGTCCTGCACGAACAACGTATTGGTGCGTGGATCAACCACGGAACTGCCGCGCTTCGAAAGAATTCGCTGCTTGTCTCCTGCAAGCAACTTGGCGATATCTTCGCCCTTCTGATAACTCAGCTGAAAACTCTCGGTGCGCAGCTCTTCAAGATCTGATATTTCCTGACGCGAGGTCAGATCTATCTTCTCCTTGGCGGCGATCTCGTCACGCGGTGCGACCTGGATCACATTGCCGTTCTTGCGCATATCCAGGCCACGGCTCTGCAGAATAATATCCAGCGCCTGATCCCACGGCACATCCTTCAAACGCAAGGTCAGGTTGCCGCTCACGGTATCGCTGATCACCAGGTTCATCGGATTGTTGTTCTCATTATTGAAGTCCGCAATGATGTACAGCGCATCGCGCACATCGATCTTCTGAAAGTTCAATGTCAGCTTCTCGCCGGCATAGCCGATTTGGCTACCCTTGACCAGCTTATTCGGATCGTCTGCAACCGGCTTCACCTCGACGATGAACTTGTTGTCGGTCTGATAGGCTGCATGCTCCCACAACCCCTTGGGTTCGATCACCATGCGCACACTGTCGCCCTGGACAAACGTATCCACGCCCTGCACCGGGGTGGCGAAATCGACCACATCGAGCTTGCGCTGCAGATTCTGCGGCAAACTGGTCTTGAGGAAATCTACGATCAGCGCTGTACCTTGCTGACGAATATCGATGCCCACACCGGAATCGGAAAGATCGACTTGAATTCGCCCCTCGCCGTTTTTGCCGCGACGGAAGTCGATATCGCGCAAGGAATGCTTCTGCGCACCCTGCTTAACCTCGGCGAAGCGCGAAGCGCCGCCGGACGCAGCCATCACGGCCGGCTTACCTTGCAACGTGATTAACAGGTTATTGCCATCAATCCTGATATCGTAGGGCAGCATCTGGTTCAAGTTGATCACCAGACGCGTGCGCGGTCCAGCCTGAACAATATTGGCGCTGCGCAACTCTCCTTCAGAGAAATTTTGCACCGACCGGCCCAGTCCATTAGTGGTGTTGGAAAAGTCCAATGCGATACGCGGCGGGGTATTGATCGTGAAATCGCGAGGCAGAGCGGCCAGCGCTTGCGCGAACTCGACCTTGACCACCGTCGCCCCATTGCCAGTACCGCTCACACCCAGCGCAGTAATACTGTTCTGTGCCTCCGCCTGCGCTGCCGATGTCACACCCAGCATGGCAATCAGCCCCAGCACCTGCACCATACCTTGAAGGATGGAATTGAATGGTTTCATTACTTTGCTCCTAAACCGGCATTGCCGGATCAAACATTAATGACGCTAGGCTACAGCATCGTCGTGAATCGCCCCGTACCAACCCGTCACTCATTCGATCAACTGCAGGCTGCTCATCCGCTCGGACCAGTCGCCGGCACTATCCTGCACCGTTTCCTGTATCACGATTTCCGTGTCGTTCACTTCCTTGATCAGCCCGAAATTCATGCCAATATAATTGCCCGCCTTGACCCGATGCAACTTGCCGTCAGGCGCGCGTACCACCGCATAGCCAACCTTGTGCTGGTTAATGTAACCAACCATGCTGAGGCCCTCGAGCGGGAACTCCTCCAGCGCCTCTTTCGGTCGGTCTATGTCCGGCTGATTCAGCCCCGGACGACTAGAAGACCGATCAGGCTTGCGCGGTTTGAATGGATCCGGCAAATTGGCTTCGTTGTCATATGCAAAGGGTTCATAAGGTTTCACCTCCGGTGGTGGCGGTATCTTGCCGCGCATGTCCGCCCCGGCGTTCTTCACGAAGTCTTGCAGATCCTGAAACTCCTCACCGCCGCATCCCGCCAGCAACGCCGAAGCCAACACCAGATAGATCAGTCTCATGGCTTTTTCGCTCCTGACGCTTTCTTCTGGCTTGCCACTTCCTCTTCATCCAGATAACGGAATGTCTTGGCGGTCGCATCCATCGACAGCACATTGCCGGATGGGATTATCGTTATCTCATTGAGAGTCACGATGCGCGGCAACATCGAGATGTCGCTGGAAAATTTGCCGATATCATCATAATTGCCGGTTACCTTGATCGTGATCGGCTGCTCGGCAAACGCACCATTCACCGTTTCCGCGCCCGGGCGAAACAGCTCAAACTGCAAACCGCGGCCCAGCCCCGCCTGATTAATATCGGTCAGCAACGCATCCATCTCCGATTTGCTCGGCAACTGTTTGAGCAAGGCACCAAAAGATTCCTGAGTTTCGATCAATTGCTTCTTGATCAGGTCCAGATTGATCGCCTGTTTTTTCTTGGCCAAAAAGGTATCTTTAAGACCAACCTCCTCCTGCTCCGCAGTTTGCAGCGTTTCCCACTGCCCCTGCCAGTCGAACAAAGCACCGGCCACAACCACCCCCAGGAACAACACAGCAAAGGCCAACATCTTCGCCAGCCATGGCCAGGATCCCGGGTTTTTCGGGTTCAGGTTTTTCAGTTCATCCATATTCATCATGGCTCTCACCCCTTAGCACCGGCCGATTTGGCCGCCGCCCCTGAGACTGCAATATCAGCCTGCGTTTTGGTCAGATTGAACGTCAGCGTGAACTCACTTACCCGAGCACCGTTCGCACTTGTGGCACTGATAACTACCAGTGCAGGCGAATCCAGCCAGGGCGAATCTTCGATCGCGCGCATCAGCGTGGAAATACGCGCATTGGACTGCGCGTAGCCAACCAGATTGATTTTGTTTCCAGTCTGCCTGAGGGATTTGAGATAAACCCCATCCGGCAGGATGCGCAACATCTGATCAAGCAAGTGCACCACATCGGAACGCGTACTTTGCAAGTTCTCGACGACATTTTTCCGCGCAAGCAGAGAGTCCGTCTGTTCGCGCAGCTTCCTGATCTCGGCGATTTGCCGATCCAGCACTGCGGTCTCCTGCCTCAAATATTCGTTGCGCCGCTCCTGATTGGATATCTGCGTGCCGATCGCGACGTGCACGAATCCGACCAGAAGCGCCCCCAACACAATGGAAATGACGCTGAATGCGACGAACTGAATCTGGCGAGCGCGACGTTTCTCGGCCCGGTGAGGCAATAAATTGATGCGTATCATGATGGGTCGAACCTCCGCATGGCCAACCCGCAAGCAATGATCAAGGCCGGTGCATCGGCCTGCAACTGGCGCGGCTTGATGCGACTCGACAACGTCATCAACGCGAATGGATTGGCAACCATTGTGCTCACCTGGGTTCGAGTCGCCACGGCATCATCCAGACCCGGCAACACCGCACAACCGCCGGCCAGTACGATGTAATCCACCTCATTGTATTGCGTCGAGGTAAAGAAGAATTGCAAGGCTCGTGCAACTTCCATCACTACGTTTTCACGGAATGGCGACAGCACATCGCTTTCGTAGTTGTCGGGCAACCCGCCATTACGCTTGGCCGACTCGGCCTCTTGTACCGAAAGACCGAACATCGATTGAATCTGCTGGGTCAACTGGTCGCCGCCAACCTGCTGATCTCTTGAATATATCGACTGTCCATTACGCAACACGTTGACATTCATCACGTTCGCACCGATATCGACCAGCGCAACGCATTTGTCTTCCGCACCATCCGGAAGCTGCGCCAGAATCTGCCCAAAGGCCATCTCCGCAGCGTAAGGCTCGACATCAACGACCAGCGCCTTGAGCCCCGCGACCTGCGCGGCCGCTACGCGATCCTCGACATTCGCCTTGCGCGACGCTGCCAGCAACACCTCTACCTCATCCGGATTGCCCGTTGCAGGGCCGATCACCTGAAAGTCGAGATTGACCTCCTCAAGTGCAAACGGAATATATTGGTTGGCTTCGGATTCGACCTGATATTCCAGATCTTCCTCTCGCATGCCGGCAGGCAGCAGAATCTTTTTGGTAATAACTGCGGCGGCAGGGAGCGCCAGACTGACATTCTTGATACGCGTGCCCATCCGCTTCCAGGCGCGCTGCAGACTATCAGCGACGGCGTCCAGATTGGCGATATTGCCGTCGCTGACCGCATCCTTGGGCAGCGGCTCGATCACATAGCGCTCCACGACGTAGCCACCCTTTTTAGGCGCTTCACTCAGCTCGACCATCTTGACTGAAGATGTGCTGATATCTACGCCTACCAGTGGTGGCGTAGATGCCTGCAAAAAATCCAGCGGAATATCGAAATTTACTTTAGGCATAGGCCGTTTAGGAGATTTCCGTATAAAGTGGTTTAAATCCTAGCAATAACTATAAATCGTGTAAAGCTATTTCTAGGGGGTTATTTATCCTCGCCTAACCTATATAATTCGCAGAATTATCACTAGTTTCGGCTCTTGGACAACTGCTCATGCTTTCGCGTCGCTGGCTACTCCCGCTTCTTGTTTCTCTGACCCTGTTGCTATTGCCCGCGATCCTGCTTGGTCTGGCGGTGATGCTGACCTACCCAACATTGCCTTCGCTGGACGCACTCACCGACTATCGCCCCAAGATTCCGCTACGCGTCTACAGCGCCGATGGCGCACTACTCGGCGAGTTCGGCGAAGAGCGCCGTGCACTGGTCCGCATCGCCGAAGTCCCGGACGTCATGAAGCACGCCATCCTTGCCGCCGAGGACGATCGCTTCTACCAGCACGGCGGTGTGGACTACATGGGTGTACTGCGCGCGGCGCTGTCGAACTTCACCTCTGGCGGTGCAAAACAAGGCGCCAGCACCATCACCATGCAGGTCGCACGCAACTTCTTCCTCTCCAAGGAGAAGACCCTGTCGCGCAAGTTCAACGAGGTACTATTGGCCTTCAAGATCGAACACAACCTGAGCAAGGACCAGATTCTCGAGCTGTATTTCAACCAGATTTACCTCGGTCAGCGCGCCTATGGCTTCGCTGCCGCCTCCCAGATTTATTTCGGCAAGCCGCTCAATCAACTGACGGCGGCCGAAGCCGCGATGCTCGCCGGCCTGCCCAAGGCCCCCTCCGCTTACAACCCGGTAGTCAACCCGAAACGCGCGAAGCTGCGCCAAATGTACGTGCTGCGCCGCATGCACGAACTCCGTTTCATTGACGACGAGCAACTGCGGGTCGCGCAGTTGCAGCCCATGACGGCCAAGCACGGCAATCAGGAATTCGGCATCAAGTCCGACTACATCGCGGAAATGGTACGTCAGGCGGTCTATGAGCAATACCATGAGGACACCTACACGCGGGGTTTCTCTGTCTACACCACAATACGCCAGCAGGATCAACTCGCCGCCTACCAAGCCGTGCGCAAGAGCGTGCTGGACTATGACCGACGCCATGGCTATCGTGGCCCGGAAGGCTTTGTCGACCTGCGCAACGGCAGCCATGACGAACTGCTGGAAGAGGCGCTGCAGGACATCACCGACAACGACGACCTGATTCCGGCCGTGGTGCTATCCGTCTCACCTAAGCAGATCCGTGCTTACACCAAGGGGGGTGAAGTCGCGGAACTTGGCGAAGAAGGATTACGCTTTGCCCAGCGCGCTCTCGGCGACAAGGTCGCGCTCAACCAGCGCATCATTCCCGGCTCCATCGTTCGTCTGCAGAAGGACGCCGACGGCGTCTGGCAGATCGGCCAGCTGCCCCAGGTCGAGGCCGCATTCGTCTCCGCCGACCCCCGCAACGGCGCGGTTCTCGCGCTGGTCGGCGGCTTCGACTTCAACCACAACCAGTACAACCACATCACCCAGGCTTGGCGCCAGCCCGGCTCCAGCCTGAAGCCCTTTATCTATTCCGCCTCGCTGGAAAAAGGCTTCACTCCCGCCACGGTGATCAACGACGCCCCGCTGATGTTCGACGCCGAACAGACCGGCAGCGATCCCTGGCAACCGAAAAACTACGACGGGACATTCGAAGGCCCGATGCGCATGCGCGAGGCGCTAACCAAGTCGAAAAACCTGGTGTCGATCCGCATTCTGCAATCCATCACCCCGCAATATGCGCAGGACTATTTAACTAAGTTCGGCTTCGATGCCGACAAACATCCGCCCTACCTGACGATGGCCTTGGGCGCCGGCATGGTGACCCCGATGCAGATGTTGACCGGCTACTCGGTATTCGCCAACGGCGGCTTCCGCATCAAGCCATACTTCATCGAACGCATCGAGGACGCCAACGGCAAAGTGCTCAGCCGCCATGCATCGATCATTGCGGGCGAGAGCGCGGAGCAAGTCATCGACGTGCGCAACGCGTTCACGATGGTCAACATGATGCAGGATGTCGTCCGCCGCGGTACGGCCGCTTCCGCGATGCGCCTCGGCCGTACGGATCTGGCCGGCAAGACCGGCACCACCAGCGACTCGATCGACGCCTGGTTCTGCGGCTTCCAGCCCACCATCGTCGGCGTCGCATGGATGGGCTTCGACCAGCCGCGCAGCCTGGGCGACAAGGAGACTGGCGGCGGAGCGGCCCTGCCGATGTGGATAGGCTATATGGAAAAGGTGCTCAAGGATGTGCCGCAAGCCGTTTATGCCACCCCGGAAGGCATCGTGGCCGCGCGCATCAACGAACAAGGACAACGCGACGAGAACGGCAGCCTGACTGATTACTTCTATCAGGAAAACACCCCATCGGAACTCCCACTGCCGCCCCAGTCCCTGCCTGGCAGCGAAGTGCGTCCTACCGAAACGCTCAAAGACCAGTTGCTCTGAACCGATGAACCGGGAACATGGACACAAGCGCGACCTGATGCGCGAACAAATCGCGCACCTGGCCGCCAAACTGATGGCCGAAGGCGGCATCGCCGACCACGCCCTCGCCAAGCGCAAGGCCGCGAAGCAGCTCGGCGCGATGGACACCCAGCACCTGCCCGGCAATCAGGAAGTGGATGACGCGTTGCACAGCTACCGCGCGCTGTATCAGCACGACAGCCATCCCGGCGTCCTGCGCTTGTTGCGCGAGGAAGCGCTAAACACCATGCGCCTGCTGTCTGCCTTCCACCCCTACCTGACCGGATCGGTGCTGAGCGGCACCGCCGGTCGGCATTCCGACATCAACCTGATGCTGTTCTCCGACGACGTAAAGGCCGTGCTGCTGTTTCTGCTGAAACACAACCTGGAATTCGAAGATGGGGAATGGCGAGTGAAGATAGGGGGGCACGAGGAAAGCGTGCCAAGCTACACGCTGACCGCCGAATCCGGCATCCAGACCCATATCGTCGTTCTGCCCGAGAACGCCCGCCACAGCGGCAGCCGCCATCCGGAGACGCATGCGGACATTGCGGCGGTGGAAGCAATGTTGGAAACAGAGCTGAGGACTGAGGACTGAGGACTGAGGGCTGAGGGCTGAGGGCTGAGGGCTGAGGGCTGAGGGCCGAGAAAACCCTGTACACCAGCATTTACTCAGTCCTCAGCACTCGCAGCTCAGCCCTCGGATTTCAGCCACTTCGCCGCGTCGATCGCGAAATAGGTCAGTATCCCGTCCGCCCCCGCCCGCTTGAACGCCAGCAGCGATTCCAACACGCAGGCCTCCTCGTTCAGCCAGCCGTTTTGCGCGGCGGCCTTCAGCATCGCGTATTCGCCGCTAACCTGATAGACGAAGGTCGGGGCTTTGAACTCGTCTTTCACGCGGCGGACGATGTCGAGGTAGGGCATGCCGGGCTTGACCATCACCATGTCCGCGCCTTCCTGCAGGTCGAGACCGACTTCCCACAGTGCCTCGTCGGAGTTGGCCGGGTCCATCTGGTAGGTGTACTTGTTGCCCTTGCCCAAGTTGCCGCTGGAGCCGACCGCGTCGCGGAACGGGCCGTAGAAGCTGGAGGCGTATTTGGCGGAGTAGGCCATGATGCGGGTATGGATGTGGCCGTCGGCGTCCAGCGCCGCGCGCACCGCGCCGATGCGGCCGTCCATCATGTCGGACGGGGCGACGATGTCCGCGCCGGCGGCGGCATGGCACTGCGCCTGGCGGGTCAGCACCGCGATGGTCTCGTCGTTCAGCACATAGCCGCTGTCGTCGATCAGGCCGTCCTGCCCGTGGCTGGTGTAGGGGTCGAGGGCGATGTCGGTCATCACGCCGAGTTCGGGGAAGTTCTTCTTCAGCGCAGCGACCACGCGCGGCACCAGGCCGTCCGGGTTGTAGGCCTCTTCCGCGCCCAGACTCTTCAGCGGCGTATCGATCACCGGGAAGATCGCCATCACCGGGATGCCCAGCTTCACGCATTGCTCGGCGTCCTTGAGCAGCAGATCCAGCGTCTTGCGCTGCACCCCCGGCATGGACTTTACGTCCTCGACCTTGTTTTCGCCTTCGAGCACGAAGACCGGGTAGATGAAATCCGCCGGTGTGAGTACATGCTCGCGCATCAGGTCGCGCGAGAACTGGTCGTGGCGCATCCGGCGCATGCGTTTGTGAGGGTATTGTCCGAGTGTCTGCATGATTCTTCCTGAAGAATTTTATTTTCTTTGGAACTAAGTTAGAAAACGCTTATCTGATTGCGTGAATGATGATGAATCGTTCCACGTTTCTCCTCCCTGAGCGTGTAATCTTAACCTTGTTAAGATGTTTGCCCCCGGTACGCCGGGGGCATTTTTTTGTCCTCAAAATCCAATGCCGTCTGCATTTAATCCTAAAAAAAGCAGTTGTCCGCAGATTACGCAGATTTCCACAGATTAAACAACAAGCTATCCGTTAATCAGGCACACCTTTTAGGTGAGGCGCTTATTGAGCATAAGTGCACGAAAATCTGCGTTAATCTGCGTAATCTGCGGATAAAACCTGGGTTTTTAGGTTAATCCGGCTCAACCGGATTCGCCGCTGCCGCAAACCAACCCGCGATCACCTTTTCCGCATCTTCGATACCCAACTTCTTCAAGCTGGAGAACAGTTGCACGGAACAGTTCGGGAAATGTTCCTTGAGGTAGGCTTTCACTTCGAGCAACGTCTTGGTCGCCTGTTGGCGACTGAGCTTGTCCGACTTGGTCAGCAGCACATGCACCGGTTTTCCGGTCGGGGCAAACCATTCCAGCATGCCTTCGTCCAGCGCTGTCAGCGGATGGCGCGAATCCATGATGACCACCAGCCCCGCCAACTCATCGCGGGTTTGCAAGTAATCACCCAGCAGTTTTTCCCAGTGCTTCTGCACATCGGGCGGCACCTTGGCATAACCGTAGCCCGGCAAGTCCACCAGAAACTTATCCTCGCCCAGCGAAAAGTAGTTCAGGTGCTGGGTGCGTCCCGGCGTCTTGCTGGTATAGGCCAGCCGCACATGGTTCGCCAGCGTATTGATCGCGCTGGACTTGCCCGCATTAGAGCGCCCGACGAACGCGACTTCCCTGCCGCCGTGCAGCGGCAGATCTTTCATATGGTTGACGGTGGTGTAGAACGCCGCCTGAGAGAAGAGTCCCATTATTTCCAGGCCGCGAAGACTTTGTCGGCGGCGGCGATCGTCGCCGCGATGTCCGCATCGCTGTGCGCGGCGGACACGAAACCGGCCTCGAACGCCGACGGCGCGAGGTAGATGCCCTCTGCCAGCATCGCATGGAAGAAACGGTTGAACGCGGCCTTGTCGCTGGCCATCACCTCGGCATAGCTGGTCGGCGCCTTCTCGCTGAAATACAGGCCGAACATGCTGCCGATGGACTGGGCGCTAAACGGGATGCCGTGCTTCTTCGCACTGGCGGCGATACCTTCGGTCATGTCTTTGGCGATCTGCGTCAGGCGCTCGTAGAAGCCGGGAGCCTGCACCAGCTTCAGTGTGGCCAGACCCGCCGCCACCGCGACCGGGTTGCCGGACAGCGTACCGGCCTGATACACCGCACCCAGCGGGGCCAGACATTGCATGATGTCGCGGCGGCCACCGAACGCAGCGGCGGGCAAACCGCCGCCCATCACCTTGCCCAGCGTGATCAGATCCGGCTTGATGCCGTAATGACCGTGCGCGCCCTGCAGACCGACGCGGAAGCCGGACATCACCTCATCCAGGATCAGCGCCGCGCCGTGCTTGGTGCAGAGATTGCGCATCGCATCGAGGAACTCGCGTTTCGGCAGGATCAAATTCATGTTGCCGGCAACCGGCTCGACGATCACCGCAGCGATCTCGTCGCCGTATTCGGCAAAGGCTTTTTCCAGACCGGCCGCATCGTTGTAGTCCAGCACCGTCGTCAGCGCGGCGATCTCGGCCGGTACGCCGGAAGAGCTAGGCTGGCCGAAGGTCAACGCGCCGGAACCAGCCTTGACCAGCAGACCGTCGGAATGGCCATGGTAGCAGCCCTCGAACTTGATGATGCGGCTGCGACCGGTGAAACCGCGCGCCAGACGGATCGCCGTCATCGTCGCCTCGGTGCCGGAACTGACCAGACGCACCATCTCCAGGCTGGGCAGGATTTTGCACAGCAGTTCGGCGATCTCCAGCTCGCTCGCGGTCGGCGCGCCGAAACCCAGACCTTCGGCAGCCGCATCCTGCACCGCCTTGACCACCTCGGGATGGCAGTGGCCGACGATCATCGGGCCCCAGGAATTCACGTAATCGATGTAGCGCTTGTCGTCTGCGTCCCACACGTAGGCGCCCTGGCCGCGCTTGAAGAACAGCGGCGTGCCGCCGACCGACTTGAACGCGCGCACCGGGGAGTTCACGCCGCCGGGGATGATCTTCTGGGATTCGTCGAATAGCTGCTGGTTATGCGAAGTCATGTTGCGTCTTTCCACTCAATAATGTTGTTTGGGGCTGATGTTGTTTCGGGAATAACTCAAATCTGCAAACTGCCGCGCCGCGTCTTGAATGTCCGCCGCGGCGAACACTGCCGAGATCACCGCCAGCGCGTCTGCACCGGCCTCAAGCAACTGCGCACCGTTCTGCGCGGTGATGCCGCCGATCGCGACGATGGGCACGCTCAATTCCTGACGCGCCTGCTTCAACAATTCCAGGGACGCCTCCACCGCGCCAGGCTTGACCCCGGAAAAAAAGAACGCGCCGAACGCCACGTAATCCGCGCCCTGCCGCACCGCTTCCTGCGCCAGCGAAAGGCGATTATAACAAGACACGCCGATGATCCCGCCGTCGCCCAATAGCGCGCGCGCCTCGGCCACCGAACCATCCTCGCCGCCCAGATGCACGCCGTCCGCATCCACATGCCGCGCCAGCGCCGCGTCGTCGTTGACGATCAGCGGCACGCCGAATTCGCGCGTCAGCCGGCGCAGTGCGCCAGCCTGCTCGGCTCGCAACGTCACATCAGCCAGCTTGTTGCGGTATTGCAGCACGCTGGCGCCGCCCGTCAAGGCAAGCCGCACCTTGTACAGCAACGCCGCCGTATCGGGCTCGTCCGGCGTGATCGCGTAGAGGCCTTTAATTCGGGCGCTCCGGCTCATCTTCTTCTCCGCGCGCCCAAAACAGGCGGTCGGGAATATGCTGCCCCATGCCCGGGCGGAAACCCGCGTTCAAGGCTTGCCAGGTATATTCCTGCGCTTCCTTGACCGCCTCAGGCACATCCACGTCCTGCGCCAGCAAGGCCGCAATCGCCGATGCCAGCGTGCAGCCGGAACCGTGATAGATGCCGGGCAAACGCGCCCAGCTGTCGCTGCGCACGATGCCGTGTTCGTTGTACAGCGTGTTGACGACCTTGGCCGTCTGCTCGTGCGTGCCGGTGATCAGCACATACTCGCAGCCCATGCGCAGCAAGCGTTTCGCGCACTCTTCCAGAGTGGGGTCGTCGTTTTCGTCGTCATCGTTCATCGCCAGCCGGCGCGCTTCCATGCTGTTCGGCGTAATGATGGTGCACTGCGGGATCAGCAGTTCGCGCATCGCGTCCAGCATATCCTCGTCGGCCAGCTCGTCGCCGCGCCCGGAAGCCAGCACCGGATCGAGCACCAACGGAATGTCGGGATAATCGGCCAGCACCTCGGCAATCGCCGCGATGTTCTCTACGCTGCCCAGCAGGCCGATCTTGAACGCCGCAACCGGTACATCCTCCAGCATCGCGCGCGCCTGATCCTCGACCCATTCGGCATCTATCGGCATGACATCGTCCACACCGCTAGTGTCCTGCACCGTGATTGCAGTCACCACCGACAGCGGATGGCAACCCATGCTGGAAATGGTCAACAGATCGGCCTGCAGGCCCGCACCGCCGCTGGGGTCGGTAGCGGCGAAACTCATTACTAAGGGGAAGGATTCGGGCATTTTGTAGGCAGTGATGATGCGTTTGGCTGGGCATTTTACCCTATATGGGCGGAACGTCTTGCTTCAAGTCCTTGCGGCGGATTACGCTGCGCTTATCCGCCCTACACTCGATTCACTCTACACTCGGTCGTTCAGATAATTCGCCACCCGGATGAAATCTTCCACCGCCAGGTTCTCGGCGCGCAGTTGAGAGTCGATACCGAGTTCGGCGAAGGCAGCTTCGTCCAGATGGTCGCGCAACGTGTTGCGCAAGGTCTTGCGGCGTTGGCCAAACGCCGCGCTGACGATCTGGGCGTACAGCTTCTCGTTCTTCACCGCGATCTCGGCAGCCGGCAGCGGGATCATGCGCACGATCGCGGAATCGACCTTGGGTGCGGGACGGAACGACTCCGGCGGCACGTCCAGCAGTTTTTCCATATAGAAGCGGTATTGCAGCATCACCGACAGCCGTCCGTAGGCCGGGGTCGAATGCTCGGCGACCATGCGCTCGACCACCTCGTTCTGCAGCATGAAGTGCATGTCCGTGACGCGCTCGGTATAGGCGGCAAAGTGAAACAACAGCGGCGAGGAGATGTTGTACGGCAGGTTGCCGACGATGCGCAGCGGCGCAGGCAAGGTCGCGAAGTCGAACGCCAGCGCATCCCCGGCATGGATGGTCAGCTTCCTGTCCGGATTGCTCTGCGGATAGTCGTTCTCCAGCCGCGCGATGATGTCGCGATCGATCTCGACGACATGCAGGTCATTCAGCCGCTTCAGCAACGGACGCGTTAGCGCGCCAAGGCCGGGGCCGATCTCGACCATGTTGTCGTCAGGCTCGGGACGAATCGCGCTGACGATGTCGGCGATGATCTGCTGATCGACCAGAAAGTTCTGGCCAAACTTCTTTTTGGCTTTATGCATTTGGAAGACCGGCTGTCCGCAGATTACACAGATTAACGCAGATTAAATAATCCCCACGAACGAATCGGTGCGAATCTGCGGATGAAATCATATTGAACGCTCGCATTTCGCCATCTCCGCCGCCAGCCTGATCGCCTCCAGCAGGCTGCCGACATGGGCCTTGCCGGTTCCCGCCAGATCCAGCGCCGTGCCGTGATCCACCGAGGTGCGGATGATAGGCAAGCCCAGCGTGACGTTGACGCCCTGACCGAAGCTGGCGTGTTTCAGCACCGGCAAGCCCTGATCGTGATACATCGTCAGCACGCAATCGCATTGCGCCAGCTTGTGCGGCGTGAACAGCGTGTCGGCGGGCAACGGGACGCTGACGTCGAAACCCTCGGCGCGCAGGCGGTCGAGCACGGGGATCATCACGTCGATCTCCTCGCGCCCGAGATAGCCGCCCTCGCCCGCATGGGGATTCAATCCTGCAACCAGAATGCGCGGCTGCGCGATGCCGAAGCGGCGTTGCAAGTCCCGGCGAATGATGCGCAGCACCTCTTCCAGCAGCGGCGCGGTGATCGCGTCCGGCACCTCGCGCAACGCCAGATGCGTGGTCGCCAGCGCGACGCGCATGCCGCCGCCGACCAGCATCATCACCACCAGCGGCGTGCCGGTCTGTTCGGCGAGATATTCGGTGTGGCCGGTGAACGGGATGCCGGCGTCGTTGATGATGCCCTTGTGCACCGGCGCGGTGACCATGCCGGAGAATTCTCCTGATTGGCAGCCTTGCAGCGCGCGGCGCAAGGTCGCCAGCACGTAGCTGCCATTCGCCGCATCCAGCACGCCGACATTGCAGGGCGCGGCGAGCGGCACATGGAGCACCGGTAACGCGCCGGATGGCACAGCCTGCCCGGCTACATAGTCCTGAACTCGTATCGATAAACCAAGCTGCGCGGCGCGCTGCTGTAGCAGATATTTGTCGGCAATGACGACGAACGGGAAACCGGGTAGCTCACCCGCAAGGGGTACGCCGGTGGGTACCCCGCTGCTATGCAGCGACCCTTCCGCAGCGACCGCAAGACGCACACACAGGTCTGGACCTATACCCGCGGGTTCGCCGGCAGTGATCGCCAGCGGCGCAGAAAGAGAGATGTTACTCACCGGCTAGTTTTGTTCTTCGAGGCGGTATTCGATGAAAGCACGGTCGCGCAGCTGACGCAGCCAGTCCTGATAGAGCTCCTCGGACTTGAACGTGCCGATAGACTGACGCGCCTGTTGGCGCTGCTGCTGCTCGCTGATATCGGTGTTGCGCCGCTCGATCACCTGGATCAGGTGCCAGCCGAACTGCGTCTGCACCGCACCTATCATACCGGGCTGCAGTTTGTTCATCGCCTCTTCGAAGTCGGCTACGGTCTGCCCCGGCGACAGCCAGTCCAGGTCGCCGCCCTGTTGGGCGCTGCCATCCTGCGAATAACGCTTGGCCTGCTCCGCGAAATCCGCGCCCGCCTCGACGCGCGCCTTGACCTCCAGCAGCCGCCTTTTCGCCTCGTTTTCCGAAACGATTTCGCTGGTCTTGATCAGGATATGCCGCGCATGGGTCTGGGTAATCACCACCGGCGCGCTACCGCTGCGCCGCTCGACCAGCCTGAGAATATGGAATCCGCTAGGACTGCGCAGCACTGGCGTCGTCTGCCCTGGCTGCAATTCCTGCAACGCGCTCAGGAACATCGGCGGAATGCGGTCGGCCGGACGCCAACCGAGGTCGCCGCCATTGAGTGCATCCTTGGCATCGGACGAACCCGCCGCCACCTGCGCAAAGTCCGCGCCGCCTTTCAATTGCGCCAGCGCCTGCTCCGCCTTGTCGCGTGCCGCCTGTATCTTCTCGGCGCTGGCCTGCTCGGGCACCACCACCAGAATGTGCGCCAGATGCAGCTCCTGCTCGGCGCTGCCCATCTTTGCCTTGTTCACAAGATAACTGTCAACTTCGCTATCGCCGATCACCAGCTTGCTTTCGACCTCGCGCTCACGCAACCGGGTAGAGATGATCTCGCCACGAATCTCTTCGCGGAATTTCCTGAAGTCCACGCCTTCCGCTTCCAGCTTGGCACGAAACTCCGCCAGTGACGGAAATCCGTTCTGCTGCGCGATGCGCGAAATCGCCAGATCGAGTTGCGCATCATCCACACGTACGCCGCTTTCTCTGGCGAACTGCGCCTGCAACATGTCGCCTATCATCCGCTCGAGTATCTGCTTCTCCAGCACATCTTGCGCCGGCAGCGGCGTGCCCTGTTTCTTCAGCTGCCGCACCACTGCCTCCAGCCGGTCGTCCAGCTCGCGGCGAGTAATCACGTCGTCGTTGACCACGGCAACCACGGCATCGATCACCGCGACCTGCTTCTGCGGATCGAGCGACGCGGGGATAACCTTCGCCGGCTCGGTGGCCTGTACGGGTTCGACGCCATGGGCCTGCGGCAACATCAACAACGCGCCACACATCATCAGTAATCTCATTCGCATCTCGTTCTTTCAGTAATCAGCGCAAGGGCTGCCGCGAGTCGTCGGCAGGTTTTTCGTTCAGTTTGGCATAACCGGGCACGCTCTGTTTGAGCAAGCCCAGCGGATCGGAGCCGACCTTGACGAGGTCGTTCAATTCCAGTTGCAGGAAGAGGCCGGTGTTAGTCTGCTGTGCACCGACGGTAAAGCGCTGCGCCACCAAGCGGAGCGTCCAACAGCTTTGATTATACTCAAGCCCGGCAATCGCCTCCAGAATGCGGGCGTCCTGCAAGGAATAGTTCCAGCGCCCCACCGCATGCCAGTGGCTGGACAACGGCCATTGCCCGGAGACATCCACATGCCGCAAGGTGTTGCGCATGAAACGGTAACCAAGGTTGATGGCCTTGCCGGCCTCGGGACGGTAACGCGCCGCGACGTTGTAACGTTGCGTATGCGACTGGTTGGGATCGATCTGGAATTCGCTGTCCAGCGACCATGCATCGGTGACGAGCCCGCTGGCCGCCAGCAGGATATCGGACTTGTTGGTCGTCGCCGCCGGAGTGACCAGATTAACCTGCGGCGCACTAAAGCTGAAGCGCTCGCCCACGGTCACTTTCAGACGCTCCACGCCATTAGCCTGTTCCAGCAGACGCGAAGTCAGCGCCAGCGTGACGTGATTGGCATCGCCGATGCGATCGCTGCCGAAGAAACGATTCTCGGTGAACATCTGGGTGAAACTGAAATCGGCCTGTGCCGAATCGAAGTTCGGCAGATTGGTCTGATTTTTGTACGGCACGTACACGTAGAAAGCTCTCGGCTCCAGGGTATTCAGGTAATCGCTACCGAACAGATTCCAGTCGCGCTCCAGCGCCAGCCCACTGTCCACGCTCAACATCGGCAATACGCGTGAACTGTCGGGCAACGCGGTCGGATTGTTGGGCCCCATCGCGTAATGGGTGCCGTGGATCGCCACCTTGGGCGTGACGTAGAAAGCCGGTGCGTTGACCAGCGGATAGCTCACGCTGGGATTCAGCACCAAGCGCTTACCGCTCAACGCGGTCGGATGGACAAAATCCACAAACTCGCCGGCAAAAGCCACCGAGGCAGAAGAATAACTACGTTGCGCATTGACGGTCAGTTGCGGCAACCGCTTGTAAGGAATCACGATAGGCGCGGCCAAATCCTGCAGGGTCTGATAGCGCTGCACGCGCAGCGCGGCATTCCACCAGTCGGCCGCATAGTTCAACGTTCCTTCCTGCACCAGATTGGCCTGCGAGGTAGCGCTCACCGAATCGGCCAGGTCGCGATAGTAGTTGTCGTCCGAGACGCTGTTCAGATTGAGATAGCCGCTCAAGCCATCGGCGATCTCTTGGTTATGCAAGACACCGAGGCGAGTACGGCTGCGGTTCGCCACCCTGTCGTTCGGCAGCACATCCAGATGCAACTCGCCGGCATACCCCGACTCCAGATAGCGGAACTCGTTGTTGAGCTGGAGCCCGCGCTTGACCATTACGCGCGGTGCGAAAGTCACATCTCGGTTCAGCGCGACGTTCCAGTAATACTGCAGCGTCAACTCGCTGCCGCCCTTGGTGGTACCGCCGAATACCGGTGCCAGGAACCCGGACTTGCGCCGGTCGTCGAGCGGAAAATCCATCCACGGCGAATACAGGATGGGCAGGCCCATGAACTCGACCCAGGCCTGGTGCGCCACGCCGACCTGCCGGGCGCGGTCGATCTCCAGCCCGCCCATCTTCAGCAGCCAGTCCTCGTTGTCGGCGGGGCAGGTGGTATAGGTCGCATTGTCCAGCGTGTAATGCAACTTGTCGTGGAAATGCATCACATCGGCCGCGCCGCGCGCATCGTTCTCAGCCAGATAAAACTCCGGCTTTTCCATCACGCCGACATTGGTATCCAGATTGAGCCGGAGATGCGGGCCGCTCATGGTGTTGCCATCCTGTTCGACCACCACAGAGCCCTGTGCGTCGAGGTCGCGGGTATCCTGAAAATACAGCAACCGATCGGCGCGAATAGACTGGCCTTGCTTGCGCAACACCGCGTTGCCGGTCGCCTCGATCTGATTATCCTTTTTGCCCTCCAGCCGGTCCGCCTCGACGAACGCCGGCGTTTCCTGACCGGCCTCCGCCATCGCCATGAAGGTCTTGTCCATACGCAATGCCAGCAAATCGGCATTCGCGGCGGCATTGTGCGCGCACGCACACAGCAGGGAAAAAACCACGGGTTTGAGACGGAACCGCATAAGAGAGCCAAATGGTAAACTTGCGCGAGTTTACCACCAAGACCAGCGAAGAATCCCGATATGCAACGCCAGCAACAATTGACCGAATGGCTGCAAGGCCTGTATCCAAACGAAACCATCGCCATCGCGCCAGCTTCCGCCGACGCCAGCTTCCGCCGCTATTTCCGCGCCACCTTCGCGGACGGCCGCACGCTGGTGGTGATGGATGCCCCGCCGCAACACGAAAACTGCCAGCCGTTCCTGCATGTCGCGCGGCTGTTCGAAGTGGCCGGAACCCATGTGCCGCATGTGCACGCCATCAATCTGGAACAGGGCTTTTTGCTGCTGTCCGACCTCGGCAACACCACCTATGCGCAGGCACTCGCCGACGGCGATATCACTAACGCCAAACAGCTCTACGGTGCGGCCACCGATGCGCTGATCAAGATCCAGCGTGCTTCACGCGAAGACGAACTGCCGCCCTACGACGAAGCGCTGCTGCGCCGCGAACTGAACCTGTTCCCGGAGTGGTACATCGCCAGGCATCTGGGCGTGACGCTGACCGAAAAACAACAGGCCAAGCTGGAAGAGGTATTTAGCCGCATCGTCGCCAACAACCTCGCTCAACCCAGCGTGTATGTGCATCGTGACTACCATTCGCGCAACCTGATGGTTATCGAATTCCCTCTCTCTAACTCTCTCCCGCAAGCGGGAGAAAGGACAAACGAGAAAAGCAATTTTCTAACTTCGCCCGGAATATTGGATTTCCAGGACGCCGTCTACGGCCCGATCACCTACGACCTGGTGTCGCTGTTCAAGGACGCTTACATCGGCTGGGAAGAAGCCGACATCATCGATTGGCTGATCATCTACTGGGAGAAGGCCCGCCGTGCCGGCCTGCCAGTACACGAGGACTTCGGCGAGTTTTACCGCGACTACGAAATGATGGGCGTACAGCGTCACATCAAGGTGCTGGGCATCTTCGCGCGCCTGTGCCACCGCGATGGCAAGGACGGCTACCTGAAGGACATGCCGCTGGTGATGCACTACCTGCAGGCCGCCTGCGCGCGCTACATCGACCTCAAGCCATTGCATAACCTGCTGATCGAACTGGAACAGCACGCACCGCAAACGGGAGTGACCATTTAATTATGAAAGCCATGTTGCTGGCCGCAGGCCGCGGCGAACGCATGCGGCCGCTGACCGACCATACGCCCAAGCCGTTGCTTGAAGTCGGCGGCAAGCCGATCATCGTCTGGCATATCGAACAACTGGTGCGCGCCGGCATCACCGAACTGGTCATCAACCACGCCCATCTCGGCCAGCGGATCGAAGCTGCGCTGGGCGACGGCAGCCGCTACGGCGCAAGCATCCGCTATTCGCCCGAAGCCAGCGCGCTGGAAACCGCAGGCGGCATCGCCAACGCCCTGCCTTTACTCGGCGACCAACCGTTCGCGGTGATTAACGGCGACGTGTTCTGCGATTACGACTTCTCGCGCCTGCCCGCGCTCGCAGCAAGCCTGCTCGCCAACGGCGACGATGCGCATCTGGTCATGGTCGACAACCCGGAGCAGCATCCGAACGGCGATTTCCTGTTGCAACAAGACCGAGTCATTGACCCAGCACTCGGCACTCAGCACTCAGCACTCAGCACTCAGCACTCAGCACTCAGCACTCAGCACTCAAAACTGACCTTCAGCGGCATCGGTGTCTATCGCCCGCAGCTCTTCTCGCATATTCAACGCGGCAGCGTCGCGCCGCTCGCCCCTATCCTGCGCGAACAGATTGCGCTCGGCAAGGTAGGCGGAGAGCACCACCGCGGCTGGTGGGTGGACGTCGGCACGCCGCAACGCCTCGCCGAACTCGACAGCCGGATACGTTCCCAGCAGAATGCGCCATGACCTTTAACCCGACACCATACATCCAGCGCCGCACCAACCTGCAAGCCGGGATGCAAAGCGGCATTGCCGTGATTCCCACCGCGCCCGAAGTGGCACGCAACGGCGACACCCATTACGAATACCGCCACGACAGCGACTTCTATTACCTGACCGGCTTCGCCGAACCCGAGGCGGTGCTGGTGCTGATCGCTAGCCAAGAAAACAATGTCGAACCTCAGGCCATCCTGTTCTGCCGCGACAAGGACATCGAACGCGAGATCTGGGACGGCTTCCGCCATGGCCCCGAAGCCGCGCAACGCATGTTCGGCTTCGACGCTGCCTACACCATAGCCCAGCTCGACGACAAGCTGGTCGAGTTGATGGGCAACCAGCCGACGTTGTTCTATCCGCTGGGCAAGGACGCAGCCTGGGACCAGCGCCTGCTGAAGCTGCGCGCCGCAGTACAAGCCCAGGTGCGCAACGGCGTGCGTGCGCCTGACGAGGTGCGCGACGTGCGCGCGCTGCTGCACGAGACCCGCCTGATCAAGGATAGCCACGAACTCGACATCATGCGCCGCGCCGCCGCGATCACCACACAGGCGCACCGGCGCGCAATGCGCTACACCCGGCCCGACCGTTACGAATACGAAGTCGAAGCCGAGTTACTGCACGAATTCTGCCGCCACGGCGCGCGCCACCCGGCCTACACCTCCATCGTCGCCAGTGGCTCCAACGCCTGCGTGCTGCACTACATCGACAACGATGCCCAGTTGCTGGACGGCGAACTGCTGCTGATCGACGCCGGCTGCGAACTCGGCGGCTACGCCTCGGACGTCACGCGCACCTTCCCGGTCAACGGACGCTTCATGGGCGCACAGAAGGACGTATACGAACTCGTGCTCGCCGCGCAAGCCGACGCCATCGCCGCGGCGCAACCCGGCGCACTCTGGGACGCTCCGCACAATGCCGCGTTGCGCGTACTGGCACAGGGCTTCATCGACCTTAAGCTGTGCCACGGCAGCCTCGACGCAGTGCTGGAGACCGAGAGCTACAAGAGGTTCTACATGCACCGCACCGGCCACTGGATGGGCATGGACGTGCACGACGTCGGCGATTACAAGATCGGCAACGACTGGCGTCCGCTGCAGCCCGGCATGGTGCTGACCGTCGAACCCGGCTGCTACATCCGTCCGGCCGATGACGTGCCGCTGGAACTGTGGAACATCGGCATCCGCATCGAAGACGACGTGCTGATCACCGCGACCGGCAACGAGGTGCTGACGCAGGATGCGCCGAAGACCGTAGCAGACATCGAGGAGACCATGCGCCATGACTGAACCATCGGATATGACTGGACAATGCGATGCCATTGAGCATTGTGATATTGGCATCATCGGCGGCGGCCCGGTCGGCGCCGCGCTGGCCCTCGCGCTACGCGACAGCGGTCTGGACATCCGCGTGCTGGAAGCGCGCAAAGCCGAGACCGCCAGCAGCGACGCGCGCGCGCTGGCGCTGTCCTGCGGCAGCCGGTTGCTGCTGGACAGGCTAGGCATCTGGAACCAGCTCAACCCGGTGTCGGCCATACGCACCATCCATGTCTCGCAACGCGGCAGCTTCGGCCGCGCGGTGCTGCGCGCCGCCGAACTCGACGTCCCCGAACTCGGTTATGTGCTGCCCTACCCGGTGCTGCAAGACTCGCTGGATCAGGCAATGCGCGCTTCCGCCGCTAAGGTGACCTACGGCGCTTCCGTCACCCAACTGAAGAGCGAATCGGATCACGCCGAGATCAGCTATCAGCACGAAGGCGCTGAACACAGACTACACACCCGCCTCGCGGTCGTTGCCGACGGCGGCCGCCTGCTGGCGCAACAGTTCCCGCCAGAGACGCGCGACTACGGCCAGAGCGCGCTGATCACACATGTCACCTGCGCCGCGCCCAAGGCCGACACCGCCTTCGAACGCTTCACCGCGCAAGGCCCGATGGCGCTGCTGCCGTTTCAGGACGGTTACGAACTGGTATGGACCGCACCGCACGAACGCGCACAGGAAATGCTGGCGTGGAGCGATGCGAGATTTCTACATGAACTGCACCACCACTTCGGCGACCGCGTCGGCGCATTCACCGGCGTCGGCAAACGCAGTTGCTTCGCCCTCGGCCTGAAACGCGCACCGCAACAGACGCCGATGCCACATACCGTACTGCTCGGCAACGCCGCGCAAACACTGCACCCGGTCGCCGGGCAAGGCTTCAACATGGGCGTGCGCGATGCGTGGGAACTGGCGCAAGTCGCTCTCGATACCAGACCAGAAGAGCTCGGAACAGAATCCATGCTCACCGCCTACCGCAACAGCCGCCGCACCGACCGCGAGGCGGGTATCCGCTTCACCGACGGGCTGGTGCGGCTGTTCTCCAACGATTTGCCGCTGCTGACGCCGGCACGGGCTGCTTCGCTGTCGCTGCTGGATTGTCTGCCGTTCGCGAAGAAGTTTGTCGCGAAAAGGATGATGTTTGGGGCGAATGGGTAGTTAAATCTCATCGTCCCTTAAGCCGTTCGTGCTGAGCTATGTTGAATGCCTCGTTGCATACGGTGCAATGCACGTTGAGTGCAAAGTGTTTACCTATGACAAAGAGGGTGTCCCGGATTTTGTGTAAACGGGGTTTCTCTACTGCTGCGGCATCCGGTCTTCGAACTGGATAGTAAACCGGTTTAACGCCGCTTTCCAATCCCTGATCGGCATCGTCCATTTTTTGCGGA
>Ga0209211_10003366_pt1 | contig 26164 bp, 30 predicted proteins | sample RifGroA2_FD_183992 | JGI IMG/M metagenome (GOLD analysis project Ga0209211, IMG submission 183992) | Groundwater microbial communities from Rifle, Colorado, USA - Groundwater A2 (SPAdes) (version 2) | ecosystem: Environmental > Aquatic > Deep subsurface > Groundwater | place: Rifle, Colorado...
CAGGGCTTTATTCCAGGAATAAACGCTTTTATTCGGATCGGAAAAATCGTTGAAGAATTTCACGGAAATAACGGCCGGACTTTTGCCGGAACTGTCTTCTTCTTCCAAAGCGGCTTTAAGATTTCCCCTGCTATCCATTTTTATTACCGGGTTGCCGGATTGGATGATAAGCATAGACAGGATGTCTTTGCCATTTTTAATGTTGCTCAATTCTCCCAAAGCCGTTCCTGATTGAGTGATATTGCCCGCTTCGTTTTTCTCCGTAAATATTTTGACATCTTCGGCGAACTCGTCCCAATCTTGGGGCGGCTGGCTTATGCCGGCCGAAGAAAATAAATCTTTGTTCCAATACATTACCATCGGGTTCATCAAAAACGGAAAAGCCGTCAGACCGCCGTTTTTTGCGTCCAAAAACAGGTTGGAAATGTCTATAAAATCATCCCGAAAATTTCTTTCCGGATAATAAGCGAATGGAATAACGCTTATCTTGTCTTTGTTTTTCAAAACCATGTCCTGGCTGATAAGCCAGAAATCCGGTCCCTTACTGGAAGCCAAAGCGTTTATGACATTTTCTTCGTAAGACGAAGCCGAATACTCGGCGTATGTTATCTTATAAGATTTATTTTCTTTATTTATAGCGGAAATAACGCCGCTGATTTGGCTTCTTGGCAGAGTTCCCCACAGAGAGACCGAAACAACCGGGCCTCTTTGAGCGCTCTCGTTTTTATATCCGGGCAGAACCCCGCTGAAAATAAGAACGGCGACAACGGCGATAATGGCGAACCCCGCCAATAATATTATCTGAAAAGGTGTTATTTTATTCATAAAGTTAAATTTTTTTACGGTTTTTTAAAAATTATTCCGTAATGATTGTCTCCGGCGGGAAATTCTCTTTCTTCCAAAAATCCTTCCTGGATGAAAATTCTTTCCGCTTCTTTTTTCGGCACGACTGCTTTTGGAGTTGGACCGGCTCCCCCGAAAGAAGCGGACCAGTCAATGACTGCCGCCCGCCCGCCGCTTTTAAGCGTTCTCTTTATTTCTTTCGCCAAAGCTTCTTTATCGCCAATTTGAAACAAGATATTGGAAGCGACGGCAAAATCAAGCGTTCCGTTGGCTAATTTCGTCCCTTCCTTGCCTTCAATATCCGCCCAAATGATGTCCACGTTGGACAAATGCTGTTTATCCGCTTCAGCTTTTATCTTCTCCAAAAGATTTTTCTGGATATCAATGGCGTAGACAACTCCTGCCTGTTCGGCAGGCAAGCCAGAATTATTCATTTTCTTGGCAATCGCCAAAACATAATGACCGATGCCCGAGCCGAAATCGGCCACAACCATCCCCGGCCTCACTTCAAAATTTTTTATTATTTCTTCAGGTTTGATAAACATAATTTTATTTAAATATTTCTTTAAACACTTTGTCTAAATCTTTATCAAAATTATTTGACAATTTATTATGCGAGATTTTCAATTTGTTTAAAACTGTTTCAAATCTTCTAAATCCACCTTCACTCCTAAGTTCAACCCATTCCATACTTAGACTGGTTAGTTGTTTTTTGTTAGTGTCAGAAAGTTTATCAGCAACAAACACCTTACTATCTCTTGCTATGACCACATCAGCACTTTCAGGATTTCCTATGCCCATTAATTTAACTTCACATTTGTATTGATTTTTTCCTTCAATTAAATAAAAATCAATTTCTCTTTTAAACTCATCTTTTTTAATTTCTTTGCCCTTTATTTTTAAAGCATAATTTTTATCAGAAACTCCATATAGCTTACATAGAGTTTGCATTAAAGGCTTTTCAACTCTTTTACCGGCCGTACTCCAAGAACCACCCCTTATTGCAGCTCTTTTTACTGCAAGAGTATTTATTACTATTAAACTCTCGCTAACATTTAAATCAACACTAACGCCTTTAAATTTAATTGTTAAAGTTAATTCCAAATCATGTTCTGTGTCTACAAGATTTTTTATTGATTCATACAAGAGATCGTAGTGTTCATCAGAAGCATCAATAACTATCTCTTTAGTTGAAGAATTAAACATATTATGAATAGTTTTTTTGTTTAATCCGGAATTAATTGCAATATCATTTATTGGTAACTCAGAATTTAGAAACTCTTTTTTATACCAATCTATTGTAATATTTTTATTTTTAAATTTAGCCTCAACAACTTTCTTAAAAAAATCTACCACGAATTGTAAAAACTTCGCGTCTATTAAAGTTACTATCTCAATTCTGTAATCTTCTCCTTTAAGTAATTTTTTTATTATATTTTTTGCGACTTGTTCTGTTATTGTCATATTTTTCCATTAATCCTAGAAACAAAGTTTTTAATATCTACAAAATTAGGCTGATTATTTTTTAGACCAAATAAACTATTATTTTTGTTTAAACATTCTTTCATTCTATTTATATATTTTGATTCTTTTTCTGTTAAAAAGAAATGTCTATTTAAATTGACTGCTGCCAAGCCCAGTGTTCCACTTCCGGCAAATGGATCGAAAATTAAATCATCTACAAATGAATAGTACTTGATTACCTTATTGCATAATTCTATCGGGAAAACTGCGCTATGCACTTTATCAAACGAAGGAGCAATGTGCCAAATATTTGTTGTTTCATACTTATCTGCAACTTTACTTTTTTTTACTTTATCCCAATTATACTGACTTATGTTCCAATCAATTAGTTTATCCGTCTTTTTTCTATAAACCATTATCATCTCTGAAACAGCATTTGGTTTATAACCTAATGGTTTTCTGTGTTGCAAAAAACCTGCATTTCTATTTTTCACACTTGCCTCTGGTTTAACCCATACAATATCATCAATAAACTCCCACCCCATTTTTATCAAAATTGGATGAATATCGTATGGAATAGGGTATCTTTTGCTGGCATGCGCACGACTTATTCTTGGAATAATAATTGGTGAAGTATTTAAAACAAAAAATCTACCTTCTTTAGTAATACGATGAACTTCTTTAAATACTTTTTCTAAAAAACTTAGGTATTCATTATAGCTTTGATATATCGAATAATCTCTTGCGTTGTAATATGGCGGGGAAGTAAATGTTAGATGTATTGATTCATCAGGAACAGATTTTAATACTTCTTGTACATCGCCTTGCACTATTGTGTTTTGTAAAAAAGAAGGGAATTTATCATGTTTTTGTGAACTGTTTGATTTATAACTAAAACCATTTACTTCTTTATTTATTACTTCTTTTATTAATTCGTTTGGGTGATTAACAAGTTTTTTTAACTCTTGTTTTATATCTAGACTATTGGCAAAAATAAGCAATCCTCTTATAGCTTGCATCACAACTTTTGGATCATTATCTTTTAAAAAACCGACCAAGACTGGGATTGCTTTCTCATTTCTCAATCTGCCAACCGCAGAGACTGATTCTCTTCTAACTTCTGTACTTTCGTCTGAACGAGCATATCTAATAAAAATAGGCAAAAGAGAAACATCACCCATTTTAGCAAGATTTTTTATTGCTAAAGTTCTAATGTTTTCGTTTTGGTTATTTAATAGACTTAATAAAGGCTCTTTACTGTAGCCATTTTCTAACCTACCCAATTTTTCTAAAGTATAAACAATCGTTCCGTTGTTTTGATTTTGTAAAAAAGATAAAAGGGCTTGAGTATTGTTTTTTAACTCATTTATTCTCTCGCTGTTTAATTGTTGACTTAATGCGGTTTTGTTCATTTTTTTACAAACATGTCATCGTCGCTATGCTGTCGTCGGGTCTCATTTTCATTATTCTCACGCCTTGAGTCTGTCGTCCCAAGGACGGAATCTCGGACAAAGACACTCGGATGACCTGTCCTTTCAAGGAAATAGCGATAAGCTCTTCTTCGCCGTGGCCGATAATTCTGGCCACCATCAGCGGGCCGGTTTTATCTGTAACTTTGAAAGTCTTTATGCCCGAACCGCCTCTGTTTTGGAGGCGATAATTCTTTACGCTTGTTTTTTTGCCGTAACCCTTGCTTCCCATATTCAGGAAAAATTGGTCTTTCCCGCCGGAAGTAACCGTGTCCGTCCCGACCAGTTCGTCTTTGTCGGCCAGCCTGATGCCCCGCACTCCGGCCGCCGCCCGTCCCATCGCCCGAACGTCGGATTCTTTGAACATTATGGACTGACCGTTTTTGGTGGCCATTATCAAATGATCGCTTTTAGATACGAATTTAACGAATTTCAGCTCGTCGCCTTTTTCCAGCCTTATCGCCGTTATCCCGTTTCGCCTCACATCTCTGAAACTGGCGGTGTCCACTTTTTTGACCACGCCGTTTTTTGTCGCCATCATCAAAAAGTTTTGGGCTTCTTTGGCCGACTTGGGAAACACCAAGATTGAAGTGATTTTTTCGTCGGCCGAAATAGATAGAAAATTCATAACCGACTTCCCTTTCGTCGCCCTTTTGCCTTCCGGCAGTTCAAACATTTTCACCTGGTAGACTTTGCCCTTGTCGCTGAAGAAAAGCAGATCATCGTGGGTATTGGCGGTAACGAAAATATTGACGAAGTCTTCTTCTTTGGTTTCTATGTCTATCACCCCCACCCCGCCTCTTTTTTGCGCCCGATAAGCGTCCGGATCCGTCCTTTTCACATACCCGCCCTTGGTCAGCACCATCACTTGGTCTTTGGCTTCCACCAAATCTTCATCGGACATCGTTTTGGCGGCGCGCGCCACGACTTTTGTCCGCCTTTGGTCGCCGTATTTTTCTCTTATCGCCAAGAGTTCGTCTTTTACCACCTTCAAAAGTTTCTTCGGGTCGGCCAAGAGCGTCCGCAAGTCTTTTATCAGCTTTTGCTTTTCTTTAAGCTCGTCTTCCACTTTTTGCCTTTCCAAATTGGCCAAAGACTGCAGTTTCATTTCCAAAATAGCGACGGCTTGCTTGTCCGAGAATTTGAACTTGGCCATCAATTGCTTCTGGGCGTCATCTTTGTCGTCGGAAGCTCGGATGGTCTTGATAATGGCGTCAATGTGGTCAAGGGCTTTTTTGAGGCCTTCCAATATATGAGCTCTGTCCAATGCTCTGTTTAAGTCAAACTGCGTTCTCCTTCGGACGACAATTTCCCGATGAGAAATAAAATATTGAAGGATGTCTTTCAGTCTTAAAACTTGGGGCTGAATGCCGTCCACCAAAGCGATGACGTTGAAGTGGAAAGTTTTTTCCAAATCGGTGAATTTGTAAAGATTGTTTAAAACGTTTTGAGGATTCGTCCCGGTTTTCAAATCTATGGCGATGCGGACTTTTTCTTCCCGGTCCGATTCGTCGCGGATATCCCTTATGCCTTCTACTTTTTTCTCGCGGACAAGGTCGGCCATTTTTATTATCATTTCCGACTTGTTGACCTGGTAAGGTATGGAGGAAATGATTATTTGAAATCCGAATTTTTCCGACTCCACCACTTCCGCCTCGCCCCGCGTTACCACTCCTCCCCGCCCCGTGGCGTAAGCCCGCTCTATGTCTTTGGCGTTATAAATTATTCCGCCTGTGGGAAAATCCGGCCCTTTCACGAATTGCATCAAGTCTTCCAAACTGGCGGACGGATTGTCTATGAGATGGTTGGTGGCGTCAATCACCTCGCCCAAATTATGCGGCGGGATGCTCGTCGCCATGCCGACGGCAATGCCAAAAGATCCGTTTATAAGCAATTGCGGAACGGCGGCGGGAAGCACCGACGGTTCCATCAAGCGGTTGTCGTAATTGGGCTTGAAGTCCACCGTTTCTTTCTGAATGTCGGACAGCATCTGCTCGGCGATGGAAGTCATTCTAGCTTCGGTGTAACGCATGGCCGCCGCAGAATCGCCATCCAGCGACCCCCAGTTCCCCTGCCCGTCCACCAGCGGGTATCGCATTGCAAAATCTTGCGCCATCCTGACCATCGCGTCGTAAACCGACACATCGCCGTGAGGATGATATTTGCCGAGAGCGTCGCCGACAATAGCGGCCGACTTTAGAAATTTGGCTGAATGCGTCAAGCCGGCCTGGTGCATGGTGTACAAAATTTTCCGATGCACCGGTTTCAAGCCGTCCCGAACGTCGGGCAAGGCGCGGGCGACGATAACAGACATAGCGTAGTCTATGTAAGACTCGCGCATTTCTTGGGAAATATCCCGATTGATTATTCTATTCTCCTTGTTTTGGCTCATAATCTTTATCTTGCTTTAACTTATTTACCGAATCCACCACTCCGCTTACTCCGGCATCAACACCGCCTTTGATAATACCGAAAAAAACGGAAAGAGGCGAGGAAACTTGGCTGTTTTTCGGGCCTTCTTTTCCCAAAGTTATCCTTAAAGTTGATACCCAAACGGAAACGACTATAAACATTATAACAAAAACGCTGGCCAGCAAAATCCGCCTTTTGATATGGTCCGGTTTTTTATGCAATTTTTCTATGTTGTCAATAAGTGGCATATTTTTTTGAATAACAGAGTTTCGCAATTCATACTAATCAAACTGCCGGTTTTAAAACGACGACTTCGCCTTTTTTCTCGGCCAAATCTTTTTTCTTAATGGTCAATTTATCCGCCGCCGTCACCTCGCCGGCTCCGAATTCTTTTATAAATTGTTTCAGCTGGCTTTCGTTATAATTCATCGGAATAACTATTTTCGCTTCAAGGTGAATGGCCGCGCCGGCCGCTTTCTGCGGGTCAAGAAGTTCTCCCCCGCCGATGGGAATGAACAATATGTCCACCTCGCCCACCGCTTCCTTCAAACTGGGGTCCATTTCTTTGCTCAACGCCCCCAAATGGCAAATGGAAATATCTTCAAGAGCGAGGCTGTAAACGGTATTATTGCGGCCGTTTGAACCGACGCCTTTTATGTAAATGCCGGAAACCTCATATTCGCCCTGGCCTTCCGCGACAAACGGCTTTGCGTCTTCCGTTTTGCCGGGCAGGTTTTCCCAGCCGTTGTAATCTTTATGATTGGAGCTGACTAAAACAATATCGGAAGCGAACCGAGGCGATTTGTATTCCGATTCTTTGGACGGCGGATTAAAAGCCAGGACGGTTTCCCCCGACTGAACCTTGAAACACGCGGCTCCATAATAAGTGATTACCATTTGCCTATATCATAGCAAATTTAAAATTTTCTGGCAAAGAAATGTATGTGAGCTTATACAAGAAATTCAACTTAAAACAAAATGTTCCCCTTAATTAGGCGATAGCAGAAATAAGGGGAACATTTAGACTATACAATATTTGTTCGACACTCGATGTCGCACAGTTTTTACGATGTCGCACAGTTTTTAAAAACCCACTTGGACATTCAATGTCCAAGTGGGTTTTTTGTGTTAGGAAATGTATGATATATAAACTTCCAAGTTATCTTTTGAAAACCTTAGATCATCAAGCGATAATGCCCTCTTAATTTTCCAACCAGATCCTTTTAGATAATTTTCTATTTTTTGTCTATTTTCAGAGGATTGTGGTAATGACAATATACTCAAGTGCAATTCCTCTCCTTGTTCAGCTTCTTTTTTGTCGGGATCAGTAACGTAGCCGAATATTAACGCACCACCTAAAGAATAACAGACGATTTCCCGTTTGTTGTTGATTTTTGCAACAGTATCAATTTTACTACTGATATTTATATTCTCAAAAGTATCTTCGTCAAAAAACACTCTGGAACCGGATAGGTAAAGAACATAGAATCTAATACTTTCTTTGTCAAAAACATTTTCTCCTTTTTCACGGTCAATCTCTCTTGCTTCGGAGAGCGTGAAGTGAAAAGACCTCGGCGGATTATCTATCCGCAAGTACGCACTTCGCGCAACCCACATTGCACAGAGTGCGATTGTTATTGATATAAATACAAGAATATACATGAGTTTATTCTACAAACTGTTAGACATTCAATGTTGAACAAAAAACAGGTCTTCCGATTTTGATTCCTTTTAATTGGCTTCTGGGAATTTGCGCGGACGCTCCTAAAATTTCCATTCCCAAAATTTTACCTTCCTTGTCGGTATCAACAACAAGCCGATCTTTCATTTTTATCGTTTTGAAAATCTTGCCTTTTTTCATATAAATATATACGGCATCGGCTATTTTATCGTATTGTATTTTCATTGTATTGCTAACTATAAATAATAGGCGGTTATAACTATGATTATATTCCTGTCATCTGTTTATATTATAGCAAAAGCAAAAAATCTTGCAAAAAAATAGTTTTTAAATATACTTGTAAATTATGACAATAGCCGCAACGCAAAAAGAAAAAACAGTATTGCCCGCCGTTCATTTGGGAATTATGGATATTCTGATGAAAATGGCCCCTCTTCCCGTCCCCAAAGCGGACGACTTGATAGAAGGGATCGTTTTGGGCCAGGAACGCTCCGTTCTTTTCGTGGATCTCTCGCCTGTCGGCACGGGCATCATTTACGGCCGAGAATACAATCGCGCCAAAGACATAATCAGGGCGTTGGTTCCGGGCGACAAAATCACCGTCAAAATAGCCGAATTGGAAAATGAACGGGGTTATTTTTCCCTGTCCTTGAAGGAAGCCAAGCAAAAAATGGTTTGGAAAGAAGCGGAAGACTTGCAGAAAACGAAGACTCCTTTGGTTTTGTCCGTCATAGACGCCAACAAAGGCGGTTTGGTGATGGAATGGAACGGCGTGCAGGGCTTCTTGCCGACATCTCAATTGAAATCCAGCCATTACCCGCGCGTTCAGGACGGCAACAAAGACAAGATTGAAGAAGAGCTGAAAAAGCTGAAAGGAGAAAAATTGAAAGTAACGATAATCGCCAGCGACCAAAAAGAAAACAAGCTTATTTTCTCGGAAAAAAACAGCGATATGGAGGAGATCAAGGATATGATTTCCAAATACAAAATCGGAGACATCGTGGAGGGGGACGTTACCGGCATGGTGGATTTCGGGATTTTCATAAAAATAGACGATAATCTGGAAGGCCTGGCGCACATCTCCGAGCTGGACTGGTCGCTGATAGAAAAACCGGCCAATCATTTCAAAGTGGGAGAAAAAGTCAAAGCTCAAATCATCAATATCGTTGACGGGAAAGTTTCTTTGTCGCTCAAGGCTCTCAAGCTTGACCCGTGGCAGGAAGCCAAAGACAAATATCACAAAGGCGATATCGTCAAAGGCGTGGTCATAAAGTTCAACCGGCACGGCGCTTTGGCCAGCATAGAAGAAGGCGTGTCCGGCTTGGTCCACATTTCCGGATTCAAAACCGAAGCCGAGATGAAGCAAAAATTGGAAATGGGCCGCTCTTACAACTTCCAAATCACCAACTTTGAGCCCAAAGAACACAAATTGACATTGGTCTACTTGGAAGGTTAATTAAACTTCCCCATCGCTTTTTCCGCTCCGTCGGATACGATAACTTTTAAGGCTTCGGCCGATTTTTTGGCGGATTTTTTCATTTCCGCCATCTCCGCCGGTTTGAATTTGCCGATAATGTAATCCAAAAATTTATCGCCGGACGGTTTTTTAACGACACCTTTGGCGTTGGTTGAAGAAATGCCGATTCTCATCCTAGTAAAATTTATCGTCTTGACGGCTTTTATCACCGACTCCACTCCCTTATGCCCGCCCGAATTTTTGCCGAAAGAAATTTTTACCTTGCCCAAGGGCAGGTCAATGTCGTCGTGGACGACGATTAAATTTTCGGCTTTTTTGGCCGAAAGCGCCAAGGATTTCAAACTGTCGCCGGACTTGTTCATAAAAGTTTCCGGCAAAATTATCTGAAACTTTCCTTTGCCCGCCGAAGTTTTAACGGAGGCCGGGTCGCCGCCGATTTCTCCCTTCGCGACTAAGGCTTTTAATTTTTTATCAAACTTCGGATGGTCAATTCCCTCTTTTTTGACAAACGCCAAAACAGCCATCCGCCCCGCATTATGGCGGGTCATTTCGTATCCTTCCCCCGGATTTCCCAAACCGACGATGTAACGCATAAAATCATATTAGCATCTTTTCCTTGATTAGAAAACTCTTTTATGCTAAGAATGTCTGTAGAAATCAGAATCTTAACAAAAACTTTTTAGGAGGAGAGGATGATGAAACGACCAACATGGGACGAGTATTTTATGTGCCAGGCGATATTTGTTGCCACTAGACACAGTTGCCTCAAAAGGGGTGTTGGGGCAGTAATAGTAAAAGACAAGAGCATAATTGGGACTGGCTACAACGGAGCGGCTCGTGGCATATTAAGTTGTCTTGAGCTTAATTATTGCTACTACGAAGATTGCGCAACTGAAGAGGTGGCCAAAAACAAAGGCAATCTGAGCATTATTAAAGAAAAATTTAAAATTTACTGCCAGGCCGTCCACGCTGAAGCCAATGCGATGAGCCAATGCAACCGCGAAAAAGCCAAAGGTTCAACTCTTTACATAACCAATGCGCCATGCCCAAGGTGCGCTCAAGACATAATAGTTACGAATGGGATAAAAGAAGTGAATATTTGGAAAGATTATCTTTCCAACCCGACTCTTACTCTTGACGAAGAGAGAGCTACCAAGCATATATTACTCAAAGCTGGGGTCATTTTAAATCGTACGGATATAAAAAAGAAAAGAATAGCGGAAATAGCGACTTACATGGCCAACATAGTCGGCGAAAGGACTAATTATAAATTCAAAAAGTAAAAACAAAAAGGGCATCAGCGAGAAAATTGTTGATGCCCTTTTAAAATTTTAAAAGGAAATAAATTTATGATCAATTACTGAAAAAGTAACTCCAAAAATCCCTCCTTATCGATGACATGCTTAAATAGCATATCTGATATTTCATTTTTTGGCAAAATATCGCCTTTTTCGGCGCAACCAATCTTTATCCAACCAAATTTTTTTATCAGATCCTCCGATATTTCTCTTGTTTCTCGCAAATGTTTCTCGTTTTCGTGTCCGTCTTCTTTCCCACCAATATAGTCCTTCTTTTCTTTGGCTTCTTTGTTTTTCAAAAGCCTTAGAGAAATTTCTAGAGGCACATCCAAATAAAAAGTAATGTCGGCTTGTCTTGCGTTAAAGACATTAAATTCCAAATAATACAGCCACTGGAAAAATGCTTCTCTTTTGACCTTATCTTTAATCTTGCTCCCTTGGTGGAGAAAATTATCCCCAACATATCTGTCAGAGACAATGATTTTATCATTGTTCATCCAATACTCAATTTGTGGCAGGCTTTCCCATCTGTCTCCCGCATAAAGATTTGAAACGAGATAAGGGTTTATCTTCGCAGGATCGCCAAATTCACCTGATAAATATCTGCCCACCATTTTGCCGAAAAAATTATTTTCATACTGCGGAAAGTCAATAGTTTCAACGTTATATCCGCTTATTTTAAGTTTACCTACAAGCAACTGCGACTGCGTCTTTTTTCCGCACCCATCCGGACCAGTAATTACTATGAGTTTCCCTTCATTTTTTTTCATTTTCTTTCCTTTCATAAATTGTTAAACTGCTAGCTAAAATAAATTGTTTTTCTTTTAACATTCTTAACATATTGAGCTATAATACGCAATACAATGAAAATAAAATTCCAGAAAATTTTAGACGATGCGATAATTCCTCATTACGCCCATCCGGGCGATGCGGGAATGGATATTTTTTCGGCGGAGGAAACGATAATCAAAGCGGGGGAAATAAAAAGCGTCCGAACGGGAATAAAAATGGAATTGCCGGAAGGATTTGTCGCGCTGGTGTGGGACAAAAGCGGACTGGCCTTGAAAAACGGGATTAAAACTATGGCTGGCGTTATAAACCCAATGTCAAGGTCTCGCCTTGACATTGGGTTGCAATCGCAAAAATTATCCTGTATTATGAGCAAGAAATGGAAGAAAATTTGCCTATAAATACTCCGCAAAACCTGCCTGCCGGCGAGGCAGGACAAAAAAAAGGAAGCGCGGTTTTTGATTTCATAAAATTTATTTTTATCGTGGCTATTATCGTCATTCCCGTAAGATTTTTGGTCGCCCAACCATTTTTAGTCAGCGGAGCTTCCATGGAGCCGACTTATCACGACGGCGATTACCTCATCGTTGACGAAATTTCCTACAGAGTAAGCGACCCCAAAAAAGACGATGTTATAATTTTCCGCTATCCGAAAAACCCGAAAGTTTTTTTCATAAAAAGAATAATCGCCCTTCCTAACGAAGAAATAGTTTTGGACGGCAAGGAGATTAAACTCAAGGAGGACGAATACTTCGTGATGGGAGACAACCGCGACGCCAGTTCCGATTCCAGAGTCTGGGGTCCGGTGCCCAAAAAACTGATAGTCGGCCGATCTATCGTCAGGCTCTGGCCTCTTAACAAAATCGGGCTATTCCCGGGCTATTGATGAAAAAATCCGAAGCACGAAACACGAAATTCGAAACAATATTAAAAATCCAAATGTCAAAAAGTTTAGAATTTAAAATTTAAAAAATTAGAATTTGTTTCGAATTTTGATATTCGGATTTCGAATTTAAGCAATTATGTCAGACAAATTAAATATCCAAAGTCCTAAAGGAATGCATGATCTGCTCGCCGACGAGTATGTTCTTTACCAGAACATTTTTGATAAGGCGGAAGAAATCGCTTCTTATTACGGCTTCAAACCCATCCAAACCCCTCATCTGGAAAACGTTGACCTTTTTACCGCCACTGTCGGCGCCACTTCGGATATCGTGGAGAAACAGATGTATTATGTAAAAAGCGACGGGGACAACAGCCTTGTTTTGCGTCCCGAAGGAACGGCGCCGGTGATGAGAGCTTACATAGAACACGGCCTCCACACTCTCCCTCAACCGGTTATGCTTTGGTACAAAGGTTCTTTTTTCCGGCACGAAAATCCTCAAAAGGGGCGTTTCCGGGAATTTTTTCAGTTCGGATTGGAAATAATAGGCGAAAGCAAGCCGATAGGAGAAGTGATGATCATCCAAATTTTCACCCTGGCGCTCAAAGAGCTCGGCCTCGGCCCGGTAATCGTCCACATCAACTCCGTCGGAGACAAGGAGTGTCGCGGCGAGTACCGGAAAAAGCTCATCGTTTATTACAGAAAGCACTTGCCGAATCTCTGCAAGGATTGCAAGCGAAGATTCAAAGAAAACCCCTTGCGGCTTTTGGATTGCAAGGAAACAAAATGCGCGGAAATAAAAAGAAACGCCCCCCAATCCATAGATTCTTTGTGCGCTCCCTGCAAACAGCACTTTAAAGAAACTCTTGAATTCTTGGAAAACAACGGCATAAATTATTATCTGGACACCAAACTGGTGAGAGGACTGGATTATTACACCCGGACCGTTTTTGAAATTTTTCTTGATCAAGAAGATGGTTCGGAAGGCCAACCTTTGGCGCTGGCCGCGGGAGGACGATACGACCCCTTGGCGAAAATACTGGGCAAGAGAGACATTCCGGCGGTAGGCGGAGGAATAGGGGTGGACAGAGTGGCGATGGTTATGCAGGAAAAAAGAATCGCGCCCAAACCCAAAAGAACGCCGAAAGTTTTTTTGATCCAACTTAGCCAGTCCGCTAAACAGAAGAGTATGAATATAATAGAAATGTTCCGAACGGCCAGCATTTATATCGCCCAATCCATAAGCAAAGACAATCTCAACAGCCAGCTGTCCCTTGCGTCCAAGATGAAAGTGCCGTATGTTTTAATACTGGGACAGAAAGAAGTTTTGGAAAATTCCATTATGGTAAGAGATATGGACACGGGAGCGCAAGAATCGGTTCCTATGGAAAAGGTCGTGGAAATTATAAAGAAAAAAATAACAGGCAGGAAATAACTTTTTATGATTGAAGTAAAAAAGAAAGAAAACGAATCAGCGGCCGGTTTGATGAGACGTTTCAGCCAGAGAGTCAAATCTTCGGGCAATTTGCCCACAGCGCGAAGCTTGAGATTCAGAGCCAGGCCGAAATCAAAATTGAAGAAAAAAGAAGACGCTTTGAAAAAAGTCGCTTACGCCAAAAAAACCGACCTTCTTAGAAAACTGGGAAAAATAGAATAAAAGACGCGATGAACAAAAATTGGCTCAAGGTTAAAAATCAGGTGTTGGGGGAAAAATACGACCTGAGTTTTTCTTATGCCAAAAGCGATGAAATGAGCAGACTGAATAAGCTTTACCGCAAGAAAGATTATTCAGCCAATGTCTTATCCTTTCCTTTGTCCGAAAACGAAGGAGAAATTCTGATAAATAAAAAATATCAAAGAAACGCCGGTTTATCTTTTTATCTCTTCATCCATTCCTTATTGCACCTATCCGGCTTGAAACATAGCAAAAAAATGGACGAAAAAGAACTGGAAATAATGAAAGAATTTTATCCGAAAGATTGGGAAAAAATAATGGCGGATCTCTGATTTTGTTATCCACAATTATTTAAATTACTAATTTGCCGGAGTTGTTATATAATTAAACATTATATGGCTCGCAATATCCTAACCGGCCTTGATATCGGCAGCTCTTCAGTGAGGGCTATTGTCGTTGAGCGAAAAAAGGACGGCTCTTTGCACATATTGGCGGCCGCTCAAAAAGAATCCGAGGGAGTCAGAAGGGGCTACATCACCAGCCTTGAAGACGCTTCCAAGACTATTTCCGCCGCCGTAAAATCACTGGAAAAAATTTCCGGCCTGTCCATAAGAAACGCCATTGTTTCCGTCGGCGGCATCAGCCTCGGTTCTTATCGCTCCAAAGCGATGGTAAGAACTTCCAAAGCCGACGGCGAAATCACCGACCACGACATCAAAAGACTTATCGCCCAAAGCGAGGCCAACCTGACCAACATGGCCAACAAGAAAGTGATCCACTCCATCCCTCTTTCCTTTAAGGTTGACAATGCGACGGTCTACGGCCGGCCGACAGAAATGAAAGGCGTTAAATTGGAAGTGGAAACTCTTTTAATCACCTGTTTAAGCCAGCACCTGTCCGACCTTATAAAAACGATTGAAGCTTCCGGCTTGTCCGTGGACGACATTGTCGCCTCTCCTTTGGCCACCAGCTACTCCGTCCTGACCAGACAGCAGAAAGAAACCGGCTGCGTTATGGCCAACATCGGCGCCAGCACCGTTTCCGTGGTTGTGTTTGAAGATGGCCTGCCCATCTCTTTGGAAGTGTTTCCTATCGGTTCTTCGCACATCACCAACGATATAGCTCTCGGGCTGCAGGTCCCGCTGGACGAAGCGGAGAGAATAAAAATAAATTACGGGACGGAAAACACCGTCTCCAAGAAAAAATTGTCCGACATCATAGAAGCCAGATTGAACGACATTTTTGAAATGATAGAAAACCACCTGAAAAAAATAAACCGCAATCAAGTTCTCCCCGCCGGCGCCATTTTGACCGGAAGCGGCTCCAACCTGTTCAGCGTGGAAGAAATCGCCAAAGCTTCGCTGAAACTTCCGGCAAAAACCGGAACTCTTATGCCATCAAACAATAATTCGCTCGTCATAACGGCGCCGACGACGAATTTAAGAGACCAGATATTGAACGACCCGGGCTGGTCAGTCGCTCTAGGGCTGTGTGTTTTTGGATTCAATAATAATCATTATTTGTATGAGAGTGAAAAAACGGCCAAAGGCGGAGGAAGCATACTGCCCACGATCAAAAAATGGATTCATAATCTGTTGCCATAAGAGATGCCCGCCACAAGAGCACTTCCGAAAATATAGTCGCAAAGTCTCCTTATTTTCTAGGTCGCTTGACCTAAAAAATCAAAAGGGTTAGACTCAATGTAATATGACAAAAGTCAATCCGGAAATAGAGGCCTTCGCCAGAATAAAAGTAATCGGAGTCGGTAATTCCGGCAACAATTCGGTCAATCATATGATCCGTTCCAAGGTTAAGAATGTGGAATTTATCGCCATAGACACGGACGCTCAAAAACTGCACCACAGCATGGCCAATAAAAAAATCCACATCGGCAAAAATATAACCAAAGGACTGGGCGGAGGAATGAATCCGGAAATGGGCAAGAAAGCCGCCGAAGAAACTAAAGAAGCAATTCAAGAAAGCATTAAAGGCGCTGATATGGTTTTTGTCGCCGGAGGGAAAGGAGGAGGCACGGCCACCGGGGCTCTTCCCGTGGTGGCCAGAATTGCCAAAGAACAAGGAATACTCACAATTGCGGTAGTTACCAAACCTTTCGGTTTTGAAGGCGCTCATCGGTCAAGGCTGGCCGAACAAGGATTGATAAATCTCAAAGAAGCGGTGGATGCGATGATCGTCATCCCCAACGACCGCCTGTTGAGCATCGTGGGCAAAGAAACCACTTTTCTTTCCGCTTTCCAGATTTGCGACGATGTTTTAAGGCAGGCGGTTGAGGGAATTTCCGACCTCATCACTATGCCCGGCATCATCAACGTGGACTTCGCCGATGTGAAAACGATTATGCAAAACGCCGGCTCGGCTCTGATGGGCATCGGCTACGGCCAGGGAGAAAAAAGGGCGGAGGAAGCGGCCAAAATGGCCATCAATTCCCCATTGCTGGATATTTCCATTGAAGGAGCCAAGGGTGTCTTGTTCGCCATTTCCGGCGGGCCGGACTTAACTATGGTGGAAGTTCAAAACGCGGCCACCATCATCACCGAATCAATAGACCCTGATGCCAAAGTTATATTCGGCACCATAAACGACGAAAGACTGAAAAAGGGAGAGATTAAAGTTACCGTCATCGCCACCGGATTTCCGGCGGAAAGATTGTCCGGAAATTCTTCCGGCATAATCAGGAAAGCTCCTTTGCCATCAAGTGTTAGCTTGGCCGGCGAAAACAAAGATTTGAAAGACTTCAAGGATTTCAGGGAAAAAGCCAAAGAAGACAAAAACAAGGATGCTGGAAACGAAAAGAAAGAAAAAGACAACGACTCTTGGGATGTCATTCCGGCTTTCTTGAGAAGGAACAAGTAGAAAATATCAAAATTCGGAAGTAACATCATTCGCTCGGTTCGCATAATTTTCTGCTGAAAATTTGCTCTGCTCGCGCCGCCGCGCTGCGCAAGACGTCGCAAACGATATTACTTCCGAATTTTTAAATAATCATAAACCGATAGAGCCGCTTTGGCGCCTTCGCCGGCGGCGATAACGCATTGCTTGTATTTGACATCCGTCACATCACCCGAAGCGAACACGCCCTTGACCGAGGTTTCGTTGGTTTTCGGGTCTATTATTATTTCCCCGTATTCGTTTGTTTCCAAAAATCCTTTTACAAAAGCCGAGCTGGGCGACCAGCCGACATTCACAAACAACCCTTGGGCCGCCAATTCTTTCGTTTGGCCGTTTTTCTTGTCCAAATAAATTATTTTTTCAACAAAGTTTGTTCCTCTGATTTCCTTAATGTCGGCATCGGTTATGAATTCAACCTTGCCGGACGCTTTCAATTTTTCTTGCAAAAATTCATCGCCAATTATTTTATCAGCTGCTTCCAATATGTAAATTTTAACGGCGTATTTCAGCAGATCAAAAGCCGAATTCAAGCCGGAGTTTCCTCCGCCGGCCACGACAACCGTCTTGCCGCCGAAAAGCGGCGCGTCGCAAGTGGAACAATAGACCACACCTTTGTTCTCAAATTCTTTTTCGCCCGGCACATTCAATCTTCTTGGGTTTTTCCCTGTGGCGATTATCACACTCTTGGCTTTTATCTCGTCCGGCATGTTCGTAGAAATTTCAAAAATATCGCCGATTTTTGAAATTGATTTTACTTCCGTTCCGGACTTTATCGGCAGGCCGTATTTTTGAACCTGTTCCTTCATCTTATCAATCAGCTCCGGGCCGGAAATTTTTTCAAATCCGGGAAAATTTTCTATGCTTTCCGTTTGCAAAGTCTGCCCGCCGATTTCTTTGGTCAAAATTACGGCGTTAAGTTTTTTTCGCGCGACGTAAATGCCGGCCGTCAATCCGGAAGTCGCTCCGCCGATAATTATTAAATCGTATGTCATATGACTTTATAAACTTTTTACTTTATAACTTTAATAACTTGTGTCGGGCAAACTTCGGCCGCTTCTTGGTTGCATTTAGTATCTTCTTCGCCTGCCTCGCCGGCAGGCAGGCCGGAAATTTCCAGCTCCGATTCATTCCCTTGCGCGTTTATTTTCCCGCCTTTTAAAACGGCTTTGCCTTTTTCGTAATCCATATCCCAAAACTTCGGGCAAACCGCCGCGCACGATCCGCAACCTATGCAACCTTCTATATTCTGAATTATTTTCGGCATTAAATAATTATACACTAAATCTCTAATTTGATAAAAACGGAGGGTACAGGATTTGAACCTGTGAGGGGATTTCTCCCCAACCGCATTTCGAGTGCGGCGCGTTAGACCACTCTGCCAACCCTCCACGCCTATTTTTAACACAAAATCAGGCCATTTACAATTCGCTCAAGATAGGTTAAATTTATAAAGTTAATGGGCGGTTAGCTCAGCTGGTTAGAGCGTTACATTGACATTGTAAAGGTCAGAGGTTCAACTCCTCTACCGCCCACGGCCCTATCGTCTAATGGTTAGGACAACGGGTTTTCAATCCGTTAACCGGGGTTCGACTCCCCGTAGGGTCAATGGTATTATCAGTAATAAGTTTATCAATAATTTTAAAAAATATGAACGATGCAAAAATTGTCAAATGGGTTTTAAGAATAGCGGTGGCCGGAGAATTTATCGGCCACGGAGTTTTCGCGCTTCAAGGAAAAAAGACATGGATCGGCTGGATTAGCCAGCTTACCGGCGCGGAAGTCGGCGTGGCGACAATTATGCTGACAATTGTCGGCTTGCTGGATTTGTTAGTCGCTTTGATTGTTTTAACGCGGCCGATTCGTTTAGTCCTATTATGGGCCGCCTTTTGGGGTTTTTGGACGGCGCTTGTCCGCCCGATTGTCGGCGAACCGATTTGGGACTTTGTTGAACGCTGGGCAAATTGGGGAGCGCCGCTGGCTCTGCTTCTTTTAATCGGCTGGCCGAAAAAATGGAAGGAGTGGTTTAAGTAAAATTTTTATGAAACTTGGCATTATTTTGCAGTCAAATAAACTAGAGCGAGCATGGAATACATTCCGACTTGGAATCACCGCACTCAAATCCGGTCATACTGTGAAAATTTTTCTAATGAACGAGGGTTCGGAACTGGACTCAATTGCCGATAACGAAGACTTTGATACTTCAACGAAAGTTGGGGAATTCAAGAAGTTGAATGGCGAAATTTACGCCTGTGGCACATGCCTAAAAGCGCGCGGCAAAGAAAAAAGCAATATTTGCCCGATTTCCACAATGGACGACTTATTGAAAATGATAGAAAGTTCTGATAAAATTTTAGTATTCTAGCAAAAACCCTAATATAAATTTATGACTTCACCGCAAAAATTTTTCTTGTTTTTACTCCGCATAGTCGCCGGCTGGATGTTTTTCTATGCCGGCATTACCAAAGTTTTAAATCCGCAATGGTCGGCGGAGGGGTATCTTAAAGGCGCAAAGGCTTTTACTTGGTTTTTCCAAATGCTTTTGGATCCGAGCATTTTGCCAATTATAAACTTTATGAACAAATGGGGCTTAACGTTTCTAGGTATTTCTTTAATCCTCGGCTTGTTTGTCCGTTTCAGTTCCCTCTTGGGCGTTTTGCTTATGGCCTTATATTACATAGCGCTCGGATTCCCTTACCCAAACCCCCATTCGTATATAGTGGATGAGCATATCATTTATATTTCTATTTTGCTTTTCTTCGCCGCTGTAAAAGCCGGAAGGTTTTTCGGTCTAGACGGCAAACGCATCCATCATCATTCGGGATTAAGGAGGTGGCTGGGATAAACTTATGAACCCGGAAATTCCTGAATTTGAAAAAATAGACAATGCCTGCGTCAAACAAGAACGACAGAAAATTAGTCCTGAACAAAAAAAGATTCTCGGAGAAGTGTGGACTGAAATGGTTGTTGATAATTCTGACACTCCAAAAAACATTAGCGTCATGACTACTGAAGAGATTAAAAAATGGCTCTTTGAATCAGCAATGAAAGATGTGGAAAGTTTTACAAATGAACTGGGATTAAAAAACGACCAAGTTTTAATTGAAAAAATACAAAAAACAGAAAATCTGGGCGAAAAATCCGCACTTGAATTAAAATACATTAGAAATGTTCACGCGCAAGTTGACAGCCTGGTACATAATTTTGACAGATCTGAAAATAAAAGCACTAAATGGGACTCTTGGCCGAAAAGAATGAGAGAAACAAAAGAATTTAATTGCGTCGGCGCTACATTGTTGGGGATAAATTTTTTAGAAAAAAGCGGGATAAAATCGTATTATGGAAATCCTGGCGGACATGTTGTAAATATAGCTAAATTATCAAATGGCGAATGGTGGTATGTTGATTTTAGAAACGGCAAACAAAATATAATCAGGATTGAACCGGAAGAAACATTTCTTGCTGATGTGCTTGTTTTAAAAATCAATCACCTGAGTATTGATTACAAATTAATTCCTATTTATGAAAATTCAGAAGCGGCTTGCTCCATACTTAGCAACCTAGCTTCATTAAAAAGTGCGGCCGAAAATAAAAATATCCCCGATGAAAATATAGAGAATAAAGAGGCAAAAGAATATCTAGAAAAATATAAATCAAACTTCGAAAAAACGGATTTTTCTTTATTTCATAAAATTTTATACTCAAAGTTTATAACGGTCAGAAAAACGAAAGAAATGCAAGGAGAAATTAGAAGAATTAATAATATGCGAGAATTCGAAAAACCTATTCAGGCTTACACAAAAACCTTATCAAAAGAACAAAAGGAATTTATAATTGAAGAAATCAAAAGTAAGAAAGAATTTATTGGAAATTTATTTTATAAAGACGACCAGTCTGTTCTGCAAAAATCTAGTCCTGAATTAAAAAAAATATTAGAATTATACTTAGAAAATTTGAGAAAAACAAAAGAAAATCAGCCGGAAATTTATAAAGAAGCTATTGATAAAATAATCGGCGGAATAAGAAAATTATAAAAATTAAACTTATGATAACTTTCAATGACTTTCAAAAAGTAGAAATCAAAGTCGGGACGATTTTGTCCGCCGAAAAAGTTTCCAGCGGAAGCAAACTCGGCTAATTTTTTAAATTGAATTAATTTTTCTTTTTCAAATTCAAATTTAAAAATGTTCTCCTTAAATCTGCTATCGCCTAATTAAGGAGAACATTTTTATTTATGTATTTCTATATATTTCTATGTATTTCTGTTTAATTTTTTATTTATGTTTAATCCGGCTTTAATCTAAGAGGTCAAATTTTATTCTGAATTGTTCTTCGTTGGTAAAACTGCTCGCCTTAACAAATCTTACAAATGGCCTGATTTGAAAAACCTCCACGATAAAATTTATTTCATCTTCGCACTCAAAAGGATGGGCAAATACGGATTTCTGCAATTCAACAAACCCAATATCTTTTAATTTCCCTCTCAACGCTTCTCTCGCTCTTTTGAATTTTTCGGGTATGTCAAAAATAACGATTCGCCATTGCTTGTCCCATTTTTTCGGCTTTTTAATTTTCATATCGTCCAGTTTGAATTTCAGCGCTTTTTTCTCACCGTCTTTGGTTAATATTGTCTCGGTTAAACCTTCATCATTTTCTTTGTAAGAAACAAGCCTGTCGTTGTAAAACTCCCTAATGAGCCCGCGCAATCTTTTTCTCTTTATTTCTTTTAGACCCTCCGGCAAACCTTTCATAATCTTAAAATAACCTCTCGGACTTTTTGATAAGGATAATGAAACCCCGGCCAAAAGAAGGAGCAGTATTTTTTTCTTTGTGTCTCTTTTCATATTATAAATGATACCACTAATTAGGCGATAGCAAAAATAAGGGGAACATTTTGTGTGGTATGGTGTGGTGCAAAAAGCAACTTTTATGCTATATTGTCTTTTATGGATAAAGATAAAAATATCGCCGGAACGACTAAAAAAATAATTGTTATTTATCATGATGACCTGGACGGATTTACCGGCGCATGGGCGGCGTGGAAAAAACTGAAAGATAAAGCCGAATATATGGAACTCGGTTATGACACAAAAAATTACGATTTTTTATTCCAACTGAAAGATAAAGATATATACATGATTGACTGCTCTCTTAATATGCGGGAAATGTTAAGATTAGCTTCAAAAAACAAAGTCATTCTCATAGACCACCATTTTTCCTCAAAAGAAAAGGCCGACTTGCTACCCGGAAGCGTTTTTGACGAAAAACATTCCGGAGCGTCTTTGAGTTGGAAATATTTTCACGGCGAAAATAAAGCGCCGCTTATTGTCAATTATGTCCAAGATTACGATCTCTGGAAATTTAAATTGCCCCACACCAGAGAATTAATGGCCGTGTTAAATCTTTACAGTTTTAATTTTAAAGTGTGGGATAAAACGGCTAAAATGTTTCAAGATAAAAATAAAAGAAAAGATTTGGTTAAAAAAGGCCAAGCAATTGTTGATTATCAAAAATCTTTAATAGGTGAATTGTCAAACAAAGGGCAAGAAGTTGTTTTTGAAGGATGTGATGCCATCGCCGTCAATTCCCCTATTTTATCATCTGAAATAGGCAACCATATTTACACCAAAACCGGTAAAATCGGGATTGTTTGGTCATATAAAGGAAAAGATATGCCAAAAATGCATGTGTCCTTAAGGGGAGACGGGAAAATAAACCTTTCCGAACTGGCAAAAAAGTATGGAGGCGGCGGGCATAAAGCCGCGGCCGGATTCGCCATTGAAGGCGATATCAATTTCCCATGGAAACCAAAAAAATAATTCTTGCCATAGAAACATCTTGCGACGAAACTAGCGTCGCGATATTGAAAGCGAAAGGCGGACTGAAAAATCCGTCTTTTGAAATATTATCCAATATTGTTTTGTCACAGATAAAACTTCACGCCCGTTGGGGCGGGGTGGTGCCGATGATGGCGAAAAGAGAACACTCAAAAAACCTGATTGCGATTTTGAAAAAGTCATTAAGAAAATCAAGTTTTTTAAAATTAAATCTCAAACCTGCCTCGCCAGTAGGCAGGTCTAAAATCTCAAATTTTGATTCAAATGCAAAAAATAGACTAGAGAAAATTTTAAACCGAGAACCGGAATTGCTGGAACGATTTTTGAAATTTATTCCGACAATCAAGCCGCCGAAAATTGACGCTATCGCCGTAACGGTTGGGCCGGGGCTGGAACCGGCGCTTTGGGTCGGCATAAATTTTGCCAGTGCTTTAGCGTTTGTTTGGAATAAGCCGATTGTGGCAGTGAATCATATGGAGGGACATATAGTCGCGAGCAGACTCGCGACGAATTCAAAATTTAAAAATCAAAAATCAAAATTGATAGAATTTCCCGCTCTGGCGCTTCTTGTGTCTGGCGGGCACACCGAACTCGTGCTTATTAAAAAATGGGGCGATTATAAAATTATCGGCGAGACCAGAGACGATGCGGCGGGCGAATGTTTTGACAAGACGGCGAGAATGCTGGAACTTCCCTATCCGGGCGGACCGCAGATAGCCAAGCAGGCGAAAAATTTTAAAAAATATCCGCTTACTTTCCGCATGGGCGGATGGACGAGACGGGAAATGGAAAAAGAGGCCTTCAATATCAAACTGCCCCGCCCGATGATTGATTCCAAAGATTACGATTTCAGCTTTTCCGGACTTAAAACCGCCGTTTTGTATATGTTGAGAGATATGAAAGAAAGGCATATAAATATAGGCGATTTCACGCCGATGATTTGCAATGAAATTCAGCAAGCCATTATTGATGTTTTAATCGCCAAAACAATCAAAGCCGTCAAAGAATTCGGCGCCAAATCAATCATCCTCGGCGGAGGCGTAGCGGCAAACAAAGAGCTCCGCGCCCAAATGAAAAAAGCTGTCGGAATGTCAAGGCGAGACCTTGACATTGGGGGGCAGACGGTAGTTTTGTATCTTCCTTCCGCCAAACTTACCACCGACAACGCGGCCATGATCGGCGCGGCGGGATATCTTCACGCGACAAACAAAGATTTTGCCAAGCCGGAAAAAATGGTAGCGCAAGGAAATTTGTCGCTTTAATTAACTCTAATTTTCTGCTAAAATGGAGATATGAGTGATGAGAAACCGAGTAAAATAAATGAAAAATTGTTAAAGCCTTACGACCCGAAAGAAACGGAAGGACGAATTTACAAACTTTGGGAAGAAAGCGGGTATTTTAATCCTTATAATTTGCCGGAGAGAAACGGCCAAACTTTTACCATTGTCCTTCCTCCGCCCAACGTGACTGGCACTTTACATATGGGCCACGCCTTGAACGCCACGATTCAAGATATTCTTATCCGGCAAAAAAGAATGCAAGGATACAAAACGCTTTGGATACCCGGCACCGACCACGCCGGCATCGCTACTCAAAATGTGGTGGAAAAAGATTTAAAAAAACAAGGAATTTCCCGCCACGATCTGGGCAAAGAAAAATTTTTGGAAAAAGTTTGGGAATGGAAAGAAAAATACGGCAATATAATTCTAGACCAGCTTAAAAAAATAGGCTCTTCCTGCGACTGGTCGCGAAGCCGTTTTACGATGGACGAAAAATACAGCGAGGCGGTAAAGGTTGCTTTTTTGCATTATCATAAAAAGGGTTGGATATACCACGGTGAAAGAGTTATCAACTGGTGTCCGAGATGCCAAACTTCCCTGTCCGACTTGGAAATAGAATATCTAGAACAACAATCCAAACTATATTTTATAAAATATCCGATAAAAAACAGTAAAAATTTTATAACCGTCGCCACCACCCGGCCGGAAACAATGCTCGGCGACACGGCCGTGGCGGTTAACCCAAATGACGAAAGATACAAAAATTTGATCGGCCAAACATTAATATTGCCGATTCAAAACAGAGAAATTTCAATCATCGCCGACGAAAGCGTTGATAAAGATTTCGGCGCAGGAGCGGTCAAAGTTACCCCCGCTCACAGCTTGGCCGACGCCGAAATTGCCGAACGCCACAAATTGCCTTCCATTATCATCATCAACCAATTCGGCAAAATGACGGCCGAGGCTGGAAAAGAATTTGAAGGGCTTTCCACTAAAGAGGCTCGAGAAAAAGTGGTGGAAAAACTTAAACAGCTTAATGCGATAGAAAAAACCGAAGATTACCCGAACAGAATATCAATTTGTTACCGATGCAATACCGCCATAGAACCCCGCCCGAGCCTGCAATGGTTTTTGAAAATGGATGAGCTGGCCAAAAAAGCCGTTTTCCCTGTTCAAAACGGCGAGATAAAATTCAACGATAAAAGATGGGAAAAAATATACACGGATTGGTTGTCCAACATCAAAGACTGGTGCATATCCAGGCAAATCTGGTGGGGGCACAAGATTCCGTTAGACGGCGTGGATGATGTATTAGACACTTGGTTTTCTTCGGCCTTGTGGCCTTTTGCCACATTAGGTTGGCCCGCCTCCATTGAAACTTCGGCGGGCAAGCCAGAACCGATAAGAGACCTGAAAGAATTTTATCCCACCCAAGTTTTATCCACGGACAGAGGCATCATTAATCTTTGGATAGCTAGAATGATATTTTCCGGCTTGGAATTTATGAGCGAAAAACCATTTTCAAATATAATAATCCATCCAACGGTTTTGGCCAAAGACGGACGCCGAATGTCCAAGTCGCTGGGCACGGGAATTGACCCGCTGGTTTTGATTGATAAATACGGCGCCGATGCCGTCCGATTCGGCTTGATTTATCAAATGATGGGAAGCCAAGACATAAAATTTGACGAATCGCATCTACTGGCCGGCAAAAAATTCGCCAATAAAATCTGGAATGCGGCGCGTTTTGTCGTGTTTCAATCAAAAGCTATAGAAGATTATCCGCAAGAAATTAAACCCGACGATCTGATTAACATTCACGATAAAGAAATTATTGAATCGCTGGAAAATATCAAGAAAAATGTCAATAAACATATTGATGATTTTGAGTTTGGTCATGCATTACACTTGTTATATGATTTTTTCTGGCATAAGTTTTGCGACTTTTACATTGAAGAGTCAAAAAAACAGTTAAACAACCGTATTGCGGGATATGTTCTTAATGATTTGCTAAAATTATTGCATCCCTTTATGCCGTTTATCACCGAGGAAATTTGGTCGATGATGCCGGGTAAAAATAAAAAAATGTTAATCATAGAAAAATGGCCCAAAACTTAACCGCTTCAACTTTATTTTTTGCCATCGCCGG
>Ga0209211_10003368_pt1 | contig 26161 bp, 17 predicted proteins | sample RifGroA2_FD_183992 | JGI IMG/M metagenome (GOLD analysis project Ga0209211, IMG submission 183992) | Groundwater microbial communities from Rifle, Colorado, USA - Groundwater A2 (SPAdes) (version 2) | ecosystem: Environmental > Aquatic > Deep subsurface > Groundwater | place: Rifle, Colorado...
TGCTTGAATCAACGCTTATTAAAAAATACAAGCCGCGCTATAACGTAATCCTGCGTGACGATAAATACTACCAGTATATAAAAATCACCAAAGAGCCATGGCCGCGCGTGCTTGTAGTGCGAGAAGCAGAGCCGCATGACGGGTTCTATTTTGGGCCGTACACCTCGGGCAAGGCAGTCAAAGATATGCTCTTTATGTTAAAAAGAATGTACCCATATCTTACAAAAGCAAAGCCGCAGTCCCGCCCCTGTTTGCAGTACTTTCTCAAACGATGCACAGAACCATGCATCCATACCATAGAGCGATCTGCCAAAAATGAGGAAATGCGCGTTCGGTATCTTGAAATTATAAAGAAAATCATACAGCTTCTGCGCGGGGAGTATAAAAGCCTTACTGCTGAACTTCAAAAACAGATGCGCGAAGCAAGCAAAAACCAGCGCTATGAGGCCGCGGCGCGCCATCGGGACGAACTTGCGGCCATTCAAAACATCACGCGCAAGCAAAAAGTGGTATTCACTAAAAACGAACATCAAGATATCATCAGCCTGTATCTAAACACTGCCGTAAGCGCGGTGAATCTCTTTAAAATCCGCGAAGGCAAATTAGTGTACAAGGAATCCTTTGCGCTTGATCATCCAAAAACCGCGCGCGCGGAAGACATCATCGCAGGATTTATCTCGCAATACTACGCGTGCGCTTCTGATATTCCAAGAGAATTGATTCTCCCTGTTTCTCTTCCAAAAGATTTTTCGGGCATACAGAAACTTCTGCCGTCTGTGCAAAAAATTACTGTTCCTCAAAGAGGCAAAAAAAAACGCCTCGTAGAAATGGGCGAAAAAAACGCTGAAGATTTTTTAAACGCGAACAGCGTGGAAGATCGCACGCCGCTTGGATCCCTGCAAAAAATCCTTGCGATAAAATATCCGCTCAAACGCATTGAGTGCTATGATATTTCAAATCTGCAAGGAACAAATGCGGTTGGCGCAATGGCGGTATTCATAAACGGAGAGCCGGACAAATCAGAGTATAGAAAATTTAAGATTAAATACGTTAAAGGCCAAAACGATTTTGCCATGCTTGCCGAGATCGTTTTGCGCAGATTCCAGCATAAAGAATGGCCACGCCCAAACTTAATTGTCATTGATGGCGGAAAAGGGCAACTGCATACGGTTTCTCTTGCACTGCGGCGGATGTGTGAGGAACAAAAAAAGGGCGAGGGCAGACACACCGGTCTGCCCCTAAACCAAATTCCCATTATCGCGCTTGCAAAACGCGAAGAAGAAATTTTTACGCTGAACAGAAAAGGGGCGTTTCATGGAACGCCTATACGCCTGCCTCACTCATCTCCAGCGCTTCAACTTCTGCAAAGACTGCGCGACTCTGCGCATCGGTTTGCGCTCGCATACCACCGTCAAAAACGCTCTCATACAAACTATACCTGAAACCTTTTTTATGCCCATTCCTCCTCCTAATTCTTTACAAACTTCTTCACTTTTAAAACATCGCCCTGACGCAAAAATATCGTTTTAGTCTCCTCATCGATTAGTTTCTCCCCGCCAAAGTCTTCTACAACAATCCGAGGCTCAAACATCAAAACCATATTCTCCTTTATCAAATGGGAATAGCCTATCTTCCAAAATACTCCATCAAAACTCTGTCCATTTATCTCAAATTGAACTCTGCCGCTTGGCATAGCACGTTGATACACGAATAGTGCCTCTAACCGTTCTCTCTCGTCCATAGAAATCTCCGATACCGTTGTTGTAAGTATTTCAATCACCTCTCTTGTTATGTTTGTACCAATTTGATCTTGATTAATCTCTCTCATAATGTTACTATATCGTTTTTATTGTTTGCTTGCAACACAATAAAAACAAGATTAAATAATAAAACACCCAACATTAGCAAGTTTGGTATGGGGTGTCAAGGACATGCACATGAATACGCAAATTTCATATCATCCGCCACACGAGTTCGTAAAGCAGGCGGAAACTTTGGGCAATGCTTTTGGAGCGGATAACCAGCCCATGCGGGGAACCTCCGCAAACGCTCTATCTGCTTGGCTACAGCGAGCCTACCATTGCGGCATTAAAACAGGCAAAAAAGCTTGGGCTTGATGACCGCCCGCATTTTCGGCGCCGAAAACTGGAGCGACCCAATAGCTACGTATATACCCTCTCCACAAAATCATCGGAGAGATCGCGGATGAATTGCGAAGGAAGATTGAACATGGTGTTCCCATACAAGGTACGCGTGCGTGCATGCACCATATAAAGCTTTTCGCGTGCCCGCGTGATGCCAACATAGCAAAGCCGTCTCTCTTCTTCAAGTTCATTTGGAGAATACATGCTTGCCGCATGTGGAAATAGCCCGTCTTCCATGCCAACCATAAACACGCAGGGAAACTCCAGGCCTTTCGCGGAATGCGCGGTCATTAAGGTAAGCGCGGGTTCTTCAGCATTATATGAATCAATATCGGCAATGAGCGCCACTTCATGCAAAAATTCCGCTATTCCCTCGCTCGCGGGCATGCCGTCATACTTTTTTACCGCGCTCTTGAGTTCTTTTAAATTCTCCATCCGCCCTGCTCCTTCATCGGTGCCGTCGTTTACAAATTCATAGTATCCGCTTGCTTTTCCTATTGCATCAAGCGCAGATGAAAGGGAGAGCGCCCTGCTCCCCTTTGCCATGCATACTTCCAGTAACGATCGCATTAAAACACCAAATGCGCGGAGAGCTGAAACTTTTGCCCCTTTTATAAAATCCGCTATCGCGCATGCGGCCTCAATATAATTCATGTTCTGTTTTGCAGAAAATTCATACAGCAAACGCACGGATTGTGGGCCAATGCCTCGGCTTTGTGCATTCACAATGCGCTCAAAACTAACCGTATCCCGCGGATTATGAATGAGGCTTAAAAATGCCACCATGTCTTTCACCTCTTTTCTCTCGTAAAATTTAATCCCGCCGATCAGCCTGTATGGAATCGCATATTCCAGCATGACTTCCTCTAAAACGCGGCTTTGCGCATTTGTACGGTACAGAACCACATAATTGTTCAGGTCAACTTTTTGAGAGAATAAGTCAATTTTTGTGTTCATTTGCCTTGTGTAGAGCTTTGAGCCAGCGCGGTTTTGGCGAAGAATTTTATCTAAAATTCCTGATGTCTCCGTATCAATACCGTTCGCATTTCCCGCCGAATCTTCATACGCGTAAGAGATCTCCTCTGTTTGAGCGGATTTGCCATTATCGCGCGAAGAAAATATCGTGCGCACAATAAATTCAGCTTCGCTGTACTCGTTTTCAACTTCAACAACAAACGGATGCGCACCGAGTTCATTTTCGGTCCAGAGCGCTTTGTCTTTCTGGAACTGATTTTCTTTAATCACTCTGTTTCCCAAATTCAAAATTCTCTGCGTTGAACGATAGTTTTGCTCTAAAAGCACCACCGATACAGAAGGATAATCACTCTCAAAATTTAAGATATTGTGATAATCCGCGCCGCGCCACGCATAGATTGCCTGACAATCATCCCCAACAGCAAAAATATTCTTTTTTGCCGACGAGAGCAATTTTGACCATACATACTGGGCATAATTAATGTCTTGGTACTCATCAATGAGCAGATAGTGCCACCGCGCGTGATACTTTGCAAGCACGTTTGGATGCACGCGAAAAAGCTCTACGGTTTTCATAATCAGATCGTCAAAATCAAGCGCATTGGCGTTTTTCAGCTCCGCTTGATACCGCGTATACGCCCGGGATACAAGCATGCCAATCTTGGAGTGTTCATCGCTTTTAAAATCCGCAGACCCGATAAGCTGGTTTTTTGAAGAAGAAATCATGCCAAGCACCTTATTTGGGTGCACTTCTTTGGTGCTATATCCCAGCTCTTTCATCACGCGGCGCAGAAGGGCGAGCTGGTCTGATGTGTCGTAAATTACGAAACTTCTATTATACCCGATGCTTTCAATATCTTCCCTCAAAATGCGCGTGCACACCGAGTGAAATGTTCCCATAAACGGAACCGATCCTTTGAACATGCCAGAGAGCAGATCCTCCACACGATTCTTCATTTCATTGGCGGCTTTGTTGGTGAAGGTTACGGCAAGAATGTTCCATGGCTTTATTTTTTTTTCAGCAATAAGGTAGGCGATTCGGTGCACAAGGGTTCGCGTTTTGCCGGATCCCGCGCCCGCAAGAACCAGCACAGGCCCCTCGGTTGCCTTCACCGCTATTTGCTGTTTGTTGTTGAGACTTGAGAGTGAGAGTAAAGAGGACATTGGGAAAAGAGGATAGAAATGCGTCACTTAACTTGATTTCATTGGCGGAAATCCGCCCGCAATTTTGCCGAGTAGCTTTATTGTCATCTCTACTGACGGGTTTTTCGTATTGAGAAAAGAAACGCGCTCGCCAAACGCTTTTACAATCGGCGTTAAAAATTCATCGCCCCATGACGGAGTAAACGTGACAACGCCGCTGAAATCTATTTCCACTGGCTCTTGATCCGTGACCGCGCGAAGCGTCGGAAGATACGCCAAATACGCCTCTTTGCCATCTTGGCGCGAAGTAAGCGTTGTGCCAAATTTTTTTATCTCTATGCGCATATTTTTTAGAACGAAATCATTGCAAGACATCCTCGCAGATAAGTACGCGTGTTTACAATATGCAAGGCAGATTCAGTTGTTTTGAGCGTAAGAACCGCATCACCAGTTTGAAAAAAAAGTTTTAATGGATATTTTACAACTGACTCTCTCACAAATTTTAAACCGTTTCCCCGCGCTTCTGGCGCCCGTCCGGAAATAACTTCTGTAAACGCTATATGAAGAGCAGTTTTATCATTCAGTATATCACCTTTGACATTCCGCAATGTTTGCAAAATTCCGCGCCCGCGATCTGCGAGCACAATAACTTTCTGATCCATGCGATAGCCGAAAAAAATACCGGGGATATCTGGCCAATTTCCAAGGTTATGATCAAAAGAGTTATTTCCTATTTCCCCCACGATGGCAACTATCAAGGGAAAGTACTCCCTCGCTTCTGCAACCTCCGCTATTCGCTTTTCCATGCGCGCCAATTCTGTCTTAAAAATCATGCTGTTTTGGCAATAGAACGGCGCCTCTGGTTCTTGCGGTTTTTCACGCATCCACTTCTTGGCAAGCGCCAACACGTCTTTGCTTTCAATCAAAAATTTCTCTATCATCTCATCAATATAATAGCGATGCCCGCGCGGTTGTTTACGCACCGAACGCAGTTTGCCTGTTTTATCCCAACGCCGCAGGGTGTCAAGAGAGCACCGAAGCTTCAAAGCCGCTTGTTTTATTGAAATCAATTGTTCTTGCATATATAGGCATTAGTATAGCATTGTGTCTAAAATTATGCAAGTTAATAACAAAACTATGCAAATACTGAATTTATTGCCTTTCAAATAGGCATCATATACCCTTATCTATCTCAACACATTTACAAAAAAATATCTATCTGATATACTCCCAACTGTTTTCAAAAATCTCACACGCAGATGTTTAATATTTTGCAAATTATTTTTGCCGTTGTACTTACCGCCGCTATACTGCTTCAGGCGCGCGGATCCGGGCTTGGCAACGCGTTTGGCGGCGGCGGGAACATTTACCGAACCAAACGAGGAGCTGAAAAATTTTTGTTTAACGCAACAATTGTTACTTCAATACTTTTTTTCGCAATCGCATTTGTAAACTCATTGGTTATTACGCGCTAAGCAGTACAGGGCAGTGGAGAAAAATCATGCTCCACACTACTTTCTAAGGACTTAAAAGCGCCCCCTCTGATTATCGCTTATTATTGAACGTCGTGGAACCACGGACTACACACAACCTAATTTTGAAAGTAAAACATCTTGCCGCATGTTTTCTTTCACCCCTTGCGGGGCTGAAGTTACCCGCAAGGAAACAGCTCCGCTATCTGCCGCGGTTTCTTACGGCAAAGGAAGTAAAGCTCATCCAGCTATTGATTTTTATTATCGTTATTGCGGCCGCTTTTTTAGGCACCCGAGCATACTTATACGCATCAGTGCTTATTCCAGATGACGGCGGAGAATATATTGAAGGGTTTGTCGGCGGGCCCAAACTTATCAACCCTTTATATACGAGAACCAATGATATTGATAAAGACATCGCAAACCTCGTATTCTCAAGCCTCATCAAGCAGACAGACCAGTCCGTTTCAAACGATCTTGCCGCGCGTTATGAAATTGCAGAGGATAAAAAAATCTATACTTTTTATCTCAAACAAAACATATTCTGGCACGACGGCGAACCGCTGACCGCGCAGGATGTTGCCTTCACCGCCAATGCGATTAAAGACAAAAGATACAACAGCCCCTTAAGCGGAAGCCTGCAAGGAGTAGAGATTAACCTTGTGGACGATGCAACCATTCAATTCATTCTGCCGGAGCCGTTTGCCCCCTTTCTCTCAAGCGCAACATTCGGAATACTTCCCTACCACATTTGGGGAACCATAGACCCATTCGCAGTGCCGCTTTCAGAGTATAATATCAAGCCAATCGGGAGCGGCCCGTTCAAATTTGAGTCGCTTATTAAAGAATCTACAGGCAAAATTAAAGCCATTAAACTTTCTGTATATGAAAACTACCACTTAAAAAAACCCCACATTCAAAAAATAGCTTTTAAATTCTTTAACAGCTACGACGACGAAGTTTCCGCGCTCAATATGCAAAAAATTGACGGCGTCAATTTTCTCCCCCATACGGATTTTGAAAAAATGACAAACAAAGATATTGTCATCCGCCAAATTTCTCTTCCGCAGTACAGCGCCCTGTTTCTGAACCAAAACAAAACCGAACTCTTAAAGGAAAAAAGAATACGAGAGGCAATTGCGCTCGCGATTGATAAGGGTACGTTAATTAACTCCGCGCTTGCGGGGAGAGGGTCGGTGATCCATGGGCCGATCCTCCCCGGCTATCCGGGATACCATAAAGAAATCAAGAAATACGAATTCAGCCCGGACGCCGCAAACAGCATCATGGACGAGCTTGGTTTTAAAAAAATTCCAACCGAAGAGTACATCAATACAATCATTGAAAAAGAAAAGAAAGATGAGGAAGCAAAAAAGCAGGCGCTTCTCAAGCAAGACGTGCGCATAGCGACAGTTCCGCTCCGGCGAGGAGAGTATGTTGCGCTCCTGCCAGAAACACCGCTGATCCCGGAGGAAAATACAAAAAAAATGCCTGATACGCCGCCGCCCGCCACAAACGAAAAAAATAAAAAATCACAGCCAAAAGAACCAGAGGCGCAGACAGAGCCTCTCGTGGGCACGAAAGAAAAGCTGGAAAAAGAGTTTCAGTATGCATTTGTGAGAGAGAAAGACGGACATATCCTTCAGCTGACTCTCACAACGGTAAACCAGCCGGAGACGGTTGAGAGCGCAAAAATACTTCAAAATTTCTTTGGGGAAATCGGCATCACCCTGAATCTGAAAATAGTTGAACCCGAAAAAATTATTACCTCAATCATTGAGCCTCGGGAATATGAAATGCTTCTGTACGGCATTATCACGCTTGGGGACCAAGACCCTTACGCAGTATGGCATTCATCGCAAGCAAAGGCCGGGGGCATCAACTTGAGCATGTACAGCAACCCAAAGGCAGACATTCTTTTAGAACAGGCGCGCCATCTTCAAGATTCTGCCGCGCGCGCGAAAGAATATATTGAATTCCAAAATATATTAGCAGAAGATCTTCCCGCAATCTTTTTATACAATTCAACGTATTCATACCCGATGCACAAAAAAATTAAAGGCTTTAACCTCAAAAAAGTAACAACCCCAAGCGACCGATTTGCGGAAATTACTGACTGGTACATTAAAACAAAACGAGAATTTCAATTTTAACTTCATGCCGAAGTGGTGGAACTGGCAGACACGCTAGATTCAGGTTCTAGTGCCCTTTGGGTGTGCGGGTTCGAGTCCCGCCTTCGGCACCAAAACTTAACTAATTACGAATTTGCAATTATTAATTTGTAATTCGTAATTTGTAATTACTATGACAAACGATTCTCAACAGAGAACCAGCAGACGGAAATACAGCACAACCTATAGAGGCGGACAAGAGCGGGGCGGGCGCCAACATGCGCCTTCCGTCGGCAATGCCCCATCGCCGCACGCACGAGGCGGCGCGCGCTTTTTGGCGCCACAAAACGGAAACGCGCAAGGCGACCTTGAAATGAAAAGGCGTGATGCGCCTATTGTGTCGGTTGGAAAAATTCCAACGCACACGCTCCGCGTTTTTCCGCTTGGCGGACTTGAGGAAATAGGCAAGAATTGCACTGCCTTTGAATATGGCCCCGATATCCTTGTGGTGGACCTCGGCATTATGTTTCCAGACGAAGAAGCGCCGGGCGTTGATTACATAGCCCCGGATACGCGGTTTCTGCAAGAACACAAAGATAAAATTAAAGGGCTTGTGATTACGCACGCGCATTTAGACCACGTCGGCGCGATTCCCTATCTGATTGAGAAACTTGGAAATCCTCCCATTTACGCCACAGAACTGACCGCCGCGCTTATTGTTGCGCGGCTTGAGGAATTCAATTTAGACAAAAAAATTACCGTGAATGTGTTTGATTCGCATGACGTATTGAAAGTTGGCGTATTTGAAATTCAGCCGTTCCGCGTAAACCACAACATTCCAGACAGCGTGGGGCTTGGCATTAAAACGCCAATCGGCATGATTGTGCACACCGGCGATTTTAAATTTGATTTTACGCCCCTTGCCCAGCCGCCCACAGAATTCCATAAAATAGCAAGCCTTGGGGCAAACGGCGTGCTCCTTCTGCTTTCTGACAGCACAAATTCAGAAAGGCCAGGCTACTGCATTTCAGAACGCGACATTGCAAAAAACATTCTTGAGACATTCAAAAACGCCGGGGGGCGAGTGGTCATTTCAACATTTGCCTCGCTCATCAGCCGCATTCAGCAAATTATCGATGCGGCGCATGCAACCGGAAGAAAAGTGGCAATCTCGGGAAGAAGCCTAGAGCAAAATTTAGAAATTTGCATCCGCCTCGGATACATCAATCTTGACGCCGCGGAATTTATTAAACTCAAAGACACAGATCGGTACGCGCACAATAAAGTCGTCATTGTGTGCACAGGAAGCCAGGGGCAGGAAAACTCCGCTTTGGGGCGCATGGCGCGCGAAGAACACGCGCACGTTAAAATAGGCAAAGGCGATACCGTGATACTTTCTTCATCGCCTATCCCCGGCAATGAACGATCAGTCCAAAATTTAATGAACCGCCTCTTCAGCCTTGGCGCGACAGTGATATACGACAAACTTCTTGGGGTGCACGTATCAGGGCACGGCTATGAACAGGACTTAAAACTGATGCAGGCGCTCGTGCGTCCAAAATACTTTTTGCCGGTGCACGGAGAGCGGCACATGCTCGAGAGGCACTCCCAAATCGCCCAGCACCTGGGCATGTCAAAACATAATATCTTTGTCATTGCCAACGGACAGGTGATTGAATTCAAGAAAAAAATTACTCGCATCACCGGCAGGAGAACCGCCCTTGCGCCGGGGCACAAAGGATTGAACAATGACCCGCTCGCGCAGTATGATGACATAGAAGCCTCTATACTTGATCAACGCCTTGATTCGCAGTCAATAATGATTGACGGGCTTGGCGTTGGAGATATCGGCAATGTGGTGCTTCGCGATCGGCAAGTAATGGCGCAGGACGGCATGGTGGTAATTATTACGACTGTAGATAAAAGAACGTATCAAATTATCGGCCAGCCCGATATTATCTCACGCGGCTTTGTGTATATGAAAAGCTCCGAAAAGCTTATTTACGGAATTAAAAAACGCGTTACCGACCTTGCAAACGGCTACGACCGCAGAAAAATGGAAAACTGGGGACAGCTTAGAAACGTCATCAGAGACGAAATCGGCGAATATTTATTCAGAAAAACTGAACGGCGCCCCATGGTGCTCCCTGTTGTAATACAGGTGTAAATTGTAAGGGCTAATTTTTGAGGCCTTTTTCACTAAGCCGTCCGCCAAGGGCGGACGAAATTGTTCAAAAAGCCTTCAAAAAAATAACGCCCTCATCGTTCAAAATATAAATAACTATGCAACAACAAAAACGGATTCTTTCGGGTATGCAACCTTCATCAAGCTCGCTCCATATTGGAAACTATTTAGGCGCGCTGAAAAATTGGGCCGCGCTCCAGCACGAATATGAGTGCTATTTTATGATCGCCGATCTTCACGCGCTGACGCAGGAAACATCGCGCGAAGCGCTTAAAAAAAATGTCTATGAAACCGCGCTCACCTATCTTTCATGCGGGCTTGATTTAAAAAAGTGCTCCATTTTTATTCAATCGCACATACGCGAACATCTGGAGCTTTATTGGATATTTTCATGCCTCACCAATATCTCCGAGCTTGAGCGCATGACGCAGTTTAAAGATAAAGTGCTCCAAAAAGCTGAAAACCCAAATAGCGGGCTTTTGATGTATCCGGTGCTGATGGCGGCTGACATTCTCATCTATAAGCCTTATGGCGTGCCTGTCGGCGAAGATCAAAAACAGCACCTTGAAATAAACAATGTCATTGCGAGAAAATTTAATAACCGATGGGGCGCAACTTTTGACGAAATCATTTACCTTCCAACAGAAACCCCAAGGATAATGTCGCTTTCCGATCCGCTCAAAAAAATGTCCAAGTCCGCCGGGGAAAAGCATTATATTGCGCTTAACGACTCCCCTGAAAAGGTGCGTTCTAAAGTGATGAGTGCGGTTACCGATACAGACGCGGGCAAAGCTGGCGCAAAAAGCCCGGGCGTTTTGAACCTCTTTAGTCTGCTTAGAGCCTGCGGAGGGAACGAAACCCTGATTCAGAAATTTGAAGATGAACAAAAAAACGGCACCATAAAATATAAACTACTCAAAGAGGCCGTGTCGGAAACAATCATATCCATGCTTGCGCCCATTCAAAAAAAACGCGCAGAGTTGGAGTCTGTACCTGAATATACAGCAGAGGCGCTTGCAGAGGGCACTGCCCGCGCCCGAAACATTGCACAGGAAACAATAAAAGAAGTGAAGGAGAAGGTGGGGATTTAAAATCACGAAGAAAAAATTTTTACCTTTTATACCTCGGCACGCAGATTTTTGTATTGTCATCGCCTGTACACTTTTCAAATGTGTCGTAACGAGTTGTCTTTTCATATATTTTTCTCATCATCTCATCGTACGTTAAAGACTTATCAAGCGTTGCGGTGAAGTCTGATACGTCAACGTACTCTATCTGCACATCCGTATCTTCATTTTTAGCACAATAAAAATATGGCGCATCGGGTCGCAGCTCTATTGTTACATATAAAGGAAATTCGTCATCCGGTAGATTTGGTTCTTGCCACCTTCTTTCGGTAAGAATACGCATCTTAATCGAATCTTTTGCCTCTTTGCATTTACCATCTTCAATGATCTTTTCTTCGCCTATTTCAATAGTGCAACTGTCTTGTTTCGGATTGCACAGTTCAGAAAAAATTCCACTCGCCGCTACGAAATTGACCTTATTATCTCTACCCGTGCTGTTAACCAGAAAATAAAAGCCTCTGTCAATATTGCTCATCACAAAATTTGTCATATTTGAAGATTGATAATTTCTCTCCCCTGGTAACAAGCTACTGGATACATACAAGTCGCTGGAAATAGTCACCGTATCATTATTTTTTAAACAACACACTCCAGGCCCTCTGCGATACCCATCTCCATCAAACACAATCCCATTATCCGGCCACATTTCCCACGTGGTGTTGTCTTTGTAGTGGATACAAAAGTCCGCGGAAGAGGCCGGGAACTTCTCTGCTTCAACAATGAGCGATTTGATATTTCCGTTCCTCATTTGGCGCGTGCCGAGCGGGCAGGAAATGCGCCGTTCAAACACACATTTTTTTCCTTTCGTAAGATTAAACCCATTTTTGCCGGTAATTTCAGGGGCGCATGTATAATCCTTGCCGATGCGATCGTCGCTCTTGAGCGAGGCATCAATAGGGCCGCACTGCGAAGCAGACGTGCGCTCGCACGCTTCTTTTGCGGTGCGGCACACATTTATGCCTTGGGAGAGCTGAATGCACGCGGCATACTCTTCGGGCTTTACATTGAGTTGCTCTCCGCACGCAAGGCCGTTGCATACACCACTCGGTTTTTGGAGCAAAGATGAATCTTTTGCCAAAGCGTCTATTGTACTTACTGGATAATACAAAACCCCGCAAAAACGATTCTTGTTACTCTCAAAATCTACTATTTCCATAGCAGAATTTATATCCGCTTTTTGCGGATATATATACCCCGCATCCCCTACTTTTTCCACATACACTTCAGAAGGCAGTCTCAAAAACTGCACTTTTTGCTTCCGTATGAACCTCATCTCAACAAAGAAATTTGTTAAAAATGTGCTTGGAAACGGAGGTTTCACTTCAAACTTATATACCTCGCCTTCTTGGGTATAAAGATTTGTTTGTGAAACAGGTTGCTTCACTGCTTTTGCTTTGTCAGAGGAAAGAAGGAGACTGTCAAAATAATTTGCAACTTCTGTTCCGCTCGGGAAAAACGCGATGTATTGCTCGCTTTCTGTGCACGAGTTTTCCGCGGCAAAACTCACGGCTTTTACCACAGGGTCGATGCCCGGTATTTCAATATCAACAAGCTTTGGGTTTATCTGCTGTAAAATAGTTACCGATAAAAGCGCAAGCACCAGCCCGATGATTGCCGAAGTGATCGTCTCCTTCGCCTTACCGATCACTGACGAATTTCCGCCGGCAAACACCCACATAAACCCTCCGTACATCACCATGATGAGCGCCAAAAACGCCGCCGCCGCAATTAAAAACGTGTACGCGCTTACCACGTAATCCAGCATGTTCCCATTTCTATCGCCGGTTACATCCAGCACCCATCCGCACTGATCCGTAATCCCCGGAATCACGACGTTTAATTTCACTGTGCCCTCTTCATTCTGATCGGCAACAGGGTGGCCTTGACTAGATTTTGTATTTCCGCACACTTCCTGCCGAGCCGCAAACCCTGTCTGCTTTTCCTGAAGGGACTGCGCGTGCGTGCGCGGCGGGAAAAACAATAACAAAGAAAAAATCAAAACCGCGATAATGTAGGGGCAGACCCCTGTGTCTGCCCTTGCATGTGGGTCTGCCCCTACGTGTATGTCTGCCCAACACGATTTGTCGCCCGCGTTCTCGGAAGGGCAGACACAGGGGTCTGCCCCTACGCGCACATTTTTTTGTTTTTGACGAAATTTCATATATTTTTCTCACATCCCGCCCCTACCGTATCATTTTATCTTGCACACTGTATTCCCGAAAAGGCAGCACCCTGAAAGGTCTTTTGGACCCGTATTCATTGGGCGCGCTCCATTAGCTTTAAACTGTTCATAACAATCCAACAGCCTGCCCGCGCCTTGCCGCGTTTGTAAAAATCCACTCGTACTATCACATTCCCAAGCAGAGCCGTTTGGATTGTTTGGATTGTAATCTTCGCAAAATTTTTCGTCGCCCATGGTTGGAATGACAGACGGATTCTTCGTAAAACTTGTTCTATTATCACAATTTGCCACACCATATCCGCCTGCATTATACGTTGCATAAAGATACATCATTTTCTTTTTTATATCACCATTCGCCATTATATCTGTACATGGAGATTTCGTTGGCAGAGTGAGAGAATGTCCAGGTTGTTTACATGTTTTTTTGTCCTTATAACAACACTCTACGGGATCCCTCCAAGAAACGGTGGCAGGACAAACTTGATTGATATCTTTTATCATTCCTTCAACTAAATCACTTGCAAGCAAGATACTTGTTGCAGGGTTTGCCTGCAACCATGCGCATAATTTATTTTTGTCCGCAAACGTTTCGTCATTAGGTTGGCGAATATCACTCCTCTTCTCTATCAGTTCCTTCGCTGTATCCGGCTTCATCTGCATTATTCCGCATGCATCATTTCCAGACTTTGCATTCGGATTTGCGTTGGATTCCACAATGGCGAGGCTTTCAAGAAAGCTTTCTGCTGTATTCACGTCTACAAATTTGCCGGTTGCCACAAGCTCACTCGCCGCAGTCTGGAGCGCCTCGTTTATGGTAAAGCCCTGGGCGGGGTCAGTCTTAAACTGAACATTTGTGAGCGGATTTGTGCCGGAGGTTTGTTGAGCTAATTTATCTTCTTCACACTGTGCATTATTTTTCAAATATACGGGCACACAGTTGCCTAACGCTCCCGCCTTAGTACACTCCTTAAAACCATCGTCTGTTCCCATGAATATTCGTTTCTCAAAATTAACTTTCATATACTTCATCGTCGTACCAAAAATTTGCGATGGGGATTCGTTCCGATTGCTAAACTGCGCTTTAATATAACATAACGTGTAATCGGTACTGGTACAAAGCGGATAACTCTCATGCTTTAAAGTATGGCTATTCATTTTTGCTGAAACTAGAGTCTGTTTGCACGTCCCCTGAAAAGTCTCCCCATTTTTCACATCTACGCCAGTGCAAGCACTCACTTCGGTGCACGTATTACCTAATAAATTAAATCCTACGGCATTAATAAACGCGCCATCAGTGGCTCCATAAAAAGGGAAAAAATCCACAGAAGATATGTCCTTGTTTCTCGTTACAGCCAATTCTGAATTTTTCACTTTTTGGCAACACAACCCAACGCCTTTTTCGTTCGTTGATAACGATTCACTAATATAGCCCTTAGCTTGAAAAGAAAGCCTTAACTCTTTTTTCACCTTCCACTCTTCCTTTTTGTCATCCCACTCTACACAATCATTCGCTTTATTCTCAAAGTCTGCAACATTCGTTGTAACCGCACTGCTTCCTTCCGGACAGGAGACGGACTGCACCAGAATGCACTGATCGTCCCACTTCGCTTTTAAACCATCGTTGCCATTAAATTTCTGCATGCACGCCACTCCCTGGTACTGAAAGCCGGACTTTGCAATAGTTGTATCCATACTGCTACACCCATCTCCTTTTAAATCCTCGCACGCGCCACTTAGGCTCCAGCATGCGTTTGCTCCGCTTGGTGATTTTTGAATGCACGTTGCAAGCTGAAGAGGCGACGTTGCGCCAGAATCGTTCGGGCAGGTAAGCCCGTTGCAGAGCGAACTGACAAAAAGCGCGCTTTGGTCTATTTTTAATTTTTGCAATTGTTCCCCCTCATCATCCAGCTTGTAAAACACCACTCCGCACATCTGATAGTTCTGCTTGCCCAACTCTTTTTGAATCGCATCAGCCTGTGAATGTCCTTTGAATGGATAGAGATAGCCGCTCTCGTCAACCTTTTCAACAATAAATGAAGTCAATGAAGTCTCGGAAGGGATTGTTTTTTCTAACGCTTGAAACGCATACAATGTTGAAAAAGTTAAAGGACCCACAGAACCGCCATGCGCGGGCCACGGCACAGAAAACAACTCCCCTCCCGTAGTATAAAGCGTCGTGTCAGAGCTTGGCACACCGCTTGCCTCCGCGGCTATTTGCTTGTCTATATACGTGGCAACAACGCTTCCTTTCGGAAAAAATGCAATGTATTTAGTTCCTTCAGTGCATGTATTTTTGCCAAGGTCGGTAACAACCTTTGGCACCGCGTCAATGCCGGGCAGTTCAATATCAACAAGCTTTGGGTTTATCTGCTGTAAAATGGTTACCGATAAAAGCGCAAGCACCAGCCCGATGATTGCCGAAGTGATCGTCTCCTTCGCCTTCCCGATCACTGATGAATTCCCGCCGGCAAACACCCACATAAACCCTCCGTACATCACCATAATAAGCGCCAAAAACGCCGCCGCCGCAATTAAAAACGTGTACGCGCTTACCACGTAATCCAGCATGTTCCCATTTCCATCGCCGGTTACATCCAGCACCCATCCGCACTGATCCGTAATTCCAGGAATCACGACGTTTAATTTTACGGTTTCGTCTGCACTCTGCTCGGCGTCAACAGGGTGGCCCTGACTAGATTTTGTATTTCCGCACACTTCCTGCCGAGCCGCAAACCCTGTCTGCTTGTCCTGAAGGGACTGCGCGTGTGCGCGCGGCGGAAAAAATAATAACAAAGAAAAAATCAAAACCGCGATGATGTAGGGGCAGACCCCTGTGTCTGCCCTTGCGTGTGTGTCTGCCCCTACGCGCACATTTTTTTGTTCTTGACGAAATTTCATAATCTTTTTTCCAACATCCGCGATAATTGGCAATGGACGCGCCGCGGCGATATCATCAGGGGGCGCGATACATCCCCGCCCCTACATGTATGTCTGCCCAACACGATTTGTCGCCCGCATTCTCGGAAGGGCAGACACAGGGGTCTGCCCCTACTGAACAATATTTAAGACGTTTTCCTTGATAACATCCAAAACAGGCGCCGCCATCCCCGGTAATTCTTTCATACATACAACTGCCTTCCCAGGGTCACTGATGCAATGGGCAAACTGAAGGAGAAGAACGAAGAGAAAGGTTGAAGGAGCCACCACAACAACTACTACAAGAGGGATCACCACTTTTTTATGCTCCCACGCCCATACTCCAACAATGCCCCACCCGCTCTTTTTCAGCGCCGCCTTTGCAAAGTCTTCTGCCGCGGACTCCATGCCTTTTTGTAAATTGTCTGGATCATCTGGATCTTCTCCTTCCCTCTGCTTCTGATTTTTCTTTCCATTAAGTTGATCTTCGCTATTCTCAAAAGTCGTATCCGGTTCCTCCTCTGGTTCTTCTTCAGTTGTGTTCACTTCCGCGCCAGTTGACTTTTCTGCACCATCAGTCTCCGTGTCAGCATCATCAGAAGATTGCGTGCCGCCATCTTGTTTACTTGGCGGCACATTCTGCCGATCCATTACATCTTGAGCAAAAGCAGTTTTTTCAGGGGGACGGGACGCAGACTCTGCATCCCCTACATCTCCTCCAGATGAACCTTCCTCGGGTTGCGGCGGCGCAGGCAAAGGGGGCGTAGATGCGCCCTCTGCAACTGGCGATGATTCTTTGGACGCTGTAGGGGATGGCGTAGGGGACGCTCTTGAGCGTCCCCCCTCCTCTCCCTTCCCCTCCCCCCCTCCTGCATCCTCACCCTCAACCTGCTTCCCATCAGATTGCGGCGCGGACTCTGCTGGTTCTTGCACATCTGTGCTTTCAGCAGACACGCCTTTGACGGCGCCCCCGGTTTGATCTTTCGCCTGCGGTACCTTCACCGCTTCTGCCTTGCCCTCTTCTTGCGTTTTTTCATCATCGCCTTTTGCAGGTTCTTGGACAGATTCTTGTGGCGCATGATCTGCGCCTTCTCCAACTGGCGATGGTTCTTTGGACGCAGATTCTGGGCTCCCTGCGCCTGGTACATCTTCTCTGCCAGTAGTAGGCGGTTCGCGAACCTCCCCATCTGCGCCTGCTTTGTCAGGCGGAGTATGTTCTGCGGTTATCCTAATTCTCAATCCATCAGGCGTTTCCGACTCTGCCTGTGTTACTTTTCCTGATGGATCCACCTCTATCGGAATACTTACCTCTGCAAGCGAATGCGCCGCGGATTCCTTACCAGCCTCCTGCTCCCTTTTTTTATTCATTATCTCTGGATCAGTCGCATAAAAAGCATTTACTGGCTCCCCCGAAGTAAGCGTGCTTTGCCCTTCACCCCAGACTGATTCCGGTGATTGCTTTGGCTGAATCTCGGTTGTATCCCCGCCCGAAGGCGCGGGCTGTTGGGGAGCCGGGTTATTTTGCGGCGGATCAGCTTGCTGATGTTGATCGTCCATATTTATAATTATTCGACAAAGCCATTATAAATTCATAATTCATCCTTAGTCCACCACATAGGGAGGCAGGTTTGAAGAATCAAAAATTTTACCGTTTCCCCGGCTCTCTCCCCCATTTTCTTCGCCCAAAATATTTAATGGCTCACGGTTAATCAGCTCTTCTAAGGATGCATCCGGCGTAGTTTCGCGGGGAGTTACCGGCGTATCGTTGCGCTGGCGCGTGAAAAGAAATATCCCTAAAAGAACAAGCGCTAAAACCGCGGGAATGATGATGATTATTTTTTTCATAAAAATATAACGTAGGTAAATTATTAAGACATAGTAAAGTTTTCCTCGCTCATTGGCTTTTCTGCGCCTGCTGATTCCTCATTCTGTGCGTCCGCAAATTCCTGCTTTGCGGCTTCAATTTCCAAAAGCTGGCGCGGGTCCGTGGTGATAATCTGATCCTCTGCATACGAGGCAACCACTTTGATAGCCGCGTGCTTGGTGCCCGCAAAAAATATGCCCTCTCCGACCCGCGCTTCCAGAAGCAGATACCGCTCGCCTTCGGTAAGCAAAAAAGTTTTTGCCACAATATCAATTGCCGCGGGGGACTGCTTTAAAAGTAGCTGGAGTGAAGAGTTCGTTACAATAGCCTGTCCGTAGGGCGAAAGCAAAAAATCGTTCACGTCCTGCGTAATTGTGGTAACCCCGAGGTAATATTTTCTGCACCGCTTCACAAGCGCATACATAAACTTTGCCGAGTCCTCATGTTGCATCATCCACCATGCTTCATCAATCACTAAAATCCGCTTCTTGCTTTCAGAACGAACCTTGTTCCAGATATGGTTGATAATCGTGTAAATTGCCATGGGGCGCAGTTCGTCTTCTAAATCGCGCACACTGAACACTACAAGCTGGTTGTTAGTGTCAATCGTGGTTTCACTGTTAAAAAGCCCTGCAAAGGTGCCGTCCGTATATTTCTCAAGCCGCAAAGCCAAATCTTCTCCGCCTTCCATGCCGTCTAAAATATCTTTTAAATCAGACATAATCGGCGCGTCAATGCGGGCTAAATCGCTGTCTGCGGAAATATCCTTTTTCGCATACACTTGCAAAAGCGCCTGATCCAAAATTGAATCTTCCCGCGTGGTCATCTTCCCGAGCATAATCCGAAATAGCCCTTTCAGCGTAATAATGGCGCTTCTGATAATGTCAGCGGCAGAACTTCCATCCGGCACTTTGCTCGGCAGATCAAACGGGTTGATTTTACTGTCCGAATTGAGCGATACATTCACATACGTTCCGCCGACTGCCTCGGAAAGGTGCTGGTACTCGCGTTCCGGGTCAATAATAATCACTTCGGTTCCAAGCATGAGCGATCGCAAAACTTCAAGCTTGATGGAATAGCTCTTCCCTGCCCCGGAAGTGGCAAACACCACCGCGTTCGCGTTTGGAAGAGTGAAGCGGTCAAACAAAATTAAGCTGTTATTGTGGCGGTTAATGCCGTAGAGAATTCCGCTATCCGACGTAAGCTCGCTTGATACAAACGGAAACGACGCCGCGGCCGGGGACGTGTTCATATTGACGCCAAACGCCAGTTCATCGTTTCCAAGAGGAAGCGTAGAGTTAAAACCCTGTTCAGCTTCAAAAAGCGCCTTTTTTGAAAATACCAGCTTTGAACCAAGCAAAAATTCCACCCGATCCGTAAGCTCGTCAAGCTCTTTCATCTCACGGCCGTACATGGTGATATACACCCCTACCTGGAAAAAATGCTCAACTCCCTGCGTAATATCATCTCGCAGGGATTCAATATCTTTGAGCGCAGTTTCCCGCATAGGGTCCCGGGGAGCGCCTTTTTCCGCGTCTCCCAAAAGTTGCGCCTCTAAATTTCCCACTTTATTGCGCAACTGTTTTAAAATGACGTCTGATTTGACCGGGTAAAAATAAAGCGCCACGTCAAGCTCCGCGGCCAAATTAATAATAGACGCGAACCAGCCTACATGCATATAACGCGGATAGGTGGTAATAAACAGCGTCCGCACGAACATGTTTCCCAGTTGCAGATATGTGGTTTTCACCTGCATGCCCGAGGGGGCAATAACATCCTGAACGCTCACTTCTCCTACGCGAAACGAAAGCTCTGCCTCCAGTATTCTTTTTTCATCCAGTGCGGTATTCTTCTTTCCCTTTTTCTCCATGCCGAAAAATCCGTGATTCTTTAAAGATGAATGGGTTAAATCTGGCTGTTTCATAGAAAAATGCGATCCAGTATGTTTACGCTCTTACGTCCAATAAACGCACATCGTGCAATTTTTGATTGCGCGACGAATCCGGATTATACGTTTTATAAAATAATTCAATCAGCCCCTGCGTATCAAGCTCTGCTATCGAAAGCCCTATCCCGCTTAACCCATTCATCACTACGTTTACTTCCTTTTCAAGAGTACTGCGGTATTTCTGAAAATTCTTCTCCCGGAGCACGATAACCTGCGCCGACGAAAGCGCTGAAAGAAACCGTTTAAAAAAGTTCTGATGGGCATCTCCGCTCGGCCGGTACGCAACAGCAACATAAAACCGCTTGCTCATAATTTTTCCGAGCGAAATCAGCTCTGTAATAAAATTATAATACTCCTGCGTCTGCATCCGGAGAAGCTCATTCGTTTGCGCTTTGCCGATCTCTTTCAACTCGTCCAAATACTTATCTATATTCAACTGGCGACTTTGAATCACAATCTGTAAAGGTTCGGTAAGCGTATTTAAAAAATTAATATATGCGGAAACAATCGCTTTTTGCTCGTCTTCTGATTTCAAAGAAAAATTAATTGACGAAACCATCAACACTGCCCGCAACGTCCCGTCTTTTAACACAACAGTATTATCCCGAATTTCAGCGATATCTAAGTATTTTTGCGTTGAGCTTGAAGGGCGATAACCAGCCAACTTTTTATTTCTCATAATGATAAGGATTTACGAAAAGAAGCGCTCTCAATGCTTTTAATAAACGCCACGCCTCCTTTAGAGCTATACAGCCCTCCCGTATCAACCAAAAGCGCCAAATCGCTCAAGCGGGACTGCGTGAGAAAACCCTTTATTGGAATAGGCGGCGCCTTTTGTTCCTCGCCAAGCTCTCCGGCCCGCTCCAGAAGAAAATGCTTATGCTCATAAGCGTCCACTTGATCTTTATTCCAAATACGGCTTCCCGCCCTGCCCGAATTAATCAAAAGACGCAAAAGGAATTCATGAAACGGGCGTGCATTGATTTTTACAAACGCGATAATAATAACAACAATTGCCGTGCCTGTTGTTGCGGCGGTAAACGCTGTGTTATCAAGCACTTTGCGGTAGAGAAACGTCATGAAACCGCCAATCGCAAGCAAAACAAACTGGCGAATCGTAATTGGCCCGATGATCTTTGTTTCTACGTCAATAAACTGCGGAAATACGAATTGTTGCATAAAAGGTGGTTCTCGCCCCGCCCGCCGCAGGCGGGCGGGGCGAGAAATCATCTTGAGAAATTTTTCATATACGGAGCAGAGAACGATTTTAAATCGTTCTCTGCCATAACATGACCGTTCCCCGCTTATCCTAAAAGCCGTAACCGTGAATTTATATCTCCCAACAACTTAAATTCTTCATAGGTGAGCGTTGGCTCTGCCCGCGCGAGCTTTTGGCGAATTACCTCTTCAACAGGCTCGCGCGCTATGAGCGCCTCAACCCCGCTACTTGCGTACATTTTGTTTAAGGGCGACATCTTCCACGCCTCAACCGCAAGCGTTTTCCTTTCAACAAACTTGTTGGCAATAGCTTCTATCTTTGTGCGGAGCGCATGCTCAAACGCTTTTCCTCCTTCTGCGCTATACACCATTCCTCCATGCTCGCCGCTCTGAACATAAAATGAACGGAGGTCGTGCGCCGTAAGCGCTGACAGTTCATCAAGCGGGCCAAACAGTTTATGTTCTGATACGACTTCTCTGCTTTGTACGCCCGCGTATGCGCGGGGCGTGGTAATATCGGTAACGCGCGGTTTAGAAATAACCTTCGCCTGTTCCCACGTTTTCTGCGAATCTTCGGGCAGGGGCGGCTTTTGCGCGCCTCCAAACATGCCAAATACATGGGGGAGCTTAAAAAAAGAAAATCCCTGTTTCTTTTCTTTCTGGTAAGAAGGAGGGGATATCGGGGGAGGCAGGGACGCAAATTCTGTACCAACTACATCTGCTTCTATTTCTGTTTCTATTTCTGTTTCTATTTCTGTTTCTGTTTCTGCTGGCTGTTCTAAAGACATTTGCGCCGGCGGAGCTTTTGGCTCAAGCGAGGAAAACACAGGCGCGCTATCCGCAGTATGGGGAACTTGTTTTTCAATCTCGCGGAAAAGCGCGGCGCGCTTTGCGCTTTCTATACTTTGTTTTTGCGCTTCTTTAGTTTTGCCGTCTCTTAAAAAAGCCCGCTTCCCGCCCTCATGATCTAACGCGGCGCTCTCATTATTTGAAACGCTTGCTCCTTCGCCAAATTTTAAACGCGTGCGCATGTGTATTTCTTTTTGCGCTAAATGCAGAATGTCTAATGCTTTTTCATAACTGAAACTTAAACCTCCGCGTTCAGTACTCTTTTGAAGCATGTCAAAAATTTGAATATCTTTGCGCACGCCTTTTAAATACGAAAGGACTATCGTATCAAACCGTTTTTTCAGCAAATCTTCGGTGAAGCTCACTTCGCCATATTTTTTAATTTCCTCAAGCGATGTTTCAAAACTATGCCCGTGCGGAGCGCTCCCTTCCCGCGCTTTCAGGGCGGAAATTTCTTCGGCGTCCTGCTCGCTAAAATGGAACGATCCGTCATCTTCATGCGCAACCTTTGGAATTATATGGCGTATGGTAAAACGCGAAGGCTCTGCTGTATGGGCAGGCGTTTCTTTATAATCCTTATACCGAAACCCTTCCAGCGGTTCGCGGTTTTCAAGAAATGCTTTGAGCCCGGCAATGGCGCTATTTCCCGGATGCATGCGGGCAAAAATATCCTCTTTTAAGGCATTATGTTCTTCTTTTGGAAGCAATAAAAATTTTGCCTTCAGCTTAAAAAGCACGTCCTCGCTCGCTTGGGACGTATGCAAATCTTGCGAAAACAAATGCACTACTTCTTCCCGAGGAAGAATGGGAAGATTTTTAATATATTCTTCCAGCTTGAGCATTATTGGTTGCGGTACCGTAAAATTCATGAAGATGGGGATTTATACAAAAATTTAACCAATTTCTGTATGTATAGTATACCACAACGCGCGATGATTTTTTATTTCATAAAATGTAGGGGCACGCCTGTGTGCGTGCCCAATGCCTCAATGGACGCCCATACTCATAAAGGGCGAACACATTGGTTCGGGCCCCTACGAAACCACCATAGAAAGAAGCTCCTCGGCCTCTTTGCGCGGAATGCGAAGACGGTGAATCAAAAGAAATTTAACGCACCGAAGAAGATGATCGGCTGATCCGGGCATGAGCTGAAAATTTTTGAATAACTCTTTGCTGTTCTCGCGTTTCAGATATTCTTCATACATCTGGCGTATCTCTGTATCTTCTTTCAAAAGCCTTCCTAAAAATCCGAGCTTATTAAGCACATACAGCGCGGAAACAGCCGCGAGCGTTTCCTGAAGGCGCACAGCATCTGAAAGATGCGAGACGAGCGGATCAAATTCTCCAAGCGTGCGCTCTACAATCTCTTTAGATGTCTCTAGAATTTCATCTTCAGAAAGAACACCTCCCGTCTGCAACAAAGGCGCCGGCTGTTTTTGGGGCGCATAACGCGCCTGCGCGCCTTCGTCGGTGCGCACGCCAAATTCATCGCTCTCTTCTAGGGCAGACTGCGGAGTTTCCGCAACAAGCCCTTTTGCTTTCAAATCGTCAACAATTTTTTGCACTTCGCGGTCGCTTGACACGTCTTCAAGCTCGCCGTCTTTAAAGCTCATCAAATGGCCGTTGTCGTCAACATAGGTAAAACTTAACGGCGTGCCTTCTACGGTAAAAGAAGAGTAGTGCAGTTTTGTGTAAAACTTCAAAAGCACGCGCAGGCGCTCGCGGTCGGAATCCGAGAGGTACCGCGTATTTTTGCTGTTTTCAAGATACTCAAAAAACGCAAGCGTCTCCGGCTTGCCTGCGGTTTCACTTGTAAAATCTTTAAGCCAGTTTGCAACGGTTCCAGATTGTTCAATATTGTGAAACACGGGCTTTCCTTTTGTAATGTGCTGTTTGTTTAAAAGCAAAGCGCGTTTTACTTTGTCTTTAAACTCGTCCTGATCAATAAAATACAGCTTGGTCAAAAGCTTTGAAGAAAACTTGTTTTCAAGGTCATACCCCGATATTTCAAACATATCCACAAAATGGTTTTGAATAAGCTCCAGCGCGTCTTTATCGTTTAAGCGGTTGAGGCAGAAAAACTGCAAAAGCACAGCGCTGTGGCTTAAATCCTGAAACAGGTCGGGGTGATCCCGCGACAATTCGGGATGGTCGTGAAACATCTGCTCAATGCCACGAAGAACCATATACCCCTGCTTGTGGTAATTCCCCGGGATAAGCTTGGTTTTCACCATCTGCAGAACACGCACAAGAAGAGCGGGGTCGTAGACTAATTGAGGTTGTTTGGCTCCTGCGTCTGGCATAAAACATGAATGTTACTAAACTTTGATAAAAAATTTTCTCCTTCACTGCGATCCCCATGACAAGGGGAAGGCGCTATTTAAAGGCATGCTCCGTTCCTCGCAATGACGATTCTTTGGCAGTCTGCCAGCCGCTATTGCTCTACTCTTGGCTTCTTCCGCGAACAAAAACGCTTGCTCCCATATCATCCTGAAATGTCTCCTGAAATAAAGCTTCCAGTTCTTTGATGAATCCGTCAAATCCGCCGTGTATCGTGTTCGTTACACCTAAAAGGCGCTCCATATAAGGGTTCTCGCCATAGTCACCTTGCATATAGCTAAGCTCCGGCACCCGCGCTTTGATAATATCCGTAATAGTTGAAAAAAATATCTCCGCGTTTGTATTCACCTCGCTACGCGCGCCCATACGGGCAAAGTCCCTTGCAAACATTTTCAGAAATCCTGTTCCAATCGGGGTGAGTTGATACTTGCGTGTGTTTGGATCCGTATAGCCGTACGCAAGCCTGTTGCCGCTCCTTATAATATCAACTTTTCTCTTCGCGCCCTCTTTCATAACCGCTTGGAGCTGGTCTGACTCGCTTGCCTGAACAAACTGTCCGTTTCGCACATTCACCGCGCGCGCGAAATTCCAGTGGTTTGCCCGCTCCAAAATATATGAGATATCATTTTCCAACCCAAAAGCAATTTGTTTATTAATTTTTGATCCGCCAATCAGCCATTCGTTAAAAAATTTATGCATGCCAGCCATATTAGAAGGAAACTTTAAATAATCCATCAGATCGTTAAAGTCGCCGTTTTCTGCAAGTTTTTTCACAATCGCCTGCTCGCGAATATGGTCCCCCTTTTCTTTTGAAAGGTGCAAATCAGCAATCAGTTCATCAGAGTTATCGCTGGTGATTTTTCCTTTTTCTTCTTCAACAAGGCGTTGATTATAGCGGCGCGCCTCCATGTCTTGTTCGCGCCTATACCTCAAGAGCTTCATGTTCTGCTTCATTTGTTCATCCGTAAGTCTTTTTATCTTTTTCTGATTCTCCTCTCTTGCCTTTCTGCCCTCCTCGCCGCCGGCAAAAAGCTTTTCTGCGTCATTTTTAATTTTTACTTCCTGCTCCAACGCTTTGTGCCTTTTCTCCCATGCGTCCTCAAGGCTCCTTTGAAGTTCAGTTATTTTTTTGTTAACTTCGTCCGGTCCTGCTAAATCATACGCAATCTCTATTGTTTTGCGAATGCTCGCATTGTTTGGGTTCTTCTCATTGCGAGCATCCGCCAAACTAAAATATTTTTTTTCTTGCTCGTCCAACTTTTTCTCAAAGCCCTGAATCTGTTTCGTGCCGTCTTCAGTAGAAGGATCGAGCCACACTATGTCTTCTTCGCCTGGATCTACAAGTAATTTCTTGAGCTTTTCCAAATTCTCAATGTGATTTAACTCATTTTGAAATTTCTTCGCATTTTCCTGCTCTTGCTCAGTCTTTCCTAGTTTGCTTATCGCTACTTTTATCGCTTCTTGTACCCCTTGCGGATTCATGCCGTCTGTTGCCGTTATTATCCCCAAGTCGCGAATTAATTTCCCCCTCAAAAAATCAATATCCCTGACTTCGGCAACTCCGCCATCCAGCGAGTCTCGGGCGATCAGTGCGACCATCCTATCCGTGATCGTTTTAGTTGCGTCAGTAGCTTTTTCTACTGCTGGCGCTAATACTTTTGCTACTGCTTCTGCTACTGCTTTTGCT